>Ga0065712_10001398_pt1 | contig 16333 bp, 10 predicted proteins | sample MisRhiReplicate1_FD_59099 | JGI IMG/M metagenome (GOLD analysis project Ga0065712, IMG submission 59099) | Miscanthus rhizosphere microbial communities from Kellogg Biological Station, MSU, sample Rhizosphere Soil Replicate 1: eDNA_1 v3... | ecosystem: Host-associated > Plants > Roots >...
CCTCAACGTACCCCAACGTCGCTAAACGTTCCCCGCTTTCATCTCCTGCATCAGATAGTCGCAGGCGCGGACGGTGAGCGCCATGATCGTNAGCGTCGGGTTCTGGCACCCGCTCGACACGAACGCGGAGGCATCNGTCACGAACAGGTTCTTGATATCGTGCGACTGGCAGAACCCGTTGAGGACTGACGTCTTCGGGTCGCTGCCCATGCGCGCCGTGCCCATCTCGTGGATGCCGTAGCCGGGGACCCGGTTCGGCACCTGGAACGGGAACACGTTCTTCGCCCCGGCGGCCTCCATCATCTCGGCCGCGGTCTGGGCCATGATCGGGATCATCTTCCGCTCGTTCTCACCCCACGACATCGTGATCTTGATCACCGGAATCCCGAAGGTGTCGACGACGTTCGGGTCGATCGCGATGAAGTTGTCGTAGCGAGCGAGCACTTCGCCAAACCCGGCCAGGCCCACGCTGGTGACCGGGTCCATGACCGCCTTCTTGAATGCCGCGCCGTAGCCGGGCGCGCCGAAGCTGAAGTCGGTTCCGCCGCCGCCCTGGAACCCGAACCCGCGGATGAGGTCCTTGTGGCGCGGTCCGTTGGCCGTGTTGAGCATGCGGATCGCGTAGATGCCGGTCGGCCGCTTGGGCGCGCTCATCGACGGCTTCGTCGCGGCATCGGGGAACTCGCCGCGCGCGCCGCCAGCCACCCACAGGTGATCCATCAGGTAGTGACCGAGTACGCCGCTCGAGTTGGCCAGCCCGTTCTCGTACTGTTTCGTCGACGAGTTGAGCAGGATGCGCGTCGACTCCAGCGCCTGCGCGCAGAGAATCACGACCTTCGCGTGCACTTCCTTCACCGCGCGCGTCACCCGATCGATGTACATCACGCCCGTCGCCCGGTTCTTCTCTGGGTCCGTCAGGACCTTGTAGACCATCGCGTTGGTGATGAGCGTGGCCTTGCCTGTCTTCACCGCGTCGGCGACGGTCGTGAACGCGGAATTGAAGTACGAGTGCGTGATGCAGCCCTGCTCGCACGGTCCGCAGTAGTGGCAGGCCGCACGGCCGTTGATCGGCTTCGACAGGTTGGCCGTCCGGCCGATCGTGACGGTGTAGCCCAGCTTGTCCTTGACGCGCGTCCGGAGCTGCGTCTCGGCGCAGGACATCGCCATCGGCGGCAGGAACTTGCCGTCGGGCAGTTCCGCGACGCCTTCGGACTGGCCCGAGATCCCGACGTAGTCCTCGACGATGTCGTAGTACGGTGCGAGGTCCCTGTAGCCAATCGGCCAGTCGTCGCCGTAGCCGTCGAAGGACTTGCCGTTCAGATCCTGTTCACTGAGGCGGTAGCTCTGACGGCCCCAGACGTTGGTCCGGCCGCCCACCACGCGCATGCGCCCCTGCCAGCTGAATGGCTTGTCGTCGGGCGTGGTGTAGGGCTCCTCCAGATCGTTGGCGAACCACTTGTAGTTGTATTCGCGACAGGCGTAGCAGTCGCGCTGCTTCGGCCGCGTCTTGCGCATCAGATCGTCGGCGCGATTGCGGTACTTCAGTTCCCACTGCTGGACGTGCTCGGTGAAATCCTGATCGCGCTGCGGCTTGCCCGCTTCGAGAATCGCGACCTTCACACCGGCTTCCGCCAGGCGCTTGGCGGCCCAGCCGCCGGATGCACCTGATCCCACCACAATTACGTCGTACTGATCGCTTGTCGCCACGAAATCCTCTGACAGGGACGGTTGCTGGTTCCTGGTTCCTGGTTCCTGGCTGCTAGTCCACTTCACACTTCTTATTCACTTAGCACTTCGCACTTGCCACTTGGCACTCAAGCATGTCCGTCCGGGTGCGTGCAGCCGGGCAGCTCCGTGTGGAACACGTTTCCGTCCCAGCCCAGCTCGCGGGCGCCCTTCTCGGACGAGAAGTACGCGCCGGCGATCCACTGCTTCAGGTTGGCGAAGTGATCGCCGATCGTCGCCTTGCCGCCGGCGGCCGCACCCTGGCCCATGATTGCGGCCATCTGGCCGCCGCCCTGCATGCCGGGGGCCATGGTGGACGCCTTCTGCAGCAGCGCGTCCTGCTCGGCCGCCGTGAGCGCCATCCAGGGCTTGCTGTGCGCTTCGATCGCCATCATGTCGAAGGCGCCGAGCGAGCTCAGGAACTTGCGCTGGGTGTCGGCCGATTCGACGGCCAGCAACGTGTCGAGAAACGGCGCGACCTTCGCCTCCGTCGATCCGGGGACGATGGCCTCCGAGATCACGTCGAGCGTCTTCAACTGGTGCGCGTCGAGGAACTCCGGCTTGTACGCGGCGCTCGCGGCCTTCTTCTGCGCGGTGGCCGCTGCCGGCGTGCCAACGTGCTGATGGACTGGATGCTCTTGCGCGCCCGCCAGGCCCGGTACCGCGAAGCCGGCGCCGACACCTGCAACGATGGTTTGGAGCATCGCGCGGCGTCCGAGACCAGAGGTCTTCGAGTCATCCGCGGGCGTGACAGGAATGATGTCGGGGTTCTTCGTGTCCATATCGCCGGAGTGTAACACGAAGTGGTTGACCGCTCCGGGCGCCTCTGGTTGGCCGATGCGAGCGTGGGCGCTACGTCTCTATCTTCCCTTTGCCCTCGATGATGGTGACGTAGCGATCGATCGGTACGTCGTCGAAGCGCTCCTTGCGTCCGCTCGGCATCGGCCAGGTGATCTCCAGGTAGTCGAGCTTCGTGGCGGTGCCGAGGCCGAGCACCTCCCGCGGATCGTGGGCAGAGAGGTAGCTGCCGCCGGCGTTCTTCATCTTCCGCCGCACGACGCCGCCGACCGACCACGTGAGCCGCGTGCCGACGGCGTCGCGGTTGCACGACGTGCCTTGCAGCTTCAGGCCCACCCAGTGGTTGCCGTCGCCGGCGTTGTTCTTCAGCAGCGCCGGCGCGTCGCCGTTGTTGCCGATGAGCACGTCGATGCGGCCGTCGTTGTTGTAGTCGCCGATCGCGAGCCCGCGCGCCGGGTACGACTTGGTGAAGGCGGGGCCGGAGGCCGGGCTGACGTTCTCGAGCTTCGTGCCGTTGTTGTGGAACAGCAGCAGCGGCTCCTTGTACTTCACCATCTGACTGTACTGCCCGATCATGTCGTCGGGGTGGCCGTTGGCGAGGAACAGATCGACGTGGCCGTCGAGGTCGTAGTCGAAGAACTTGAGGCCCCACCCGCTCAGCAGCCGCGTCGCCTGCGCGACGCCGTTGGCGGCGGCGACGTCGGAGAAGAACTCGTTGCCGTCGTTCTTGTAGAGCGAGAACATCTCCTGATCGACGTTGGCGACGAACAGATCCTGCTTGCCGTCGCCGTCGAAGTCCGTCGCATCGACGCCCATGCCGGATCGCGGCGTGCCGTTGGCGCTGAACGCGACTTCGGCCGCCAGCCCGATCTCATCCCACTTGCCCTTGCCGCGGTTCACGAAAAGGAAGTTCTGCACCGTGTCATTCGCAACGAACAGATCCATCAGTCCGTCGTCGTTGATGTCGGTGGCGACGACGCCAAGCGCCTTGCCGAGGGCTTTTTCGATGTCGGTGCCGGCGCTGACCTGGGTGAACGTCCCGTCGCCGTTGTTGTGGAACAGCGCGCTCGGCGTCGGCTTGAAGACGCGCGGGATGCAGTAGAAGCGCTTGCCCAGCTTGTTGTCGCCGCAGAAGATGTTCTCCTTCAGCGAGAACCGGACGAAGCTGCAGAGAAACAGATCGAGGCGTCCGTCGTTGTCGTAGTCGAACCAGACGGCGCTGGTCGTCCACGGCGGCGCGCCGAGCAGGCCCGATTTCTCTGTGACGTCGGTGAAGGTGCCGTTGCCGTTGTTGTGATACAGCGTGGGCGGACCATACGCGGTCACGAGGATGTCGGCATTGCCGTCGTTGTCGTAGTCGCCGACCGCGCAGCCCATGCCGAACCGTCCGGCACTGACGCCGGCGGCCTTCGTGACGTCCGTGAACGTGCCGTCGCGGTTGTTCTTGTAGAGGGCGTTCGAGAGCGGCGTTGGCGGGCTGTAGAAGTCCGCCGGACCGCTGTTGACCATGAAGATGTCCATCCAGCCGTCGTTGTCGTAGTCGAGGAACGCCACCCCGGGCCCCATGGTCTCGGGGAGGTACCGATCGGCCGACATCGCGTTGGTGTGGACCCAGGTCAGGCCGCTCACCGACGGCGGAATCTCCTCGAAGGTCGGCGGCGCGGCTTGCAGGATGCCCGTGCCCCTGGAGAGGTTGAGTGCGGGAGCGGCACCGATGCCGGAAAGAGCCACCAGTTGAAGAAACTCGCGCCGGGAGAACGAGAATCGTGACCGTGTCATCTGCCTCGATGGTACTACGGCCAACTGCCCGGACGTTTGGGGACTGTCCCCAACGCCAGTTCGTGTTCAGTTTTCGGACGTTACGAGGCGCCGGTCGATCGGCATGGCCATTGCGCTTACTCCCGAAGCTACGAGAACGCACTCATGCCACGCGGGTGTCGCATCATCGAACCGTGTACCGTTCAGCATGTGATCAACCGGGGGAACGCCAGGCAGCAGGTGTTTCGCGATCCTGAAGACTACGAGGAGTTTGTCGACCTCCTCGGCCTGGTGGCCAAACGCGTGGACGTCCCGCTCCTCGCTTATTGCCTGATGCCCAACCACTGGCATCTGGTCCTCTGGCCAGCGAGGTCTCGTGATCTCTTTTGCTATATGCACTGGTTGACCAGTACGCACGTTCGACGTACTCACATGCGTCGAGGCACGAGAGGTCTTGGCCACATCTATCAGGAGCGATATCGCACAGTCCCGGTCAAGGGAGAGGGCCAGTTCCTGACGCTATGCCGGTACGTCGAGCGCAATGCCCTCGAGGCGGGGCTCGTCGCGCGCGCTGAATTCTGGCCGTACTGCAGCTTGTCTTGCAGGATGACGCCGACGGCCGATCGACTCTTGTCGGAATGGCCGGTGCCTCGTCCTGAGAACTGGCTCGCGCTCGTAAACGCCAACTCTGGTTGACCCCGTGATCCGAGATGGAACACAAAACCCGATTTGGGGACAGTCCCCAACTGCGGGAGTAAAATGCGTACTTCGTATGACCCACTCAACGGCGGCGCTTCGTGCGACGCTGGCGACGGGGCTCATCACCGTCGTCGCTCTCAGTGCCTCGAGCCAGACGCCCGCCACGGCGCCGGCGGTGGACTTCGTCCGCGACGTTCGTCCCATCCTCGAATCCCGCTGCTACGAGTGCCACGGGCCCAAGAAGGTGAAGGGTCGCCTGCGACTCGACCTCAAGGCCTCGGCCATCAAGGGCGGCCTGACAGGCCCTGCCGTGATTCCCGGCAACGCCGAAGACAGCCTGCTCGTGCGACGCGTGCTGGGCCTCGACGGCGAGGACCGGATGCCGAAAGACAAGGATCCGCTGCCCGACGCGCAAGTGGCGCTGCTCCGCTCGTGGATCGCGCAAGGCGCCGGGTGGCCCGATGACGGCCCGACGACCGCGGCAGCGGCGCCACCGGAAGAGGATCTGCCGCAGCACTGGGCGTACCGGCGACCGATCCGGCCGACGCCTCCGGCCGTCGCGCAGAAGGCGTGGGTCCGAAATCCCATCGATCAGTTCGTCGCGGCCCGCCTGGAGAAGGAAGGCCTCGAGCCCTCGCCCGAGGCGTCGAAAGAGGCGCTGATCCGGCGCGTGTCGCTGGACCTCGTGGGCCTGCCGCCGACGCCAGCGGAGATCGATGCCTTCGTCGCCGACACCGGTCCCGACGCCTACGAGCGCCTCGTCGATCGCCTCCTGGCCTCGCCTCACTACGGCGAGCGCTGGGCGCGACCCTGGCTCGATCTCGCCCGCTATGCCGACAGCAACGGGTACGAGAAGGACGACCTCAGGACGATGTGGAAGTACCGCGACTGGGTAATCAAGGCGCTGAACGACGACGAGCCGTTCGATCAGTTCACGATCGAGCAGATCGCCGGCGACATGGTGCCCAACCCGACGGCCGATCAGCTGATTGCCAGCGGGTTCCATCGCAACACNCAGCTCAATCAGGAAGGCGGCATCGACGTCGAGGAGGCGCGCTGGGAGACACTGCTCGACCGCGTGAACACCACCGGCACCGTCTGGCTGGGGTCCACGATCGGCTGCGCGCAGTGCCACAACCACAAGTACGATCCGTTCTCGCAGCGCGATTACTACCGGCTCCTCGCGTTCTTCAGCAACGTCGAATACACGGTTCATGGCCAGCAGGGCGGCGACCACTGGATTGCGGAGCCCACGCTCGACCTGCCGTCGCCAGAGCAGGAGAAGAAGCGGAGCGCTCTCGCGGGCGAGCTGAAGACGCTCAACGCGAAGCTCACGGATCCATCACCCGAGATCGACGACGGACAGCTCGCGTGGGAGCAGTCGATGGCCGCCCTTGCGGCGCAGTGGACGACGCTGACGCCCCTTGCAGCGCACGCCACGACGGCGACTCTCACGAAGAAGGATGATGGCTCGGTGCTGGCTTCCGGCGTCCAGACCGGATCCGATCGCTACCAGGTGGAGCTGAACATCCCGGAGGGCACGTTCACCGGCATCCGGCTCGAAGCGCTCCCTGATCCTTCACTGCCGAAGGGCGGGCCCGGCCGCGACTACTACGGCAACTTCGTGCTCACCGGATTTCACGTCGATCTACTGAACGGGCGCGAGACGACAGCCGTGAAGTTCGGCAAGGCCGCAAGCGACGACGAAACAGGCGACGTGAACGACCTGATCGTGCCCCCGCCTCGCGCCGTTCGTGACGTGGCGCCCGGCTGGTCGATCGACGCCACTCGCGATGTCGAGCGGTTGCCGCGCCAGGCCGTGTTCGTGCCCGCTCAGCCAATAGCCATCTCCGCGGAAACCCGCGTCCGTGTGACGCTGGAGTTCGAGGGCGGCAACGTCGGCCAGGCGCTCGGGCGCTTCCGCCTGTCGGCCACGTCGATCGCCGATCCGGCCAGGACGGTTGCCATCCGCGCGAAAACACGCGCGGCGCTGTCGATCGCCGGCGACAAGCGTTCGCCCGACGATCGACGGACCATCCGCGCGGAGTATCGCGGGCAGACCGAGGCGCTGGCAGCGGTGCGGGCCCGGGTCGCGGCCATCGAGAAGGAACTGAAGGAGCTGGGCATCGTCAGCGCGCTGGTGATGCGCGAGTCCCCGTCGCATGATCGCCCCTCGACGCTGTTCCGCGAGCGCGGAGCGTACCTGGCACCCGGCGAGCGCGTCTTCGCGGCAACGCCTGCCGTGCTGCCGCCGATGAGCGACGCGGAGATGCCGAACCGCCTTGGCCTGGCGCGCTGGCTGGTGAGCCCGTCCAACCCGCTCACCGCGCGCGTCACCGTGAATCGTGCCTGGGAGCAGTTCTTCGGCCGTGGCATCGTCGAAACCAGCGAGGACTTCGGCACGCAGGGCGCGCCGCCGTCGCACCCCGAGCTGCTCGACTGGCTGGCCACGGAGTTCATTCACTTGAAGTGGAGCCAGAAGGCGCTGCATCGGCTGATCGTAACGTCGGCGACGTACAGGCAGGATGCGCATGTCTCGCCCGCGCTCGTGGAGAAGGACCCCTACAACCGACTGCTCGCGCGGGGACCGCGATTCCGGATGGAAGCCGAGATGATCCGCGACGCGGTACTCTCGGCCAGCGGGCTGCTCAGTCAGAAGATCGGTGGGCAGAGCGTCTTCCCGCCGCAGCCCGATGGCATCTGGGACAATCCTTACAGCGATGCGAAGTGGGTCATCAGCGAAGGCGAGGACCGGTATCGCCGCGGGCTCTACACCTTCATTCGCCGGACGTCCCCTTATCCGAGCTTCATGACGTTCGACGCGGTGAGCCGCGAGTTCTGCACGGTCCGCCGCGTGCGCACCAACACGCCGCTCCAGGCCCTGACGATGCTGAACGACGAGGCCTTCTTCGAGGCTGCACGCGCACTCGCCGCGCGCTCGGCCCGGGAGGCATCGACTACGTCCGGCCGCAGCACGGCGCAGCAGGAACACGGTCGAGCCGATTACATGTTCAGGCTCTGCACGTCGCGACTGCCGACGAGCGCCGAGTCTGATCACATCGTCGCATCGTACGAACGGCAACTCGCGCATTACCGCTCGAAGCGAGCGGACGCAGCGAAAGTCCTGAAAGAACCGCCGTCGAAGGGGCCGGACCAACCGGAACGCGCAGCGTGGACGCTGGTCGCAAACGCGCTGCTCAACCTGGACGAGACAGTCACGCACTAGTCCATAGGTCCATGGGTGCATAGGGGAATGGGGATGACGGACGACACGCGGCTGCTTCGCGATATCACCCGACGCCACTTCTTCAAGGAAGTTGGCTTCGGCGTCGGCTCGGTTGCGCTCGCGTCGCTGATGAACGAGCGACTGCTGGCGTTCACGCCTGAGGCTGACCAGGCGGTAGCAGCGGCGGCGCACACGATCGGGCCGCACTTCGCGCCGAAGGCAAAACAGGTGATTTACCTGTTCATGGCCGGCGCGCCGTCGCAGGTGGACCTGTTCGACAACAAGCCGCTGCTGCGCCAGTACGACGGCCAGGAAATCCCCAAGGGCTTCATCCCCGAGGGCGAGCGGTTCGCCTTCGTGAAGGGCACACCCCGGCTGCTCGGCTCGCCCTTCGACTTCAAGCTGTACGGGCAATCGGGCGCGGAGATCTCGGAACTGCTCCCCCACCTGCAGAAGCACGCGGATGAGATCGCCATCATCCGGTCGATGAAGACGTCGCAGTTCAACCACGCGCCGGCGCAGATCTTCATGAACACCGGGCACCAGATCATCGGGCGCCCCAGCATCGGCTCGTGGCTCAGCTACGGCCTGGGCAGCGACAACAAGGATCTGCCCGCCTTCGTCGTGTTGATCTCGGGGCAGAACAACCCAGACGGCGGCAAGAGCTGCTGGGGTAGCGGCTTCCTTCCTACCGTCCATCAGGGCGTCGAGTTCCGATCGAAGGGAGAGCCGGTCCTCTTCTCGCACAACCCGGATGGCGTGGATCCGAAGGCGCGGCGCGAATCGCTGGACCTCGTACGCGACCTCGATCAAATCGAGTACCAGCGCACGGGCGATCCCGAGACGACGACGCGCATCGCGGCGTACGAGCTGGCGTACCGGATGCAGACGAGCGTCCCCGAGCTGACGGACATCAAGGACGAACCGGCGAAGATCCACGAGATGTACGGCACGGAGCCCGGGCAGGTGTCCTTCGCGAACAACTGCCTGCTGGCGCGACGGCTGATCGAGCGCGGCGTGCGCTTCGTCCAGCTCTATCACCGCGGCTGGGACACGCACGGCGCCTCGGTCGGCACCGACATCGTCGTCCGCGTACCGAGGCTCTGCCTGGAGATCGATCAAGCGATCGGCGCGCTGCTGACCGACCTGAAGCAGCGCGGGCTGCTCGACACGACGCTGGTCGTCTGGGGCGGCGAGTTCGGCCGGACGCCGGTGAACGAGGCGCGCAACGGCAGCAAGCTGCTCGGTCGCGATCACCACCCGCGCGCGTTCACAATGTGGATGGCGGGCGGCGGCACGAAACCCGGCGTCACGATTGGGCGCACCGACGAACTCGGCTACAACATCGTCGAGGATCCAGTCGACGTGCACGATCTGCACGCGACGATGCTGCACCAGCTCGGCATCGACCACGAGAAGCTCACCTACAAGTTCCAGGGCCGCGACTTCCGGCTGACGGACGTGAGCGGGAAGGTGGTTTCGAAGCTGCTCGCGTGACAGGGAGGAAGGGTGAGCGGGCAAGGAGGGCGAGCAAGACAAGAGGGCGGAGCGATGGTTCTTCCCGCGATGTTCCTTGCCGCGATCGCCACGCTCTCGGCTCAAGCGCCCGCTGAATCACCTCCACGTGGCCGGACTGAAGTTCGGCCCTGCCTGCCAGCCGACCAACCTCCGTCTCCATACGAACAGTTGCTCGCACGCTATGCGAGCGCGGACGATGCGGCGGTCGATGCGGCGGTCGATGCCGTCGCAACGAAGCCCGCGGTCGAATTCGACGCGCCCCTGAACGAGGCGTGGATTGTCGGGGCTCTCCGCGCGAAGTGTGCGGCCCGTCAGAAGGGCCGCAGCCGGAGTCCACTCGAATGGCACAAGGCGCAGGACCGCGTCGCGCGCCTCATGGTTGCGGCGATGCTGCTGCATACCGAGGCGGCGCTCCTGACCTCCGCTGACCAGGTCACAGGGCACCTGGATCTGGCCAGACGGGCGGCTCAATCGCTAGAGGACGTGAAGGCCGAGCACCACTCACCTGGCTCGGGCTTCATCGGTCCTGAACAGGTCGCGCAGATCGTTCACGAGTGGCACGTTTTGGCCGGGTCCGTCCTNGTCGCGCGAGGCACCGGCAATGTCGTCTATCAGTTCATCACCAAAGCGCTGCAGCGCTACACGAACGACCCAGATCTTCACCTGGCGCTCGGCATCTACTTCGAACGAGACGCCAACGANGGNGTTGTCGACGTTTCTCTGGTCCGCGACATCTATATGCCGGAGACCGTGAGCTCGTGGCGCGGCGCGCTCGAGAGCGCCGTCGACCACTACAAGGAGGCGCTGAAGACCGAGAGCAGCCTCGAGGAGGCCCAACTGCGGCTGGGTCGTGTCGATACGCTGCTCGGTGAACGTCGAAAGGCGGAGGCGGCGCTGACGCCGCTCGCCACGGGTGCGCGGAATCCCTCGATTCGCTACCTTGCCTTGCTTTTCCTGGCCGAGCTGGCGGACGCCCAGGGACGGCGTGAACCCGCACAATCGCGCTATCTGGAAGCGCTCGTCCTGTATCCGGAGGCGCAGGCGCCGATGCTGGCGCTCAGCTGCCTGCAGGATCAGGCGGGTGACGATGTCGGCGCGCGCGCCTGGCTCGAGCGCTCCTTGAATGCCGTGAACAGCAAGCGTCTCGACCCCTGGTGGCTCTATGGCAAGGCGCCTGTGTCTCGGTTCAACGACATGATCGGCGCGCTGCGGAAGTACTTGCGGCCATGATGCGCTGGACGGCACTCGGCCTCGCGGCGGTGATCTCTGGGATCGCACAGCAACCGACCTTCCGTACCGGCACCGATCTCGTGCGCATCGACGCGCTTGTCGAACGCGAAGGGAAACCTATCGGCGGACTCACCGCGGGTGACTTCGAGGTCTTCGACAATGGCGTGCGGCAGCACGTCGTCTCATTGCGCCAGAACGACGCAGTGAGTCTGTCGGTCGCGCTCGATGCCAGCGGTAGCATGCAGGGCCAACGCATCGCGAAGGTGAAAGAAGCGACGCTCGCACTGCTCGGCCAACTGCACGCCGACGAGCCGCTGTGTGTCGTCGGCTTCTCCGAACAGGTCGCACGCCTGCTCGCCGCCAGGACGACCCCTGGTGAAGCGCGGGCCATGCTGGACGCGATCGAGCCGAGGGGCTCGACGGCGATCTTCGACGGGGCCTACGCCGCAGTGCTCGCGGGCGACACGGGAAGAGGATCGAAGCTGCTCGTCCTGCTGAGCGACGGCCGAAACAATGCCAGCTGGCTGTCCGCCCGCGATGTCATCGATACCGCTCGACGACATGAGGTCGTGATCTATCCCGTGGGCATCGAGCTCGAAGATAGAGAGGCTGCAAACCGTGCACTGATCAGGACGCGTGGCCAACCGGGCGACTCGCTGGGCGCGTACGCTGCAACACATGACACCGTCAAGCTGCTGCAGCTCGTTGCGGAGCGAACCGGAGGACGCCTGATCAGAGCCGAGTGGACCGATGAGCTCGACGTCATCTTCAGGGCGATTCTCGAGGAATTCCGTCAGCGGTATCTCATCGGCTTCACGCCGAACGGTGTCGCGACGGGCGACGGCTGGCACACGCTCGAGGTGAAGCTCGCTCGCGGAAAGAGGGGCGACGTCCACGCGCGCGCGGGCTACTGGTCGAAGTGAAGCGGGCCGCATCAGCCTTGCGCGACCATTCCTCGAAGGTCGCCGGGGTGTGGCAGAAGCTCTTCTGTACTTAACGATTTCTTAACATTTCGAAATAACTCGTAAGACAAGCGTCTCAGACCGCAGTGCTAGCGTCGATCGATGTTTCGCGCGATGGCCGTCGCCGCCACGGTCGTGCTGGCGCTGGCGACGGCGATTGCTACCGGCGTCGGTGCGGCAGGGGACCCCGAGGCCGGCGACCGACAGTCACCAGTCCATCGTGAGAGCTCCACCGAGGCGACCGAGGCCGAGGCCCGCGCGCTCTGCACGACCTGCCATCTGTTTCCGCCGCCCGACATCCTTCCCCGGGCGGCGTGGCGCGACGAGATCGCGCGGATGGCCCTCATCCGCAGCAACCAGCCGCAGCCCACCGGCCCGCCGGGGACGTCGGGGCGCGTCGTCAAGCTGCCTGATGACCTCGATCGCGTGCTGCGATATTACGAGCGGCAGGCCCCCGAGAAGCTGCCGGCGCCCGACGTCTGGCCGCCGGCCAACCCGATGTCGTTCGTGAAGCGCGGGATGAACCCAGCGAGCGCGCCCACCGATCCGGCGGTTTCGAACGTACGGCTGATCGACATGCACGGCGACGGCAAGCTGGACGTGGTCGCCACCGACATGCGCTACGGGCTCGTCATGACTGGCCAACCCTACGCTGCCGGCACCGGGCTGAACGTCATCGCACAGCTCGAGAACCCGTCGCATATTTCGATGGTGGACTTCGACCGCGACGGGATCATGGACTTCCTGGTGGCCGACCTCGGCCAGTTCCTGCCCGCGGACCACACGCGCGGATCGGTTGTCCTGTTGCGCGCCACGGCCTCGGGGCGCTACCAGCAGTTCGCGCTCGACGGCTGGCCGCGCGTGGCGGACGTCGAAGCGGCCGACTTCAATGGCGACGGCACCCTGGACCTGGCGGTTGCCGCGTTCGGGTGGCGCAAGGTCGGCAACCTGTCCGTCCTCGAGAACCACACGGTCGACTATTCGCACCCTTCCTTCGATTCGCGGCTCGTGGATCCGCGGCCCGGCGCCATTCATGCGATCCCGGTGGACCTGAACAAGGACGGCCGGATGGATCTCGTGGCGGTCTTCGCCCAGCAATTCGAGCAGGTGGTGGCGTTCATCAACAACGGCACGCCTCAGGTCAGCTTCACGCCGCAGGTGATCTACACGGCCCCGCATCCGAACTGGGGCTCGTCCGGCATCGAGATGGTGGACCTCGATGGGGACGGCGACCTCGATGTCCTGCTGACGCACGGCGACACGTTCGACGATGCGATCATCAAGCCGTATCACGGGATCCAGTGGCTCGAAAACCGCGGCACGTTTCCGTTCACCGAGCACACGCTGGCCGATCTGCCCGGCGTGAGCCGCGCAGAGGCCGTGGACCTCGATGGTGACGGCGATCTCGACATCGTGGCCAGCGCGTTCATCGCGAACGGCGCCGACGTGGACGAGACGAAGCTGCCGTCGCTGGTCTGGCTCGAGCAGACCTCGCGCGGCGTGTTTGCCAGGCACACGCTCGAAGTCGGCCACGCGCGGCACGCCACGCTGGACGTGGGCGACTTCGATCACGACGGCGACGTGGACATCGTTGTCGGCAACTTCGAGACCGGCGGGCCGTCGGCGACGCACGCAGACTGGATCGAAGTGTGGGAGAACCGGCGCTTGAGCAACAACGCCACGCGTTAATGCGCTAGCATCGATTGGATGCGCCGGCCGCGCGTAGTGTTGCTGATTCTGCTAACTTTGGGGACTGTCCCCAAAGCGGGGTCTGTGTTCCATTTCGGATCACAGGTAGCAACTGCAGTTGGCGCCGCCACAGATGCGGAAGCGCGCGCGGCGTGCACGCCGTGCCATCTGTTCCCACCCCCGGACATCCTGCCGAAGATCGCCTGGCGCGAGGAGATCGCGCGGATGTCGCTAATCCGCAGCAACGTGCCACAGCCGCTCAGCGCCACTGGCGCGGCGAGCCGCATGATTCCGCTGCCGCCCGACTTCGAGCGCGTCCTCAAGTACTACGAGGCCAATGCGCCCGCGCACCTGGCCCTGCCGGCGCCATGGCCCGCGCCGGACACGACGGGGTTCGTCCGGCGGCCCATGAATCCGAACAGCCCGCCACCCGACCCCGCCGTCGCCAACGTCCGCCTGCTCGACGTCGACGGCGACGGCAAGCTGGAGGTTCTCGCCGCGGACATGCGCTACGGCCTCGTGATGATGGGAAAGCCGGCGACGGGCAACCCGAAGCTTGACGTCATCGCGCAGCTCGACAACCCGTGCCACGTGACGATGGTGGACATCAACGGCGACGGGATCCAGGACTTCCTCGTCGCCGATCTCGGCACGCTGCTCCCGGGCGACCACACGCGCGGCTCGGTCACGCTGCTGCTGGGGACCAGGGACGGGAAGTACGAGCAGCGGACGCTGAGCGGGTGGCCGCGCGTCGCCGACATCGAAGCGGCGGACTTCAACGGCGACGGCAAGCTGGATCTCGCCGTTGCGGCGTTCGGCTGGCGCAAGGTCGGCAACCTGTCCGTGCTGGAGAATCGCACGACCGACTACGCGCACCCCGCCTTCACGCCGCACCTGATCGATCCCAGGCCGGGCGCCATTCATGCCATCCCCGTTGACCTGAACAAGGACGGGAAGATGGATCTCGTCGTCCTGTTCGCCCAGCAGTTCGAGCAGGTTGTCGCGTTCATGAACAACGGCGGTCCGGGTATCAGCTTTACGCCGCAGGTCATCTACACGGGTCCCCATCCCAACTGGGGATCGTCGGGTATCCAGATGGTGGATCTCGATGGCGACGGCGACCTCGACGTCCTGCTCACACACGGCGACACGTTCGACGACGCGGTGGTGAAGCCGTATCACGGCATCCAGTGGCTGGAGAACCGGGGCGCGTTTCCCTTCGTCGATCACACGCTGGCCGAGATGCCTGGGGTCAGCCGTGCGCAGGCGGTCGATCTCGACGGCGACGGGGATCTCGACATCGTCGCGTGCGCGCTGCTGGCGGGCGGCGCGGACATCGACGAGACGACGCTGCCGGCGCTGGTCTGGCTGGAGCAGACCAGGCCCGGCGTCTTCGAGCGGCACACGCTCGAAAAGGGGGCCCCGCGGCACGCGTCATTCGACGTCGGTGACCTCGATCACGACGGCGACGTCGACATCGCCGTGGGCACGTTCATGCTCGTTCCCGGATCGCCGCGGTCCACCAACTGGGTGGAGATCTGGGAGAACCAGCGGGCGCACTGATGCGGCGTCCGCCTGCGCTCCTGCTGGCGACCGTACTGGGGACTGTCCCCACTGGGGTGTCAGTGCTCCATTCTGAGACACAGAAGGCAACCACGGTTGACGCCGCGAGCGATCCGGCCGTGCGTGCGGCGTGCACGGCGTGCCATGTCGCTCCGCCTCCGGAGATCCTGCCGAAGAGCAGCTGGCGCGACGAGTTCCTGCGGATGAAGTTCATCCGCGAGCAGAAGCCGGAGCCGCAGGTCTCGCGCGAGCAGATGCGCCAGATCCCGCTGCCCGACGACCTGGAGAAGGCACTCCCCTTCTACCTCAACCACGCACCCGATCGCCTGCCGCCGCCGGAGCCGTGGCCCGACCCGGCAGAGTCGCCGATCAAGTTCATCAACCGGAAGTTGTCCGTGCCGCAGATCTCGGCGGCGCCCGCGGTGTCGAACGTGCGGCTGGTGGACTTCGACGGCGACGGGCGGCTCGACCTGCTGGCGACGGAAATGGCGCAGGGACTGCTGCTCCGCGCCTCGTCGATCGCCACCGCGAGCGAGCTGACGATCCTGGCGAGCCTCCCGCATCCCGATCACGTGACGCCCGTGGACCTCGACGGCGACGGCCTGCAGGATCTCCTCATCGCCGATCTCGGCGAGTTCTTTCCGCGCGACCATCACAAGGGCGCGGTGATCTGGCTGCGCGGGTTTCCCAACGGCAAGCTCGGGCCGGCCATGTGGCTCGACGGCTGGCCGCGCGTGGCGGACGTCGAGGCGGCCGACTTCAACGGCGACGGCAAGCTCGATCTTGCCGTCGCGGCCTTCGGGTACCACACGACCGGACAGATTTCCATCCTCGAGAACAAGACGACGAACTACGCGCAACCTTCATTCGTGAGCCACACGATCGATCCGCGCACGGGCTGCATCCACGTGATTCCGGTGGACCTGAACCGCGATGGCCACATGGACTTCGTGGCGCTGCTGGCCCAGGAGCACGAGACAGTGGTGGCTTTCATCAACAAGGGCGCGAAGGACTTCACCTTCGATCAGAAAGTCATCTATACGGCGCCGCATCCCAACTGGGGCTCGTCTGGCATTCAGCTCGTGGACATGGACGGCGACGGAGATCTCGACGTGCTCCTGACGCACGGCGACACCTTCGACGACGGGATCGTGAAGCCGTATCA
>Ga0065712_10068039_pt1 | contig 16310 bp, 16 predicted proteins | sample MisRhiReplicate1_FD_59099 | JGI IMG/M metagenome (GOLD analysis project Ga0065712, IMG submission 59099) | Miscanthus rhizosphere microbial communities from Kellogg Biological Station, MSU, sample Rhizosphere Soil Replicate 1: eDNA_1 v3... | ecosystem: Host-associated > Plants > Roots >...
GGCCGCCGAAGAGATGGCCGCGACGCATCCCCACGACAACGACGTCGTGCACAGCGCGCGCCCGGGAACAGGGATTCCTGACAGTCCGCCCATGACCGAATTCAACGATGATCTCGACGATGAAGTCACGCGTGACGGCTCGCCCAGGTCCGGCTTGTCCAAAGGAGACGTGTGATGAGTACCCCACCCAATACTCAGCAGGACAGAAACCCTGAAAATGAAACGTCGGTGCTGAGTCTGATCCGCCAGTTGGCGCATGAAGTGCCTGCGTTGGTCACCAAGGAAATGGCGCTGGTGAAGGCGGAATTCCGTGAGTCGCTTCAGGCGACCAAGCAAGCAGCCACCACCGTCGGTATGGGTGCCGTCTTGATGCTGGGCGGTCTGATCATGGTCCTGATGGCCGCTGTCTATGCCTTGAGCTACGTCATGGAACCCTGGCTCGCGGCACTGATCGTCGGTGTTGCGGCTCTGGTCATCGGCTTCTTCGTGGTTCAGGCGGGCAATAAAAAACTCGACGCTTCGAACCTGATTCCCGAGCGCACCACCAGCACCCTGCAAAAAGACAAGGAAGCCATTCAGAGGAAAGTCTCATGAGCATCGACAGCAGCTTCGACACACCAGAACATTTTGAAGAAGAATCGAAAAAGAGCCCGGAAACCCTGGAGCGGGAAATCGATCAGCAACGCTCCAGCATCGGCAACATCGTCGATGCGCTGGAAAAGAAAATGTCGCCCGGTCAACTGGTCGATCAGGCGCTGGGCTATGTGAAGGACAACGGCGGGGAGTTTTTCGGCAATCTGGGCAACAACGTCAAGGCCAATCCAGTGCCTGCCGTGCTTACCACCGTCGGCGTGCTCTGGATGATGATGGGTAACAATCGTCCGGCAACGGGCGGCTCGTCCAACGGTTCTTCGGTCCTGAGCAGCGTCACAGAGCACGCTGGCAGCATGGCTGGCTCGGTCAGCGACAGCCTGGGAAGCGCCAAGGCCCGGGTGCAGGAAACCGTGTCGCATATGAAGGACAAGGCCAGCACGTTCAAGGACAAGACGTCCCACATGACCCACAGCGTGCGCGACACCTTTTCGGGCAGTTCCGGCAGCTCCGACTCGTGGCAGGACGCAGACCTTACATTCCAGGAGAAACGTGAGCACATGAAGAGCAGTACACGGCAACTGGTCAACGAACAACCTTTGACGCTGGCGGCCATGGGTATTGCGGTGGGGGCGCTGATCGGTGCTGCGTTGCCTGTCACGACGAAAGAAAAGCAGATCGTCAATCGGGCACGGGAAAAACTGAGGGGTAAAAGCGGTTCTCTGTCTTCACCTTCGTCATCGCCGCCCACTTCCAGCAGCTACAGCAACCTGTCCGGGACAGAGCACGATGGCAACGGTACAGGCGCGTCTTTTGCCAGTGAACGTCCTACGACGCCGGGACTCGGTTGAGGATGTAATGGAGCACTGAAAACGGCCCCTTGGAGGGGCCGTTTTCATGATTGGCCAACTGTTGTTCAGGCAGCGAAGCCGATTATATTTCGGAAAGACGCTGGACGATCCGGTCCTTCACCAGCAGACGCTTTTCCTTGAGTTTCCTCAACGCGTCATCACCGATACCGCCCGCCGACCCTTTTTCGGCATTCAGCACCTCAACATCCGCGCTGTCATAGTCATTGAGCAATTGCTGCAGCCTCGCGTCGTGCCTGCCCCGCTCGGCGACCTCGTCTCGGGTCAAGCTCAAATCCGCGAACAAATCGTGTTTGACTGGCATGAGTAGCACCTCCAAATGACTACTTGAATGCAGGGGTAACCGTGACGATTTCAGACCTCACAGCTGTTCCCGAATACGGCGTGCTTCGTACGCCCTGACATGAGTGCAGGCAACGTCCAGCACCGACAGTTCACTCGAAACGACACCCAGCGCGTTACGCCTGATCAGCATATCGCCCAGAATCTGTTCGACCTCGGTGGGTGTACCCCGTTCGATGTCCCTCATCATCGAGGCCGTTAGTGTCGAGCCGCGTGCCGTCAGCAACTCAAGCTGACGCTGACGAACCTTTGCATCCGGCGGGTATCCGGCAGCCAGCGCAATCGCCGCGCATTCGGACAGTGCTTTCAGGATCAAACCCTCTCCACCTGCGTCCAGCACATCGCCGATCGATGCGCGCATGCTTGCAGTGATCGCCGCCAGCGTGGCGATGAAACACCATTTGTCCCACATGGCCTGCACAACGTGCTGACTCAGGTTGGCTTCGAAACCCGCATCGGCCAAGGCTTCGGCAACCCTTAGAATACGCGGGGTCAACGCGCCGCTCAGTTCGCCGAATGACAATTGGTGCATCTCGTTCAGGTGCAGAATCGCACCGGTCGAGTCGCGGTCTACGGAAATCAGACACTGCCCGCCCAGCACAGCGTCGTTGCCGAAGCGCTTGGTCAGGCGGTCAAGGTGGGCCATGCCGTTGAGGAGCGAAAGTATCGACGTCTCAGGCCCGACTGCAGGCTTGAAAGCGTCCATTGCGGCGTCCAGATCGAAAGCCTTGCAACTGAGCAGGATCAGGTCAAAAGGATCGGCAAGCCGGTTGGCGAGTACATAAGGAGGTGACGGGTACTGAAAGTTGCCCTGTGGACTGCGCACGACAAGCCCGTCACGGTCCAGCTCTTCCGCCCGGCCCGGCCGGACCAGAAAGGACACCTGACGCCCGGCTTCCAGCAGCCGGCCACCGAAATAACCACCGATGGCCCCTGCCCCAACGATCAAGATACGCATGGCTCTGGATCTCCTGGTTGTGCTGCGTTTCAGAACGCTGGCAGTGCTCAACCACCCTGGCTGCAGGGACGTCGCCACGCACTACGTCTGCCGTCAGGCCTGAAAACGCGGTTCCAGATGCAGGAACCCGGCCAGGCATGAAGTATCGACGGCAGAGGCCTTTTGTTGCAATCGTGCAGTGACGGCCTGAATCACCGCCCGACTGGCATCATGATGAAATTGCCAGACGCCGTAGATTCTTCCGTCGAACGACGGCTCGCTGCCCAACTGGGGATCGGCCCCCAGACCGGCCCCCAGCCCGAACAGATAAAGTCCTTTCATTCGTCGCCCGTTCTGATCCATCGGGCACCCCGCCGGATCAGAATCCAGGCCTCCCTTGGTCTCACGCAAGGTGATCAGACTGCCGTCGCCGTGACGCATGACGGGCAACTGCGGCTGATAGCCGGAACATTGCACCACCACACTCGACTCGGTCAGCGCGCGCCTGGCTTTTTCGAACGCACCGGCGGGCCCGTCCCGGGTCTGCAACAACTGGACCCGGACGCCGGTTTTACCGATACGGCCGTTGTTCAGCGCCTCGCGTCCGATGTCCAACGCCCGGTAGCGCAGCCCACCGGAGCGATTGATGCGCCCGGAAACCGGACACACATCCAGTTGAGAATCGAATACATAGCCCGCAGCCTCCGCGTGTTCAGCGCTTTCGTAAAACAGCCTGATACGGGTTCGATGAATCAGCGTCAGCTCTTCAAGCCCTGCGAACTCCAGAGCATCAGCCAGGTTTTCCAGCATGGAAAAGGCACTGTGCGAACCGCCGACAACGCTGATGCGGCCCCCGCTGGCCAGCGCAAGTGCAAACACTTCACGAAGTTGCACGGCATTCATACGCAACAGCCGGTCGGCGCTTTGAATATTGGTGGCCGGGGACAGTGAAAGCCCTTGCTGTGCAAGACTTGCGATCAGATGCCGGGGATCCTGACGTCCGCCCAGATTGAGCACCAGCGTCTGGCACCTTACGAACCTGACGCAACCTTCTGTCTCTACCTTGAGGCAGAACTCGTCATCTTCGCTGATCACTTCGGTGATGGTCGTGCTACGCCAGATTTTCACCCTGTAACAACGCGTCAAGTGCTCCAGTACCAGTCGCGAGGCTTCGACCATCAGTTGCCCCACATCTGACAACTGCGGGGCACTCTGGGCCTGGCCTCGAATACGCCAGTAGGCCGGAGAATATTCCAGCGGCTCGAAGATTTCACGCAAGGCCGGGTCACGCAGGCAATCGATGAAAACGTCCCCCACCGAATTGGCGGTGATTCGGTATTGTCCCAGCGCGCCGGTACCCGGTCTGTCGCTGGCATCGATGACAATCAGCCCGCTTGCGGCAATGTCCGCCAGCGTACCGCTTTTCAAGGCATTGAACAGAAAGCCCATACCGGCAAGCCCTGCTCCGCCGACGACACAACCGCAGACTGTTTGCGAAGGATTTTCAAACATGATGATGCTCCATCGTCATAGCTAAACGTTGGTGCATTCCAGAAGTCCTGGGTGATCGAATACCTGGCCAGCACTGCAAACCAGCGTCCATGCACAATTTAAAAAGAGAACCGACAACACGACAAACAGCGCACGCGCAGCATCACCAGATGCCTGACTGAAGGCCCTGCTGTTTTTATAAATAGAAATGAGCTGTTACATACACGGATCGAGACAGCGAACCATCGACACACACACACCGCTGGAAAACAACGCGCCACGCTACCGCCAAACCTCCAGGCGAGGTTTTAACGTCAGGTATTCAATCAGAAGGGGGGTAAGCACACCGAAGCGGGCGGGTTGAAAGAATAGTTGCAAAGAATCGACAAAGTGTCAAATAAGCCACTGCTGCATTCAGCCGCACTGCACCCACTGCAAGTACCTGATTTTAAATGACTGCACGTTTCAGCCGGATAAAAGTATTAATCACGACGCTCATGAGCGCGTACTGAATGACTTTTATTTTTTTATGGCGCACTGTGAAACTTACCAAAATCCAGCGCCGGGATATTGACTGACGCCTAGACCATGCGGTGCGTGAAAGGCCTGAATACATGAGAGCAGGACGCCCCTGAACAAGGACGCCCTGCACTTCCGGATGGGGGGTGTCCCGGCCTGAACAGTCCGAAACCGGATAGCTTTACGGAGCACGCCGCGCCCGCCTGCATTCGGTCAGGCGGTGCGGTATTGCTTCTGCCGGGCACCCTGGTGGCCAGGCTCGTCGCGCAATTCGCTGCGCAGTTCCGATACAAGATTCGATATATCGCGAGGGCTCTTCAACCTGTGCGCAGAAATACCGGTCACCAGCAATTCAACCCGGCCTGAATCCGGGTCATTGACCTGCACCGTCATGGAATAATCCGGTGCAATCGTACACGTACAACGCAACGGTAAAAATGCACTTTCGACGATACTGCGCAGTTCCAGAGTAGACAGTCCACTCGCGATCATTTTTCCATCTCCTTATTGTGTAAGCGCTGCCGGACACCAGCAGATTACTGTCGCTATTTATCGTTAATTAACTGAACCCAGGCACACCCTTGCCTGCCAATTAATTGTCGCCACTTACTTGATCCCTGACGCTCTTTATACGCCAACCTCTATCAACTCGGCAACGCACAGCGTAGATCACGATGGGCCGCGATAAATGTGTTTATTTGTAACTAACGTTAGAAAAAACGATTCACTGTAGGCGTTCAAGCGGCGAAGGGAATGATCTGCATCATTAAAGAGAGCGGGCGCGGATTATGATCGGCTCACGGGGTGACGAACGGTCATGAAAACGGCTGCGCCTGATCATCCATGAAACACCTCAGGCGCACTTTTCCAACCTCGAAGACGGCTTACAGACGCTTGCGCAAGTGACCACATCGGCGGATTTCGACGGTGGTCACCGCGTACGGGCTTTACTCCACGGATCTGGGCAGCCGGAAATGGATCACCGCAACCCGTGCACCTTGCTTGTCACGTCGTTCTTCGATGGCATAAGGACGGAACCCCATGCGCGGATAGAACAGCAGGCCCGGAACGTTATGGTTGTAGCAGGACGCAATCAGCTCGGTCGCTTCGTGCTTATCGAAGGCGATGTCCATCATGCAACTGATCATGTAGCGTCCCACCCCTCTTGCCCTGGCCTTGGGTGCGATGATGACGTTGCCCAGCGCGCAGCGACCGCGAAAATCACAGCGGGAGAAATTGGCGTAACCCACCACTTCGCCATCCATTTCGATCACGATGGAGTCGTAGCGGGTCTCCAGCGCGTCCACCAACTGGGCTGGCGTAAACGGATAAGTGGCCCGGGGAAACATGTAGAACAGCTCGTCGGCATTCTGGGGCAGCTCACAGACGATCGGAATGTCTTTTTCTTCCAGGGGGCGATGTAGAAACATTGAGCGGTAACCTCTTGAAGAAATTGAAGAACCTACAGAGCAGGTTAGCCATGAAACTGTGATTTCGGCGCCTTCAGGCGACAGAAATACAGCGCCCTTGCGCCTACAGCATAATCCGGGGCTATCAAAAAGGGCTAATTCAATACCAAAGCGGACTAAAAACGCCTGATTGTCGCGTAGCCCTGAAGCTGGCTGACGCAAGTCTCTGAATAACGGGGCGTTCAGGATCGTGAGGTGGTCTGTCCCTGTAAGCAGATCGCGCCGAGGGGAAACGCCTTGCAAGGTCGTCTCCCCACTCAAGGCGAACACCATGGCACGGCCCTTCTCGATCAACCGGCCAACGGCGCAATATCCTGTAACCGATATTTCCCCTCGGCTATTGCAACGCCTGAGCGGAAACGGCATTTATTTCATTTTGTTTACTGGAACACATCCCTGATGCCCTCTTTTTCCCTCGACCGTTTCAAGGCACGTCCTTTCAGATGGTTATGCATGATCGCAATCATCGTCGGCCTGCCGGTCGGCTGCGCCGTGCTGGAACATAAGGAGCGCGAACTGGTGTTTCGCATCGAGCCGGGCACCGCCAGCTGGTACAGCGGCCTGCCTTCCGACGTTCAGGAGCTGGATCTCAAGGCTGCCGATTTCGGTACCTCGCAGAACATTCATGCATGGTGGTGGCCTGCGCCACGCAAGGACGCACCGGCAGTGCTGTATCTGCACGGCTCACGCTGGAACCTGACGGGCCAGTTGTTTCGCATCGAACAGCTCAGGGCGCTGGGGTTTTCAATTCTGGCCATTGACTACCGGGGCTTCGGTCAGAGTATGGGTCAGCTGCCCTCCGAAAAGACCGTTTATGAAGATGCACGCATTGCCTGGGAACGCCTCAAGCAACTGCAGCCGGACCCGCAACGTCGGGTGATCTATGGTCATTCACTCGGCGGAGCGGTCGCCGTGGACCTGGCTGCGGAACTGGGCCGTGAAGCAGAGAAGGACGAGACGCCAGTGGCAGCACGCGGGCTGATCATCGAGTCCACCTTCACCAATCTGGCTGACGTCGCCACCGCAATCGCCAACACCTCGCTGCCGGTCCGCTGGCTGTTGTCGCAGAAATTCGATTCAGTCGACAAGATCGCCGACATTCACATGCCCGTATTGATCGTGCATGGCACCGATGACCGCTACGTCCCCGCCCGTTTCAGCGAAGAATTGTTCGAGGCCGCCCGGGAGCCGAAGAACCTGCTGCTGGTGCCCGGCGGTACGCACAACAACAGCATGCGGCTGGGCAGCAAGGCGTACAGCCAAGCCATACAGACGTTACTGAAAACGCCCCCGTCATTGCCTCAGGTCAGCAAAAAGGGCGACATGCAGAAACACGCAGGCTGAAGCCCGAAAAAATACCTGCACAGATAACGTCCCGAATAGACAGCAGTGGCGGCAGGCATTAGCGTCGGCGTTCCCTCTTCAAGGACTGCGCCATGCATCACGTTATCGAGTATTCGAACGACCAGCACCGCCAGGCGGTCATCGACCTGTGGACGACCGTATTCAACGACGATGCACCGCACAACCGCCCGGATCTGTCGATCGACATGAAGCTGGCTGCGCAAGACCGACTGTTCTTTGTGGTCATCGTTGAAGGCCGTCTGGCTGGCACGCTGCTGGCGGGCTATGACGGCCACCGGGGCTGGCTCTACTCGGTTGCGGTCGACCCCGCCCAGCGTGGACGCGGGTTGGGAACCGCCTTGATCAGACATGCAGAACAGGCGTTGATCGAGCTTGGCTGCCTCAAGATCAATCTGCAGATTCGTACCAGCAACGAAGGGGTGCAGGCTTTCTATGAGTCGCTGGGGTACGTTCAGGAACCCCTGATCAGCATGGGCAAGCGGATCCCTTTCGATCCCGACACAAAAGGGTAGGAGTTCAATACAAAGCCAGTAAGACAATTCCCTCATTTACATGAGAATTAATATCAAATTACAATTATTGCTATTAACGTCCTGACAGAGCACTTCCTTTGAACACCTTCCATCGCCCTCGCCGCCCCGGTCCCTTTTTGCTGTCCGCAATTTCCCTGGCCGTATGGTCTGGCGGTACGGCCCATGCCGCAGGCGCAGCAACACTGCCCGCGACGCAAGTATCGGCCGCCACCCAGAGCGAGGAAGGCTACAGCGCAAGCAGCGCCAGTACCGCCAGCAAGAGTGATGTGCCGCTCAAGGAAGAAGCGCAGTCGGTCAATGTGGTGACACCTCAGACCATTGCCGATTACAACGTGCGTTCACTGGACGACGCCATGAAGTTCGTCAGTGGCGTCAGTCAGGGCAACACGCTAGGCAACACCAAGGATTCGCTGGTCAAACGCGGCTTCGGCACCAACGACGATGGCTCGATCCTGCGTGACGGCGTGCGCTCGGTGGTTTCCAAGAATTTCAGTGCGACCACTGACCGGGTCGAAGTGCTCAAAGGCCCGGCTTCACTGCTGTACGGCGCGATGGAACCGGGCGGCGTGATCAATGTGATCAGCAAGCAGCCGCAGTACGTGCAAAGCACGACGTTGAGCGGGTCGGCGTTCAGCGAAGGTGGCGGCAGTTTTGGCGTGGACACCACCGGCCCGTTGGGCGACAGCGGTCTGGCCTATCGTCTGGTTGCCGAACGTCAGAGCGAAGATTACTGGCGCAACTACGGCGTTGATCAGCACACACTGATTGCCCCTTCCCTGTCATGGACCGGCGAGCGCGCCAGCCTCACGCTGGCCTACGAGTACAACGATTACGTCAGCCCGTTCGACCGAGGCACCGTCTTCAGCGGTGGCCATCCGACCGATGTCAGTTACAACAAGCGTCTGGATGAAAAATGGGCCAACACGGTTGGCATCAGCGAAACGGCCACTGCGCGGTTTGAGTATCAGCTCAGCGATGACTGGAAGACCCGCCTGACCTACGGCTGGAACAATGACCGTTACAGCCTTTCCATCGCGCAGCCCAGCACCTTGTCCAGCAACGGCGTACTGCGCCGTCAGGCCAACGGCGGGCATTACGATTATGAAACGCGTTATGCCAGCTGGGATTTCATCGGCAAGCAGCAATTTCTGGGTCAGGAGCATGACCTGCTGATCGGTGCCGAGCAGGAAGACTCCGACAAGTTTCGTGGCAAGACGTACCGAAACACCGCACAGAATGGTTTCAACATCTTCAATCCGGTGTACGGCAGCCTCGCTGAACCGAGCGTGGTCAGCCAGCCGACCAGCAACCTGAGCAATCAACTGACCTCGTCTTCGCTCTATATAAAAGACAACTGGCACCTGAATGACCGATGGATTCTGGTGCTCGGCGGTCGCTATCAGCATTACGACCAGTACATCGCCCAGGGTCTGGGTGCAAGCCGGGCGGTGAATCTGGACAAGAATGATGACGTGTTCCTGCCCATGGCCGGGCTGGTATTCAAGGTCAACGAAGACCTGTCGTTGTACGGCAACTACAGCCGCTCGTTCGTGCCCAATGAAGACGTGAACGACGACGGCACCACCTTCGATCCGGAAGAAGGCCGCAGCTACGAAGTCGGGGCCAAATATGCGCTCGCGCCAGGCCTGGACTTCAACATGGCGGTGTTCGACATCGAGAAGAAGAACGTCGTTACGCCGACCGGCGTAACGGGTGTCAGCGAGGCGGCCGGCAAGGTCGGTTCAAGAGGCGTGGAGCTGGATGTGACCGGTCGCATCGCCGAGCGCTGGGACATGATCGGCACCTACGCTTACACCCATACCGAAGTGCTGGATGACCCGAGCAACGAAGGCAATCGTCTGAGCCAGGCGCCAAAACACACCGCGAGCCTGTACCTCACCCATCACCTGCAAGTACCTTCGGGCCTGGGCGAATGGCATGCCGGTGGTGGCGCACGCTACGTGGGCGAGCGCGCCGGGGACGACGCCAATTCGTTCTACATGAGCAGCTACACCGTGGCCGATGCATTTCTGCGCTGGGATGTACCGATGGCCGGATACAAGACCCGTCTGCAGCTGAACGTGGACAACCTGTTCGACAGGCAGTATTACCCGTCCAGCACCGGCAGCCAGTTGCAGGTCAACGTGGGTGAGCCACGAACTGCGCGGCTCAGCGCCAGCGTCACCTTCTGATGTTGAAGGGGCTGGAACAGTTCCAGCCCTTCAGCTCGCTCAGATGAGACCTTTACCTGCTGCGTCTTCAAGCGCACTGCGCGCCAGTTCCCTGATGACCTTGTCACTCGACTCATTGAACGGCAGGGCAAAGATCAGCACCAGATGCATCCAGGTGGTCAGTTTTTCCTGTTTGCTCACCTGGCCCAGTTTCTTGCCCTCGCCATCGCGAAACGTGAGTTCCAGCGACAGTGTGTTGTCGACCTTGTTCGGGATCAGAAAGAACGTGAAACCGGTCAGGAATGCCAGGCCAAGACTGCCTTCTTCGTGATTGCGCAAGGTCGCCGTGACATAGAGATCAGAAGGCTCACGCTCGACGCTCACTTTGCTGAAACGCTGACTGCCCTGCAGCTCTTCTTTCAACAGCTTTTCCAGCGCTGCGATGTTGGTGCCGCTATTGGCGCGATCTTCGTTCAACGCATATTCGGCCTGCACCTTGAGATAGGCCGCTGGTTTGGCCTTGGTCGATGTTGCAGGAGGCCATTGCGAAGCCTGCGCCAACTCATGGTGCGAATAGGTCATGCAACCTTGCAACGACAGTGAAAACAGCACAGCCAACAGCATCAAAAACTTGTTCATTCGAAATATCCCTTTCAACGAGGCAATTGGCCGGTGGCATCTACAAGCAGCGTTTCAACCAGTTCAGTCAGTTGATTGGCCCCCATCGAAGGGTTGAAATAATCGCGGTCCCAGAGCCCGGTGTTCACGTCGCGCTTGAACGTCTTTTGCGACAGCGCCAACTGCTTGCCATGGCTGTCGTTGATACGCAGTTCCGCCGCCAGGTCATAGGTGTCGACGTAGATCGGACCGTTGACCCAGATCCAGATCGTCAGCGTCAACAGAGCGCCCGGGATATAAGCCGGGTGTGGCGTACGCTTGCCTTTGAGGGACGTGAAATTGAAAGCCAGCTCGACATCCTTTTCACCGAGCTTCGCCGGAAAAACGATCATTTTCTGGAAATACTCGCCACGCTCGACGTGGGCGCCGATTTGCGCCGTGAGCTGTGAACTGATGTTGCGCTTCTGAAGTTCATCGATGGCCGGGTCAGTGATCTTTACATCCTTGATCATGGCCCCTATCGGCAAGGTGTTTTCGACAGCCTTGGCTGGCAGGCCTATAGGCCCTGACGGCACGAAAGATACACACCCGGTCAACACCAACCCCATCAGTGCGATGGCGGCGTACTGCAGCTTGTTCATTTAACGTCCTTGAAGATGTCGCACCAGGCGGCACCCGAAGCAAATATTGATGGCATGCCACGGGCCTTTGCCGGTCCATGGCATACAAGCAGAGATAGCACTGTGCTATTCAAGGCGGGATTGTAACCAATTTGTTTCAGGCGTGCCTGCTATTCCAGGCCATGGAGAGGGCGCAGGCGATCCACTGACAGGGGTTCAGTGAGCACCACCGCTGATGAAAAGTGTCCGGCTGGACGAGCTGATACGAGAGACCGGTCAGTACTTGAGCCGGTAAATATTGATGACCTTCTCGTCGTAGAACAGGTACTCGACCTTGCCGATGAAGACACTTTTTTCAAGCCAGTCATTCGGTCCCAGTGGCACCTGAAACTGCGGGGTGCAGGTGCATTGATAGTGCCCTTCGGAAATAGGCCATACGCCGCTCTGAAGCTGTTCCTGCCCAACCTCGTCCATGACCAGCACCCCTTTGCTCTCCACATTGATCAGCTCGCCCCCACGGGTTCGCAAGGTGAAGCGCGCATTGAAATAGGCCAGCTCGCTGGACAGCTCGACAAAAAAATCACTGCCACCCGGCAGCACCGAACCCCGAATGTTCTCGCCCTCGAACTCGCCGCCGATGATGGAGCTGTTACTGCGCAGACCATCGCTGCAAATTCCCATGAGCGTAGGCGCATCCGTCTTCAACGTGATCGACAGGACTTTCTCCAGCAACGGTGCCCTGGCAATCGCCACTTCACGAACGGATGGGTTGCGAGGCTTCTTGAAGTCGATGATGTTCACAGGTCTGCTCACTCCACGATTCGGTCAACACGGTAGTCGGGGCCAGAAGCTTTGGGGCTCAGGCATCTGCCGGCTCGGCATCGATGCGGCGGCGTTTATTTGAGGCTTCGTTTCCAGTAAGCTCCACGGAGACGAAATAAATCGTACCGAACGGTTCAGTTTTAGTCCATGTTAATTTGCGTTACACAGACAAACGAAGATTCCCTGAAGGATTGAGGATTTAAATGAAGGTGCGTACCGAAGCTCGCCGTGAAGCCATCATTGATGCGGCAGCCAGCGTTTTCCTCGAAATGGGCTACGAGCGCACGTCGATGAACGAAGTCACCAAGCGAATGGGCGGTTCCAAGGCAACGATCTACAGCTACTTCCCATCAAAAGAAGATCTCTTCATCGCCGTTGTGAATCGGCATGCCACGGCTCACCTGGCAGAGGCAGTATCAGAACTTGCGACCTACAGCGAAAAGGCTCTTGACCTCAGGGGATTGCTCAGCCGGTTTGGCGAGCGAATGCTGGCAATGCTGATCAACGACAACACAGCGCTGGACGTGTATCGCATGGTGGTCGCCGAGTCGGGTCGCTCGGAAATCGGCATGATGTTCTATGAATCCGGGCCACGCCAGTGCATGCAAACCATCTCCACTCTAATGGCCCAGGCCATGCAGAACGGACAACTTCGCAAAGTCGACCCTGACCTTGCAGCGCTTCAACTGACTTCACTGCTGACCGCGGAAACCGAAATCCGACTCTATCAGCAAAGCCCGCAGCCACTGAGCTGCGAGCAGATTCGCACGATGGTAGATCGGGCGGTCGAAACCTTCCTGCTGGGCATGGGCCAACGCTGAGCTGCCCGCCACGTATAACTGATTGCCCCTCTGCCTGACGCTTCAGGCGATCTTTTTGAGAGACCGCGCATCTCCAGCCACTGGGCTTTACCGATGCGCGGGGCGCTTTATATTGCACTTGTCATCAAGAAAAGCTCCATGCAGGCGATAGGCTTTCTAATCACCCATGGAGAAGGCACATGTTTTTGCGCAAACTCAACCTCGCACCTCGCTCGGCTTTATGCTTCGGTTTGTTCTGCCTCATGATTGTCGCCCTGGGACTGCTCTCATTGCGACAAGCCGCGATTCTCAACGAAGCGGAAAAATTCATCGAAACCAACGTGCTGCCCAGCATTAAACTGCTCGGTATGCTGGACCGTGAATTTGTCGGTATCCGGGGCAACAACGCCCGCCTGCGCAATCCGCTGGAACCGCAGGATCGCAAGACCAAGGCCTTGAGCGACATCAAACAGGCGCGAGTCCTGATCGCCGACTATTCGAACTCGCTGGGCAAACTGATCGTGACGCCACAAGGGCGCGAAGCATTCGACGCGCTCAACAAGGCCAATGCCGACTACCAGGTCAATCAGGACCGTTATCTGGCCTCTGTCGCTGCCGGTGACCTGGACACCGCTGTCGCCATATCGAATAACGAGATGAAAAGTGCTGCGGATCAGGTTGAATCCTCGCTCAAGAACCTGATTGGCATCAACGACAAAAAAGCCGAGAGAGCCGGCGACACCGCTGAATCGGCTTACAGTCAGACCCTGTGGCTGGTCGGCATCTTCATCGCCGTGGGCGTTGCTACCACGCTGTTTCTCGCCTGGCTCTATACCCGCAGCCTGACCGGCCCCATCGGCGAATCCCTGAAAATCGCCGAACGCATCGCCGCCAACGACCTGAGCAAGAACATCACGGTCGAAGGCAGCGACGAAGCGGCCAAGCTGATCGCCGCACTGGCGACCATGCAGACCAATCTGCGCAGTGCGCTGACCCTGATCGGCGACTCCTCGACTCAACTGGCAGCCACCTCCGAAGAAATGCATGCCGTGACCGAGGATGCATCGCGCACCATCCTGCGTCAGAGCAATGAAATTGAAATGGCTGCAACGGCGGTCAACGAGATGAGTGCTGCGGTCGAGGAAGTGGCCAGCAACGCGGCCTCTGCCTCGCAAGTGACATCGCAATCCAGCACCGCAGCCATGGCCGGACGTGCTCAGGTCGATGAGACGGTTTCGGCGATCAACCTGATGGTGTCCAAGGTTCAGGTTACCTCGACAGAAGTCCAGGGCCTGGCAGTCATGGCGACCGACATCAGTAAAGTGCTGGACGTGATCCGTGCAATCGCCGAACAGACCAACCTGCTGGCGCTCAACGCGGCTATCGAAGCCGCGCGCGCCGGTGAGGCCGGTCGAGGCTTTGCGGTGGTTGCGGATGAAGTGCGCGCGCTTGCTCACCGCACCCAGCAATCGACCCGGGAGATCGAGCAGATGGTCAGTTCGATTCAATCCGGCACCGGTAATGCGGTGACCGCCATGGAGCAGACCAGCTTCCAGGCTCAGAAGACCCTGGACATGGCCAATGGCGCAGGCAAGGCGCTGCTCGACATCACTGATTCCATCAGCCAGATCAACGAACGCAACCTGATGATCGCCACCGCGGCCGAGCAACAGGCTCAAGTGGCGCGTGAAGTGGACCGTAGTCTGGTCAGCATTCGCGACCTGTCCAGCCAGACCTCCGAAGGTTCCAGCCAGACCGCCATCGCCACGGCTGAGCTGACCAAGCTGGCCGCTGACCTCAGCCGCCTGACCAAACAGTTCCGCATCGCCTGACCCTCTCTGGCCGGGAACCTGGTTCCCGGCCTCTCCCCCCGCTCCAGCCTCTTCCTGCTCATCATTCAGTCTGCAAGCAGCCTCTACTTGTCAGAAATACGCCCCTCGTCTAAGTTGTACGACGACAGACGAACATGCTGTCTGTCAGGACATGCCGAGGCATGTTCTGGCCACCCAACAATGACAATAAAAAGGAATGCACATGAGAAAGCTCAAACTGCTCGTAGGGTTTGTCTGCCTGTTCACTGGCTATGTCGTCGCCGCGCCGTCGGATGAGGCTGATGTGGCACAGGCGGTGGACAAGCTGACCCAGGCCATGTGGCACAAGGACATAGCGCAGCTTAAGGCGCTGACCGCCGACAACCTCACCTACGGGCATTCCAGCGGCAACATTCAGGACAAGCAGGCATTCATTGCCGACATTGAAACCGGCAAGAGTGCCTTCAATGACCTGAAAATGCTCAACCAGAAGATCACCATGTCTGGCGATGTAGCGCTGGTGCGCAATCACTTCTCGGCCCAGGCCGTGAACAGTGGCAAGGTGGTGCCGACCGAAATCGAGAACTTCCAGATCTGGCAAAAGCAGAACGGCCAATGGCTGCTGATCGGCCGTCAGGCGTTCCGCTTCTAAACGTCAGCTACACGCACGCAGTGAGTGAAGGCATTCACTGCTGCGTGCCGAACATTGCCGTCCAGTAGATGCCTGCATCGCTTTTGGGATCAGTGGCGTAAGCCGCTCCCAGTTCACGGAATCCGGCATTCATCAGGTTCGCGCAGTGCCCGGGACTGGCCAGCCAGCCATCCACCACCTTGCGTACGGTGTCCTGACCGGCAGCGATGTTTTCGCCCACCTGCTGACCGATGTAGCCAGCCAGCTCCGCCCGATCACCGGGCATGCGCCCTTCCCGGTCCTTGTGATCGAAGAAATTGTTGTTGGCCATGGACTGGGAGTGAGCTTGAGCCGCCGTGCCCAGCGTGGCGTTCCAGGCCAGCGGTGTGGTGGCAGGAAATGCCTGGGTCCCGCATTGGCGTGGCGCAGTGCGAGCGACGTTGATCATCTCCAGAACCTTCTGACCTTCGGCCTGCCAGTCCCCCAGACGCGCCGCGACCAGCGAGCGCGCCAGCACAATGCGCCAATCCTGCCCTTCGCGGCTCACGCCGATGTCGATGAACTGCGGATCGAGCACGACCTTGCAAAAGCTTTCCTGCACGGCCTTCAGCGCCGACGCCGCATCACGTGGCCCGGAAAGGCTGATGGCCTGCACGGTGACCATCGGATAGGACGCGCGCGACAGCGCCTGTTGCAGGTCCACCCCGCCACTGGCGGGCAG
>Ga0065712_10000567_pt1 | contig 16291 bp, 16 predicted proteins | sample MisRhiReplicate1_FD_59099 | JGI IMG/M metagenome (GOLD analysis project Ga0065712, IMG submission 59099) | Miscanthus rhizosphere microbial communities from Kellogg Biological Station, MSU, sample Rhizosphere Soil Replicate 1: eDNA_1 v3... | ecosystem: Host-associated > Plants > Roots >...
GGCGGGCCATGTGCCTAGAACTCTGGGATCCAGCTCCGCAAAATGAAGCAACAGGGCGGCTTTGATTTTCGGCACTTCCTCGCTTGCTGGCGCCAACCCATAAAAAGGCGCCGCGGCCGCAAGCTGTGGGATTCGAACCGCGAGCTGGTTGACCACGTCGCCGCCGAAGCAGAAACCGACCGCACCAAGCTTCCCGGTGGATTGCGGGTGTCTGAGCAAAAACTCTCCGGCCGCGACAAAGTCTAGAACAATTTTTCCCCTGTCGAGCTGGTTAAACATCGCTGCGGCTTTTTCGTCGGCTTCACTACCGTACTTATCGACGTTGGGATAGCCCCCGAGGGGCCACAGTGCGTCCGGCGCGAAAGCCATGAACCCAGCTACGGCAAGCCGTCTTGCCACATCTTCGATGTAAGGATTCAAACCGCGATTTTCATGAACCACCACGATGGCAGGAAATTTATCGCCGCTCGCCTGCTGCACAAGATATCCGCGCATGCTGCCGTTGGAGGAGTTACCGTTGGCCGAAGGATACATCGCATATTCGGCTTTGATGCGTTTGTCGTCTTTCGGAACCTGTTGCGCCCAAGCATAGTTCGGACGAAGCATCTCCCACAACGCGGTGGCGGTCAGCCCGCCCACGGCAAATTTTGCCGCACCATCCAGAAATTCCCGGCGGCTGATCGCGCCGTGCACATATTTCTGGAACAAACTAAGGAGCTGCGGGTCGAAGTCGCTCGCTTTCTTTCTCTCCATGCGGTTGCCTCCTTTGGCGTTCATATTTCGCGTGGAACCGAATTCAAGGCCCAGATCAATATCGTAAAACAGATCTCACGCCAAAAGCGAGTACCACCAGGCGATTTGACCTGGTTCTCTGTTCTCAAGAGTGTCTCCGGGCGACAAGTCTAAATTTTTGAAGATCTTATCGACGCATTTGTTTTTCAGAGACTGGACAAACACGTACTTGTCGAGAGTCTTACAAATGACCGCCGTGCTTGGCTTCGAAGTTTTTGAACCCGGGATTTCTTCGGCCGTAGCGATAAAGGCTCGGATTTTTGGCGAAACGAAACCCTGTGCGAGGATAGACGAGCGAAACGGTCGCCGCCGCACCACCAAAACATTCGCGCCAATGATATTGGCCGCGGTTGGGAGCGCCAGTCCCGAAGTGCGCGCGTGATCGCATCACCGAAGGCTTTCTAAATCACCCTGTGACCAGTTTTGCGAGGGTCTGGAAGAGGTATTAGAAGAGATGTTATAACCTGCGGAGCATCTCGAGCGAAAATTTATTTATTTGGAGGGGGTTATGCCAAAAACATCTTTTGGGAAGGCTCATTCAACTCTCAGCTTGTTGTTTTCGGCGATCGTGATTGGTTGTTTGTTCTTTCAGGAGGTTTCCCCGGCATCCGGCCAAACAATTGTCGATGAGTGGTCAAAGGTGCAGGCGCCAAAACCTCCGGAATTGAAGGCTGTGACGCTCGACCCTACGGGGACGGCCTTGCTAGTCCTTGATTTTGTAAAACAGACTTGTAATGCGGAGAGGAGGCCGCGCTGTCTCACTTCGATCCCTCACGTTCAAGCCTTATTGAAACTCGCCAGAAGCAAAGGCATATCTATTGTTCATAGCATAACTACGGCAGCCACTCCTGGCGATATCCTGAACGACGTTGCTCCGCTTGAGGGAGAGCCTCTGGTGAAATCATCGGCCGATAAGTTTTTCAAGACAGATCTGGAAAAGATCCTAAACGACAAGGGGATCAAAACGGTGGTTGTCGTAGGAACAGCTGCTCAAGGTGCTGTGCTCTATACAGCGAGTCAGGCTGCGTTCCGGGGTTTGCGGGTCATTATCCCAGTAGACGGGATGTCGGCTGAAAATACCTATTTCGAGCAATATACTGCTTATCATTTGGCAAATGCCCCCGGGGTGGGACAACAGACGACGTTGACCAAGATCGATATGATCAAATAGCACGCGAAACGCAAAGGATGCCTGGGGAAAGGACGTTAGGATTTTTCAAGCAACATTTGCAAAGTTAGGCTAACAGGGCAGTCATGGTTACACGACGCGAATTTTTACAACACGGAGTGCTAGNGACGAGTGGTTTGGCAGCAGGGAAGTTACTCGNGGATGCACTCACGCCAGTGGCATCGCATGCGGCACAGGTCGATCCCAACGATCCTGGATTAGTATNATCAGAAATCAAGTATCCATCGACCGATGAAACCGCAATCAGCGCNTATCTCACCAGACCCAAGGGGAACGAGGCGCATCCCGCNGTGTTGGTCATTCATGAGTGGGATGGCATAAAAGAACATATTCGCGACGTGGCGCGCAGGCTTGCCAAAGCCGGCTATGTCGCGTTGACGCCCGATCTTTTGTCCCGTTCTGGAGGAACGAGTTCGTTTTCAACTCAGGAGGCGGCGATCGCCGCTGGCCGGAAGCTCGATGATGAAATGATCACCAAGGATCTCACCGGTGGGATCAACTATTTAAAGGGTCAAAGTTTTGTCCGCGCCAATCGGATCGGCGTTATAGGTTTTTGCTGGGGTGGGGGCAAAGCCCTTTTGTTTACGACCCGGAGCAAAGATCTTTCAGCGTCAGTTATTTACTACGGCAGCAATCCTGCAAATCTCGAAGACGTCAAAAACATTTCGGCTCCAGTTTTGGGTCAATATGGCGGCGCCGATGAGCGGATAACCTCGGCTGTGCCAAAGCTGGACGACGCAATGAAAAAATACGGAAAGGCGTTCGAATACAAGATCTATCCTGGCGCACCTCACGCATTCAATTCAGACGGGAATCCGAGTTACCGGGAAGATGCAGCGAAAGAGGCTTGGGGCCGCACCCTTCAATTCTTCAAGACTCATCTGCAAAGCTAAGCGCGACGCGCGCAAGTGCCATGGCGAGACCTTCACTGCTGAAGGCACCAGACACGTCAATAGCTCTAGATCAAACAACTAGCAATTCTACCTGGAGGGTCAGTTAAAGTGAAAAATACCCGAGATTCTCTTATCTATCGGCCAGCAACAATGCTCTTTCTCATAGCGATCAGCTTGATGGCCACTTACGTGCAGCCGACGAGAACCGCTCAGTCGGCCGAAGTCAGCGTGGGCGTGGCGTTCGTCAATGCGCGCGTGGCTCCGCTGTGGGTCGCGGATAAAGAAGGCTTTTTCAAAAAGAATGGTATCGAGACCAAAATTCTCAAGCTCGCTGGGGGAACTCAGGGCGCGCAAGCCATGCTCAGCGGCGGCATCGATATCGGCTATACCGATCCGACTTCGATGGTCGCGGCAATCGCGGGCGGCGCTCAACTCACTGAGATCATGGCGATCACCAACACCATGCCGTATTACCTGGTGGGCTCTGCCGACGTGAAAACGGTTGGTGATCTGAAGGGCAAGCGCGTCGGATCTTCTGGACTGGGACTCTCGGCTTCACGCTTGGCGCTCTTGGTCGCCTTGAACAAGCTCGGGCTCGACCCTAAGCGCGATCAAATCACGCTCGTGGCCGCCGGAGCTGAGCCGGAGCGAATTGCGGGCTTGGCCGCGGGAGCGCTCGGCGGCACGGTGATTGGTCCGGAGTTTCGCGGCAGAATTGAAGAATTGAAGCTCAATATCTTGACTGATCTGCGCACGCTCAAAATTCCCTGGGAACAGGATGCTCTCGTCACGTCGAAAAAATACCTGCAGAGCAATCAGGACACCGTGGAACGGTTGATGAAGGCGTTGCTTCAGGCGAATGCCTACGTGCTAAACCCGGCGAACCGCAACACCGTGATCAATTTTTTGAAAACACAGCTCGGTTTAAAAAGCGATCAGGAGGCTGACGGCGCGTACGCTGATCTCACCCGCTTCTATGTTCTCAAAAAGCCGCTTCCCAGCCGCGAGGGGTTGCAGACGATCATCACGGAAGTCGGTAAGGAAGTTCCCAAGGCCGCGAGTTTAAAATTTGAAGACATTGTCGACGCTTCCATCATTCAGAAACTCGCCAAAAGCGGATTCATCGATAGTCACTACAAGTGATTGGCGAGCTTCGCTTCGGCGTCTTTCGCATTCCAGAGTTCTTCGGCCGCAGTGATGAACGCTCGGATTTTTGGCGAAACAAACCGCTGCGCCGGGTAAACGACCGAAATACTGACCGACTCGCCCCGCCAATTCGGCAAAACGGCAACAAGCTTTTGCTCTTTCACCTCTTCCGCGCAGAGAAAACTCGGCAATAGAGCAATACCCCAGCCGAGCACGGCCAGTGCTCGCAAGGTTTCGAAATCATCGGCGGCGATGCGGCCGGCGAGCGCGATTTGCGCGCGTTCGCGGCCGTTGCTGAGTTGAAGCTTTCTCCCGGTGAACGGCGCGAACCGTAAACAATCATGCCCTTTCAGCTCATGGGGATTCCGCGGCACAGAATTTTTTTTCAAATAACCCGGACTCGCCCAGAGTCCGAACTGTCCCAAGACAAATCGCCTCGCGATCAACCGGGAGTCCTTCAGCGGGCCCGCACGCACCGCAACATCGATGTTTTCAGCGACCAAATCGGTCAAACGGCTGGTAATGACCAGATCGATCGCGATGGCTGGGTGGCGTTTCATCAAAACGTCGAGCACCCGCGGTAGCACGCTGCGACCCAATTCCACCGGCGCGGTTAGACGGAGAACCCCTTTGGCCTCGCCCCGCTCCGTTACCAACTCGTTCTCGGCGACCTGCAGCTCTTCCAAGGCTCCCAAACAACGGCGAAAGTAAACTTCGCCGGCTTCTGTCGGGTGCAAGCTCCGTGTCGTCCGCTGCAGGAGAGTGACACCGAGCCTTTTTTCCAAAGCCGCTACCTTGGCGCTGACCGTCGAGTTCGGCATGTTGAGCAGTTTGGCCGCCTGACTGAAGCTACCCGCCTGAACGACTTTGACGAATACTGCAATACCATCGAGGTTCACACGGCGATTGTACATTAGGCTGAAGAATGTTTCCAAGTTTTACCATCTAGTCGTTGTTCGCTGTCGTGTGTAAATTTCTCAGCAGAACTAGATGAGCAAATCCCTGGAGGTAAATGATGACGTCGCCAACGAGAAAAATCGCTAAAATTATCGAACCGCAAAATGTCGTCGAGGGCGCGGGCGTTCGACTGAAGCGGAGTATCGGCGGCCATGCGCTTAACTATCTCGATCCCTTTTTGCTTCTCGATCATTTTCAATCCACAAATCCGGCGGATTACCGAGCCGGTTTTCCGCTTCATCCGCATCGCGGCATTGAAACGGTGACTTATCTGCTCACGGGTGCCGTCCGGCACAGAGACTCCGCAGGCAATGCCGGCGAGATCGGTCCGGGTGATTTGCAATGGATGAGCGCCGGGCGCGGCATCCTGCATGAAGAAATGCCGCAACTGCGGCCCGAAGGCGTGGCCGGTTTCCAGCTCTGGGTGAACTTGCCGGCGAAGCAAAAGATGAGCGCGCCGCGTTATCAGAACATTCACGCGAACGAGATCCCGGTCATTGAACGCGATCGCGGCGCCTCCATCCGTGTGATCGCCGGAACCGTGGACGGCACGACTGGACCGATCACGGGGATCGTCGCTGAGCCGACTTACATCGATGTGGCGCTCGCCGGCGATGGCAGGTTGGTGCTGCCGATTCCGCGCGGCCATTCGGCGTTTGCTTACCTTTTCGACGGCGAAGCGCGGTTTGGGGCCGAGGACAGTACCGTCGTTACAGCGCCAAAACTTATCGTCTGGAGCGACGGGGACAGCATTGAAGTGCACGGCGAGAAAAAATCGGCACGCTTTCTTCTTGTCTCGGGTAAACCGTTGAACGAACCGATCGCACGCTACGGACCATTCGTGATGAATACACAGGAGGAGATTCAGCAAACCCTGCGCGAGTTGCAACAAGGCACATTTGCTCAATAGGGCGCTGGACAGTGATACATCGGCATGGAGGGCGGGCTTTTAAGCCGCCCTCCTGGTTTTTTGCCGTGGCAATGATTACCATCCAGAGAGACAGTCTCGCGTGAATAGCGAAATGGCACCGAATCATTCTGCACAACCGACTCCCGAGCAGCAGCAAATGCGACAGCCTTTGATCGAACTCCACGGCGCCTTGGTGAAACTCCACAAAGCCCTGCTCGACTCGGAGCGTCAGGTCTATGAAAAGGATGTCGGACGTATTCAGTCTCCGAATCACTTTTTCCAGCTTCTTACGAGCGATCCTTTTTTCTCCTGGCTCCGGCCAATCTCGCAGTTGATTGTCGCCATCGACGAAACCCTCGACGCCAAGGAGCTGACGCACGCCGACGTCGACGCAGTCATGGCGCAATCGGTGTTCTTGCTGGTTCCCGCAACGACTGGCGGAGAATTCGGCGACCGCTACGTTGCCGCCTTACAACGAGACCCTCGCGTCGTACTGACCCACGCGCAGGTCGCCAAGCGCATCGGCAGCCGCCGCCCCGAGGAATAAGAACTGTAGCCCCGCTGGAACGCAGCGCATCCGGACCTCAGCATGAAGCAGCGGATCGAAGGCGCCCCTCCTCAATCCCACTCTTGTCCAAAATAGTTTTTGAAAACGGACCAGCAGGAGCGAGATCAACGTCCCCTTTGCCAAAGGGGACTGAGGGGGATTTGATTGCACTGCACGTGCGAAAATCTCCCCTAATCCCTTTACCAAAGAGGGGAATCGGGTTTTCGCTACATGTGTGAGAAACAACCAGGCTTCAGTTGGAGCGGTATTTTGTAGCTGACGTCCCTTGAAAAGGCGGAATTCAGGGGTTTACCGCCCCGATCTTCAAATAATTTAACGCTGTGTCCGATGCGCTGCGCTTCAGCCCACTAACCTTGCGCCTGCAAAACCTTGCCTCCGACTTCCACAGGCTTGGCATCGATCAACACGAACGCGATCACACACGGCGCGTTGCCGCGATTGACCCAATTATGGATCGTGCCGCGCTGCACCAGTACGTCGCCCGCTTTCAGATGAACGACCGAATTGTCGAGCTCCATATCGATTTCTCCGGAGATGACCACCGCGTAGTCGATCGAGTTGGTTCGATGGACGCGCGGTGCGACTCCGGGAGCGAACTCGACAACGCGGAACACGGTGCCGTTGCCTAAGGTCGTTCCGGTTTTGCGCAACCCCTCGTCGGCCGCGCCGGTGTTGTCGACCGGAAACGATTCGGTGGTCCAGACAACGCAAGCGGTCGAACCGGGCCGCGCCGAAATAAGATTCTTGGAAATCTCGTCGATCTTAACGACCGCACGGCCATTGGCATCGTGACCAGTGACGACACGTCTTAATTGAAGCGCCATTTTATTTCTCCTCCAACATCGTCATTCCGGGCAAGCTGACGTAAGCTAGCGCGACCCGGAATCCAGGAATTCAGATAAATCTGGATACCGGCTGGAGTTTATCCTGAGCAAAGCCGAAGGGCCGGTATGACGCCAGATCACCTGGTGATTTGTTGAATGCATTTTGCTTCCAGGAAACTAGTCCAACTTTACATCGACAACGACAAAATCATCCGCCGCCAACGCTTGCTGAAACACCGGCTTCAATTCTTCTTTTTTCGTCACGGCGAACCCTTTGGCGCCGTAGAGCTCAGCGAGGCGCGGCAAATCGGGGATGAATAGTTCGGTGCCGATAATGCGGCCGTCATAACTTTTCATCTGATCGCGCTTCATGCCGCCGTAGGCATTGTTACGCAGGATCAGAACAAAAATCGGAATTTTGTGATAAGCCGCAGTGGCGAGCTCCTGCTGCTCCATCATGAACGAGCCGTCGCCGGTGACACAGACTACACGCGCTTCCGGACGGCTGAGCTTCACGCCCATGGCGGTGGCCAGGGCGGTACCGATGGCGCGGAACTCGCCGGCATGGATGATCGGATTCACTGCGTCGATGCCGCGCAAGGTGTCGCCAGTCATTCCTGATGTGGTCAGGATTTCATTGCCCGTGAGCAGGTCATTGAGCGTGCGCATGACCGATTCGTAAGTCAAGCCGTTGTTCGCCGGTTTCCGTTCCACGTCATTCTTCCATGCTTCTTTGGCTTGCTTGATCGCCTCTGCTCTCGAACCGTTCCCCGCCGGCTTGGACTGGCGCTTTTTCACTTCATCGATAATCGCGCGCAGCGCTACTTTTGCGTCAGCCTGGATCGACAACGCCGTCGGATAATTGCTGCCGAGCTCATCGGGATCGGTGTCGATCTGGACGATCTTGGCGTTGGCGGGAATGATCTCATGGCCGAAGCGCATGGTCGTGCCTTCACTGAATGTGGCGCCAAGCGCGAGAATCAGGTCCGCCTCTTGAAAGAATTTCCGTGCGTAAGGCCGGCTGCCAAAGCCCAGGCAGCCGAGCGCGAGCGGGTGATTCTCCGGAAAAACGCCCTTGGCCGTATAGCTCACGGCCACAGGCAACGATAGCAATTCAGCCAGTTCGCGGACTTCTTCATGCGCCCCGGCCCAATCAACGCCGGTGCCGGCAAGTACCACTGGCGTTTTCGCCTGCAGCAGAAGATCCACCGCCGATCGCGTGGCCCCCGCATCCATCGCCGGCGCGACGGGCTCCGCTGTTGGCGTAAAACTCAAAGGCTCAGGCAAATGAGCGTGCTGCAAATCTTCGGGTACGATGAGAAACACCGGTCCCTGCCGTCCGCGCGTGGTTTGGCGAAATAACGAGTCGAGCAGCGAGCCGAGCTCCTCGATGCGTTCCAGCTTCGCGCTTTGTTTCGTGATCGGTTGGAAAAGTCGCACGTGCTCCATCCCATGAAACGAGGAGTACGGGCTTTTGGCGGCGGCTGCGGTGTCGATATCCGACGAAATGACGAACAGCGGCACCGATTCCTTATGAGCTTGCGCCAAGGACGTGACTATATTGGTTGCTCCACCGCCAGCGGACACCAGACAAACCGCCGGCTTTTTGGTCGCCCGCGCGTAGCCAAGCGCCATATTGCCTGCGCCACCCTCATGCTGCGCATTGATGAATTTCATGTGCGGCCGTCTTGCGATCGCATCGCCGATCGCAAACGAGGTATGCGCCAGCACGCCAAAAATATTGACCACGCCTCTCGAGCTAAGATATTCGATTAGAGCATCGGCAACGTTCGTTTCGGCCATCTGAGCCTCCCTTTTTCTGATAGGTCTGATTATTTCAGCCTGGGGCAAAAAGCAATGATACGGCATCGGCATCATAACGACTTGTCAAATACGAGAGAGTAAAATTGACAGCTTCTCGCTACTATCATAGTTTACGTCACCGCCTCCGATCGATGTCCCGTAGAGGCAGCATTGCATAAAGTCGAGGTGCGAAGATGGAATGTAAAGTACGAATCCTCGCCAATGTCGTGCTTATAGAAGTCGAAGGACGCATCGACCACGGAACGGCGCCGGCTTTCGGCAGCGCCCTTTTGCCTCATATCGAAGGATGCACCGGCGAGACCAAAAAATTGCTCCTCGATCTTGCCGCAGTCAATTATATGAGCAGCGCGGGATTGCGCGTTTTGATGATTGCCGCGAAGGGTTGCCGCAAGCAATCCGGCAAGATGGTGCTCGCCGCCTTGCAGCCGACGATTAAGGAAATTTTCAAAATTGGACGCTTCGACATGGTGCTGGAAACCTTTGCTACCGTGCGCGAAGGATTGGCGGCGATCTCTCCAACCGCTGTTGCATTGTACGACAAAGGATAGCGGCAATCGTGGAACGCGTGATGAGCGACCGCATAACAGCACCGACGATCGATGCGGTGGAACGCTGCGTACGATTTGCGGCAGCACAGGCCAGGGAAGCGGGTTTTTCTCTTGCCCGTGTGCGAGAAATAGAGCTGGTGGTGGAGGAAGTCGTCGCCAATATTTGCCGGTACAGTTATGGTGATCGCTCTGGCAGCGTAGAACTTTCCTGCGAGCGACTCGACGATGCGAGCTTGACGCTGGAGTTCATCGACTATGGCCGGCCGTTCGATATTCTTGCTTTGCCGATGCCCGATCTTGCGGTGGATTTGGATCAACGCGGTCTCGGAGGCGTCGGCGTACCGATGTTCCGAGCTCTGGTCGACCACGCTACTTATCGCCGCGAAGATCTTCGGAATATCTTGCGCGTAATCGTCCATGCAGCGCCGAGACTGCGCAGCGATCCGACGGCGCGTTGAGGACGATCCGGAGGATTTATGCAGGTACATTTCTGGGGCACACGGGGTTCGCTTCCAGTGGCAGCGGAGGGAGCGGCGATCCGCGAAAAAATTAAGTATGCCCTTCTCAAAGCCAACGGCAGGCGCTTTGACGGCGCGGGCGCGGTGGAACGATTCATCGATTCCGAGCTGGAGTTCCCAACGCGCGCAACCTATGGCGGCAACTCATCCTGTATGGAAATTATCGGCGGTGATCATTACACTTTATGCGACATGGGTTCGGGTCTGCGCTGCTTTGGGCAGCAAATCATCCGTAAACACGGCCCAAGCCAACCGCAGATCTATAATTTTTTTATGTCCCACGTGCACTGGGATCACATCATGGGCTTTCCATTCTTTATGCCGGCCTATATTCTGGGCAATACAATCCGGATTCATGGCGGCCATGACCTCACCGTGCTCGAGGAGGCGTTTCGCCGTCAGCAATCCACACCTTGTTTTCCTGTACAATGGCAGCACCTGGGGGCAAACATCGATTTTGTCCATCTGGACCCGGATCGCTGGCACGACATCGATGGACTGCGAGTTAAGTTAAAGCTGCAGCCTCATCCCGGGGGCTCCTACGGCTATCGCTTTGAGCAGCACGGTAAGGCCTTGGTCTATTCCACTGACGCCGAGCATAAGCTTCAATCGGAAACCGAAACCCAAGCCATGGTGGAATTCTATCGTAACGCGGATCTCGTCGTTTTTGACGCGCAGTATTCGCTGAATGAGATGGTGACCTCGAAGGAGGACTGGGGACATTCGAGCAATATCGTGGGTGTCGATCTCTGCCTTCGTGCAGGAGTCAAGCACTACTGCATGTTCCACCATGAACCCGCTCACAGCGATGAGACGCTGCATAAAATCTTGGGCGAAACCCGGCGCTACGCCGAAATCGTCGGCGACGGTCATCCGCTTCAAATCTCCGCCGCTTACGACGGGTTAGTTATCGATCTGTAATCTCTTGGCTGCCGCCGACGGTCATTCCAGCAAAGATTCTTTTTACGGCTGGTGCTCTTGGCTGCCGTTAGTTGAATTGAGTCGCAGCAGAGGACGCCACGCCGCCGCTGCGTTGTTGATCTTGATCGTGCTGTTTCATGTCACGGTAGGCGATCGATTCTGGAGCGCGCCGCGTAATCTTGTGTTCGATGCCTACCAACGGTTGATGCCGCGCCCCGTTTCTCGGTTCCCTGCAGCCATCGTCGATATCGACGAGCATAGCTTGGCGGCGTTCGGCCGCTGGCCTTGGCCTCGTACCCGTCTAGCTCAGCTGATCGAGGCCACACATCGCCTCGGGGCTCTGGCCATCGGAATCGATATCATCATGCCTGAAGCTGACGATCTTTCTCCCAACTATCTTTTAGCCGGTCGGCCCGAATTGAGCCCGGCTCTAAAGGAGACAATCGCGTCACTGTCTTCCAATGATGCCATTTTGGCGAAGACTCTGAGCCAAGTTCCATCGGTGATCGCCCGTGCTGCACTTCTCGACAAATCCAAGCCGAGCGTGACGGTCAAACAAACGCCGACACTCGTGATCGGCGAGTCGCCGCTCCTGTATCTCCACTCTTTTCCGACAGAGCTGGTCAATCTTCCTGAGATTGAAGCGGCCGCAACAGGACGTGGCTACATCAATGATACGCGAGACGCTGACGGCGTGGTCCGTGCCATGCCCCTGGTAATCGCGGTTAACGGCACACCTGCGCCGGCGCTGGCGCTCGAAGTCTTGCGCGTCGCTACGGGCGAGAAACAATACAGCATCCGTACCAATCGTAATGGCGTAATCGGCGTCCAAATCGGCAACTCGCTTATCCGTACCGATCCCGATGGCCGCCTGCGGCTTTATTTTTCGCCCGCCTATGCAGCCCGACAAGTTTCAGCTGCGGCGATCCTCAAAGGCGAGGTTAAGGCCGATGCGCTGGCCGGCCAAGTGGCGATTATCGGCGCTACCGCGCTAGGCGTCAGCGATGTAGTGGCGACGCCGTCGAGTTCACGCACTGACGGCGTCGAAATTCAAGCTCAGCTCGTAGAGAATATGCTTGAAGGCAGCCGCTTGCAGCGACCACCATGGGCAAGATGGTGGGAATTGCTTGCGTTACTCGCGCTGGCTTTGCCGCTGATCTTCTTTCTGCGACGGCTTCGGCCCGAGCATACAATCATGATTTTTGCTGTCGGTGCGGCGCTTTTGGCCGTCATAAGTTTATGGCTCTTCAAGCAGTACCATTTTCTATTCGATGCGACTTTTCCAGCGGCCGGAAACCTGCTTGTCGTTCTGCTGCTACTATTCGCCGGGTTTGCCGCGTCGGAACGCCGGCGACGCGAGCTTGCCGCAGCTTTGGAGGAGCAGCGCATCGAGCGGTTGCGAGTCGCCGGCGAACTGCGGGCGGCGCGCGAAATTCAAATGGGCATGCTGCCCAATCCTCGCAGCATCGAAGGACTGCCAGGAGCTCTGGATTTTTTTGCGCTCTTGGAACCTGCGCACGAAGTCGGCGGAGATCTCTATGACGGTTTCATGCTGGACGAGCACCGCCTCTGTTTTATGATCGGCGACGTTTCCGGCAAGGGTGTTCCCGCGTCGCTGTTTATGGCGCTGACCAAGACGTTGGCCAAGAGTTTAGCCCGGCGCGAGCGTCTTCCATTGGATAAATTAGTGCGTTTGGTTAACGACGACGTTTCTCGGGAGAATCCCGCCGCGATGTTTGTGAGTGCGATCATCGGCGTCATCGATGCGCGCTCCGGCGAGGCGGAGCTGTGCAACGCAGGTCACAACGCGCCGATTTTGTTGCCCTGGAGCGGATCGCCGCGAGAACTCGACGGTGCCGGCGGTCCGCCGCTTTGCATCGATGAACAATTTCCATACACGATACAGCAGATAAAACTCGAGCCTGGCGATATTTTGCTTTTAATGACCGATGGCGTGACTGAGGCGGAGAATAAACACCAAGCCCAATACGGTACCATGAGAGCGCTTGAGTGTTTCACCAAAGAGCGCATCGGCGACGCAGCACAAGCGTGTAGCAGGCTGCACGAGGACGTCAAGAAGTTCACCGCCGGCGCGCCCGCGTCCGACGATCTGACGATTCTTGCGATTCGCTTTGTCCAAACAGGTAAAGCGTCACCATAGCAGGTAAGTGTTCTCGGTCTCCGAACCCTCACACCTGACGCTTAACCCTTAATTTTGTTTAACGTACTATGACTTCGACCCGTCGGTTCCGCGGTTCGGCTTGCTCGTCGGGAGTCGGAATCAGCGGCTCGCGTTCGCCGCGTCCAACAGCGCGAAGAAAGTTCGAATTGATGCCGCGTTGAATCAGCATGGTACGGACCGCTTCGGCTCGTTGCAGCGATAATCGATCGTTATCCGCGTCGCTGCCGACGCGATCGGTATGGCCAGTCACTTGAACTTCCACCGCTTGTCGTTTGGCGACTTCGGCAAAAAGCGCTTCGAGCATCGGTTGCGATGATGGCGTGACCTCGATGCTATTGCTTTCGAAATAAAGCGTGAAACTGATCGGTTGCGGCGGTTGCGCAGCGAGCGCATCCGTGAACATACGATTTGCCTCTTCGGCTGTAATGGTTTTCGTTTCGATACCGCCTCGTGTATCGACGGCGGCGGTGCTGTACGGTTTGTCAAGCACTGTGCTTTGGCTATTGTCACCGACGGTCACGGCGCTCGCCGCGCCGCCGTCTTCCGGCAACAAAACCACGAAAGTGTTGACGGTCGTACAACCGGAAACAAAAAGCGTGGCCGCCAAAGTATTAAGGACCAACCACCTCAAGGAAATCACGTCATCCTATGGAAAACGTCACTCTTCCACTTTCACCGCGAAACGGGTGCCGCGCACGCCGAGAATCGTCGTCGGTGTTTGCACTTTCATAGCACCCGGCGAACGCTTGGCGATCTGGCCGGAGACGATCGTGAGAGTGCCGCGGTGCAATTCCGTCAGCGATTCGCCTTCCTGAGTCGTCGGGTTGAAGCGAAATTGTTTGAGCTCGATGCGGCTGTTGGGACCGGCGGATAGTCGCGTGCCGTCGATCAACGTCATGCCGAAGGAGCCATTGGCTCCGGTAATGATGATATCCGCTTGTTCAACGGTATCGCCGGGCTTGGCGGGCTGCTGCTGGTTATTGCGCAGGAGAAAGACCTGACCGGTGGTGTTTTTAATCTGCCCGATCTCCGCCGCGCTCGACACGGCGCTGAAGGCGAGCGCTGCGAAAATTGCAGCCGGCACGATCTGCGACACAAACTTCATGGCTGACTCGGGAAACAGAACAGCTTTTATCAAATTGACTCAAAAAGGTTCAAGCCTACAATTTCTTACATAGCTGGTTAGTGAACCACAGCGTCGCTCTGCATTTCGTGACGGACACCCAGGCGTCGGCCGAAGTAACGCACCAGCAGCGCTCCGCTGACAGTGAGAGCAATAATGAAAATACTGATGATACTTGCGGCTTCTCGATTGCTGATGGCCACTGAAGAAAGCTCCAACGCCATGAGCGAAAGCGTCATGGTATCGCGCGAAGCGAGCAGAATGATGCTGCTGGTGGCGCCCGCCGCACTGACAAAATTCATCACCGCTAGAAGAATCAGGCTCGGTGTCAATATCGGCAACCAAATCATGACATAAGTTCTCAACCAGCCGGCGCCAGAAACACGCGCCGCCTCTTCCATATCGGCGCCGACCTGAACCAGCACGCCTTTCATAATATTGACCCCGGTGGTTTTGCCTTGGAGGAGAGTCACGATGATCAGGGCCCAAATCGTGCCGAACAGAAAATTCAGTCCCGGCGTACCGATAAAAACCCACAGCAACCCGAGACCGGCGAGGATGCCGGGAATCGCGCCAGCGCCCCAGATCATGAAGTCCAATGTGGCGCGGCCTGGCAGTCGCGTCCGGACGAGAATATAGGCGAGGACGGAGAAAAGGAACGGGCTGCAGATCGCCGCGGTGATGGAGAGCACTAAAGTAGTCCGGAGCGCTTTTACGAAAACCGGGTCGGTCAGCACAAACCGCCAGTGATCCAAGGTAAACCCTAAAACGAAATAGCCGATTCGCTGCATGAAACTGCCCAGAACCAGGATCGCGAGCGGTCCGACCGTGAGCAGCGCGAGCAGGAACGCGATCAAACCGAAAGCAACGTAATTCCAGTTGCCGAGATCGATGAGTCCCGGACGAAAGCTGCCGGTGATCGTCGTGTAGCGCCGTCGCGACAGAATCCAGCGCTGCAGCGGAATGATCAGAGCGATGATCAAAAGTGTTAGGCTCGCCAGAACCGTGGCTTCGCCATAATTAGGGATCTGGTTTCTGATCAAGGTGAAAATCTTCGTTGAATAAACGAAGAATCCGAACGGCATGCCGAGCAGATATTCCGTTTCGAAAGATTGAAAGACGCGCAGAAGCTGCAACGCAAACACCGTCATCAATGGCGAAATCATCAGCGGCAACGTCACTTTGAACAACGTCCTCAAATTTCCCGCGCCGCCGACGCGCGCGGCTTCCTCGAAGCTTGCATCCATGTTCCTAAACGCTGGTGTCAGGAGCATGATCTTGATCGAGATCCCGTGCCCCATCAGATTCGCCCAGATAATTCCCGGGACGCTGAAAATATTGAACGGCCCCTGATCGAGATGAAACAAATTTTTCAAAGCAACGTTGATGACGCCGATATCGGGATCGAGCAGCGTGATCCAGGCGATCGTCGTCGGTAGAGACGGCACCATGTAAGAAACCCAAAAAAGAAATTCCAACGTATGACTGAAAGGGATTTTCGTGCGTGCCAACAGCCAGGCAATGCTGACACCGACCGGGAAGCTGACCGTCACCGTGAGCGTCCAGATCAGCAAAGAGTTGCCGAGGGACGTCAGAAGTCCCGGCCGTTGAAACGCGTTGATCCAGTGACGGATGCCCCAAGATCGCGGCTCGACGAACCAATCGTTAGCCGTGTTGAAACTGTTGATCAGAAGCAGGATCACCGGCCAGATAAGAAAATAGCCGAGGCATAATAGCAATGCCGCCATGACAAAATGACCCTTGGTCAGGCGCACGGCTGGCGCCTGCGGCGCGATCTCGAGCTGATCTATGGCGGGCGATTGGTTCACAGCCGGGTTATATATACGTTCAGAACGTTAAACCTCACCTGTCCCCTCCCGGCGCCGCGCGGGAGAG
>Ga0065712_10000681_pt1 | contig 16280 bp, 13 predicted proteins | sample MisRhiReplicate1_FD_59099 | JGI IMG/M metagenome (GOLD analysis project Ga0065712, IMG submission 59099) | Miscanthus rhizosphere microbial communities from Kellogg Biological Station, MSU, sample Rhizosphere Soil Replicate 1: eDNA_1 v3... | ecosystem: Host-associated > Plants > Roots >...
TAGACCACTCCCTTTTTGCATCCGACTTGATGGCACGAAAGGTAAGAACGTGTTATCTGGAAATGCGAACGTTTCTCCTCTTGTAAAAACCTATAGAAAGCCAGCAGACAAGAAGGTGTGAGGAAAATTTCAAGTTATGACTGAAATCTGTAGGAAATTCTCACGTTATGCCCGACCAGAATTTCATTTAATGACCGAATCGTCCGCGTAAGTTGTTGATTCCATTGATGGGCTTTCACTTTATGACCGAACCCACAGCAGGAATGTGGGATCCGGCATTAAATGAGAATTCGTCTGTCATAAAATGAAATTTGCGCGCACTAGCAACCAAGCACAATAGAACGTAACCTTAAAAGTCTGGATCAGATTCGATCCATGATTAGACGAGTTGCGGGTTTGAATGCGATCAGACTGGTCCAAAAGAGCGCGTGTGACTTGCGATCGCGTTAGCGCACCGAATGGAGAAGTTGGTGACGCGAGCGCTCTACCTTATAACTCTCCGCGTCGTGTGCGTCAAAAATATCGACGGGTTTTTACTAAGAACTCAACTCCCGTAAGAGGATACTTTACTCGCTTCGCAACACATTCATTGGATCAACTTTCGTCGCGCGGCGTGCAGGCAAGAAGCAAGCAACGAGCGAGATGCATATCAATAAGAGTGTCATGGCTCCAAACGTCAGCGGATCGACCGGCTTAATGCCGAAAAGCATATCCCGTAGGAGCCGGGTCGAGGCGACAGCACCCATCAATCCGAGCGCCATGCCGATGAGTGTCAATTTCATTCCTCGCGTGAGGACCAGACTTAGTATGTTCCCGGGGTTCGCTCCGAGCGCCATACGAATGCCCAGTTCTTGCCTGCGTTGCGTCACGGCATAGGACATCACGCCATAAATCCCGATCAAGGCTTGAGTGAGGGCGAGCGTGGCAAAGAGACTGAGCAGTAACGCGACGAAGCGTTGCGGCGCGATCGATTGCGACAACCGTTGGTCCATTGTCCGGATGTTGTAGATCGCCTGTTCCGGATCGACTTTGCTGACGGTCAGCCGAATGGCGTTGATCAGAGTTGCGGGCTCGCGGTCAAAAGAGTAATTCGCTCTGACGGCCAAGTCCATCGTGCGCGATGGAACTTGTTGGTGAGAAGTGTAAGCTTGTGGTTCGTCCTCTTCCTGAAGGCTGGAATGTTTTGCGTTGCTTACCACACCGATGATTTCGTACTGCGTTGACGAATTGAAGGTGATATACCGGCTGACCGGATAATCATCCTGCCAGAATTTGCGCGCCATTGCTTCATTGATAATCACGACNCGAGGGGCNTGCGCGGTATCGCGATTATCGAACGTACGACCACGCACGAGTNGCAGGCCCAGCGTCTGAAAGTAATCGGCGCTGACGGTTCNCCGGTTAGTGTCGAGCGTTACCCCTCTCGGCAGCGGTGGACCACCAACAATTTGAAAAGAACTGGCGGAGTTCTCGCCCAGAAACGGCAACTGCGACGCCACGGCTGCGGTTTTTACGTCGGGCAGCGCCCTGACTTGCGCCAGGACTTCCTCAAAAAATCTCGTTCTTTGTTCGTCTTCAGTATACTTCGTGCGTGGCAAGGCTAATTGCATCGTCAACAATTGGTCGGGATTGAACCCCGGGTTCACTTGCTGCAATTGCCGCATGCTTCTGATAAGCAGCCCGCTGACTGTAAGCAAGATCAGTGCGAGCGCGATCTGCAGCGTCACCAACACGCTGCGCAATTTCTCCGTACCCCGTCCTGCTGTTCCGCGACTGCCTTCCTTTAAAGTCTCGTTGAGCCGAGTCCGCGAAAATTGCAGGGCTGGCATTAAACCGAAGCCGAGGCCGACAAGCAGGGAGATCACCAACGTGAACATCAGCGCTGCGCGATCGATGCCAAACTCAGTCCACGTCCCCGTACTCGCGGGGTAGATCGCAAGCAGCGCTTTAACGCCGAAGTATGCGACCAACACAGCGAGTCCGCCGCCTAACGAAACCATCAACATGCTTTCAGTTAACATCTGCCGGACTAATCGCCGGCGTCCCGCGCCGAGCGCTGAGCGAATGGCAGACTCCTTCTGCCGAGCGCTGGCCCGCGCCGAAAGCAGCCCCGCGAGATTGGCGCAAGTGATCAATAGCACGGTGAGTAACGAGCCGAATAAGAGCAACAATCTCGGCTGCTCAGCTTCGACCAACTCCTTTTGAAGCAAAACGAGCCGGATGCCGACATCCTTGTTGGTGCCCGGGTATTCTGCTTCGAGGCGCGACGCAATCGCGTCCATCTCAATTTGGGCTTGTTGCAACGCCACACCGGGTTTCAATCTGGCAATGGCTTGATAAGCATGCAGGTTACGACCGGCCGCCGTGAGATTGCCTCTCATCGGCGTCCATACGGCAACCTCTGAATTGGGAAAGGCAAAACCCTTGGGCATCACGCCGATCACGGTGCAATTCTCGCTGTTGAGTCTGATTACCCGACCGACTATCTGCGGATCGGCACCGAAACGCTGTTGCCAAAAGCCGTGACTGAGTACGGCCGTGCGCGGAGCGTTCGGCAGACCGTCTTCCTCACGTAAGTCACGACCCATCGCCGGAGTTACGCCGACGACTTTGAAGTAGTCGGGTGTTACGCTCAGTACGGAGATATATTCCGGCTGATCACCGACGGTTAAGTTAAGTCCTGTAGACGAGTAGGCGGCGATGTGCGCGAGGCTGCTGCTTTGCGCGCGCCAATCGACCATGTTTGGTAACGCCACCGGGAACTTCAGATTGCCGGATTGCCTTGAAACTTCCCAGACCTGGACCACCTGCTCCGGTTGCGGCAAAGGCAACGGACGAAGCAGCAACGCATTTATGATGCTGAAGAGTGCCGTATTCGCCCCGATTCCAAGGGCAAGGGTCAGCACGACCGTACAGGTGAACCAGGGACGCTTCAACAGCATCCGAATACCGTAACGCAAATCCTGAATTATATTAGCCATTGACTTAGCGTTTCTTCGATGTAAGGGACCATGTTACCCGACGGGTTATGCGACGGCGTCGGAACTTTCGAGTTGAAGGACACTGGAAACCTGCTCAAGCGCCGCGAGGATCTCGTCGACTTTCGAATAAGGCGACTTGTCGTTGCGCGTAATGAGACTACAAGCAGGATCGATAGCGACGGTTCGCTCGATGATCCTGATCAATTCCGGCGTTACTGTCAATGTCCGCAGCCGAGCGATTGCTTCGTCCCAGGCATTCAGGCACATCTCCGGCGAACCGAATGACAGCCTCGGTTCCTCTATCAGGAGGTAACACATTATTAGTCCGAAGTTCCTCAGCTCGTTACGGTGCGCGGCTTCATATTTTTCGGCACTCAACTGGTGAAGGAATGAGGACATCCCGAAATCGATGACCGACAATTCGAAATTGCCTCTCACAAAGATATGATCTGTCGCCAAGTCGCGATGAATGACGTTGCAACGGCGGAAATCGCGGATGACGCGCGCGAGGTTCATCATGATCCGCACTCGTTCATGGATGGTCCAATCCGGCGATTTTAGAATTTCTTCCTGCAGCAATTTGCCTGTCGCCCACTCGCTGCCGAAATAGGGATATCCGTCCGCGGTTGCTGAGAAGAGAATGCGCGGAACACTCGGATGATGTCTTAAACTTTCCAGGATCTTGATCTCATTGAGAAACTTCTCTTTCATTTCGGGCCTGGTGTTATGGAGCATTTTGACAGCGACCCGTCGCGATCCAGGTCCATCGGAGCAGACATAAACATCATTATTCATCGTCGTGCGAAAGAGGACCGTGTCATATCCCATTTGTCGCAGATCGTTCCAAAGCATTCTTCTGGTCCACAAGTGATCGGTTATGTCGAAGATCGAACTCTTTTTGCTATCAAAAGCCTGAGTTGAGCCGGTTGTCCTTTTCCACTCTCCATGGACATCATTGAGAAAGCGCGTCAGCCCAGCGTCCTGGCAATCGATCCGAAACGAGATTCTTCCACATAAGAGATCGCAGAGATCCTCGGGCAATTGCCCGTTTTCACCCATCTCCTCCGGACGGACGGGATAGGCGGCAGTGACTTGCCAGACCTCGTCAGTCTGTTTTAACCAAACCGTCGACCATTTCCCAATATCCGGCGCCCGCAGCACCGCTCTTGCGACTCCTTCATCAAGAATCAAGTGATCGAGTTGTAAATGACAGGCCGGAATGCAATTGAGCATTCGCCAAAGAAAGTTACCGCCGAAGATCAGATAGAAGCGATAGGCGTCACAACCCACCGCAAGATGCTTTACCACTTCCTCGGGTTCGTTGCGGGAAAGCGCCTGAATCAAACATTTGAGACACTCGGCGATTCTCATCACAAATTGCAAAGACTAAGCACCGACGGCCGCATGCTCCAGGAGTTCGCGAATTGGCTGCGTCAACGAAGCGACCGACAAGCCGAACTCGGACAAATCATGCTGTGACAAGTCGGCTGTCCACTTGGCGATCATCGTGTGCGGATCTTCCTGTGGAAAGCGATCACGAATAATTTTGAGGACTTCGCCGCTCTTGGGAATGTTGCGCATTAATGCTGTAAAAAATTGCAGTTCTCCTGGCCCGACCTTTTCGGCAATCTGTCGTATTTTGTCGCGCTGTCCCTGAGTGTCCAACACCAGCCGAAAGCTTTCCGCGAGGCGGCCGTGTTTTCTGCCGGCCCAGGATAAGAGTAGGTTTCGGTTGGCTTCATCCCCAATTAACTTGTATGCCTCAACCAGGTAGAGGAAGGCGAAGTAATGGTTTACATCGTCGAGTAGACACTTGAAGGCGTCCAAAAGCTCTTTGTCACGCCTGGTTGAGCTCAACATCTCCAACAATTGCAGACGCCTTCTGACGCCGGTGTTGCCGTGAACGGAGTCATAGGCAATAAACGGCTCCAGGTAAGAATATTGCGGGACGTGATTCTTCTCCCAGTTCGTGCGTATCACGACGGTAATCGTCGGCCGCTCGAGATGGTGAGTGCAATGAATGAAGCGGTTTCCGGCAATAATGGCTCTCGTGTCGCCGACTCCGAGTAACTCGGCTTTCGTTAAGTCGAGCGCGCCGAGCAGCAATTGCGACGAAACTTCTTCTTCGCACTTGAAGTCCCAGACGGTATGCAAGCTTGATCCGGTCAAGAGCTGAAAAGCTCCCGAAAAAGCATGTTGGTGAATGCCGATTACTGTCCCCGTCCAAAACAAAACTTCGATGCGAAACTCAGGTTGCCAATGGACAGTCAAGGGCGGTTGACCAAAAACAGATTCAATGTCCGTCTGGAATGGTAAGGGGTTGGTGAATAAACCGAACTTGGCTACATCGACGAAAGAGACGTGGTCGGCGGGCGGCTCTTCAGTCAGCATTCGGAGGGCGATGTCCGAGAATGCCGCTTCGTCACACTGGTATTCTTTCCACAATCTCCAAACGCCTGCGGCAAGGCGGGCAAAGTAATGTTTGCATATCGATTCGGACATTAGTCACGACCTCAAATCCAGAGAAGCGATCACGGCGGACAATCTTTCCAAATGACGTTTGGCCGGTTTGAAGGCGAATCCCAGCGGGACGGCAAGACTAAGCAGACATTCATTCTCGCGCCAGACGAGCCGGTGGGTTTCCAGGTAATCGATTAGGTCTTGTTGTTCGCCGGCCGAGATCTCAGCCACTTGGGCCGCGGCAAGAGCTTTCTTGAGATTGCATATCTTGTAGAGCTCTTTATAAATGCGGTCCATGGGAGCTTTAAGTAGATGGAATTGTCCGTCTTCTTCGGAGCGGAAGTCACAGACGACTGTGAAGTCATCAAACTCGATGTCGAATAACGCGGCTGACTGATGTTTCTCATTCCAAGCGCGCACAACTTTGGTCAATTCAGGTTCGTACTCGACAATCTTCTCCTGACCATCGAACGTTCCGGTAAAAAAGTAGGACAGATCATTGACCGTCTCTTCGTCGAATCTCGAATAGAGATAACGATAGCCCTGCGAAGGAGTCAGCGAGCGCACGCCCAGTTTTTCCGCGTCGGTGAAATACGGGCTGAAGCGATCAAAGCGAACACGGCTTAAAAAATCGGGCGGCCGAAGGTGCGGGATGGCTCGTATCAATTCCGCCACTCCCTCGTAGTCTTTTGCTGACTCTCCGGGAAAACCGATCAGAAAATTCCAGGCAGGGTCAATTCCGTATTGAACACACAGCTTCAACAGTTGGAGGTTCTGGATGGCCGTCACGCCTTTTCTCATCAAGGCAAGCACGGTCGTACTGAGGCTTTCGATGCCTGGTTGGATCGATCTGACATTGCCGCGTTTTAAGGCCGCCACCTGTTCTTCGCGTAGATTGGCCTTTGTTTCATAGAACACATCGACTCCCAACTCGCCTAATGAAGGAACAAGATCATTGAAATAGCTCATCGGCAGAATATTATCGGTCGCTGCCAGATAACGGATGCGATTGCCATAACGTGAAACCAGATATTTCAATTCATCAATGGCGCGGACTGAGGACTTATGACGGAATTTCATCGACGTTCCGTTGAGACCGCAAAAGGTACAGTGATGGCGTTCTCCCCACCAACATCCCCGCGAAGTTTCAAACGGCAACATGACTTTCATGTGGTCCAACAGTTGATACATCTCCGCCTGAGCAAAGTAATCATCGAAATTCGGATACGGCAGTTCTTCCATCGTGGCTGGTGGAGCCGACGTCAGGTACGTGGCGCGGGCTTGAACCGAGGGCTGCGAGTCGTGACTCCCGCAATCGTGCTGCGTGGACGGCGAAGGCCCGCCGTTCGCGGGCTGAAGAATCGGCAGATTGTTTCGTCGCGCCCCGCCGCAAAGATCGCGGCGTTCCAGAATGCCGGGAATATGCTTCGGTTGCTTATCGCGAAGTAACTGTTGAACTAACTGCGGAAATGAGACGTCTCCCTCGCCCAGACAAATGCCGTCAATAAACGGGAATGATTTGAGCAACGCGGCGCCCATGACTCCCTCACAATTGGCGCCACCGAAGACGATATACAAATCCGGATAGAGCTGCTTTAAGCGGCGGGCCAGGCTGAGCGACGCCATTTGCTGTTGAAAGATCGAGGAAAACCCGACGATGCGATAGCTACCCCAAGGGATATTTTTAATCGCTGTTTCAATGAATCGATCGGCATTACCGCGACATTCCGTTAGTCTCTGAAGATAAGGGTCTTCCCGGTCCATGCTTTGATGGTCGGTTATATAATCGATGAACTTCCAGTCGAGTTCATGATCGGTTCCCCAAAGCGTTTCCATGAATACCCATTCGAGCCCCAATCTCCCTCTTGGTTGCTCTTCGAGGTAACTGTAGACGTCATATCCGACGATCGAAGCCGCTAATAAATTGAGATAGTGAATATCGGCGTCAAAGCCGATCCGTTTCAGCCAGCCTGTCAACAGACTTAGGCCTAACGAAGGGCGCGAAATCGAAAAAAACGGCATGTTGACGAGTGCGATCTCGGCAGTCATGTTCGGTCCTTTAAATCCTGATGCGGATCAAGCGTTATCTAACCTCTTCTCTGTGCAACAGAGAAATCTCTCAAACTAGGTCACTACCCAGTGATCAGCCCTCTTTCTTAAGATCGCTGCTCCCACGACATACTTTGAATCGCTGTCTCCGCTCCAATGCCATTGGAGAAAATCAGCGCATTGCTCGATCTTCCAATCAAGCGTCTGACCGCCGTTGTCGAAGGCCGGATGCCTCCAGAGGAACTCTTCAAAGTCTTCAACGCATAATGCTTTTCCCAAAATGTCGGGGTATCGCATGCCCCACTCTTGTTGGCAGAGATCGAATGAGACGCCGAACACTCCGCCTGGTTTGAGCACACGGGCAGCTTGCGACACGGCCGCGGCTTTATCAGGCTGATGTTCGATCACCGAAAAGCTGGTGACGGCATCGAAGGTGTTATCGGCAAACGGCAACTCTTCATCGGAAACGATTCTCCACCCAATCTTCAACTGATGTCGTTGCTGTATCCGACTCCACAATGAGACGTTTTCGCGACCCGTTTCAACCATCATTACTTCAGCACCAAGCAGTGCAAATAGCCAGGGCATGGGCGACTCGCCAGAACCGATATCCAAAATTTTCCTGTCGTGCAAATCGAGGTCGCAAAGACCGTTGAACCATATCCAGGGATACTCCCAGACCTTGGACCAATTGTCGTGATAAGCGTTTAACTTGTTGTCTTCGGCAAGGGCATTAAGGTGCGCCATGAAGCTTCGATATGCGACGCTTCTTAATTCGCTGACTGAGCCAAGCGCGGCCTTTGCCGTCAGAGGTCGCCGGTCGGCTGCGCCGGGCATTACCGACCGGGCGACGGCGGCGGCTTGCAGCGCTGAGTGCAGCGAATAATTCACCGTCTCTCTGAATTGATAACAACTTTCTGCACTGGTCCACATGACGTCTGCTACTGATTCTTCACTTCTAAAACATATGGGCTTGCGGCCAGCCAACGGGAACAAACGGCTTTCACATCCGCCGGCTTTGTCTCCAGCATACGCTGGTAAGCTTTCCTGTAATGCTGGGGGTCGCCGGCGAATACTTCCGAAATGGCTAACAGCCCGGCTTTGCCTCCGAACCCGCCGATATGCTCCACATCGCCGGTTAAACTTGATAACAGTTCCGTTTTGATCTGGTCCAAGTCCGCCGGCACGGGCCCTTGCGACATCATCTCGTCAATTTGCCGTTTGACTTCGCGTTCAAGTAACTCCAGTTGGTCGGAGGTGGAGGCCGTTAGCTGAACTTGAAACTCTCCGCAGAGCTCATAAGACTTGAGCGAGATGTCGACTTCGGGTTCCGATTTTTCGCGCGACATGGCCTCCTGGAGTTTGAGAGTTAAGTAATATCGAATCAGATCGAGGCGGTCGACGTCCGGGTCGGCGTATGCGGGAACGATCCAGACCATATAAAGACGTGGCCGCGGTACCTTTCCCGCGACCGTGTCACGCTTGCTCGGCGCGGCAGGAATCGGACCCTGCTCTCTGCTGAGCGGTTGGCCCGGCTGAATCCCACCGAAATACTGTTCAACCTGGCGACGGACTGTTTGCGGCTTGAGATCGCCTGCGACAACGAGGACCGCGTTCGCTGGCCGATAATAAGTACCGAACCATTCTTTCACGTCGGCGAGAGAAATGGAGTTGATCCCCTCAATGGACCGCAATGGATGTCGAGCGTATGGATGTCCGGCCGGATAAATGCGGCTCCTCAGCAAATCTTCCGCGAAAAGATAAGGGGAATCGGCATTGCGGGCCGCTTCCTGTTGGATTTGACCCTTCGCCTTGTCGACCTTGCTGTCCGTCAGCGCCTCGACGGTGCCCGCCATAAGCTCCGCCACCAGCCGCAACGCGCCATCGAAAGACGCCTCGGGTACATCCATCATGAGACGTGTACGATCATGATCTGTGGAAGCGGTGGCGTTAGTGATGCCCATTCGCTTCAACACTTTTGGCACGTCTTCGGTGACGCGTTGGGTGCCCGTGAACATCAAATGCTCGGAGAGATGCGCGATGCCATGGCTGTCCGGCGGCTCATTTTTTGTCCCGACGTGGTACCACAGGTTGATTGCGGTCCAGGGAGAACGATGATCTTCATGCACGATCACAGTCAGGCCGTTATTGAGCGTAAATTGCTCAATCGCGATTTCGGGGACGGCCGCTTGCGACGCGGACCCGGCCCGCAACGGACCGGCACTGCGCCAAAAGATCAGCGCCGCCGCACAGACGGCGATCAGGGAAAAGATGACCGGTTTCGTTTTAAAGCCCAGATTTTTCATATGCCTTGTTATCGTCTTTCAACGTGCGGTGTGGAAAGATAACGAACGGTAAATTGGTGCGGCTCCGCGAGCAACGATTCGAGCGCNTCGGCGACGTCAGGCGCTTCGATTTNCGCCATGGTGTGCGGGGCCTGAATCGCGATGTGCGGTCCGACGAGNAAGCCGAATTCCGATGCGCTTGTCGGCCCAAATAACCCGACACTCGGAACGCCGGCGAAATCCGCCGCATGCAACATGCACGAGTCAATGCCTAGAAAAAGATCTGACTCGGTTACCAGGGCCATCGAAACGGGTAACGGAAGTCCATAGCATGGAATAACGCGATCCCCGCATAACCCACCATCCAATGATTGCGGCCTGCCGCCGACCAGCAAGACAGTAAATTCCGGATGAAGACCGAGAAAAGTATCCAGCGTCTGCATCAACTTCACGCTGTCCCACATTTTTTTCTGCCCGGTATCGGCGTGAACCGCCAGCGCTTTTGCGCCGGGACTTAATTCCTCACGCAGCCTTCGCGCTTCTGCCCGCGCCTCAGTCGGGTAACAGGGTGGGGCCGTGAAATCCTGAAGCCGGCTGCGCGCGTCAAACAGTCGCACCACATCAAATGCCAATTCGGAGGTGTGTTGATCGAAATTAAGCGGCAGCCGGATGTCATAATTTGAAATGAAGCCCACCGACAACTGCGGACGTAATTTTTCAACCAATCGCGTCAATGATTCCGAATGCCACGGCACAAGCGAGAGGAACAGGTCACAGTTTCCCGTCTCGGCCGCGACCGCATCAGAGTCGAACTCGCGGCCATAGCTCGACTTTTGCACGCGGATCTTGATCGCCCGCTTCAGCGGCAGGTCGTCAAACACGAACAATGAATCGCTGCCGCTGCAGATCAGGCTTAAGCGGTCTGCGAAGAGCGCGCCCAATGCGCGCAATGCCGGCAGATTGAGAATGTTGTCGCCGATGCCATTGATGAAAAAAACAACCGGGGCTTCCGCTTTCAGAGCTTTCTTCAAAAGCCCGCGGTCGCTGCCGCCGGTATCGGCAGATCCGTTGCTTCTTGACATACTGTTTCAGGGAACTCCCGCTCGCCCAGTGCGGATCGGACCCTGGCGCGAATGTGCGCGATTAATTCCAACATGTCGTCGCACCAGACTGAGGGATTATCGAAGCTGTTCGCTTTTGCATAACGAGTAGTCACCGCGCCGCCGCCGCAAACATCGCGTTCCGCGCAGGCCTGGCATTGCGCGGACAATGACAGTCCCTCATGAACGAGCCGGTTGACTAAAGGCAGCCCGAGATGAAGATCGTCGAATCCATGTCGCGCAACGTTCAAGCCGCTTTCCGAGATCCCGTCGTCGCACACTTTCAACGCGTCGTTGGCCTGGATATTCCCGTCAGTATCGATCACCAGATAATTCTCGCAATGATTGCCGATCGCTTCGAGGTGGGTCGTACCTCCCATCAGGTAAGTGAGAATTGAGTTAAAAAGACGTATCGTTACGTTTGGATCATCTTCGTCAAACCAGGCGTCAAAGATGGGAATGAGATAGTCTGAGATCGGTGTCGCGCCGAAGTCCGGATAGAACAGGCGTTTTGAGTCATGCGTTACGTCCGGCAAGAGAAAATTCATGTTCCTCACGCCGAGAGAGCGAATGTGCCGGTAGATCTCGAGGCCTGAATGCCCGGGATTGATCACCGTTAGAACACAGGAAAAAACCCGGTTCTCCTGCAGTTTCCGCAATCCTTCAACGGCCTGGTTATAAGACCCTCGTCCTGCATGATCGATGCGGACAAGATCATGAATTTCGGGCGGGCCGTCGAGGCTCACACCGACTCTCAAGTTATGCCGTTTCAACACCTCAATCCACTCGTCACTCACCAGCGTACCGTTGGTCTGCATCCCCAGACTCACGCGGTCCTTCAGCTTCTCCACTGCCATGCCTGCAAGGCGGTCGAATTGGCGCGGGTCCATCAACATGGGCTCGCCCCCGTGGAAGGTGAGATTCATTTCCCTGCCGGGACGGCGGTCGCAATACTCCTCAACCCGGGTCAACAAATGACCGAACGTTTCCTCCGACATAAACGGAGGACGTTGGCGCCAACTCTGGTCGGCATGCTGATACATGTAGCAATAGCTGCAGTTGAGATTGCAGCGTTGCGCGATCTTGACGACCAGGCCCTTAATCTCAGTTGCCACGATGCATCTCCCGATAAAGCGGTTCAATCAGCGCCCTGCCTGTCGGCGTCAATTTGTCGCTCGTCATCAGAGTTTCTTCGACGACGTTCAGGTCGTCGTAGACCGTGCGGAGTCCCGCGCGCGCCCGCTCATGATGGTCTTGAGAGTCAAGGCATTCGCGATAGTAGAGGTAGACGTTGGCGAAGGCGTGATAGGCCAGTAACAAACGATCGATGGTCCGTTGACACCTGACGAACGGAGAGTAATAGGTTGTCGGATCCGTGTGATCGGCCACATCTTCCAGCGGCGTGATTGAATGGAAGTATTGATGCGAGGCCTCATGGACCAGCATTTCACCGATCACGAGCGGATCACGGCAGTCTGAAATGTAGAACATGCTGTAATAGCCGTGAAGATTGCCGCTCATTATGCCGGCTTGCGGCGCCGCGACAACAATCAAGCGGCGTAAGACGCGAGTCACCCAGTCACGGTACCGCGGCGCCAATGCTCTCAGCAGTCCGAGTGCCTGGGCGATCGATTCATGCGTGGCGGAAGAGATTTGCGAAAGGGTTGGGCTGGCGATCTGCAATGGCGGCGCCGCCCGATCGGGCAATAACGTTACTGCATACCCGTCATCGGCAACCAACGGAAGTTGTGTGAGCTCCTCCGAGCGCCAAGCACCGGTTTCCGCCACGCGGTGTAACCGAGATTCATGTCTGGAGCCGTTGGCTTCGGACAGAATCCGCACTGTCTCCTGCTTGTGACTAACAATCAACCGCTCCGACTCAGGCAATAAATATGATCCCCAAAGGAAGATCGATGGCTGATCGAAGCGCAGCTCCCAATCGCCGCTCACGCCGTGCGCGCCACAATGAAGCAATAATGAGGCGGCGGCCCGCTGCGCCGATAGAGTGTCGCCGTTAGTTAACGATTCCATCATCATCGCCGGCACCGACGACCAGAAAATCTCATCGTTCGGCGGTTCGTTGGCATGGATGCTGGAAAGCATTTCCGTCACGCCGTGGCCCGTTTGGTCCAGGCGCTGTTCGAAACGGTCAAGAAACAATTCAATCAGCGAGCGAGAGTATTGGGCCGCGAGTAGCGAAAAGAACCGCTGATTGAACGGTTGATAGGGACAGGAAAAGCCGCGATAAATGTCTTGTTCGTCTTGATGCATAACTTCTCCGGTCGGGATTGCAGAGATTCCGGCCTCACGGCCGCGAATAACGAAAGGACGGGAAAGATGACGCCGAGAGAATTTACGCGGACATCCTTGATTCTCTCGGCGTCACGGTACAACAGGGAATTGCCTGAAATCGGCGAGCCGCAAACGGCCGTCGAGAATTATTCGACCGGAACGATCGGGGCCGGGCCTTTTTGATATTCACCGCCTTTTTGGTGTAAATCGGATTTAAGGTATTCCATTCCCTCTTCGCCAGGCTCCTGGTTAAGTTGCTGTTGGATTCTTGAGAGAATCTTGCCCTTGATTTCTTTGGCTTGAGTCTGTTCCTGCCCCTTCGCGGTCAAGCCGATGGCGCCGATGGCGGCAGTGGTTCCAATAACTCCGGCAAGGTTGCCGAAGAATTGGCGACGAGGCATCTCATTGCCTTCGGTGTCAGCAGGCGTAGGCGTTACATCTGTCTGCGTATTTGGTTCAGTGATTTCATCTTTCATGGGGTTCTCCATTGTGAAGTTTTCGATTCGGATCCGAAAACTAACATCATAAAAACCACTTTGGCGTCGGCGACGAAAACAGTCGCTAATCGGGTGTGCTGCGATATGTTGCGCTTCTAGTGAGCCCAGTGGTGATGTTTCTTCCGGCAAACGGAGACAGAGCAATTACCGCACCGTACTTGCGTAGGCCGCCTTCCCTGCTTTATTAGCGCTCTTTCCTTTATTACTGGACCGAAAAATTCTTCAGAACGCTTGCTCAGTTACAAATTAGTCCTGAATTCAGGATTCAGTTTGGGAATTCCGGAAGGCCGCAAACGGCAACAGAGGGGAGTTACTCGGGCATCGGAAAGGTCGGCACCGCACCCTTTGAATACTGATTTACTTTATTGTGCTCATCGTACTTCAGGTACGTCATCGACTCTTCGCCTTCTTTACGGGTAAGTTGTTGTTGGATTCGTGAGAGGATCTTGCTTTTGACTTCTTTGGGTTCGGTTGTTTGCGTATGTAGTTTATTGAGTTCATCTTTTTTCATGGTCTCTCCAATCCTGAAGTTCGCTTTATTCGTGATCTTCAGTTATTCGCGGACCAGGCAAACTTCGTCGAGCCCACCTGTTATACATTCGTCCTGAAACCCGGATTCAATTTGGGAATTCCGGACAGGCTGATTCCGTGCTTTTTAATCCGGTCATAAAGCGCGCTACGCGATAATCCGAGTCTCTTCGCCGTTTCCTCAACGTTCCCATTTTCAATTTGCAGTACCTCTTCGATATGTCGGCGCTCCAACTCCGAAAGCGTCATCTGTCGCTTATCTGAAACTGTCGGAGCGTTCTCTAAATGCTCATGCTCAAGCTGTAAATCCTCGACGGTGAGCATAGCGTTCTCGCAAAAGATGGCCGCGCGTTGCAAACTTTGGCGTAACTCCCTTAAATTTCCCGGCCAGGGATAGGCTTGCAGACGCTTCTCCAACTCCGGCGACAAGAGAAGCTCATTGCACCCCTGCTCGATGGCGATTCTCTTGAGCATCTTTCGAGCCAGGAATGGAATATCCTCGATTCTTTCCCGCAACGCTGGCAACTTAATGGAAAACGTATTGATCCGATAATAGAGGTCGATGCGAAATTTCTGCTCCCGGACGAGGAGCGCGAGATTTCTGCCCGTCGCTGTAATGAGGCGTATATTCACGTGTCGTTCGCAGACATCGCCCAACCTGCGAAAGCGATTCTCCTCAAGTACTTTTAGGAGTCGCGGTTGCACCTGCCAATCGAGATCACCGATCTCATCAAGGAAGACCGTGCCGTTGTGAGCAATTTCAAACAATCCCTTCTTACTGGCGACGGCTCCGGTAAATGCCCCTCTCTCATGACCAAATAAATCAGATTCCAGCAATTCCCGGCAGAGGGAAGCGCAATTCAAATCGACAAACGATTGATCCCGACGACTTCCCTGGTAATGCAGCCAGGCAGCCAGAACTCCTTTGCCGGTTCCCGTTTCTCCTTGAATGAGAACAGGCTCATCTATAAGAAGACACTTTCTGGCCTTCTGCTCGATCGCGCGCATTGCCGGGCTTGGGCCAATAAAAGGATCGAGTAAGAGAGACGGTTTCCAAGATTGACGTAATTCGGCATTCTGGTCAACAACCGTCTTCGGCACAAATGATTGAGAATTTTCCGGCAATCTCACGACTAAATTTTCCACAAGCTGAGGGCCAGTTAATTGGTATGGTTGCTTGCGATAGTCTCAAGATCAATCGTTCCGTCCCAGCCGCCTCAGATCATATTGCCTGTCGGCTGGTGTAGTTTTCATTGAGTAATCGCGAAGTGAGCCTGACCACTTGACGGGTTGGTGAAGCCGGCGATCACATAGCCTGCGGAGCGGCGGAGGCGCAGTTTTGTAAGTTAGAAAATAATCTGGGACCAACGCTCTGGGCGAGTTGTGGGAAGGCCTGAAATGTTATTGACCGCGCCGGACAGTGTCAAGATATTTATTATGTTTCTTCTGTTGCAAAGCCTCTTCTTCCTGGTGCTTTGGGGCGTTTGTCCTCAGGCTCGGCGCTGGTGAAAGTCAATGGCGTTGTTTTGCAAGCGAACTTTGTCATCGCAGAAGTGGGTAAGTAAATGTACAGCTCGTTTCAAAGCCATTCCCACACTTCGCTATACCCGATTCATTTGATCCGGAAACTGGGAAGGCCGTGCTCATCTGGCTTGATAACGATGTTTCGTGGGCCGTTGAAAGCCGTCGCTTCTACGTCCTTCACGGCTGCTGCTCCGGACTCACGGAACGCGTTGGCGAAACTCCGGCCGCAGTGATCGGCGCGCCCGAGACTCTGCAATGCATGCGCCGGCATCTGGAACGGATTGTTGGCATCACGCTCCTCGCGCATCTCATGCTCCCCAGCCACCGCATCGGCATGCATACTGATACACCGCGTCACGGAACCGAAACTCACCGACTGCTAATCAATCTCAACACCGGCTTCGAAGACGAATACGGCGGCCGCCTCGTACTGCTTGATGTGATTGATCCATGATCTCAGCACAAAAAAGGGCGCCGCGAGGCGCCCTTTTCTTTCCGGATTGTGTTTGGGTTAGAACGAGTAAGATTTTATGAGTAGCGTCAGGTCGGGGTTGGTTGAGGGGG
>Ga0065712_10068047_pt1 | contig 16179 bp, 15 predicted proteins | sample MisRhiReplicate1_FD_59099 | JGI IMG/M metagenome (GOLD analysis project Ga0065712, IMG submission 59099) | Miscanthus rhizosphere microbial communities from Kellogg Biological Station, MSU, sample Rhizosphere Soil Replicate 1: eDNA_1 v3... | ecosystem: Host-associated > Plants > Roots >...
AAAACTAACAGTCTCATGTCAAAGAGCGCACAAACAATCATTATTCCGGGCGCCGCGGCGTCACGCTCGAGGTCTGCTCAAAAAGTGCTTGACATCGAACGACGCATCATAGATGACCCGATCCAAGAATAGTTTCGGACTTTTGAGGCAAAGCTTTAGCTCATGCGCAAAGCACCTATCTTGCTCATTGCCGCGCTGTTGTCGTTTTCACTCACGACTCGCGCGCAGGAGAAGAAGCCAGCGCCAAGCCCCAGGCCGGGAGCGCAGGACGACGTCGTGCGCGTGAATACCGAACTGGTGCAGACGGATGTAATGGTCTTTGACAAGGATGGAAAGTTCGTCAGTGGATTGAAGCCGGAAGAATTCGAGTTACTAATCGAGGGGCAACCACAACCGATCATCTTCTTTGAGAGCGTGGTGACGGGGAGCAGAAACGAAACGGGCGCGTTGCGAGCAGCGGGTGGCAACAAACCATCGCAGCCCGTGGTTGAAGACACTATCGAGCCTGCGTCGGAGCGTGGGCGCACGATCTTGTTCTTCGTCAACGATCTAATGCTCGAGCCGGGCAGTCTCGCGCGCACGCACAAAACCATCACGAACTTCATCGATCGCATGATGAGGCCGAACGATCAAGTCGCGATCACCTCGGCAAGCGGTCAGATCGGTTTTCTTCAACAACTGACTGATAACCCAATCGTCCTGCGCGCAGCTCTTGACCGTCTCAAATATGTTCCGGGCGTGGCTTCGGACGGTCAACGCCCGTACATGACTCCGTACGCCGCCTACCTGATCATTGAACGAAATGACGCGCCGCGGGATACTTTCGGCTCGGGAATTCCCCCGCCTCCGACCTTGTTCGAGTATTTCGTTCAGCAAACGATAAAAGACAACCATGTCCCGCGAGAGATTGCGGAGCCTCTCGTGCAACAGCGTGCGCGAACGATCCTTCGGCAGTCAGACGCCGCTGTCAAAAACTCCCTGGCATCACTTGTAAATCTGTTGGGCTCCACGGCTAAGGTTTCAGGCCGCAAACTGGTCTTTTTCATTTCCGATGGCTTTGTTCCTAATTTTACGGGTTCCGATTTTACGTGGATGATGAGTCGCGCTACAGGTGCTGCGAACCGCAGCGCGGTCGTGATCTATACGTTGGACGCGCGCGGGCTCAGTACTGACTCGACGCTCGACGCAAGTAACGGCGGCGGTTTCGATCCATACGGAATGTTACAAAGCAGGATGACTGGTGAGCGCTCTTTCATGCAGGAACCGCTGCACGCGTTAGCCGCTGATACAGGTGGGCGCGCGCTCCTGAACTCCAATGATCTTACAGGCGGCATTGCGAAGGCGCTGGATGAGACTTCACGTTATTACCTGCTAGCCTGGCGACCGGCGAATGAAGCGCAACGCGCCTCAAACTTCTCGAAGATAAAAGTCACCATCGCCGGCCGTCCCGAGCTGAAGGTGCAGTTGCGGCGCGGCTATCTTGGGCCACCACCGGAGCGAAACAAAAACACAGCGCAACCCGTGCCCGTGCAAGTGGAGAGCACAGATGTGCTCGGCGTAACGGAATCCTCAGGTGAAGCGCTGCGCATGGCACTCGCGCTCGGCTACAAACAAACGACGGGCGCGAACATGCAGCTCACGTCCTCAGTGCAGCTAAATGTGCAGTCTCTGGACAGTAGCTCAGGGAAGATTGACGCCAACGTGTTGGGTGCGGTGTTTGATTCGAAGGGCAAGGCGGTGGGCAGTTTCAAGCAGCGGATTGAGGTGCCGCGCACACCGGTAGCCACTCCGCAGTACGCATTTGTGAATCATCAGGTGGACCTGCCGCCGGGACTGTATCAAGTGCGTATTCTGGCGTACGAGCGAGGGACCACGCACTTGAGCGGAGCGATGGAGTGGATCGAGATCCCGAAGCTGAAGCCGGGAAGTTTCTCGATCAGCAGTTTGTACGTGGGCGAGATTGCAGAGGCGGGCGGGGCAGCGCAGGTCGGGGTGAACGCGAGCCGGCGGTTCGCACGCAACTCAAAAATGCGCTTCACCGCTTACATCTACAACGCCGGTGCACCGCCGCAGTTGAGCGCGCAGATAAAAGTGCTGCACGGCGAGAAGGCAGTGATCAACCCACCAGAGATAAAAATCTCAACCGAGAAACTGAGCAACTTAGCCACGGTTCCTTACACCGGTGAATTTCCACTGAGCTCGTTGCCTCCCGGCAATTACGAGTTGCAAATCACGATCACGGACCAAACAACGAAAGCCAGCGCTTCGCAGCAGTTCAAGTTCAAAGTTTATTGAGTAGCCACCAAGGCACAATCGAATGGGTTGCAGGATGATCCGCCACAAAGAAGAATTTTGAGGGAATGCGAACCCTTATTGCCATTGGGCCATGCACTCCGTTAACATACCGGCAATGATTATCTGGCGAGTGGGAAGCGCCTGAGATGCTCGCCGCCCGGATTCAAAGATTCCGGGCCCATCCAAAAGCCAGCCACAACGAATTTCTATTTAGAAAGCCTTACCAGCGCAGGCGTGACTCTGCGGGGGGAACACGTTAATGGGGCGCGCTCACCGCTCGCGACCCAACCGGCTCGGCGAGAAGCTGCGTTTGATTCGGATTCACTTTGGTCTGACGCAAATGGCATTGATTAAGCGGCTCGCCGTAAAGACCGAGCCTCTCTATCCGTCGAGTATCTCACTATTTGAGCAAGGCGGGCGAGAACCATCGCTGCTGGTTCTGCTCGCTTACTCAAAGCTCGCCCGAATCAGTATTAACGACTTAGTCGATGACAAAGTGAAGCCCTCTGACTTGTCCATCAAGCCCAGGCGTTTCGATTGAGCCCCGCGTGTTAAACTTCCCTCACATGCAACACTCCGGGGTGATTACCAATGCAATTTGAACTTCAGCACGCGATACAGATCCTGAGACGTACGCCCGCAGCCCTCAATTCACTTTTACGCGATCTTCCGGAGCCCTGGCTCATCAACAACGAAGGACCAGAGACGTGGAGCCCACACGACATCGTGGGCCATCTCATTCACGGGGAAGAAACCGACTGGATCCCTCGCGTGAAGATCATTCTCGAGCACGGCGAGACGCGGCCATTCGATCCGTTCGATCGTTTCGCAATGCTCGACAAGTTGAAGGGAAAATCCACGGCAGAACTGCTCGACACTTTCGCCCGAATGCGAACACACAGCCTTCAGGAATTGGAGGCCCTGAACCTAACGCCTAATTTGTTGGAGAAGCGCGGCACGCATCCTGAGTTCGGCGTCGTAACAATGAAGCAGTTACTATCAACCTGGGTCGTCCACGACCTTGGACACGTCCGGCAAGTAGCACGAGTGATGGCCAAGCAGTACCGCGACGAAGTTGGCCCATGGAAAGCGTACTTGCCAGTGCTGGAGCCATAAACCGAAGAGACAAATAGAAATCAGGAGGAGGAACACATGGCGAGAATTACGGGAATCGGCGGCGTATTTCTGAAAGCAAGGACGGACGCGAAAGAACTCGCAAAATGGTATCAGACGCATTTGGGCATGCCGCTTGAGCCGTGGGGTGGAGCGGCTCTCAGATGGCCTGATGATCCAGCCGAAGATAAAGGCGTCACGGCCTGGCATCTAGCGGGACCAAAGAGCGAATGGTTCAGCCCGAGTTCGTCAAGCTTTATGATCAATTACCGCGTGGACAATATGGATGAAATGCTGGAACAACTCCGCGCAGGTGGAGTTCCAATCCATCAAGGCCCCGAGTCACACGAAAACGGAAAATTCGCCTGGGTCATAGATCCCGACGGCAACAAGGTTGAGCTGTGGGAACCAAAAATTTTTGATGCGAAGAATAAAGAAACTTAAACGCTGCCTCAAAAGTGCATCAAGTTAGATTCGTTGCAGGATGATCCGCCACAAAAGCACAAAGGCACAAAATCACCGGAAGATCCTTTTGTGCTTTTGGTGCTTTTTTGTGGCTGAAGGTTTTGAGGGCAAAGCTATTGACGCGAGCCCTCTTGATCACCGCGTGATCAAGGCTTTGCTGAAACGGATACCGCCCTCGCGGCGAAATTTTTCCGGATTGCGCACCGGGCCGCCGTGCTCGGTAGTCAGTACCATCAGCGCGCCGTCTTGTAATCGCTGCCAATCACGCACATGGAAAGTTAAGATCAGGTTCGACCTGTCGTCCTTTCTGTCGATGTGATACACGCGATATTCGCTGGTCCCAATATAAAGAAACGGTTCGATGTCGGGCGGCAACGAGTCAAACTCCTCACGGTTGACCTCGAGCTTCAGGGCCAGCGCCTCCTGGTATTCAATCATTCGTTTGCCAACGCCAATGCGCACCGGTTTGTCGAAGCGCGTTACTGCGGCGGAGACGATCTTGAAGTTCACTTCGCGCGGGCCCGATCTTTGTTGCGCGTTGGTAACGACTGTGAGTAGCAGCGTCGCAAGCAATACCTGTCGCATAATTCTTACCTCATTTTCCAAACTCAATGTCGTCAATTCCAATCTCGCCCGAACCTTCGGTGCGAATTGTGATCTTCACGATGTTAGTCAAGTCAACGCCGGAATTATTCATCGTGAAGTTGCGCAGTGGTATGCGTACGCCTGTCAGCGCTGACAGATTTCCCGCACCCTGTCCTTCGAATGGATGTGGAATCACGTCAAACTGATCCGTCCGGAGATCCCACAAAGCCTTGTGACCCGCGCCGTCTTCGATGTTAACAAACAGGTTCACGCCTGGACCTGGCGCCCCCGGGCCCGGCGGCACTCTCTTGCCTACGCGCAGGGTTAGATGCGTGAACATACTAACGTCGCCCTGCCCGGCAGGGATTATTGTCGTGTAAGTCTGCGGCGCAGCCCAAGCGAGTTTCAAGCCAATCGTATCCTGAAAGAAACGAAAATCGGTCGGCAAGCCGCTGGGATAGTCAGTGCTGTCGTAGTTGAGCAGGTTCTCGGCAAATGTCGTGAAACCGGGGGCCGTGGCCGCGCCACCTAGATGATTTAAGCCGGCATTGAGTGGCATGTCTTCGAAATTATCGACAGCTTTACGTTCGTTGTGTTGGAAGGTCCAGAAAATCAGCGAATTTGGCAGTGCCGCAGGCTTGAGGCGCCCGGTCAGGATCTCGCGGTATGGTTCGATTCCCTGAAGTTGCCAGCGAAAGAAGGCCGCAATAGTTGTGAGCGCAACCTGGCGCTGATCTGCGGCAGACAGCGCGGGAGTAGCTCCGCCACTGTCATCGGTAGCCCCGGCCCAGGGGTTTGGACTCCCGAGCGCGGCCGCATCGGTCCAGATCGTGTTGAAGTAGTTGTGATTCGCACGGTAGACCCATGATATTCCCTTCGGCTTGCGGCCCGCCATGCCGTCCGGGAATGCCCGGTCATAAGTACGGAAGCCCTGCATATCGTAGAGGTCCCCATCACGCGCTCCGATTAAGAGGAAATAAGATGAGTTGGTAACCAGGTACGAGACGTCGTTCTGATCGGTCGGCGCGATGGCATTGACGGCCAGAATCGAATGCGGCGTGGGCCATGTTTGATTTAACTCCTGCGCCGCAACCACGCCTTCGCCGCCGCGACTATGTCCGGATAGCGCGATCTTTGTCATGTCGAGCTTGCCCGAGAAAATACCGCCGAAAGGATCAGTGCCGTTGTTGGTCCAGTCACGAAGCTTGTCAAGGAACTTCAGAATCAGTCGTCCTCTCGCGTCGTAGTCCCAAACGCCCAGGCCGGGTTGAATATCATGAGCGCTGATGGAGATGCAGAAGATCCCCTGGCTTGCGAGGCGTTCCATGATGTAGTTGTACCCCTCGTGGCTGGGAATCCGATTGGCGACGGGACAGTTGAACGAAAAACTACCATTCAGGCCTGGTCCACTGCCATCGCTATCACAGTTGTAATGTCTGCCGTGCAGGAACAGAGCGATTGGATAATTAGCAAGCGTGGCGTTTACAGGAGTGCCGGTGCCGGCGACGGTCGCCGGATACATGATTCGTGCCCAGGCAAGCGTCACGTTTTCCGTAGGGCCCGTAACGCCGGCAGGATCGGTAATCCCCGAGATGCCGTTTGGTTCATTCAACTCGACCTGGCCCACTGGATAAGGTCCAGTAGAAGAAGGATCTTCAAAGACGGTGAATCCGGCGGTGTCGTAGTTATCGAGAAAATCCGTGCCCTTGTTATAAATGTCGTCCTGGACGAACGACGCCGCATCATTGGCGGGTACCGAGCCGAAATCGACGATCACGTCGTAGTCTTTGATCGGTTCCGCCTGGGTTGCATTGGGCCAGACAAGCCGGCGCGAGGCGTTGATACACCAATACTTGACGCGTTGGATTTCGATGCCGCCTGAGACGTCTGTCAGCATCGGGCTACCGCCGTCGTAATAGGAAGCGGGATGATGTTCGACAACATAATAAGCAGCATAGTTGCCGCCGGTGTGGACCGCTGGAACATCCGTGGGATCAACGGCCGCGAAGACGTTTTCCTGCTTTTCAAAACTATTAGAGAATTCGAATTTGGCGGGCGCGTCTTTCATCCTACCCGCGGAGTCAATGACGATATTGCCGTTGATGATGGCGTAAAAAAGCATACCCGTGTCTTCGCCGTAAGAGAGAATGTCGGTGTTGTGGAGAACGGCATCGCGTACGTCGCCGCCGATACGACTGACGATATCGAAGCTTCCCGGGCGGCCATTCGCGTGGTCCCAGATCTTCACGTTGAAGGTGGTTTGGCCCGGCGCGAGTTGGACCGTTTCGATCTCGCTGCTGCCATCTTTGCCGGAGATGTCTGTTAACTTGTCGCCATCGTTCCAAACATACTGATTGGTCACGGCGAAGAGATGCACCGTTGAGCCCGCGGGGAACTTCTTTCCGCTCGCATAGATGTCTTCGTTGGTGACATTGAAAGCGTTGACCAGGACGGCATCCTTGTTTGCCGGGTAGACAAAAGGCCTGGTTCTTTTTCTGAAGGGCAAATCTTTTTCGGCGAGCGTCTTCTTTTGTAGATCCATGACGGTGAGTTTGAGAGTGTGCTTGCTGAAATAGTCTTCGGCTTCTTCGAAGGTGACAAACGCCGGATCGGGTTTAAAGTTGATCTTCCTCGAGGTAGTGCCGATCACGCCCGTTTGATACCAGAACAAGGCCGGCGGAATATTTCCCTCCTTATCGGCAAACAGCCGCGCATACGACCACTCTTTGCCTGCGTCATCGTTCAGGTAGATTTGCACGCCGGCGCCAGGAGTCAGACCGTGCAAGCCAAGAGATAAGGAGTCGCCAGTCTCGACGGCCTCGATCGGTTTTAGGCTGGGGCCATTTGTATCGACCAAGTCGATAGACACTTTGTTTCGTTTGCATGCCGGGACGGAAAAGATGAGCAGCAGAATGATCAGGACAAGGTGTGGAGTCTTCATGAGGATCCTTCTTCGCTGGCAGAGCGGTCTAGGCTACTTTTAGAAAAGCTTCGGCGTCTCGAGTTTTCAAAACAGATCGTAAAGAACCTGGGTCATTGCGAGGCGAGCGAACGATACCTCAGATAGGTGTAACTTACAAGGATAAGTCTGCGAACCACTGGATGTGATGTTACCGCTATGAAATGACGAACTATGTGTCAGGAGCACTGGTCTCCTCTATCATTGACAGCCAGAAATCGCGGCGTTACATTGCTGACATCCACCAAACGTTGGGCAGTTCTGCCTCACTTTACGTAAAGGAGTGCCCCTGTACGAAGATAAATGGTTCTCACATCAGGTTATTTTGACAAATTCCGACAGTCGCGTTTTGGAAGAAAGCTCTTGGATATCCTGTATGAGACGGCCGTGTTGGTCGCCTATATTGGAGCCATCGCTTTGATTCATGTTGTTGAAGAGAAATGGGTCGGAAAAGACGCTTTATTTTTTGGGAAGACCAAGGTCGAATACATAATAGATGTGGGACATCTATTAGCGATCGGTCTTTTCTTCCTGGAGATACTGAAGGACGCGGTCGAGTTCTTAAGGATATCTTCGACATCGTAATCAAGAGTATCATCCAGGCTTTGAGAGACTTGATGAGTTTATTCAAAAAGCAACCCGATCCATCGACATGAGTAATCCATTAAAAGAAGAATTCGGTCGTTTCAAGAAACTGTTCATCAACTATAGCAAGGTTATAGTTGGTGGCATGATTTTGTCCGGTATGTTTTTGTTTCTCTATGCCGGTATAAGAGCAAATTACGTCTCTATAGCGGTATTGACTACTGTAGTTTCCACAATAAGCCTCAGCCTGGTTATCCTGTTCCTATATGTCAGCAAGACGGTGACAGGATGCGACAAGGTTGACGATGAAGAACTCAGAAAACTGATCGCAGAAGCAATCGCGGGACTTCCATCAAATCAAACTAAGACATTTCCAAAGCCGACGTTACTTGCAGAGCATCTATTACTTTCCATCTTCCAGTGGGGACATCTAATCGGCAAGATCTTCTATTACGGTCTAACGATGGTCAAACCCGAATCGGGATTCGGTAAAGGTCCTAAGGAAGTCTGATATCGTTCTATCGTTACTCGCCTATCCTGCGAGCGTCAAACAGTAAGATAGTTGACCTACTACTTATTATCAAACTAAGTGGTGAGCCGAGCAGGACTCGAACCTGCGACCCCACTGGTCAAAAGCCAGTGGTCCTCATTACCAACAGTATTTAGTCACAAGAGGCACAAAAAAGCACAATGAATTAGACTCGTTGTGCTTTGGTGCTTTTTTGTGGCTGAAGATTTATGAGTCAGGACGAATTGATCTATTTTTGCTGTGAAAACAATTTGGTTTTGCCTATGGACGCTCTCAAGAACTTGAGGGCAGTGCTTGCGGAGAATCGCGCCGTCCGGCTGGTTGCAGACGGCATCTACTCCACACTGCCTGACCCGTCAACTAAGTGCCATTACGATCGGAGAGCAACCGGTTATGATCTGGTCGTCAGCACTCGTTTGTATAACTCAGTCATGTGGGGAAGTTCCCCATTCGATTATGCTTTCTTTGCGCGACAAGCCGTCAACTCCTGTCCCGACGGAAGGCTTTTGGATGCTGCTTGCGGCTCGTTGCTTTTTACCGCCGCCGTTTATCTTGCATGTAAGCGGACAATCATCGCCTTCGACCAATCATTGAGTATGTTGAAACGTGCGCGAAAGCGATTGATTAGATTATCAGGCTCTGTACCCGAACACATCCTGCTGTTGCAAGCCGATTTGAGTGATTTACCTTTTCGCCCTGCTAGCTTTCGGACTGTTCTGTGCATGAATGTGCTGCATCATCTTGAAAACGCGGCGGCTTTGATGCCACATCTAAAAAGGTTGCTCGCTGATAACGGGCATTTGTATCTGACGAGCTTAGTATCAAACAATCGTTTGGTCGGAGACCGCTACCTCAACGCTTTATATAGCGCCGGTGAGTTTGTTCGTCCGCGAAGCAATCTTGAATTGAAAGAGATGTTGGAGAGATCTTTGAATCAAGAGGTAAGCTATCGAGTCAAGGGGAACATGGCATTTGCATCAACAGCCTCGTTTTACTAAACGCGGGCACACACCAGTTATTCGAGCGGATAATGATATTGATCTCAGTGATCATTCCAGCTTTCAATGAAGAGAATTACCTTGGCCAAACGCTCGCCAGGTTAGATCGAGCAAGAGCATTCTTGCGTAAGGAAGAAAGGATCTCGGTTGAAACAATTGTAGTTGACAACAATAGCTCAGATTCGACAGCGGAAACCGCACGCGATTTCGGTGCTACTGTTGTAGCCGAAACTGAGCGTAACATCGCAAAGGTTCGTAATACCGGAGCGAGATTTGCGAGCGGCGATATCCTGGTGTTCGTTGACGCTGACACGATCGTTCCGGATGACTCATTGCGGCGTATTGTTGAAGTCATGACAAAGCCGACCTGCTTTGGCGGAGCAATAGATACAATCTATAGACCAGCAAAGCTCACGGTGAAGATCTACCTTCAATTCTGGGGACTTATCGGCAAGTTAGCGGGGATGACCCAAGGGGCAACACAGTTTTGTCGAAAGGATATTTTCTCTGCTTTGAACGGCTACGATGAGACATTGCTTATGGGAGAGGATGTGGATTTCTATTGGCGTATGAAAAAGATTGCTAAGCGGCAGAATGGCAGCATCAGTTTTATAGACGACGTGCAAGTTGTTCCCTCATCGCGCCGCTTTGATCAGTGGGGTCTCTGGCGCACATTAATCTGGACAAACCCTCTGTACGTTCTGATGTTTCGGCGGAAAAAGGTAGTTTGGCGTGGGTGGTACCAGGAAGTGCCGCGTTGAGGTTGCAGCAAGAGCCGCAAAATGCAAATGAAAAATTGAGCTAAACATCCGAAACGGTGAATGGAACGTGCACATGCTTCTTCACGCTTTTTCGTGCTTGCACACGCTATCAACTCAAGGGGTTTTTGAATTGGAATTTGTGAATTTAGGCAGGAATCAGTTTGACGAATACTTTCGAAATGCCTGGGAAGGGATTTTGAGCCGAGCAGGACTCGAACCTGCGACCCACTGGTTAAAAGCCAGTTGCTCTACCAACTGAGCTATCGGCCCATCTACATGCAGAGAGCACGCCCTAGCGTGCTCTTTTGTTCGCGAGGAACTCGGAGGCATTCTACCGAACGCGTAGGGGATTGTCCAAAACCGTTGGACAGGATTTGCAGAATGTTCAAGATTGCACTTTTTGAATCTCGTAAATTGTGTGAATCTTGTCAAAGTGATCATGTCTGAAGCGGAGCTGATTCGCGCGGTGTTGATCGAGGGAGCGGTTGGCGGTGCCATTTTGTCGCTGCTGGCATTTCTCCTGTCGCGGTTTACGAAAGATGTTGTTGGGCGGACGCTGTTGGCGACGGTGCTGTTTGCTGCGGCGGGAGCTTACTTTGGATTTGCAGTTGTTTGGGTTGTCGCGGCCTACATTCTCATTGCTTATCGCGGAGCCAGCCACCTAGCGCGGAGTCGTGAACGATGATTGTCTGTGAGCGTTCGGGGCCGGTGGAGACGAGGCCGATCTCGACGCCGATCTGTTGTGAGAGGAAGTCTACATAGCGGCGCGCGTTCACCGGAAGGGAACTCATCTCGGTCATACCCAACGTTGAACTCTGCCAGCCCGGCAAGGTCGCGTAGACGGGTTCAATCTGCCGGAGATCCTGCGAGACTGCCGGGAGCGATTCGCATAGCTTTCCATTTAGTTTGTAGCCGGTGCAGACCTTGATCTCGTCGAGCGTGTCGAGCACGTCGAGTTTTGTTAACGCCACTGACGTGAAGCCATTGATCTCCGCTGCGTAACGCGTGGCGAACGAATCAAACCAGCCGCAACGGCGCGGCCTGCCTGTCGAAGCGCCATACTCCCGGCCACGCTCGCGAATCAACTGGCCCAACTCCGCTTCACCTTCCAGCATTTCAGTCGGAAACGGACCTTCGCCCACGCGCGTCGTGTAAGTGCGGACGATGCCGAGAACGCCATTAAGACGTTGAGGCGCTAAGCCGGTGCCGGTGATCGCGCCGGCCGCGACCGTGGTCGAAGAAGTGACGAACGGATAAGTACCATGATCGACGTCAAGCAGCGTGGCCTGCGCGCCTTCGAGAAGGATCGATCGGCCTTCAGTCGCCGCGACATTAAGGTAGTGCGTAGTGTCGGCAATGAACGGCGCAAGACGCTCTGTCAGCACCGACATCTCTTTGAAGATCTCATCAGCGTTCAAACGCTCGCCGCCGTACGCTTCGATAATGCGGTTCGCGTCCTCGAGGTTTCGCTCGATGCGCGAACGGAGCACGTCGGGAACGAGCGCGTCTGCGGTGCGGATGCCGCGTCGCCCTGCCTTGTCTTCGTACGCAGGACCGATGCCGCGCAAAGTAGTGCCGACTTTTTCATTGCCGAGCCGCTCTTCGCTGGTGTGGTCCAGAGCGCGGTGATATGGAAGAATCAAATGCGCGCGCGAGCTGATCTTCACTCGCTCAGGCGAGACTTCGATGCCTTGTTGCGTGAGACGATCGGCTTCGACGAAGAATGCCTTGGGATCGATGACCATCCCGTTGCCGAGCACGCACGTTTTGCCGCGGTGCACGATGCCTGACGGCAGCAAGTGCAGCACAAACGATTGATCGCCGACCTGGACGGAGTGGCCGGCATTATGCCCGCCCTGGTAGCGAGCAACGATGTCGAACCGCTCAGCGAGCAGATCGACGATCTTGCCCTTACCTTCGTCGCCCCACTGGGCGCCAATGACTGCGATTACTTTTGCCATAAACCGCGGATTAAACGGATCAGGAACGGATTAAGAACAGATCAGAGTTGAGCCATTTCCTGGTACAACTCGAGATATTTTTTTGCGGCAGCGTCCCAGGAATTATCGACTAACATTCCGTTGTGCTGAATTTTTTGCCACTGCTCGGGCCGCGCATAAAAGTAAAGGGCTTCGCGTATTTTTTCAAGCAACGCGCCCGCTTCGTAAGGTCCAAACTTGAACCCCGTGCCCGTGCCGCTGCCGGGATTGAACTGCTGGACCGTGTCGTCCAGACCGCCTGTCGCGCGCACAACGGGCACTGTGCCGTACCTCATACTGTACATCTGATTCAAACCACACGGCTCATACAGCGAAGGCATCAGGAACATGTCGGCGCCGGCCTCGATCTGGTGCGCCAGCGGCTCGCCCGCGTAGCCTTTGTAAATACCTACCTGCCGCGGCGCAGCATCATGCCAGCGCTGCAGGAAGTCTTCATACTCTTTGGCGCCCGCGCCTAAGGCAATGAAAAACGATCCGGTTTCGAGAATCGAGCCTGAAACCTGCCGGATGAGATCGTAGCCCTTCTGCGCAACGAGCCTGGAGATGATGGCGATGATGGGCCGATCAGCCTCTTCAGGCAAGCCGAAGCGCCGCAGCAGATCGAGCTTGCATTCGCGCTTGCCCGACAAATCTTCGGCGGAGAAATTTATCGCGATGTGTGGATCCGTCTCCGGATTCCAAACATCGTAATCGACGCCGTTAGTAATTCCTACCAAACGATCGCGACGCGCGCGCAGCAACCATTCGAGACCGTGGCCCTGCTCACGCGTTTGAATCTCACGCGCATAACGTGGGCTGACGGTCGAGAGCGCGTCGGCGGCGATGATTCCACCTTTCAAAGCGGAGGCGTGACGGTCGAGCATGAAGTCGTCGCCGTCCGGAGGATCGCCAAAGCCGAGCCACCATAGATCGCCTGCGTCAAACAGTCCCTGGTAGCCGACGTTGTGCAGTGAAAACAAGCCGCGCGTGTTTTGAAAAAACGTTTCGTAACGACGACGCGCGCGCAGTTCGGCAATGGCAAAACCGCAGGGCCAATCGTTGCCGTGGACCACGTCCGGTTGCCAATCGAGATACTTCAGCAGGGCGAGGGCAGCGCGCGAGAAGAAGGCGAAACGAATGTGATCGTCGTTGTAACCGTAGATCGAGGGACGCGCGAAGAACTCCGGCGTCTCGAGCAGGTAGGTTGGGGCGCCGGCTGCGTCGCTATACAGGAAACGAACGTGATGGACCTGACCGCGCCACTCAACGCGGACGTTCTCGACCGAACCGCCATTCAATAGTCCACGATCAATTTGATCGTAGAGTGGGAGGATCAGTCGCGCGTCAACGTCTTGTTTCTTGAGTGCTTTGGGGAGTGCGCCGGATACGTCAGCCAGCCCGCCAGTCTTGGCAAAAGGCACGGCTTCAGAGGTCAGGATGGCGACGCGCATTTAGTGGAGAATGAATTTAGGGCCACGGATTTTCACGGATGAACGCGGATCCGTGTTCATCCGTGAAGATCCGTGGCCCATAAATTTAGCTCTGCATCGAGGCGAGAAATTCGGCGTTGGACTTGGTCTTCTCGAGCCGCTCGAGCACGACTTCCATCTGCTCCACGGGCGACAGCGGATTCAACACACGCCTCATCACCCAGATGCGATTGAGATCTTCCTTGCTAATCAGAAGCTCTTCCTTGCGCGTGCCGGAGCGTTGCAAGTCGATTGCAGGAAACAGGCGCTTGTCGCTCAAGCGACGGTCCAGGTGGATTTCCGAGTTACCGGTGCCTTTGAACTCTTCAAAGATCACGTCGTCCATGCGCGATCCGGTATCGATAAGCGCGGTGGCGATGATCGTCAACGATCCGCCTTCTTCAATGTTGCGGGCGGCGCCGAAGAAGCGCTTCGGACGTTGTAACGCGTTTGAGTCAATACCGCCGGAGAGAATCTTGCCGCTCGGAGGCACGACCGCGTTGTGCGCACGCGCCAGACGTGTAATCGAGTCGAGCAGGATCACGACGTCGCGTTTATGTTCGACAAGCCGTTTAGCTTTTTCGATCACCATGTCCGCGACTTGCACGTGACGTGTTGGTGGCTCGTCAAATGTGGATGAGATGACTTCGCCGTTGACTGACCGTTGCATGTCAGTCACTTCCTCAGGTCGCTCGTCAATGAGCAAGACGATCAGCGTCGTTTCCGGATGGTTATTCGTGACTGAATTCGCAATCGTTTGCAGCAGCATCGTTTTACCGGTGCGCGGCGGCGCGACAATCAAGCCACGCTGTCCTTTACCAAGCGGAGTGACCAGGTCTATGACACGCGCCGAGAGGTTCTCGGAAGTGGTCTCCATCTTCAACTGTTCTTCCGGATAAAGCGGCGTGAGATTGTCAAAGAAGACTTTCTCTCGTGCCTGATCGGGCGACTCGAAGTTGATCGCCTCGACTTTGATGAGTGCGAAATAGCGTTCACCTTCTTTTGGCGGTCGTATCTGGCCGCTGACGGTGTCGCCGGTGCGCAGGTCAAACTTGCGAATCTGCGAGGGAGAGACGTAGATGTCGTCCGGGCCAGGCAGATAGTTGTACTCAGGGGCGCGGAGAAATCCGAACCCATCGGGTAATGTTTCCAAGACGCCCTCAGAAAAGATGAGACCGCTCTTTTCGGTCTGCGCTGCCAGTACTTTGAAGATGAGCTCCTGCTTACGCATCCCGGTGGCGCCGGGCACGTCCATGCTCTTGGCAATTTGCGTGAGCTTGGAGATCGACATCTCCTTGAGGTCAGCCAGATTGTGAAAGCCCTCGTTTTTGCCGTCGCGGCTTTCTCTGGGTTCTCGTTCCGGAGCTTCGGCAGTTGCCACGGTGGCGCCGCCGTCATCTCCATTGGCGTCGTTGTTCGCGCTTGAAGCGCGTGAACGTGTTCGTTGTGACATGTCAGTTTATTCTCTAAAAAATCTCTTTACGTAGTTTCAGCGGTTTATCAATTAACAAAACGGTGGATGTGAACGATTGAGCGGTAAAGCGATGGAGGCGGGGAACGCGCGCAATGTCTCCCACTTCATTCGCGGGGCAATAATCTGATTCTCCTCAAACGGTGTTACGCAATTTAACTCAACTTCTCGCGCGCTGCAAATCGGTAATGTTTTTGATGCCACCCACTCTAAGCGCGTGGCCCAAAAAACTCAGGTTGACCAAAAGGGGGCAGATGAGATTTTGGATTGCCGACTTTGTTAAAGACTACAAGCTCAGTGTTACAAATCTGTGGACAAACCATCCGCAGATTACGCAGATTGAATCGCGCTTTTGATCGCACGCCAAAGCTCATCGCGACCGCGGCCGCTTTTGGCCGAGTAGGCCATCACGCTGTCGTCATTGAGCACGCGTGCAATGTGCTCCAGGTTCTTCTTCAACTCGTTGTTCGAAAGCTTATCGGATTTCGTGGCAACAATTAATCGTGGCTTACCACTTTCTTCAAGCCACTCGTGAAGCTGCAAATCCTGTTTTGTGGGTTCGTGACGCGAATCTACGATGTGAATTGATAGCACAAGCTGGCGGCGCTTGGCAAGATAACCAGTGGCCATCTCGCTCCAACTCGATTTTATTTCTCTCGGTACCCGAGCGTACCCAAAGCCGGGAAAATCCACGAACTTGAATTGATCGTTGATCATGAAGAAGTTGAGCGATTGGGTCCGGCCGGGAGTTGAAGATGTACGCGCGAGGCCGCGAACTGAGAGCAGGGAATTGATCAAGCTCGACTTGCCGACGTTGGAGCGGCCCAGGAAGGCGATCTCAGGTTTCGAGTCTCGTGGCCAGTCGTCTTCTTTGAAGACACTCTTGAGAAACTCGGCGGTCGTGACCTTCATCGATAAGGTTGGCCGCGGATTTTCGCGGATGAACGCGGATCTGATCCGCGTTCATCCG
>Ga0065712_10000262_pt1 | contig 16062 bp, 13 predicted proteins | sample MisRhiReplicate1_FD_59099 | JGI IMG/M metagenome (GOLD analysis project Ga0065712, IMG submission 59099) | Miscanthus rhizosphere microbial communities from Kellogg Biological Station, MSU, sample Rhizosphere Soil Replicate 1: eDNA_1 v3... | ecosystem: Host-associated > Plants > Roots >...
CAAGGTCAGTCCAAGATCGTTGCTTAAAACGCAAATACGGAAGCCGAAAATTTTGGCGAAGGGGAAAATAAACAAATCTACCAACAGAGAACGTAATCAGCGCTATTTATCGGCTTGAAANNTCNAGCGNNATGNTCAGGTCTGCACTTAAAACATTGAAGCTATTGAATAAGGTCATATGTCCATACTGCTTCAGCAACAAAGTGCGACCGTCTCATCGCAAGCCTCTTGAAAAAATAGTGAGTGTTTTCTGGCTACAGCCATTTCGTTGCTTGGAATGCCGAAATCGGTTCTGGAAGGCCTCGAACCCCAGACACCGCTGGATTCGCAACTCTTGAAATTTCACCTCGTCTTTCATAAAGCCGTTAAAGCAGCATGAGGTTTGTAGGACATATAGTCGCGGTTTCCGGCGCGAGCATTTGCCCGCGTTGTCGTGGCTCCCATCTCTACTTCTCCCGTCGGAAATCTGATCTCGAAAAGGTATTAGGGGCTTTTTCGCTCCGACCATTACGCTGTCGAGACTGTAATCATCGCTTCTGGAAGTTTACCGCCTCACGGAAGCGAGTATCCGCCGCCCTCGCCTCCACTCCGGCGTCGTTCAACCCGGTGATCGCTGTTTTCGGCGCGGCAATGGTCGGATTCGCACTGATAATCTATGCATTTCCCACGCTGGCCATGTGCGGCTTTGCTGGTTCTGCAGTTGGGATCATTAACGAACTGTACGCGGGTAGGCGGCACCAGGGTTAGCCATCGCGCCCAATTCACCGTAAGGCTCTCCGCCGGCCGATTCGTGTTCCTTAAAATACCACAGGCGCTGCAGACGGACCTTCTAATCTAGCTATATCAAAAGAGATCAGGAACGTAGATCTCGGTTTCGCGGTTTGGATTGAAATAACGCAAGTTGGCTGCCTAAACCGCGATCAAACGACATCGGCCGACCACTCGACTAGTCAAAGCTTGAACGGACCCGCAACTGCACCCCAATTAGCAGGGTGCGAGACACCGAACGAAATTAAAAATACTTAAGGTTGCGCCGGATTTATCGACTCTGAGGTGTGACTTTCGGTCCGTCCACCTCACTATTTTTCCAAGCGACATACTCTTCGGCGCGTTCTCTCGCCTTTGGCCCCGAAAAGAGCGCAATATATTCTTCACCTCGACTCTCATTGTCGATTGCCAAAGCGAGAAACTCACCTTTCTTGTCTTCCGACTCACGAACTTCGTACATCATAAACTCAGTGTAATCTTCTGAATCGATTTTGTTAGAGGAGAATGAAATTTTCTTCAATCTAGAGCACTCGGTATGCAGTTCGACACAAAACGCGTGAATCGGCCCTGTGGGCGCGTCTAGAGTCGAAGTATGTCACCATCCCGATTCCTGCCTCCAGATTGCGCTTGTTAAAACCATCCTCAAGTTATTTGGCGAGGGAATCCGCCCACGCTTCTCCAGTAAACATATTCGGCTTTCGCGGCGCAAAATAACTTTGAAAGAACTCTCAGCGATTTTTGGATTCGACAACTTCGCTGTCGAGATTGCCGCGCCCGCTTTTGAAAGGTGAGACTGCAACGGTCTCAGCCCACGGCGTTAATTCGATCTTGGATGGTCGTTCTTGGCGTGCTTTCGTTGGCTCTGCCTATTAGTGCAATTCTTCCAGAAACCGTGGGTCCCGATCCTAAAAACTCCCATCAAGCCGTGCTCCTATGCACTGCGGAAGCAATCACACGATGCGCACCGCGTCGCTTGACCGGACTAGAGCGACGTACCTTCGCCAAGAGCAGAAGCCAAAGGCTGGCAACTGCTAGCAGCGATCATTGTCTCGAGAATGTTAGGCTGTTACGAAAAACTCTATGCTTGTCTGGTTGGGCACTACGAGGGTTCTTAGGAACACTTACGCCGCAGTGGGGACATATCGTTGCAGCGCGCCCCGGATGGCCGATATCCCGATGGGCTTGTGCAGAATCTCTTCTGCGCCCGCCTCAAGCGCTGCTGTGGTCTGAGAGCCCTGGGACAGAGCCGTGCAAATCACGATGGGAATATCCTTGGTCGGTGGTTTAGCTTTCAGGAGTGCTGTTGCCTCATCTCCGCTCATTCGAGGCATCAAAAGATCCATAAATATCAAGTCCGGCTGCCGCTGGCGCGCTTGATCTACAGCCTCGACACCATCCACTGCTTCGAGCACCGAGTAACCGAGTTTCTCGGCAATCATGACCAGTAATTCACGACAACCTGTATCATCATCAACGATGAGTACTTTCTTTTGGCTGCCCATAGTGCTGACACAGTGCAGCACCAATGCCATCGATGACCCATCACATCGCATATGCCGCTCCGGTACAGTTTCGTGATTTCCAGTCATCTCTTGGCAATCCTCGGAACTACCGGCTGCATGCGTAGCTTCAAAAACCGTTCACTTTTGGCATCCGCCTTTTAGTCGGGCCGTGTCTTACGTGCACTTCCGCAGCGCGACTGAACGACTACCCCTCCGAAGCCCCAGCGCCGATTGGACCGTAGAAGTCTCTGCTGGGACAGACAAAGAGCCTAAAAGCAGCGCCCGAAAGAAAATCGCGGCTATTGTTGACTCCGTGACGGTCTCCATTTACCTTCAGTCATTCCCCACAAAAGTCCGGAGGGCGGAGACTTTGTTGTCGCGGTTGAAGAGAAGGCTGATCGCACTGGTCGCTGAGGTGCTGAGACGAAAACCGCTGCAACCCCGTTCCGTCCGTATTCACCTGGTCATTCTTGTTCTCGCCGCGGTGCTGCCGCTAGTCGTACTCGCGGCGCTGCTCTTTTGGCGCGATGTACAGTTGCGCCACGATGCAGTAGAGCGCGGCATGCGCAACACTGCGCGCGCCTTGTCGCTTGCCGTGGATCGCGAGGTCGGAAGCGTTCTGGCAGTGGCTCAAACGCTCGCCGCTTGTCCCGACATCGATGCCCGAGACTTCAAGTCCTTTTATCACCTGAGCGCCATGGCAGCGGAGACACTCAAAGGCGGATGGGTGGTGTTATTTGACCCTAGCGGCCAAATGATAATAAACACGCGCGAGCCCTTCGGCGTGCCATTGCCGAATCCGTTGCAAGAGAGCAATGGGAGCCCAGCAAACAAGCAGGATAATCTCCCCATAGGCAACCAAGCAATCAAAACCGTACTCCAAACGGGCCGGCCCCTTTTCTCAGATTTATTCATTGGACTCGTCTCTAAGCTCCCATTGCTGTCAGTCACGGTTCCCGTTGTTAGGGACGGGAAAGTCATTTATGCGCTCAGTATCGCGATGGCTACCAATCATCTGAACGACTTGCTGCGTCAACAGAGACTTCCAGCCGGTTGGATTGCGGTTCTGATCGACCGGAAAGGGACGATCACCGCGCGCACTGCCGCCCCTGAGAAGTTCGTCGGGCTCTCCACATCGCAACGCTTGATTAACCGTCTCTCCCAGTCGGACACTGGATGGGATGCCGGTTGGACCCGGGACGGAATCGAAGTCTACTCTTCCTTTGCTCGCTCCCACTTGACCGGTTGGGCAACCGTTCTTGGAGCGCCACGCGCCGCCATCGACGCGCCTATGAATGAGTCAGTTGCCATCCTGATCAGCGGCGCGGCACTCCTGTCATTTCTCGCGCTCGGTGCCGCGTTGGTATTTGGCAGCCGAATATCGGGGCCGATATCCCGGCTGGCACAATCTGCCGATGCCATACAGCGAGGGGAAAAAATCGACCTTCAAAAATCGGTGGTAGCAGAAGTCGAGCAATTGCATCAAGCTCTCTTGGAAGCCAACGCTGCAGCACGAATGGCTGACGCCGAGCGCGAACGAAGGCTGGTGGCCGACGCGAAACGAGCCGAGGCGGACAAGGCGCAAGAGGCGCTACGCGAAAGCGAAGAGCGATTTCGCCTCATGGCGAATTCAGCTCCGGTGATGATCTGGGTCAGCGGCACGGATAAGCGTTGCACCTGGTTCAACAATAAATGGCTGGAGTTCGTGGGGAGATGCATGGAACAGGAAATCGGCGACGGTTGGCTCGATAACGTTCATCACGACGATCGGAACCGAACAATTCAAATGTACGCCAATTCATTCGATGCCCGCGAGCCGTTCTCGATGGAGTACCGGTTACGCCGTGCAGACGGCGAATATCGCTGGATCCTGGACGACGGTGTTCCTCGCCATCAAGCGAATGGCGAATTTCTCGGTTACATCGGTTCGGTGTTTGATTTGACGGAACGAAAGAAAGCCGAGGAGGATCTCAAGCGTTTTGCCGAAGGGCTGGAAAGTCGAGTCGCCGAACGCACCGAGGAATTACAGGCCGCCAATGCGGCTTTGCTGCGAGACATAGAAGAGCGAAAAAAGCTCGAAGCACAGCTCGTGCAATCTCAAAAAATGGAGAGTATCGGGACCCTTGCCGGCGGAATCGCTCACGATTTTAATAATATTTTGAACATCATCAGCGGCTATATCTTTCTTCTTACCGAGTCGGGCGGGCAAAGGGAACAGGTGGAGGAGAGCATCAAAGTCATCAATGAAACCGTGCAGCGTGGCTCCGCGCTTGTTCAACAGCTCCTTACCCTTGGCCAAAAAAGCCGCGGCGCCCGTTATCTGCTGCTCAATATCAATACTCTCGCGGAAGGTTTATTGAAAATTGTCAAAGAGACCTTTCAAAAAACTATCGAATTGACTTTTTCCTTGGATCCGAATGTTCCGGCGATTTTGGGGGATAAAACTCAAATCGAACAGGTGCTATTGAATATCTTCGTGAATGCCCGAGACGCGATGCCCGATGGAGGAACCCTCATTCTAAAGACCTGTTCAGTGGACGGAACAAGTCTGCAGCTTGGCCCAGCTACGGCTGGACCATATGTCTGTTTGGAAGTGATCGACAGCGGAATCGGTATGGATGAAAGTACACGTAACCGAATCTTCGAGCCGTTCTTCAGCACTAAGGAGACGAGCCAAAGAGCCGGGTTAGGCCTGTCGGTTGTCTATGGGATCGTTAAAAACCACCAGGGTTATATCGACGTAGAAAGCCAGCCGGGCTGTGGCACTGCTTTTCGTATATACATTCCCGCCGCGCTGGCCAGCGATTTTGTTATCGAGGAGAGAGCACCCGAGGACGGCTCCTGCGCCGATGGATTTTCGGAACAGGCCACAGTCCTCGTGATCGAGGATGAATCGGCGGCTTTGAGCGTTCTAAGCAAGGTGCTCTCCAGCCGCGGATACAAGATTTTGACCGCGTCAGACGGCGAAAGCGCGGTCGAGATTTTTAGCCAATACACTGAATTGGTCGACATCGTCCTGCTCGATATGGGCCTGCCAAAAATGTCCGGAAAGGATGTGCTCATCAGAATCAAGGGTCTAAAGCCGAGCGTTAAAATCGTCGTCGCGAGCGGTTATTTTGAATCCGATCTCCAAGTCGATATCGCTCAAGACGATGTTGCAGCTTATATACAGAAACCGTACATGATCGACAATGTCATCGAAATCCTTCGACGAGTGATCCCACACCCGTCCTAATCAGCAGCGTCTGTAGCCCGCATAAGCCTTCCAAAACACACAAGCGGTTGCGTTTAGGCTCACCCCACCTTCCGGCTCGCTGGTAATCTTGGTCACACTCCCATGTGAAAAATCATTGGCGGAACTATAGGCAAACGCGCAGGATTTGTCGGAGCTTAAATAGGAAATTGTCAGCTATCCGACAACTCTGTTGAAGGGTGCTTCTGCTCTATGTACAATTAGTCAGTGGCCTAGCAATGGAATATCGCCGTGATTTAGATGGACAGACATGGCATTTCTGCCGCAATTGCTCCCAGTGGCCGAGGGACAGCTACAATATTATTCGCGCCGACACCGTTCCCACTCATCTCGAACTCTGCAATCAATGCATTGCGCTGAAGCAGCAAGACGACTGCGAGCGAACTGGCTGACGGTTTCGATGATCAGTTGAAATCGGATTTTCTCGTCACTGCCAGCGTCACTGGTTCCTAGCATTTTGCGTTGAGGGCTGCTGGAAGTCACGCAACACCGACGTCAAATCAAGTGTCCGGAGCGCGCCGACAGCGACTTCCCACCGGCCATCGGCGCATAACCCCTGCATACCGGCATCCTCGTACGCTTGAACGATGGCGTCGAGGCACGTCTCTCGGATACGTTTGGCTAGATCTTCAAGGTTCATAACGCTCCCCCAACAGGTGCAATAATCGAATTCTAGTGACGAGAAATTTTATTCATCCTAAAACTCTGTGCGAAAGGCGCCATTCTGCCACAGATCAGCTCTTGATCATGATGCCTGGATCGACCGTTCTGACCAGCTAATTGGTCAACCCTATCATTGCATAAGAAATTAACCTGCGCATTGCGGACCTTACAATCTGCGAGCTGATTTATTCCACGGCCCCTTGTAAAAACCATTTGCGCTTGATGCGGTCGTAATAGAGCCACAGGAGATCGCCGTTGCGGGTTTCGGCGTAGTAGTACTCGCGCTGGATTTCGCGATTCCACCAGCCGCCGCAAAAAATATAGGGGCCGGCGAGCTTGTCAACGGCGCCGTATTTCGCGCCCAAAAGCCAGCCGTCTTCATGCGACCGGAGCGGCGCGCCGTCGAGAGTCCCGGGTTTTGTCCGAACCCGACGGATTAAAGTTTTGACTGTACTCGGCTTCGGTTTGGGGGATTTTACACGATCGAGAGGCTCCCAGATAAATCGCGCTTCGGGAAGATGGCCGTCGTTGAGTTGGGCACAGACTACGCTTTCATTTCCGAATTCGGCGCGCACACGGGCCAGCGCTCGGTTTGCCGCTTCGAGATCGCGGTGCGGTCCTTCGACTTGACCTAAAACGGAGCGTTCAAACAAAGAAAGCTGCTCGAGCGTGGCGGCGCATGATTCGACTGTCAACTCGATTTCGACAACACCGCCGTCGAGCTGAAGGGACTCCAGACGTAGGCGAATGAGATCGGCTATCTGGACGGCATCGAGTGTCGGCGCCGCGGGACGCAGCGATTCTCTGATCCGACCACCATGATCGATCACAAAAGAAATCCATAACGTGACCAGTGCTTGATGGCGCTTTGCCAGGACCGCGAGCAGCGGATGGAGTGATTGTTTCATGACAAACAAAAGCCGCGTGGCATCATCTTCCGGATCATCGAGAATATATTTTTGCGCGAGCGGTTCTTCCGGCGATTTGGGTTCCAGCGGCATCCAGAGATCGTCGGCGGCCATACGATAAACCCGGTGGGCTTCCTTGCCGAACCGCTCCCGAACTCCGCCCGACGGAAGCAAAAGTAGATCACCGACGGTTTTGATTCCGAGCTTGAGGAGCGCGTCGCGAAACTCCGGTTCGATATTCAATCGCTGCAGCGGAGCTTTGCGTGCAGCCGTTCGTTCCGTCGCTGGATCGTGAAAAACAGTAGCGCCTCTTTTCGCTTTGGCGATGGCATAAGTGCCAAAGCGCGTGAAACCGACCGCAAGATTCACCGCAAATCCTCGCCTGCGCAAATTCTGGTAAATCGCATGAGCCCATTGCTGCGGAGAACCATAGAGCCGTTGCAGGCCGGCGCCATTGAGCCAAAAAACTCCCGGCTCTTCATTCGCTGGTTCTACTTCCGGAGTAAAACGCATGAGCGTCTTGACCAATTCACCACCAGCTTTGTCGATCTCCGCGGGCAAGACTTGACCGGCGCGAAGCGTAGCAGCGAGGGAAAATGCTGCCGCATAGCGCAAGCCGGGAAGCACTCCTTGCCGGCGTGCTTTTTCATTGACCCAAAGCAGCAATCCTTGCGGTTTATCTTGATCAACGACTGCTGCCGGATAAGCACGCCATTCCGGATGGCGGCGGAGCAGCAACTGAAGCGGAAAAGCCGGCAGGTCAACACAACCCAGCCGGACCGTTGTACACGACTTCATGATTCCACGTAGGACCGCGCCGTTTATCTTTTAAAACGCGCAAAGCGCATGTGAAGCGATTCTGCGTCACGCGTTTTTTTTGGGCGTGAGCGCGGAGCGAAACCAATGAGCCCAAAGAAAACGCCGCGCGATGTTTTTTCGTGAGACAAAGGAGCGCAGTGTGATGACGATGCGCAAGACCGGTCAAGCGGGTCTGCAAAGGCATCGCAATATCGGCGGCGCCGAGATCGAGCACTATTAGACCGAAACCGCCGGAGCGCAAAAGTTTCTCGCCAGCGCGCGCGATGCAGGTCGTATTGGTCAAGCGAACCACCACCAAAGCGGCTAAATCAATGCCATTTTGAGCGACATCAGGCGGGTAGAAACAATCTTCCATCGAAGTCACCCAGCCCACCGGATCGCCGCGTCGCTGCGCCTCGTCAATCAAACTGAACGTTAATGTCAACGCCGCCGATGCCCAAGTGCTCGAAATCTCGACAAATCGGCCAGCGACTTGATCAAGTCGCCATCGGTTCTTTGACGGGGAGAGGAACTGCAGGTCGGGAGCGGACGAAAGAACCATAGATCATACCTGTCGTTCATGTTCAGCGGTTGAAACCACTCCGAAAGAGACTGAGCGTATAATTCATCTATTACGTTTAATAATCATTATAAAATATTGTAATTTAAATTTATCTTTAATAGCTATCTAGATCCTCGGATCAAATTGGCACGCTCCTTTTATACTGAAAATACATTCAGTATGCAAGTACGCTAAGCACCACGGACAGAGTTGCTCGCAAAAAAATCACTTAAACGTTTACGGCTTGAGGGGCTTGAAGGATTTGAACAGCACCACGCAAACAGTGCATTACACTTTTTTTCGTTGGTGCGCGAGGTAGTCGACTAGAAGATATTCTCCTAGTCGATCGGGACGGGTGTAAAAAGCTCGACCTTTATTGATGCGAGTGAGATCGTCGACGAAACCGCGCAAGACCGGGCTGTCGTCGAGCATGAAGGTGTTGATCGTGATGCCTTTGCGCGTGATGCGCTCAACTTCTCTCAAAGTTTCTTCCGCAGCGCGTTGGCTGATGCCGCCGAAGCTCAACGGCCACTCGCAGTAAAGCCTTCCCTGCCGGCAATAGGCGGTTGGCTGACCGTCAGTGATCACGATCATTTGTTGATTAGCGCTAGGCTTTTTTCCAAGCATTTCGGTTGCCAGGTGCAAACCATCTTGCAGATTGGTAAACGGATCGCCCATATTCCAGGTTGCCTGAGGCAAATCCTTGGCTTTGAGCTCAACGGCACGGGTAAAAAATCCGACGATGCCAAAATAATCGCGCGGGTGAAGCGAACGAACCAAGCTCTCCATCGCCAACGCGACTTTCTTGGCGGCAGCAAAACGCCCTTCCCAGCTCATCGACCAGCTCATATCCAAGAGCAACACGGTCGCCGCGCGCGTGTTGTATTCCGATTCGTAAACCGCGAAATCGCCCGGATTGATCCGCACCGGCACGCCACCGCCGTGTAGCAGCGCGTTTTTCAGCGTCTGAATCATGTTGATGTGCATGGTATCGCCCTGCACATAGGGACGGCTGGTTTCGAGAACCAACTCATGAGTGCCGCGGTTGCGCGTCGCATGCCGCCCCATGCCGTCGCGCCGGAGCTGGCGGTAAATGTCACGTAGTGCGAGATGGCCGACCCGCCGGACGCCTTTTGGCGTCAATTCGAAACGATCGCCTTGTTCGAGGACATAACCGCCCTCTTCGAGGAGCGATTGCATACGCATGACGCCTTCGAAATCTTGCTTCGGATCGCCGCCCAGCAGTCGTTCCAATAACTCTTTATCGACATCTTTGAGTTGCATGCTCGAAAGCTGCGATTCGAGCTTGCGAAGATCTTCCATACGCTCCATCAACTCTTGCGACTGCTGGAACTGCATCGGCGTCTGGCCGCGAAAAAGACTTCCTTCGCGTCGCAGCCAATTTTCGAGCTTGCGGATCTGATCAAGCTGCATCACGAGCTGCTGAAATTCTTTTTCCGCTTGTGAGTTTTCGAAGCGGTAGGAGGTGAGCTTCTCGATAGCTTCACTGGTTTTGCCCGGGAGGTCGTTGAGGAACTGCTTCTTGTCCTGAACATCGTTCCCTGACTGATCCAGTTGCTGAAGCGTCTCTTGCTCCTGTTCAACTACCGACTCGAGCTGCTGCTCTACTTCGTCGATCGCGGACTGTAGCCGATACTCGTCGTAGAGTTTGCGCATCTCGCGCGCCACTTGCGAGAGCAGATCCTCGAGACCTTTGTTCTGCTTCTCGCCTTGTTTCATGCCCTTCTGCATCAGCCGGCGCATGGCCTGTTGCAGATCTCCGGTGTCGTTCATGTAGTCGTTCAACTGATCAAAGACGGAGTCTGAATCCAGGGAGTCGCTCGAGCGAGCGTTCCAGCGGCTATAGCGAATATGAACCATGAAAAAACGAGGCGCGAATAGCGAGTCGATTATTTGCCGTAAGTGACCCGACCGCCCTCCATCTCTTTGTTGAGCTTTTGATGCAAGTGGAGTCCTTCGAGGACAAATTCCGTCGCCGAAGCCATTAAAGTCGGCGACTCCGAAATCCCGAGTGTTTTGATCGCCTCCTTCAAGCCGGGAATTTCCTTAATGCCTTCCAGATAATCTTGCGACGGCATCTGATCGGAAACTTCGACACCCCAACCGGAATTGAAGTATTCAACGACCTTCTGCAGCGAGTTCAAGCTGAAATATTGATCGAAGACTTTGATGATCGAGCGGTTTACCAATTTTTCGACGAGCTCGTCTTCCTTTTTGTCTTCGCCGACGTATTCCATCTCGATTTTCCCAGCGGTGGACGCCATCAGGGAGTGCAAATCGCTGACGCGCGGTACGATATCGTTTTCTTTGCAGCGCAAGGCCCGCTTCTCGGCATTGCTGATCAAACTTTCGTAATTGTTGATCGTGACCCGCACGCTAACCCCGGAGGACTGGTTAATCTCGTTGGACTTGCGCGCTTCGAACGTGAGGTGACCGAGAATCTCTTTCATAAATCGGGGCACTTCAACCTTACGGCTGCGCCGGTTACTGGGTGCTGCTTCCTGCTCCATGATGTCGAGCTCGTCCTCAATTTTCTTTGGATAATGGGTGCGAATCTGCACGTCGAATCGGTCTTTGAGTGGGGTAATGATTCGTCCGCGGCTGGTGTAATCCTCGGGGTTGGCGCTCGCGACAATCACGACGTCCAGCGGAAGACGAATTTTGTAGCCTTTGATCTGAACGTCTTTTTCTTCCATTAGGTTGAACAAGCCCACTTGGACCTTTTCGGTCAGATCGGGCAGCTCGTTGATCGCGAAAATTCCGCGGTTAGTACGCGGTACCAAACCATAATGGATGGTTTCTTCGTCGGCCAAATAGCGCCCTTCGGCCACTTTGATCGGATCGATCTCACCCACGAGATCGGCGATCGAGACGTCCGGCGTCGCGAGCTTTTCCCCATATCGATGGTCACGATCGATCCACTGAAGCGGCAGAGCGTCACCCAATTCCGCAGCTTTGTTGCGGCAGGCACGGCAAATCGGACTGAATGGATTGTCGTTGATCTCGCAGCCGTGAATGATCGGGATGCGCTCGTCGAGCAGACTCAGCAAGCCGCGAATGATGCGCGACTTTCCCTGTCCCCGTTCACCCAGGAACACCATGTGGTGGCCCGCAAGAATAGCGTTTTCTATCTCGGGAATGACGGTCTCATCGTAACCAACGATGCCGGGAAGTATGCGCTGGCCACTTTCTAAATGACGCACTAGATTCTTTCGCATTTCTTCCCGCACCGGCAGAACTGATACGCCGCCTTTTTTTAGTTCGCCTAATGTTTTTGCCTCGCTCACTGAGTGTGACCCCCCATTCAAATTTTTCTCGTTGAATACGGCATCTACGGTTTTTCGACGATTCCGTGTTTCCAGTTAGAGTAGCATGTTGCAGGCTGCGGATTAACCTCCCAAGACCTGAAACATTGGCTTCAGACGATCATAGCCGTCGAGCAAGTGCTGCGGCATCACGCGAGTCTCCGCCACCACGGGCATAAAATTGCTGTCTCCCTCCCAGCGTGGCACAACGTGCCAATGCAAGTGGTCAGCGATCCCCGCGCCGGCGCATTTGCCTAGATTCATTCCGAGGTTCATTCCATCAGGATTTAGAGCCTGACGAATGATCTCGATGGATCGCTGGAGCAGCTCGTTGAGGTCGGTAAATTGTTCTGCGGATAATTGGGTCGGATCGCTTTCGTGACGTTTCGGCGCGAGCAACAGGTGCCCGTTGTTATACGGGTACTTGTTCAACATGACAGTGGAATGTTCCGTTTGCGCCAGGACCAAGGCGGCTCGTAGATCGGCTTGCCGATGGAGCGTACAGAAAATACACGCTTCCGCTCTGGCGCCCTGATCGATATACGCCATTCGCCAGGGCGCCCAGATCTGCTTCACTCATCATCTCCGTCTTCGTTCGGATCATAGGGCTTACCGTCTACTCGCAAGCGTAATTCCTTGCCGACTTTGAAGAAAGGCACTTTTTTGGCGGCGACGGAAACCAAGGCGCCGCTTTTGGGATTGCGTCCTTGCCGGGCGCGCCGGTGCTTGACGACAAAACTGCCAAAGCCACGGATCTCGATACGGTCGCCTTGCGCCAACGCTTCTACCATCGAATCGAAGATTGCGTTGATGATCACTTCCGAGTCTCGCCGTGACAGATGAGGAAATCTTTTGTTCACCTCATCGATTAAGTCCCTTTTGGTCATATCATCTCCCTCACAACGCCAAGAATTTAAACTACTGGAGCAGCGCCGGTGACCATTCATAGCGCAGCCAGGCGCGATCACTGCTGGGGAATCGGCGCCCGAAAACGCCCATAAAAATACGTTCCCACCAGCGCTCTTGCTCCGGGCGCGAATAATACACCGCCGGCTCGGATTCGAGCCCGGCGCGTTTGGCGGCTAACTCGACGGCGTCTTCCAAAGTCCCAAACTGGTCCACCAATCCAAGTTCTTTGGCTTGCGCTCCTGAAAAAACTCTTCCGTCGGCCAGCTTCCGGACCTGTGCTTCGTTCATTCCCCGACCCTTCGCCACCGCTGCGACAAATTGACTGTGCACATTATCGACCAGAGATTGCAGGATTTCGCGGCCCTCCGGCGATAGGGTCTGAAACGGCGACCCAAGATCCTTATTGGCGCCGCTTTTCACGTTAACACCTTTTACACCGATCTTTTTCATCAGCTCTTCGACGTTGCTGAGCTGCATAATCACGCCTATGGAACCGGTCAGAGTTCCCGGATTGGCGACAATCTTGTCGCATGCGGCCGCAATATAATACCCGCCCGATGTCGCCATACCGCCCATCGACGCAATAATCGGCTTCTGTTTCTTGAACCGCTGAATTTCTTCGAAGATCTCCTGTGTGGGCGCAACTGCTCCGCCGGGCGAGTCGATGCGCACGACAATCGCCTTGACCCAAGGCATTTCTTTCAGGCGTTTCATCTCGGCAAGCACTTCATGCGAATCGTCGATGGCCCCGTCGATTTGCAGAACCCCAACACCGTCGCCGGAGAACAGCGATAAGACCCGCGGATCCCCGCCGGTGAAATACGCAAAGAAAAAAACCGTGGTGAACAGCACCAGAACAACTACGAACAAAATTCCCAGGCCGCGTAAAATAAAATGATTTCTCATGTTCTCGATTGGACGTCGGTAAGATTTGCTGGCGAGCGTTTAACCGCGCCCTTTTCGTCCGCTCTGGGCATCGTCTTCCTTATCGAGACGCAGCTCGTCACCCAAAAGAGATTCGAAGGAAAATCGGGCGCCTTCCTTTTCTCGCTTCAAGTAACTCTCCATTTCCTGTCGCTCTTCGGTGCGGCGCAGTGCGCGGATGCTGAGCCCGATTTTTCGATCGGCCGGATCAATGCTGACGACTTCGGCTTCGACCTCATCGCCAACCTTATATAAGCTCGACGGCTTATCCACGCGTTCGGTGCTGAGCTGTGAAACATGGATAAGTCCTTCGACGCCCTCTTCGATGCGTACGAAGACACCAAACTCGGGCACGCTCGTCACCTGTCCCTTTATTTTGGACCCGACCGGATGACGGTCTGCCACCACTTTCCAGGGATCGGGGGCGAGTTGCTTGATGCCGAGAGAGAAGCGCTCATTTTCGACGTTCACGCCAAGCACTCTGGCTTCGACGATGTCGCCCTTTTTATACAATTCCGATGGGTGTTTGACCTTCTTGGTCCAGTGCAGATCGGAAATATGCACAAGCCCGTCAATACCTTCTTCGATGCCGACAAAAATCCCGAAGTCGGTGATGTTGCGCACCGGTCCTTTGACAATACTGTCGACGGGATATTTTTCCTTCGCGGCTTCCCACGGATTCGCCATGACCTGTTTGAGCCCGAGGGAAATTCTTCGGTGACTAGCATCGACATTAAGTACCACCACTTCTACCTGCTGGCCGACCTGAAGAATTTTCGAGGGATGAGTCACCTTGCGGGTCCACGACATCTCGGAAATGTGCACCAAGCCCTCTATGCCGCTCTCCAACTCGACGAAAGCGCCATAGTCCATGATGCTGATCACCTTTCCCTGCACGCGAGCGCCGATCGGATATTTTTGCGCCACGGTATGCCAGGGGTCCGGAGTGAGCTGTTTCATCCCGAGCGAGATACGCTCTTTTTCCGAGTCGAATTTAAGCACGACGACCTTGATTTTTTCTCCCACCTGGACGATTTCCGAGGGATGATTGATGCGCCCCCAGGACATATCGCTGATATGGAGAATGCCGTCGATGCCGCCGAGATCGACAAACGCTCCATAACCGGTGATGTTTTTAACCGTGCCTTCGAGAATGACCCCCTCTTCGAGAACCTTCAAAATCTCCTTCTTGAGCGTCTCTCGCTCTCTTTCAAGCAGCGCGCGCCGGGATACCACGACGTTACCGCGGCCTCGGTTGAACTTGAGAATCGCGAAACGGTCCGTGGTGCCAATGAACCGATCCAGGTTACGGTTGGGTCGAATATCGACGTGCGAGCCGGGGAGGAATGCCGGTACGCCGACATCGACTTTGAATCCGCCTTTGACCTTGCCAACGATCCGACCTTCGACGCCTCGTTCTTCATTGAAGGCGCGCTCGAGTTCTTCCCAAACTTTCAGATTTTCCGCCCGTTGACGGGAAAGGACGATGCCACCGCCCTCGCTCTCTGAGGAATCGAAATAAACGTCGACGTCATCGCCGACTTTGACTTGCACGTTCCCCTGGCGGTCCGTGAACTCCTGAATGGGAATCTGTCCTTCGGACTTATAGCCGACGTCGATCAGCACGTGCGTCGACGTGATGCCGACCACTCTGCCCTTAACGACTCCGCCGGGCTTGACCGTGCGCAGGCTCTCCTCAAACATCGCCTCGAATTCACTGGCGCCCCCCGTATTGGAGCCCTGCTTTTGTTCATCCTGTTCAGCCATGCAAACCAACTCCGATCTGTTAAATTTCGTTTTGCTTCATTCGAATCTCCGCCAAAACACAAGCTGCGACCTCGTCGGCCGTAGAATTCGACGAATCGATCACCAGCGCATCATCCGCCTTGCGGAGCGGCGCCAGCGCCCGCTCGCTGTCTCTTTGATCGCGTTCTTCAATCTCCCGCAACGTCACGTCCAGGTCAACCGGCTGCCCGGCTGCTCTCAGCTCCGCGCATCGACGCCGCGCCCGTTCCGCGGCCGAGGCGCTCAAAAATATCTTCACTTGTGCGTCCGGGAAAACTACCGTACCGATATCGCGTCCTTCCGCCACGACGCCGCCCCGTTCTCCCAGGCGGCGCTGCAACTCGAGCATGCGGTCGCGCACGAGCTTGAGGGCAGAGGCCTTCGACGCCATTTGGCTGACGGCAGGAGTACGAATTTCGCTGGCGACGTTTTTCCCGTCGAGGAGAACTTCCAATTCGGCGCGGTCGCACTGCAAATCAACCGAGGTTGAATTGACCAGCTCCGCCAGTTTTTGATCATCCGCCAAGTCGACTCCCTGGCGCAAAATTTTGAGCGCCAGGGCGCGATACATTGCGCCGGTATCCAGGTAGATGAAGCCGAGGTCGGCGGCCAATTTTTTTGCCAACGTGCTCTTGCCGGCGCCTGACGGACCGTCAATCGCGAT
>Ga0065712_10068049_pt1 | contig 16051 bp, 8 predicted proteins | sample MisRhiReplicate1_FD_59099 | JGI IMG/M metagenome (GOLD analysis project Ga0065712, IMG submission 59099) | Miscanthus rhizosphere microbial communities from Kellogg Biological Station, MSU, sample Rhizosphere Soil Replicate 1: eDNA_1 v3... | ecosystem: Host-associated > Plants > Roots >...
GCCATCGTGGCTCATGTCCTGCGCGGTGACGGCGATCTGCAGGCGCGGCCCGACGTGGTGCTCGAGTACGGCGATCGTGTCGGCATCCTCGCCGACCGCGCCGACTTCGCGGAAATCCGCCGCTTCTTCGGCGACTCGATCAAAGGCACCGCAGAGTTCAGCTACATCTCGATCGGGCTCGGTGTCGCGCTTGGCATGCTGATTGGCGTGATTCCCATTCCGGTGCCCGGCGTTGGCACGATCGCGTTGGGCGTGTCCGGTGTGCTGATCGTCGCGTTGATCCTCGGCTATGTTCGGCGCACCGCCGGACTGAACTGGACGATCCCGCTCTCGGCCAATCTCGTGGTGCGCAACCTGGGACTGACGGTGTTTCTCGCGCAGGTCGGAATGGCGTCGGGCCCGAAGTTCGCCTTGGAAGTGTCGGACAGCGGCATGCTGATGCTCGGCCTCGGTGCGGTGGTGTTGATGTCGCTGGTGTTGCCACCGCTCGTGCTGGGGCTGTTCGTCTTCCGCCGGCCGTTCGACGAAGTCGCCGGTATCATCTCGGGTGCCTGCGGGAATCCCGCGATCCTGGCTTACGCGAGCCGGCTGGCGCCGACCGAGGCGACCGATGTCTCCTTCGCCACGATCTTCCCGGGGATGACGATCGTGAAGATCCTGCTCGTCTCGATCGTGCCGGCGTTCTTTTCATGAACGCCGTTCTTCTCATGAACGCAGCGCTTCCAGCATCGCCTTCTGGAGCGTGCTCAGACCGGCACCGACGTCCGTGCCCAGATGTATCCGGAGGGCGCGGCGCTCGCGCTTCAGCAGCACGTCGAAGTCGCCTCGAGCCTGGGCAGCCTTGACGATACCGAACGTGTACTGCTGTCCAGGGACCGGGATGTCAGCCACGTCGTCACACGTGATCTGCAGGAACACTCCCGAATTCGGTCCGCCTTTGTAGGCCTGACCGGTCGAATGCAGGAAGCGCGGTCCAAATTCCATGCACGTCGCGACGCGTGTCGCGCTGAGGACCTGATCGCGGATCGCCTGCAGGTCACGCTCGTTCGCGTCGTTCATGTCGAGGTACGCGAGCAGAGCGAAGTAGTCGCCGGGGCCAAGTTGTTTGAGATGCGCCCGCAGGTAGTTGGTCAGCGAGGGACGTGAGCCCACCGCGCGCGCCAGCGCCGAGAGGTTCCTCTCATCCGTAAACAACGTAACGTCGTCTCCAGCGAAGAAGGGCGTTTCTTCCGGGAGCCTGCCGTCGCGCTCGTAGGCGGCGGTCAACTTTCGCGTCGCCGTCTTGCTCGCTTCGACGTCCGGTTGATCGAAGGGGTGGATGCCAAGGATGGAGCCGGCGACGGCCGTCGCGATCTCCCAACGGAAGAACTCCTCGCCGAGGTCATAGGGATCGTCGAGCACGATTTGCACGACGGGGTGTCCGTTTTTTTGGAGTGCCTCGACCGCTTTGTCCTGTGAGGCATCAGGCGCTGACTGCAATCTGAGATAGACAAACATGCGGTCCGCGCCGTACATGTCTGGCGACAGCAGCCGTTCGCGATCGACGGGAATGAGTCCGTGGCCCTGCTTGCCGGTGGACTCGGCGATCAACTGCTCGAGCCAAGCGCCAAGGTTGGCGATGCTCGGTGAGGCGATGATCGTCATCTTGTCTCGTGCGAACTGCGTCGCCGCGACGCCGAGGATCGTGCCCAGCACCGCCCCTGGGTTTTCGTGGACCGGAACGGATGGCATGCACGCGCAGACCATCGCTTCGGTCCGATCGAGGAACTTCGGGATGTCGATTCCCATGATTGCCGCGGGGACGAGGCCGAAGTCGGAGAGCGCCGAGTACCGTCCTCCGATATTGGGCCAGCCGAAGAAGATGTGTCGGAAACCATCGGCTTCGGCGACCTGTTGCATCTTCGAGCCGGGATCTGTGATCGCCACGAATCGACGGCCCGCTTCCTGCGCGCCCAGCGCTTTCACCGCGAGGTCGTAGAAATACTGTTTGAAGATGTTGGGTTCGAGCGTCGATCCGGACTTGCTCGACACCACGAACAGCGTGTGTTTGAGATTCAACCGCTGCTCGAACGACTTCACCTGTGCCGGGTCGGTGGAGTCGAGGACATGGAGCGTGGGAAAGCCTTCACGGCTGCCGAAGGTCGTCCTCATCACCTCGGGACAGAGACTCGAGCCGCCCATGCCCATAAGGAGCACATCGGAGATGCCGGCGTTGCGTGTCGCGTCGGCGATCTGTGTGAAGCGCTGCACGTGTGCCAACTGGTCATTGGTAATGCCCAGCCAACCGAGCCACTCGCCTTCGTCCTTGCCGGTCCAGATCGAGGCGTCACCTTGCCAGAGCCGGCGCATCTTGCCCTGCACCTGCCACTCTTCAAGGGATCGCGTCACGGCACTCGTCATCGCCGGCGGCAGCGCGGAGGTCATCCGATTGATCCGTCCAGCGCCGGGCTCGTGACTTTGCTGCTCGACGGTTTTCAAGAGTTGCTCGAACGCCTCGGCGAATAGCCGCAGTCCGTCGGTCAGCAGCTTGTCGGTCACGGTCTTCATCGAGATGCCGACCTCGGCGAGCGTGCTCATCGTGTCGCGGGCTGCGTCGACGTCTTCCAGCAGGCCGGCGCGAGGCCGTCCGTGATCGCGAAATGCATCGATCGTGGCTGGAGGCATCGTGTTGACGGTGTCCGGGCCGATGAGCTCCTCGACGTACACAACGTCACGGTAGGCGGGATTCTTGGTGCCCGTGCTTGCCCAGAGCAGACGCTGGGTCTGCGCGCCACGGCTGCTGAGCGCCTGCCAGCGCGGGCCGGCAAAGAGCTCCTGATATCGCTGATAGGTCAGCTTGGCGTTGGCGATGGCGACGCGGCCCGACAACGAGCGCAGCAACGCCTGATCGTGCGCGTTCGGCTTGGCCCGCAGCCGTTCGGCGATGATCGCATCGATCGCGGTATCGATCCGGCTGATGAAGAAGCTCGCCACGCTGGCGACACGCGAGATGTCGCCACCCGACGCCGCATACTGTTCGAGACCTGCCAGGTACGCGTGGGCCACCTGTTCATAGGCATCTTGCGAGAACAGAAGCGTGACGTTGACGTTGACGCCTTCGCCGATCAGTTGCTTGATCGCCGGAATGCCCTCCGTCGTCGCCGGCACTTTGATCATGAGATTCTCTCGGCCGACAGCTCGCCAGAGCCGACGTGCTTCGTCGAGCGTGCCGGCCGTATCGGATGCGAGGAGCGGCGACACCTCGAGACTGACATAACCGTCACGAGCCTCGGTCTCCTCGTAGACGCTGCGCAGTGCATCGGCGGCATCGCGAATGTCGCGCACTGCCAACCGCTCGTAGAGGCGCTTGGCATCAAGTGTTCGCGACGCAGGTGCCTCGAGGAGATCGCGGTAATCGGAGCTGCCGGCGATCGCTTTCTCGAAGATCGAGGGGTTCGACGTCACACCGCGCAGGCCGTCATCGTCAATGAGGCGGCGAAGCTCGCCGCTCGTGATCAACGTGCGGCGGATGTAGTCGAGCCAGACCGATTGGCCGAACACGTTCAGTGCGCGCAGCGGATTCTCGAGCGCCGTCATTTTGGCAAGACGACGCACATGCCGCTGTTCGCCGGTGAAGCGCGCGTTGAGGAAGGTGTGAATCAGCTCACGCGCCAACTCGACGCCGATCACGCGACCGCCGAGCACGAGTACGTTCATGTCGTCGTGCTCGACGCCTTGATGAGCCGAATAGGTATCGTGGCACAAGCCGGCGCGGATACCTGGCATCCGGTTCGCCGCCATCGACACGCCGACGCCGCTGCCGCACAGGATGATGCCGCGCTCGGCCCGTCGTCCTCGGACTGCCTCGCCGACCGCGGTGGCGAAGTCCGAATAGTCCACGGGCTCTGTACTGTGGGTGCCGACGTCGAGGACCTCGCTTTCTTCCGCGACGAGGAAGCCCTTGACCGCCTCTTTCAACTCGAAGCCCGCATGATCGCAGCCAATCGCGACGCGCATGGTTCACCTCGTTCGAGCGACCTGCGATCTCGCGGCCGCGACAACGTTGTCGACTGTAAATCCGAATTTCTTTCGCAACTCCTTCAGCGGGGCAGAGGCGCCAAAGGTGTCCATTCCGATGCTGTGACCGTGCGTCCCGACATACCGCGTCCAGCCGAGCGTCGAGGCCTTTTCGACCGACACCCGTGCCGTGACTGACTCAGGGAGTACCTCAGTTCGATAGTCGGGAGTCGAACGGCAGTGCTGCTCGAACAGTTCCCATGACGGCATGCTCACCACGCGTGCCTTGATGCCTTCCGCATTCAATTGCTCGTAGGCCGCCAGACACAGCGACACCTCGCTGCCGGTCCCCAGCAGAATGACTTCCGGCAAGCCCTCGCCCGAGTCCGCGAGCACGTAGGCGCCGCGCTGCACGCCATCCACAGAGGCGTACTTCGTGCGATCGATGGTTGGCACTGCCTGGCGGGTGAGGATCAACGCGACTGGTTGATGACGCAGTTGCATGATGACGCGCCACGCTTCGACGGTCTCATTGGCATCGGCGGGGCGGAGGGTGATGAGTCCCGGGATCGCGCGCAACGACGCAAGCTGCTCGACCGGCTGGTGTGTCGGGCCATCTTCGCCGACACCGATCGAGTCGTGCGTGAAGATGTGAATGACCGGAATCTCCATCAGCGCGCTCAGCCGGATTGCGCCCCGGGCATAGTCACTGAAGATCAGAAAGCCCGAGCCGAACGGCCGGATCTTCGACAGTGACAGGCCATTGAGGATCGCGGCCATGGCGTGCTCACGAATACCGAAGTGCAGGTTGCGCCCGGCAGGGTTCTCTGCGCTGAAGTCCCCGGCGCCGTCAGTGGTCAGTCGTGTTTTGGTCGACGGACTCAGATCCGCCGAGCCCCCAATCAGCCACGGCACATGAGCGGCGACGGCGTTCAATGTCTTACCCGAGGAGTCTCGCGTGGCGATTCCAGTGCTGTCAGGTGGGAACACGGGCAGATCCCGATCCCACTGATCGGGAAGCTCGCGCTTGAGCATGCGATAGCCCTGGTCCGCGAGCTCGGGATACGTGCGGCGGTATTCCTCGAACATCGCCCACCAGGCCTGATGCTGCGCGGCGCCGCGTGTGCCGATCCCCGCCTTGAAGTGCTCGCGCACCGTGTCGGGGACGAGAAACCGCGCGTCTTCCGGCCATCCGTAGTGACGCTTGGCCAACCGGACTTCCTCTTCGCCAAGCGGCTCGCCATGGGCGGCGCTCGTGTCTTGCTTGTTCGGTGCGCCGTAGGCGATGTGGCTGTCGACGATGATCAGCGTGGGCCGATCGGTGCTGCGCTTGAACGTCTGGAACGCACGTTCGAGCATCGTGAGGTCATTGGCGTCACCGACGCGCGTGACGTTCCATCCGTACCCGACGAATCGAGTCGCGACGTCATCGCTGTAGGCAAGCGCCGTGTTGCCCTCGATGGTGATGTGGTTGTTGTCGTAGATCCAGCATAGGTTGCCGAGCTTGAGATGCCCGGCGAGCGAGGCGGCTTCGCCCGAGATGCCTTCCATCATGCAGCCGTCGCCACACAGTGCGTAGATGTCGTAGTCGAACAGCTCGACGCCAGGGCGATTGAAGTAGCTGGCGATCCAGCGCTCGGCGATTGCCATGCCGACGCTGGTCGCCAACCCCTGTCCGAGCGGACCGGTGGTCGTCTCGACGCCTGACGTCCACCGGTACTCGGGGTGGCCGGCGCATTTGCTGTCCAGTTGGCGGAACCGTTTGATGTCGTCGAGCGTGACAGAGAGTTGGCCGAGGGTTTCGTACTTCGGATTCACGGCTTTGACGCCCGTGAGATGCAGCATCGAGTACAGCAGCATCGAGGCGTGACCGACCGACAGTACGAAGCGATCGCGATTCGGCCAGATCGGATGATCTGGATCGAAACGCAGCACGCGTTGCCAGAGGCAGTAGACCACGGGCGCCAGTGCCATCGGCGTACCGGGATGTCCGGATTTCGCCTGCTGGACGGCGTCCATGGACAACGTGCGAATGGTGTTCACGGCCAACTGGTCGAGCGCGTCGAGGGCGTCAGCGTCAACGCCCGGCGGGTGGTGCCGTGTGATGTCAGTAATGAGGCTCATCGGTCTTGCTCAGTGGGGCCAGGTCCAGTTGACGATTTCCGGTCGATCGGTGCCGTGCTCGTGCGCGTAGTGCATGTGTTCGATGATGGCGTTCTTCATCTCCTCTTTGATGTGCGCGCCCTTGACGCGCAGCGACGGCACGCGATCGATGACATCGATGACGAGATTGAAACGCGAGGTCTCGTTCAACATCGCCAGCTCGAGCGGCGTGTTGATGTTGCCTCGCTCCTTGTAGCCGCGCACGTGCATGTTCTCGTGGCCCGCGAACCGGTAGGCGAGCTTGTGAATCAGCCAGGGATAGCCATGGAAGTTGAAGATGATCGGCTTGTCGGTGGTGAACAGGCTGTCGAATTCGCGGTCCGTGGATCCATGAGGATGCTCGCTGGCCGGCTGCAGCTTGAAGAGATCCACCACGTTGATGAAGCGCAGCTTGAGGCCCGGTGCCTTCTCGCGCAGGATGGCCGCAGCGGCCAATGCCTCCATCGTCGCGACGTCGCCGCAGGAGGCCAGCACGACGTCCGGCTCCTCGCCTTCATCCGTGCTCGCCCGTTTCCAGATGCCGAGGCCTTTCGTGCAGTGAACGATCGCCTCGTCGATCGTGGTGAACTGCAGATGCTTCTGCTTGTCGGCAACGATTACGTTGACGTAGTCGGTGCTGCGCAGGCAGTGATCCATCACCGACAGCAGCGTGTTGGCGTCGGGCGGAAGATAGACGCGTGTCACCGATGCGCTCTTATTGGTGACGAGATCGATGAACCCGGGATCCTGATGTGAGAAGCCGTTGTGATCCTGCCGCCAGACGGTGGAGGAGAGCAGAATGTTTTCGGACGCCACCGGAACCCGCCACGGCACATGGTTCTTGCTGATGTCCAGCCATTTGGCGTGCTGGTTGAACATCGAATCGATCACGTGCGCGAAGGCTTCGTAGGTGTGAAACAGGCCGTGCCGTCCGGTGAGGAGATAGCCTTCGAGCCAACCGACGAGCGTGTGCTCCGACAGCATTTCCATGACCCGCCCGTCGGGCGACAACTCACCGCCGTCGGCATCTTCTGGCAGCATGTCGGCCATCCACGTCTTCTTGCTGGCGCCGTAGAGGGCCTGCAATCGATTCGAGGCAGTCTCGTCTGGCCCGAAGACGCGGAAGTTCGTCGCGTTGTTCTTCATCACATCGCGAAGGAACTCGCCGAGCGGCTTGGTGTTTTCGTACAGCGCGGTCCCTCGCGAGCCGACCTGGACGGCGTACTGCCGGATGTCCGGAAGCTTCAGTTCGCGGCGAAGCACGCCGCCATTGGTGTGCGGGTTCGCACTCATACGCCGATCGCCCATCGGCGCCGTCGCGCGGATCTCCGCCTTGATGCGGCCGTCCGCGTCGAACAATTCCTCTGGCTTATAGCTGCGCAGCCAGTCTTCGAGCATCTTCAGATTGGCGGCGTTGTTCCGCACATCGGCGAACGGAACCTGGTGCGATCGCCACGATCCTTCCAGCTTGTGTCCGTTCATCTCTTTGGGGCCGGTCCATCCTTTCGGTGATCGGAGCACGATCATCGGCCAGCGCGGACGCGTCGCGTGTCCGGACGCGCGCGCCGTTTGCTGTGCCGTGCGAATGTCGCCGATCGCCCTCTCCAGTGTGGCCGCCATCTTCTGATGCATCTCCACGGGATCGCTGCCCTCGACGAAATACGGCGTGTAGCCATAGCCGACGAACAGCGCCTCCAGTTCCTCGTGGCTGATGCGGGCCAGGACCGTTGGGTTGGCGATCTTGTAGCCGTTGAGATTCAGGATCGGCAGGACGGCGCCATCACGCACGGGATTGAGAAACTTGTTCGAGTGCCACGCCGTCGCCAGTGGCCCGGTCTCGGCCTCACCATCACCGACGACGCACGCGACGATGAGATCGGGGTTGTCGAATGCCATTCCGTAGGCATGCGAGAGGCTGTATCCCAACTCGCCGCCTTCATGGATCGATCCGGGAGTCTCAGGCGTGACGTGGCTGCCAATGTGACCGGGGAAGGAGAACTGCTTGAAGAACTTCTGCATCCCTTCGGCATCCTGCGTGATGTCCGGATAGATCTCGGAGTAGGTGCCTTCGAGATACGCCGGCCCGAGCACACCGGGCGCACCGTGCCCGGGACCAGCGACGAAGATCATGTCGAGGTCGTGTTCGACGATCATCCGGTTGAGATGTGCCCAGACGAACGACAGCGCTGGACTCGCCCCCCAATGTCCGAGGAGGCGTTGCTTCACGTGTTCGGCCTTCAGAGGCTGCGCGAGAAGTGGGTTGTCCTGCAGGTAGATCATGCCGACCGACAAGTAGTTGCACGCACGCCAGTAGGCGTGCATCGACTCCATCTCCTCGCGGGACAGCGGGGTCTGTTCGGCGCGCGCTGATGCTTGTTCCTTGACTGCTGCTGGTTTGGCCACGACATTCTCCATTCACATTCGTCGTTGCTGTGCGGGCCGTCGGTGACGGCCGTCACTCACTTCGGTTGCGACACGGGCGCATTCCAACGCTTCACCACGTGAACGCCGTGGTAATCGCTCAGCACGCTCACGGCTGCTGGGTCGAGGAGAAAGTGCCGCCCGGCGGTGGCAGGCAGTCCAATCCACCGCGCCGCGAACACGCGCAGCACGTGACCATGCGCAAACACCGCGACATTGCCGGCGATCGAGCGGACGCGCGCAATGTCTCGATCGACTCGCGCGCCAATCTCGTCGGGGCTTTCACCCCCTGGACAGCCATGCGTGAACAACACCCAACCCGGTGCGAGCGTGCGAATCTGCTGCTGGGTCAATCCTTCGTACGTGCCGTAGTCCCACTCCATCAGGCCGGGATCGATCTCGGCGCGTGCACTGAGGCCTGCGAGTTCGCAGGTCTGCCTCGCGCGAGACAGCGGACTCGTGAACACCTGTGCGAGGGAGAGCCTGGCCACGATCGGGCCGAGCCGTCGGGCCGTCGCACGACCGTTCTCAGTCAGCGAAATATCGGTGAGGCCCGTATGGCGCCCGTTCAGGCTCCATTCCGTCTCGCCATGTCGAATGAGAAACACGCGCTGGTGCCGCATGGTGCTGCTGGTTCGGGTAATGACCTTCGATCAGCGTGTGACCGCAGCGAGCGCCTTGCTGACGATCGCGCGAGCTTCGTTCTGAATCCGTTTGAGATGAGCGTGACCACGAAAGCTCTCCGCGTAGAGCTTGTAGACGTCCTCGGTCCCCGACGGACGCGCAGCGAACCAGCCGTGGGCGGTGGCGACTTTGAGGCCGCCAAGACTGGCACCATTGCCCGGGGCAGTCGTGCTCAGCGTGATGATCGGATCCCCGGCCAGTGTGGACGCCGTGAGATCGCCAGGCGATAGGCGCTCGAGCATCGCTTTCTCATCCGCGGTTGCCGGAGCGTCCATGCGCTCATAGACGGGGGCGCCCAACTCGTGCGTCAAGAAGCCGTACAGATCGGATGGCGTGCGTCCGGTGCGCGCTGTGATCTCCAGCGCGAGCAGATTCAGGATGATGCCGTCCTTGTCGGTCGTCCACACTGAGCCATCGCGTCGCAGAAATGACGCGCCCGCGCTCTCCTCGCCGCCAAACCCGAGCGTGCCGTCCATCAGGCCGTGCACGAACCACTTGAACCCGACAGGCACCTCGACCAGCGCCCGGCCGACCTTCTTCGCGACGCGGTCGATCGCGCTGCTGCTCACCAGCGTCTTGCCGATCGCCGCGTCGGCGGGCCACGACGGGCGATTGGTGAACAGATAGAAAATCGCGGCCGCCAGGTAGTGATTGGGGTTCATCAGCCCGGCGGTCGGTGTGACAATGCCATGACGGTCGGCATCGGGATCGTTGCCGAAGGCGATGTCGAAGCGATCTTTCAGCGCGATCAGGTTCGCCATCGCATAGGGCGACGAGCAATCCATCCGAATCTTGCCGTCCCAATCGAGCGGCATGAACCGAAACGTCGGATCCACCGTGTCGTTGACGATGGTGAGGTCGATTCCGTAGCGTTCCGCGATTCGACTCCAGTAAGTGACGCTGGCGCCGCCGAGCGGATCGACTCCGCTCCTGATCCCTACGCTCTTGATGACCTCCATGTCCACGACCGATCCGAGGTCGCCGACATAGGAGCCGACCATGTCGTAGCGATGAGTGCTTGGGGCGTGTCTCGCCTTCTCGTACGCGAGTCGACTGACGCCGCTCAACTCCTCGGCGAGCAACTCATTCGATCTCGCCTCGATCCAACTGGTGATGCCGGTGTCGGCCGGGCCTCCGGTCGGCGGGTTGTATTTGAGGCCACCGTCATCGGGTGGATTGTGGGACGGCGTGATCACGATCCCGTCGGCGCGGCGCGACGGCCGCCGCTGGTTGTGCGCGAGGATCGCGTGAGAGATCGCCGGCGTTGGCGTGTAGCCCTCGTCGCTGTCGATCATCACCTCGACGCCGTTGGCGGAGAGGACCTCGAGGGCCGTTTGATACGCGGGCTCTGAAAGCGCGTGGGTATCCCTACCGAGATACAAGGGCCCACGGATCTCGTGCGCGCTGCGATAGTTGCAGATCGCCTGGGTGATGGCGAGCACATGGGCTTCGGTGAAGGTGCCGCGCACCGACGATCCGCGATGACCGCTCGTGCCGAAGCGGACCCGCTCCGTAGCGTTTTCAATATCCGGTGTGCGCGTGTAATAGGCGTCGCGCAGCAGGTTCAGGTCCACGATCAGAGAATCAGGCGCAGGTTGACCAGCTCGCGGATCGATCGCCATCAGCATCACCGCCTCGCACGGATTGAGGAATCGCGCTGCTCGAGCGAACGCACGAGGAGTGCCATCGACCGTGGCTGGACGAGGTAGCTCGCCGACGTGACGGGCGGCGCAGTCTCCCACGGTGTGAAGTCGTTCGGTGACGGTAACGCAGTATCGATGACTCGCCGCCAGCCCCGATCACCGGGCTGTGGCGATGTCGGCACCTCGAACGTCAGCGGGTCCCAATAGGCGTTCAACATGCCGTGGATCAGATAGCGCGCCTGCACGCTGGCAAAGGTGAAGGCCAGGGAGTGCGAGTGTTCGCCCCAGTCCGGCTGATTCAGCTTGATCCCGTGCCACTCGATGTGCGCGCGGTCGAGAAGCTCGTTAAGCGTCAGCGGACGATCCATCGTGATGATGTCGCGGCTCTGCCGGAAGGCCATGAGCAGCTTCACGAAACGATGAATGTCGGCGTGCCGTTCCAGGAGCGTCCAGTCGAACCAGCTGATCTCGTTGTCCTGGCAATAGGCGTTGTTGTTGCCGCGTTGCGTCCGGCGGATCTCGTCACCCATCGTCAGCATCGGCGTGCCCGCTGCCAGCAGGTTCAGCACCATGAAGTTCTTCACCTGTCGATTGCGCAGCGCCTCGATGTCGGCGTTATCGGTGGGACCTTCGGTACCGCAGTTCCAGCAGTTGTTGTCGTTGGCGCCGTCGGTGTTGTCGTGCCCATTCGCCTCGTTATGCTTGTCGTTGTACGAGACGAGGTCGTTGAGCGTGAATCCGTCGTGACACGTGACGAAGTTGATGCTGTGCTCAGCCTCACGCTCTTTGTGCCCGTAGATGTCGGGGCTGCCGAGCAGTCGGGTGGCGAGGCCTGAGACGGTGTGGACGTCACCCTTGATGAAGCGACGGATATCGTCGCGAGCGCGTCCGTTCCACTCCTGCCAGGCATCTCCGACGAACCTCCCGACCTGATAAAGCCCGGCTGCGTCCCAGGCTTCGGCGATGAGCTTCGTGCCGGCGAGCAGCGGATCCGACTCGATATCCCAAAGCACCGGCGGGTTCGGCAATGGATTCCCGCTCTCATCGCGCGAGAGGATCGACGCGAGGTCGAATCGGAAGCCGTCCACGTGCATCTCGGTGACCCAATACCGCAGGCTGTCCTGAATAAGACGACGCACGATGGGTTGATTGGCGTTCAGGGTGTTCCCGCAGCCGGTGTAGTCGGCATACCGAGACCTGTCGGGCTCGAGGATGTAGTAGAAGTCGTTGGCGAGTCCGCGGTAGCAGAGCGTGGGACCATCGGCGCCACCTTCCGTCGTGTGGTTGTAGACGACGTCGAGGATCACTTCGATGCCCGCGCGATGGAGTGCCTTGACCATGTCACGGAACTCATCGACGACGGCGAGCGGTCCCGGCCGCGAGCTGTAGGCGTGATGAGGCGCGAAGAACGAGATCGGCTGATAGCCCCAGTAGTTCACACGAGTCGGTGCATCGTAGGGATCGAACTGGAAAATCGGTAACAGCTCGACCGCTGTGACGCCGAGATCCTTGAGATAGGGAATCTTCTCGATCAGACCGGCGTATGTGCCTCGTTTGTGTGCCGCGACGCCTGCGCTCGGATGTTGCGTGAAGCCACGCACGTGCAGCTCGTAGATGACCGTCTCGACGTACGGCCGTCTGAGCGGCGTATCGCCTTCCCAGTCGTAGCGGCTCGGATCGGCAACCACGCTCTTCATTGCTGTGGCCGCGGTGTCACCCGGCCGCCTGGCCGCGTCGCGGTCGTAGGTGGGCGGTACTGACACGGCGAGACCGTACGGGTCGAGCAGAACCTTCTCACCATCGAACCGCTGTCCGCGCTCAGGCGCAAACGGGCCGTCGGCGCGGTAGGCGTAGAGCTGGCCGGGTCTGAGATTCGGGACGAAGATGTGCCAGTAGTGATACGTCCTGTGCTGTCTCGCGTCGAGCGGGATCACGCGCGCCGGCCGTCTATCGAGGGCGTCGTTAAAGAGCAGCAGCTCCATCCGCGTGGCGTGTTTGGAGAAGACGCTGAAGTTCACGCCTTCGTCTGTGACCGTGGCGCCGAGCGGCGCGGTGCGTCGGGTTTCAGCAGTGAGGACGCTCATGCGTGTGCTCCTCCAATGTCCAACGGTTTCACATTCCAGATGTCGCGACATCTAGAGGCTTTACATTCCAGATGTCGCGGCAGTATTCGCGAATCGAGCGGTCCGAGGAGAAGCGCCCGACGCGCGCACTGTTGAGAATGGACATGCGAGTCCAGTTGGCGCGGTCTCGATAGGCATCGCTCACGCGCTGCTGGCAGTCCACATACGACTGATAGTCGGCCAGCAGCATGTAGGGATCGTGATAGAGCAGTGAATCGACCAGCGGACGGAACAACTCGCGGTCGCCGCCAGAGAAGGCGCCGCTGCCGATCAGATCAATCGATTCGCGCAGCTCGGGATTGGATTCGTAGATCTTGCGCGGGTTGTAGCCCGACGCCCACAGCTCTTCGACGTCGCCGGCGGTGAGGCCGAACAGGAAGAAGGTGTCGTGACCGACTGCCTCGCGAATCTCGACATTGGCGCCGTCAAGCGTGCCGATCGTCAGCGCACCGTTCATCGAGAACTTCATGTTGCCGGTACCCGAGGCTTCCTTGCCCGCCAGGGAGATCTGTTCTGACAGATCGGCCGCCGGATAAACGCGCTGACTGTTCTTGACGTTGAAGTCCGGCAAGAACACGACCCTCAGGCTCTGCGACACCTGCCGATCGTGGTTGATCGTGTCAGCCACGCTGTTGATCAACTTGATGATCAGCTTGGCCATCCGGTAACCGGGGGCCGCCTTGCCACCGAAGATCACCGTTCGCGGAGTGATGGCATCGCCGCGGCTGTGCTTCAGCCGCGAGTACAGCGTCACGAGGTACAGCACGTTCAAGTGCTGCCGCTTGTACTCGTGGAGCCGCTTGACCTGAATGTCGAACAGCGACTGCGGATCGACGCTCACCTCGGTCCGATCCTTGATGAGCGCGGCGAGGTCACGTTTGTTCTCACTCTTCACGCCTTGCCAGTCGCGTTGGAACCCGGTGTCATTCGCGAGCGGCTCGATGCGCGCCAGCTCGTCTTCCAGGTTGGAGATCCAGCGGTCGCCGATATGGCGCGTAATCAGCGCCGCCAGCCTCGGGTTGCTCAACACCATCCAGCGCCGCGGCGTCACGCCGTTGGTGACGTTGAGAAATTTCTCGGGCGACACGGTGTAGACGTCACGAAGCACCGTCTTCGTGAGCAGGTCGCTATGGAGCGCCGCGACGCCATTGATGGCATGACTCCCGACGGAGGCGAGATGTGCCATCCGCACGTACCGGGGGCCGGTCTCGTCGATGAGCGACAGCCGCCGCACCAGCTGATCGTCGCCCGGATGCTGACGACGAACGTCCTCGAGGAACCGCTGATTGATCTCGTAGATGATTTCCAGGTGCCGCGGCAGCAGCCGTGCAAAGAGCGGCAGCGGCCACTTCTCGAGCGCCTCCGAAAGCAGCGTGTGGTTCGTGTACCCGCAGGTCTGCTGCGTGATCGCCCAGGCGGTATCCCAGTCCATCGTATGGTCGTCCACAAGCAGTCGCATCAGCTCGGCGATAGCGATGGACGGGTGCGTATCGTTCAGCTGGGCGGCCCAGAACAAGTGGAAATCCTCGAGGCGCTTTCCGCGCATCAAGTGGAGCCGAATCATGTCCTGCAGTGAACACGAGACGAAGAAGTACTGCTGGGTCAGACGCAGCGTTTTGCCGATCTCCGGCTCATCGTTCGGATAGAGCACCTTCGAGATCGTTTCCGACGCCGCTTTCTCGTGAACCGCGCCGTAGTAGTCGCCGACGTTGAAGGCGTCCAGATCGAATGATTCAGTGGCTTCTGCCTTCCACAGCCGCAGCAAATTGGTGGTGGCCGCGTTATAGCCCGGGACCGGCGTGTCGTAGGCCACGCCCTTGACCATCCGGTCGGGAATCCAGCGCACACGGTAGTTGCCCTGTGCGTCGTGATAGGCCTCGGTTCGTCCGCCGAAACTCACGTCATACGCCACTTCCGTACGCACGATCTCCCACGGATTGCCGAAGCGCAGCCACTTGTCGGTGCGTTCGACCTGCCAGCCATCGCGAATCGCTTGATCGAAGATGCCGAACTCGTAGCGGATGCCGTAACCAATGGCCGGCACGTTCAACGTGGCGAGCGAGTCCATGTAACACGCGGCCAGACGGCCGAGTCCGCCGTTGCCGAGGCCGGGCTCTTCTTCTTGTTCGATGATCGAGTCGAGGTTCTGGCCGACGCTCGCCATCGTCTGTTCCGCAGCCTCCCGCAGTCCGAGGCTGACGAGACAGTTGCCAAGATGCGGTCCGACCAGGAATTCAGCTGACAGATACGCCACGACTTTGGTGCTGACGCCAGCCCCGGTGATCGTGTCGAGCGTCGCGATATACCGATCGAGGACGCGCTCGCGGAGGGTGTGTGCCAGCGCCATGTACCAGTCGTTACGCGTGGCGTGCGCCGGTAGCTTCGCCTGTTGATGATGCAGGTTCTCGATCAACCTGCGCGTGAGATCAGTCGCCGGCGTGGCGGCTCGACTCGTCGTGACAGTTCGTTCGCGCGATCGATCGTCGGACGTGCCTTGGGTTCGTGGTGTCATCGGTAACTCACCGTCTAGTGCCTCTTGCGGCGTTTGACATGCAGTTGTGCGAGTGAGCGAGCGAGCGAGGCGTTGACCGACGCGACCTCCTCATCGGAGATGTGCTCGCGAAGACGGGCTTCGGCGCGCCGGCGGGCTTCTTCCACCTTCGCCTCGTCGATGTGCTCGGCGGCCACGGCCATGTCGGTCACGATGCCGACGCGGTCGGCGGCAATGTCCACGAGCCCGGAACCAACCGCCAGCGACTGGTCCGTCCCTGATCGGTGCGCGATGATCTCGCCCGGGACGAGCTCGGTGATGAGCGGCACATGCATGGGATAGATGCCCAGCTGTCCGTCAATGCAGGGGAGCGTCACCATGGTGACATCCTCGGAGAACGCGACTCCCTCAGGTGTGACAATCTCGAGTCGCAGCGTATCGGCCATCTCAGCGTCAGCCTTTCTTCACGTCCTCGATTCCGCCTTTCATGTAGAACTCACCTTCGGGAACGTTGTCGTACTTGCCGTCGAGGATGTCTTTGAAACCGCGCA
>Ga0065712_10000432_pt1 | contig 16040 bp, 2 predicted proteins | sample MisRhiReplicate1_FD_59099 | JGI IMG/M metagenome (GOLD analysis project Ga0065712, IMG submission 59099) | Miscanthus rhizosphere microbial communities from Kellogg Biological Station, MSU, sample Rhizosphere Soil Replicate 1: eDNA_1 v3... | ecosystem: Host-associated > Plants > Roots >...
GCCCGTCTTCGGCCAACACGCATATTTCCTCGGACGGGCGGCCACGGAGTGCCGCCCCTACAATCAAGTCGGTGATTGGTAATTCCAAGTGCACCGCCGGATGGATGATCTGCTGTGGCTCGCCGTCGTGGACCGTAAAGGTGGTGCGCAGTGCTTCGTGGCGGCGCACGACTTCCGTAAGCGTCGCGCGCAGCGCAGCGATATCGAGTCTTCCCTTGAGGCGCACTGCCAGCGGAATGTTATAGGCTACGGAACTTGGATCGAGTTGATGAATGAACCACAGCCGCTGCTGCGCGTACGAGACTGGTAAAAACTCCGGTCGCGGAACGCGCTCGATGAATGGAGCGACGAGTTCCTTAGTCTCCTTTAATAAAGCAATGTCGATGCTTTGAGCGAGGTCCGCCACCGTTGGCGTCTCAAACAGTTGTCGCAACGCAATCTCAACGTGGAAAAGCTCACGCACGCGCGAGATAACCTGGGTCGCGAGGAGCGAGTGTCCACCTAAATCAAAAAAGTTGTCATGAATTCCGACTTGTTCGACGCCGAGCAGCTCCGTCCACAATCCCGCCAGGACCTCTTCAGTTGGTGTACTCGCAGCAACGAAGGTCTCTAATAACTCAGGCCGCGCAGAAGCCGGCGCGGGCAATGCCTGGCGATCAATCTTCCCGTTAGGCGTCAGCGGTAGTGAGTCGAGAAAAACGAAAGTCGACGGCACCATATATTCCGGCAGTCGCTCTTTTAGAAAGTCACGCATCGAGCGCCACGACTGCTCTTGCCCGGTGACGACATAAGCCACCAGGCGCTTCTCACCCGGCTGATCTTCGCGCGCGAGAACAACTGCCTCGCGCACATCCTCATGCAAGTGCAACGTGGCTTCGATCTCCGCTAGCTCAACCCGCAGCCCACGAAGCTTGACCTGATGGTCGATGCGACCGAGTAGCTCTATGTCTCCGCCGGAACGATAACGAGCAAGGTCGCCTGTTCTGTATAGACGCGCGCCCGGCTCATGGCTGAACGGATGCGGGATGAAGCGCGCGGCTGTCTGCGCGGGATCGTTCAGGTAACCACGCGCCACACCCACGCCGCCGATGTAGACTTCACCCGAAACTCCGACGGGAACCAGGTTGAGCCGGTCATCTAAAATATAAAGTTGCGCGTTGGCAATCGGCCTGCCGGCGAGTGACGTGCCGGTGTCCATCTCCGCGTGAGGAACAGCGTAGAAACTCTGCGACATCGTGCATTCCGTCGCGCCGTACTGGTTAACGATGGTGAGATCCTCGCCGAACGCCGCTCGCGCTTTCACACACTCCGACAACAGCAGATTCTCTCCACTTGTTAAGACTAGTCGTAGTTGTTCGGGTTTGTTTGCGCGTCGCTCAGCCGCCTCCGTCAGAGCGTGCAACAGCGACGGGACAACGCTGAGCAGACAGGTCACACGCTGCTCCGACATCTTTGAGAGCAGGGCCTCGGGATCTCTGGCGTCGGTGTTATTGACGAGCACCAACCGCGCGCCGGCGACGAGCGGGCCGAGAATATCGCGTACCGATGCGTCGAAAGAGAGCGATGCGAGCTGCAAAACCGTATCAGCGTCACTTAGCTCGTAAGCTTTGGTATTGAAAGTGAGATAGTTGACGATTCCCCTGTGCGAAGTAAGCACGCCCTTCGGTTGTCCGGTCGAGCCTGACGTGTAGAAGACATAGGCGAGTTGGTCTGGACTTCTTCTCTGTGCAACCTCTGTGTCCTCTGTGTCTCCGTGGTTGATTTCGCCGGCAAACAGAATCTTGCCCTCGAACGGCGGCAGTTTTTCCAAAAGATGCGGTTGCGTCAGGAGCAGGCGCACGTCTGTATCCGCGAGCAGGAACTTGAGACGTTCCCTGGGATACGCGAGGTCGAAAGTCACGAAAGCGCCACCGGCTTTGAGAATACCGAGCAGCGCGACGACCATCTCGATCGAACGCTCCAAACTGACGCCGACCAACGTCTCGGGTCCGACACCCGCTCTTTGCAGACAACGCGCAGTTTCGTTAGCGCGGCGATTCAATTCCGCGTAAGTAATCTCCTCGCCTTCACAGACGACAGCGATAGCCGAGGGCTGTCGCTCAACCTGTAGCTCGAACAGCTCGTGTACGAGTCGGTCCTGCGGATAAGGATTCTGCGTGTCGTTCCACGCAAACGCCAACTGCCCGCACTCGTCGCTGCTCATCAATTCCAACGCAGACACGCGTCTATCCGGATGGTCCAATGCATCTTCAAGCAAGGTGAGGAAGTGAGAGATCATGCGGCCTATCGTCTCAGCCTCGAACAGATCGGTGCTGTAACCAAGACTCCCATCGATCACGTCGTCCCGCTCTTGTAAGTTCAGCGTCAGGTCAAACTTCGCCGTCGCGTTGTCTGCCGCCAGCAGCTCGAGACTCACGCCGGGCAACTCCAAGCCCCCGAGCGGCGCATTCTGCAACTCGAACATGACTTGATAGAGTGGCGAGTGACTCGTATGGCGCTCAGGCTGAAGTTCTTCGACGAGTTTCTCGAACGGCACGTCCTGATGCAGGTACGCTTCCAGTGCTACTTCTCTGACTCGTCTCACCAGCTCGCGGAAGGTTGGGTCTCCAGCGAGGTCCGTCCGCAGCACGAGGGTGTTGACGAAGAAGCCGATTAGCTCTTCGGTCTCTACAAAGTTGCGTCCGGCAATGGGCGAGCCGACGACGACGTCCGCCTGCCCCGTGTACCGGTAGAGCAATGCCTTGAACGCCGCCAGCAAGGTCATAAAGAGCGTCGCGCCTTCGCGCTGGCTCAACTCCTTCAACGCAGTCGTCAGACGTTCTGAAATAACGAAAGACTGATCCGCGCCGCGGAAACTCTGCACGGCCGGGCGCACTCTGTCACTCGGTAACTCCAGCACCGCCGGCGCCCCTGCCAACTGCTCACGCCAGTAACTTAACTGCTGGTCCAACACTTCCCCGCTCAACCACTCCCGCTGCCACACCGCAAAATCCGCATACTGAATCGCGAGCTCTTCCAACGGTGACTCTGCCCCCACAGACAACGCCGGATAGAGCAATCCAACCTCACGCACGAGCACGCCCATCGACCACCCATCCGAGACGATGTGATGCATTGTCACCAGCAGCACATGCTCCTCTTCACTGAACCGCAACAGTCGTAACCGCAGCAGTGGTCCATCTGCCAGATCGAAAGGAAGACATGCTTCCTCTACGGCGAGACGTGCGACCTCGCGCTCTCTCTCAGCAAGATTCGTCAGATCGGTGATAACGAGGTTGAGTGGACCGGGCGGATGGATGACTTGCCGTGGCTGATCATCATGGACAGCAAACGTCGTGCGGAGCGATTCATGCCGGCGTACGACTTCCGTCAGCGTCGCGACGAGAGCAGCAACATCGAGCCGTCCAGTGAGGCGCACGGCGAGGGGAACATTGTAGGCAGGCGAGAGCGGATCGAGTTGATGGATAAACCACAGCCGCTGCTGCGCGTATGAAAGTGGCAGTGTTCCGTCTCTGGCGACGCGCTCAGGTCGTGAAGGTTTCAGAGTATTGCCCGCGCGGAGTTGGGCATCGATGTTTTCGGCCAGATCTGCAACTGCCGGCGCTTCAAACAAAGCGTAAACCGGCACTTCAACCTGAAAGTCTTCGCGCACGCGCGAGATGACCTGTGTAGCAAGCAGCGAGTGCCCGCCTAATTCGAAGAAGTTATCGTATATCCCAACCTCTTTGAGATTCAGCACCTGCGCATACAACGCCGCCACTCTTTCTTCTGTGGCTGTACGCGGCGCAATCAGATCCGCTTGACGTGTCGTGTCGGGAGCGGGCAGTGCGTGCCGGTCAACTTTGCCGTTCGGCGTCAGCGGTAGAGAGTCGAGAATGACAAAGGCCGCCGGAATCATGTGCTCCGGCAGTCGTTCTTTCAGGTGGCTGCGCAACTCGCCAGTGTCTATCGTTTGCTCGGCGACTAGATACGCAACGAGACGCTTGTCGCCAGGTGTATCTTCACGCACGACGACGACACGCTCGCGCACGGCCGGATGACTTCCCAGCACAGCACCAATCTCGCCCAGCTCGACGCGGAAGCCGCGCACCTTGACCTGTTCGTCACTGCGTCCGAGAAATTCGATGTTTCCGTCGGTCAGGTAACGACCGAGATCTCCACTCTTGTATAGCCGCGCACCGGGCTCTTGCGAGAAAGGATCGGGAATGAATTTCTCTGCGGTTAATTCGGGATGATTGATATACCCGCGTGTAACACTGGCGCCGCCGATGTGGATCTCGCCGGCTACTCCGACCGGGACCAGATTTCCCTGCTGGTCCAACAGGTGCAGCCGCGTATTTCCCAACGGCACGCCAATCATCTGATGTCGCAGCGTTTCGGCATCAGTCACCCGATACTGACTACAGATGATGGTGGCCTCAGTTGGNCCATACAGGACGTTTAACTGTGCCGAAGGAAATACNCGTTGCATCTCGCGTAGCAGGTCGGGTGCAACGCCCTCGCCGCCGGTGAAGATCTGTCTTACTTGTTCGTAACGACGATCTGTTCCCAGTGAGTTGAGGATCTGCTTCATCAGCGCAGGGACGGCTTGTATGCACGTCACCTTTTCCAACACGCCGGCCATGAGGCTCGCATCCAACATCTCACGATTAGCGACGAGCCGGCANTGGGCTCCCGCAAGCAGCGGCGTCAGCAATTCAAAATAAAAAATATCGAAAGCAAAAGGCGCAATGCACGACATCACATCGGTGGCCTTGAACTCGACCGCCTCCTGTGCGGCGAACATCGTATTGCACAGGTGTCGATGCTCGACGATCACGCCCTTCGGCTGACCCGTCGAACCAGACGTGTAGATCACGTAAGCGACGTTTTCTGGCGCGACGTCGCAGGGAGGATTCTCCGAGCTGTACTCATCTCCGTGCGTATCAAGCTCGATGATGAACGCGACATCCACCGGCAGTTTTTCCACCAGATGCGACTGCGTCACCACTATTGGCGACTGAATGTCTGACAGTATGAAAGCGACTCGTTCAAAAGGTAGTTGCGGATCGATGGGAACGAAGGCCGCACCCGCTTTGAGGATGCCGAGGATCCCGACGATCATCTCCGTCGTACGATCCGCGAGGAGGCCGACACGCATCTCCGCCCCGATTCCCATCTCGCGTAGCTGATGGGCGAGCTGATTCGCTCTCGCGTTCAGCTCCGAGTAGGTCAGCGCTTTATTTCCATCACTCACAGCCACAGCGTCGGGGCTACGCTCAACCTGCTCTTCAAACAACTGTGGCAGAAACTTGTCCGCTGCGTAGTCTCTGCTCGTCTGGTTCCATTCATAGACCAGACGGCGACGCTCTGTCTCAGTCAGCAATGGCAACTGTGAAAGTGCCTGGTCCGGATTGGCGACAACGTGCTCGAGCAGCGTCACAAAGTTTCCGCACATGCGGCGGATGGTCTCGGCCTCGAACAGGTCGATGTTGTAAAACAACGAGCCGTAAGTCTGCTCGCCGGTCTCGAGCGTATTCAACGTCAAATCAACGAGCGCCGCCGTTACGCCTGAGTCGAGAGGCGACACGCGCAGGCACGGCAGCTCGAGATCTTCTTCCGGCGTGTTCAGCGAGGCGAACACCACTTGAAACAACGGTGAGTGGCTGCGGCTACGCTCTGGTCCAAGCTCTTCGACCAGTTTTTCAAAAGGCACATCCTGATGCGCGAGGGCGCCGACACACGTCTCCCTGACATGGGCCAGCAACTCACGAAAACTCCAGCGCGCGGAAAGCCGTGTGCGTAGCACCAGTGTGTTTGTGAAAAATCCGATGAGCTGCTCGGTAGCGGTCTGGTTACGGTTGGCAACGGGCGATCCGACGACGATGTCCTGCTGTCCGGTATAGCGATAAAGTAGCGTCTGAAAGCCGGCCAGCAGCAGCATGAACATCGTGACGCCTTCGTCCTGGCATAACTGCTTGAGCGCGTCAGACAGCTCCTTCGAGAGCGTGAAAACTTCGCTTCCGCCTTTGAAACTCTGCACTGCCGGGCGCGGGCGGTCTGTTGGCAATTCCAGGACTGGCGGAGCTCCGTCCAACTGCTGCTTCCAGTAACTCAGTTGCTCCGCTAAGACTTCGCCTGAGAGCCACTCGCGCTGCCACTGTGCATAGTCCGCGTACTGTATTGGAAGTTCAGCCAGCGGTGATGGACGATCGCTGGAGAAGGCCGTGTAGAGTTCGGCAAATTCATGGACCAGCACGCCCATGGACCAGCCGTCTGAGACGATGTGATGCATCGTCAACGACAGGACGTGTTCATCCTCTTCCAGACGCAGCAAGCTCGCCCGCAGCATCGGGCCGCGGGCAAAGTCGAATGGTCGCAAAGCGTCTTGCACGACGAGTCGCCGTGTCTCAGCCTCTCGATTCTCTGGCGGCAGGTCGCTTAAATCTGTGAGTGGAAGTTCGAGTGGCTGTGTGGTGGCGATCAACTGTACCGGTTCACCGTCCAACGCATCGAAAGTCGTGCGCAAGACCTCATGACGGCGGACGATTTCATTCAATACTCGCTCAAGCGCAGGTATATCGAGTTGCCCTGATAGACGTAAGGCAAAGGGCATGTTGTAAGCACTGCTCTGCGGGTCCAGGAGGTGCAAGAACCATAGACGCTGCTGCGCAAACGAGAGTGGAAAAACAAAAACCTCTTCTTCCGGGACAGCGAAGTTTTGTTCTGCGACCGAAGGGACGTAATGCTTCGATTCTGACATGGCTAGTGAAGTACGGAGCTACGATAAGCCACAAAAAGACACGAATATTTTCTTAATTCTTTTTGCTTTTTGGGGGTTACGACCACCTGTGGCGCCTGGTCGGAACAAGTTACAGGTGAGGACAGAGAGAATATAACTAATCGTTCCCCTGTCCAAGCAGGGCGCGGTCTGAGTTAATGCCGGTTACCTGGAAGATAGGCTACCGCCCTATCGATCAGTTATTACAATCGAAAAGCCAGACAAATCTCTTTTCCGCCCTGCTAGTTTTCCGAGGAGTAACAGAGTACCACTTGCGGAGCGCGTGAGTCATGTATACCCATCGCGAGTACTGGTTCAGTTTGAAAATACGGAGGTATTGGTTCAGTTTGAAATACGCCGAAGGCGTTGGCTAATTCCAGCCCAAGGTTCGAGCTTGCGAGAACCTTGGGAATAATAATCTAAAAGACGTTCTAACCCTGTACAGGGTTTAATAATTAGATTTCTCTCGACCTTCTCCGTATTGCTCAGCAGATGCAGCGGAGAGCCGCAAAGATAACTTTCAATTTAGGGCGCCATCTGTGGTCTTTTTGGTTGTGCTAGAATCAGCAGCACTTGTATACTTCGCGCCGTTAATTGCTTCTCAATTCTTGCTCCGGATTTGGTCTCGCTCCATCGCGAGACGAAATAAGCTGCAGTCACAGTTTAGTGTCATTGCACCACGTCCTTTCTGGGGATGGGAATCGTTGAGTCTTTCCATCCAACGCAGAGGAAGCTTGCAAAATCCGAACGCTGGTCGAGCACCGTATATCATCTGATCGGACAATGAATCTGGTCTGACTAACGCTGATTAAACGCACCTCAACAGGAGTTAACTGGCTTCCAATAAATTAGTTTCTTAGAAGATACCAAAAGCGTCTTAGGCATAACTGTTAAGCAAGGATCCCCAACGTGCCCAGAGTACAGTCGTTTTTCCCGTATCTCAGACTGAGATCCTGGCTCTCTCTGCTTCCTGCGCTTGTGCTCTTCAGCCCTTTACATCCAGCCCAAGCGCAGGACACTGTCGCGCCAATTTTGGAGTGCCTGTACGTTGGCTGGGAACTCCAGGGTTCGGCCAAGCAACGGAAACACTTACTCCTGGCCGTCGAGTTCAATTCAATTGAAGTTTTTGCTTTGAGATTTGGTGATGCAATCCGGTTGAAATCGTTTCTCTCGTTTACTACAAAGTGGAGAAACTGCAATGCCCCGACATAGATTTATGCCACTTGCGCTGCTCGCTATCCTGCCAGCGGTCTACTTACTCTCAGTCCTCGGTTATGCCTTCGTAAAAACGCGAATTCCGCCGGTGGACAATGCGCTGCCGAAGCTAGCGTCACTCAGTCAGACCTCCCGCATACGCACGGCCCGCAACAACTTGACACTAAATTTAAGCGACGGCCGTGAGGTGATGAGCGCCTTCGATGGACCGCCAGAACTCCGCGCAGCACTCGAACATAATCAGGCACATCCGTTGAGTCTGGCTGCAGCAGATTTCGACGAGGATGGGGTTCCAGATCTGATTACGGGTTATGAGGTTCAGGACCGTGGCGCATTCAGCTTCATGCGCGGCAACGTTGATTCGATTTACCCCAATGAGCCTGCCGCGAAACAACGTCTGGCCAGCGGAACATTTACGTACGCGCCTTTTCTTTCGCCCGCTCTGTTGTTCGAATCCCCCGCCCCCGTTGACTTTGTCGGGGCTGGAGACTTCGATGGCGATAGTCATTGGGATGTAGTAGTAGCATCGCGCTCCAGGGATTCCCTCTTTCTCTTTTCTGGCAACGGCAAAGGGGGCTTTGCCCCAGCCAGGGAAACAAAGTTACCAGGAGTGGCTACTGCTTTTGTGGTTGGCGAGATCAACCGCAGCGACGGCCTTGCCGACATAGTGGTGAGCATCGATGGGCCGGATGGTTCCGGCGTGCTCGTCTTTGAGGGCCCGGAGGGAGCACTCCGAGCAGTCCCAGAGAACATCCGCTTGGCTCATCCAGCCAGCGCCCTGGCGCTTGCGCCACTCACTGATTCATACGAGATCGATCTCGCCATCGCAGCTGGTAATGAACTCAAGATCGTGCGGGGCCGCGACCGAAAACTCTCGTTAAGTAAGGAACAGCAAGCTGATGTACTTCCGCTAGAGATCCGGAGTCGCTTCTTTTCGCAAACGATCAAAGCCATGTCGGCAGGAGATTTTTCTGCCAGCGGTAACTCTGATCTGGCGGTTTTGTTTAATGACGGCGAACTTCAATTGCTGGTCAATCCCAGCACAGTTACCGAAAACAAATCATCTAGGACAACAAATCACATAACCAAATGGAAGCGTCTGCCAGGTATTAAACGTTGGCCTGGCGCGACTTCACTGACACGCGTTCGTGTCTCAGGTCAACCAGGAGATGATCTGGCAATTTTTGGTGGGTACACGAATGAACTGGAAATTTGGAATGTTGCAGAGAACGGTAATACATCCGGGCTACAGCCATCTGAGGAATTGGTTTCTAAGGCGTTGCTGCAGGAACAGATCGGCACTCCGTTAGCTGTGTTACCTATGCGATTGAATGCGGATGGATTGAGTGATTTAGTAGTAGTCAATAACGACAAGAGCACCACGACGGTAGTGTTGTCTCAATCAAATAGTTCGCACATCGGTTTGACTTCTTCCCCGTCTTCGATTTTGTCCGCTTCGAGTGTCGGACCGTGGACGAGCACGGGTAATCTCAATACCCCTCGCAGCCGTCACTCAGCGACGGTTCTGTCCAACGGAAAAGTCTTAATCGCCGGCGGCAGGAATGATGGCGGACTTATTGCAACTGCGGAACTCTATGATCCATCTACGGGAATTTGGAGCACCACCTCCAGTCTCGTAACGCCACGCGAGGGTTCAACAGCAACGCGATTGTTGAATGGGAAGGTTCTCGTCGTTGGAGGGAGTAACAATAACGCGCGGATAGCGGCAGCAGAATTGTATGACCCCTCAACCAACTCATGGAGTAGCGCCAACAGCCTTATGATTGGAAGGGTCGGTCATACAGCAACTCTGCTCACGAATGGCAAAGTGCTTATCGCCGGAGGTTATGACAACAGCTTCGTGCCTGCCATCGGTGCCGAACTGTATGAACCCTCAACAAATAGCTGGAGCGCAGCAGGTAACCTAGCGACAGGACGAGGTGATAGTGTCGCGATCCTTTTGCAGAATGGGAAAGTCTTGATTTCCGGCGGGTTCAACAATGGGCCTCTCACCAGCTCTGAAATATATGATCCATCGACTAGCACTTGGGCCAGCGCTGGAACTCTAAATATTGCTCGCGACCAACATACCGGGGTATTGCTGCCGAGTGGAAAAGTGTTGGTGGTTGGAGGGAATGGTGCTGATGCTAATCTCGCCAGTGCAGAACTCTACGATCCTTCAACAGATTCGTGGAGTACTGCGCCAAATCTTTCTACAGGACGTCAAGTCCACTCAATGACCTTACTCGGCAATGGGAAGGTGCTTGTCGTAGGAGGCTTCGGCGGCATCTCCCTCGGGTACCTAGCGAGCACCGAGATATATGATCCACTTACAAATAGTTGGAGCGGTGGTGGCAATATGACGACGACACGTGGCTATCACGCCGCAGTGTTGTTACAGAATGGAAAAGTCCTGGTGTGCGGTGGCTATAACTCCAACAATCTGGCAAGCGCAGAACTGTATGATCCAGACGTTCCGACCCCGACCCCCACCCCAACGCCTACACCGACACCAACTCCAACACCGACTCCAACTCCAACACCGACTCCTATACCGCAACCAAAGACATTCGTTGTTAACTCAGCAGCCGACACAGATGACAGCGTTTGCGACTCCGCAAATTGTACTTTGCGCGAGGCGATTAATGCCTCGAACGCGAATCCTGGCGCGGACACGATCACTTTTAGTATCGGAACAGGCGCGCAGACCATCGGCCTACTCTCTCCTCTGCCTTCGATTACTGAAACTGCAACTCTCGATGCTACGACTCAGCCAGGCTTTGCTGGCCAACCGATCATTGAGTTGAACGGCGCGTCAGCGGGATCGGCAAACGGACTCTCAATTCGGGCGTCGAACTGTGTTATTAGAGGATTTGTGATCAATCGTTTCAAGCCTGGCGGTTTCTCGGCAGGTGCTGGAATTCACATTATGGCGGCGGGGAATGCAGTCATTGAAGGGAATTACATCGGCATCGACCTCAACGGAAGCACTGCGGTGGGAAACAGTATTGGTGTAATGATGTTAGGGCCAAGCAATAGCAACACTGTTGGCGGGACCGTTGCCGCTGCGAGGAATGTGATCTCTGGGAATGGGGCAGGTATTGTAATGAGCGTGGGTACCATAGGTTTAATAGGCCGAAACGATCAAAGTGTCATAGCGGGTAATTACATCGGAACAGATGCTACCGGCAAGGTTGCATTGGGTAACGTGAGTGGAGTCGCACTAGCGGATACTGCTACGCTGACGACAATCGGAGGGGCCACGTTCGGAAGTCGCAATGTTATTTCCGGTAACCAGCGTGACAACATCGTCCTGCAAGCTGTTGAACTAGACATTAGTGGTGTACTGATACAAGGAAATTTCGTTGGTACGGACTTCACTGGAGGGACGCCTTTGGACGGGCTCATCGGTGTTCACATTGATACCTCGGGTATAACAACACGATTTGTGGTTGGAACCACTATTGGAGGAACCAGTGCAGGCGCGCGCAATATCATTTCGGGGAACAGCGATTCCGGGATCAGATTATCGTTTGACCTATCAAATCTTACACAAATCCAAGGCAACTATATAGGTACAGATGTTACTGGCTCTCACAGCGTGGGTAACGGTGCAGGAATCGTCTTTGAGGCAGATCCGACTGCCAACACCATTGGTGGCTCAGTTAGCGGCGCAAGAAATATCATCTCGGGAAACACCGCCGCGGGGATAAGCATGGTTTTGGATTCTAGTGGTGGATCTAATTTGATCCAGGGAAACTTCATCGGCACTGACTTCACAGGTACTAACAAATTGGGTAATGGTGGCAGCGGAGTCGCTGTATTAATTCAACCTATTAATGCATCAGGTGTAGGAATTCGCGAAAACGTTATTTCGAACAATGGTGGCGCGGGTGTGAATGTCTCAGTTAATTGCTTAGGATGCCGTGGATCAGGAGCCTTAATCTCCAACAACCAAATAGGCACCGATCCTACCGGTCAGCTGGATATGGGCAACGGCCTCGACGGAATCGGGTTAACAGCCTTAGCATCATCAAACACTATTACTGGTAATACGATTGCTTTCAACCGCAGAGACGGAGTCCTATTAACATCCAGATCCTCATCAAACAGAATTGTAGGTAACACCATCGCCTTCAACCACCAAAACGGTGTCAACATACCCGATACCGGTCCGGATGCAGCGGTGAACAACCTGATTGACTCTTCCATATTTGCCAACGGAGCCTTAGGCATAAACCTTGGAGATCCCGGCGTCACGCCAAACGACTTTCAAGACCCGGACGTCGGTGGTAATACACTGCAGAACTTCCCGTTGTTGACGTCGATTACTACAGTTCCGGCTGCATCAAGCGCGCGCGTTACGTCTGAGAGTTCTGACACGGCATCTTCGACAATAAGGGTCAACGGAACTTTGAACAGTACGCCAAACTCCACGTTCTTTATTGAGTGGATATTCACCGGCGAAACCCAGTGCGTAAACAACCAACCGCAAATTAGGCCCTTGTCGTCTGGAAAAGTCCCGGAAGTAACCACCAACGCAAACGGGGATGCGTCATACAACTTTGACTTTGATTTCCCTCCTGGACTCAACGCAGGCCTCATCTACGCAACCGCCACCAACTCCACTAACAATACCTCCGAATATTCTAGCTGTTTTCCCATTCGCGCAGCTGTTCCAGTAACGATCGACACGAACCCGACTGGCAGAAATGTTTCGGTTGATGGCGGACCACCTATCAATTCGACTCAGGTATTAAACTGGATTCCAGGATCCGCGCATACAATTGCAACCACGTCCACACAGCCGGGAGCCTCGGGCCAACAGTTCGTCTGGAACAGTTGGAGTGACAGCGGCGCCTTATCACACACAGTCACTGTACCGAACAGCGCCACGACTTACACCGCTAATTTCACCACTCAGTACATGCTGACTATGAATGCAGGTAGTGGCGGCTCTATATCTCCACCGAACGGCTTCTTCAACAGCGGTCAGGTTGTCCAGATTAGCGCCATGCCGAGTAATGGCTTCAGCTTCACTGGCTGGACCGGATCCGGCAGTGGGTCGTTCTCCGGGAACACAAATCCCACATCGGTAACGATGAACGGCCCGATTACCCAGACTGCGGCATTCACGCTAAGTGAGATCCAAACGCCGGTGGGACAGAATGTGTCGGTAACGTTGAACGGGGTGAGCGTAACTTTTGCCAGCGTGACTACTGCGGGAACAACCAGAATCGCTTCTATTGATCCCAATACGGCTGGGCAGTTGCCAAATAGCTATCAACTGACTGCCCAAGGCACCGCTTTCGATATCTCGACGACTGCGGTGGCGCACCCACCGCTAACTGTTTGCTTCAACCTTACCGATGCAACGTTATTGAGCCAACTGCGAATCGTTCATCGAGAAAATGGCAGTTTGATTGATCGCACCGCCAGCCAGAATTTCGCGGCAAAAATGATTTGCGCCAGCGTGAGTTCACTTAGTCCGTTTGTGCTAGCGCAAACAAGTGTACCGATGTGGCAATTGTTGCTGGAAGAAATAGGAGCCTCTCATCACGTGGCCGCACTAGATGCCGATCTATTTGTCAGAGACCCGTTCCCAATAATCAGTTCACCGAATTTGCTTAATCCCGGGATGGATCGAAATACCCGGGTACTGGTATTTGTCAGGAGTCTACAGCTAACAGCCAACGAGACCGCCGCCTCAGTCACTGTAAATTTGGTTGATAGCGATAATCAAAGTTACGACATTGCCGCAGAAAACGTATCGTTTCTGCCAAACGTCGATTTTTCTCAGATCAGGTTTCGCTTGCCAGATAAGCTTGCGCCCAACGCTTGCACTATTCAAATCAGAGCACGCGGACAAGTGAGCAACAGCGGCTTTCTTCAGATTAGACCGTGAGGTATTGAGAGTAATTCCTGTCCGTCTTCGTTGCTTCGTTTCTGTTTTGCTCCACCACGTTCCACGCGATGATCGACAGCGGATCGATGCAGCCGTAACGGCGTTGCTCACTTGAAGGCCCGAACTGTTTTGCGAGTAGATGAATTTCGGAACAGGCCGCAACGAATGAGTCCACGTGGTGATCTTTCATCATCCTTTGCACAAACGCATTCGCTTCCTTCAGATTGCGATTGAGCTTCACTTCGTAGATCAGCTCGTGCATCTGTCTCTGTTCGTCCTCGGTCGGAAAGACGAAGTAGTTCTGAGCCTCTTCCCAACCCGGGTGCCGTTGCAGCAACCCGAGCTTGATAGTGCCGGTTGAGCTGATCACGAGGTGCGGTTTCTTTAACGACTCGACCGCGGAAAAGATGACGTCCGGGAGTGAGATGATTCGTTCTCGCAGCGCGCCGGGTAGTTGCGGGAGAAGGTAATGAATCGTGATGCAGCAGATGACAAATTGTGACGCGCCCATGCGATCAAGCAGCTCCAGCGCGTCGATCAACTTCGTGAGTATCGGTTGAGTCTCGCCACGCAGGAACGCTTCTGTTCGATCGGGAAAGGCTGGATCCGAATACATCACCACGACAGGCTCATCCTGTTCCCGCCGCGACCCCTCACCACTGAGCTCATAGATCGTCTTCACAAACTCCGCCGACGCGAGCCCACCCATCCCACCTAAAACACCCAGCACCGGTCTACTCATTTTGTGCCTCATTCGAAGAATATTTAGCCACGAACATTATTGGCTGAGGGGCCAGTGATCGTAGCGGCAGCAAGCTACTTGCATAACGTCACGCTCGACCAGGATCGAGTCCTGCAAACCCGAATGTATTCCTTCCGCCAAACGACGCTCGCTCACTTTGTCTGCGTGAAACTGGCGTGTCTCGCGATCGAGCTGCAGGTTGCCGAACGAAAGAAAACGCACAGCGCCTTCCACGTCGCGCGTCGTCATCACCTCACCGCGATTGTGCACACTCGGCGAGAACGGAATGTCGATGAATCCCTTTTGAAAGCCGGTCATCACTCCCTGCGCAACATCACCATGCCCGGCGATGATGACGCTCTCGAAGATCGCCTCGACCTCACGCCGGATGACCGCACACTCTTCTGCGACGCGCGCCTCGTCAACATGACAATCAGCCGCCGTTGCCAGTCCACTATTAATGAGCTCGATGCCGGTGATGTTGTCAGTGAGTGTCGGAATGCGAAATGCTTCGACCGGAGTCTTGCCGATCATGCGCGTGGCGCCAGAGCGCGCCGCGGTGATCGCGGAGTTTCGAATCAACTCGTCGGCGCGATCCTGAGTCGGAGGAAACGCAGCCATGTACTGATAAAACACCGTGTTGAGCTGCACATCCTTGTAACCCATGTTCCCGAGAATCTCGCTGGTCATCTCCTTCATCATGCGAATCGCGGCGATGTCCTGAGATCGATGGCCCTGCTCTGCATAACCCAGACTGACGCACTTCACGCCCTGNCGCACCGCCAGNAGTGTCTCGAGAATGTTGGTAACGATCGCGATGCAGGGTGGNATNAGAGTCGCTGTTAACGTGCCGAAAAATTCGCGATCGAGAACGACACCAAACAATTTGTGATACAGACCAGTCAGGTAATCGACGTACTGCCAGTTTCGAATCGACTCCGCCAGTGGATAGTCTTTGTAATAAGGAATGTTGTAGCAGATGGCGCCGCCCTCGAATGAAGTAACACCACCCGCGTAGGAAATCTCCGCGAGCAGACGCGGGTCGCGCGTGCTGTGACGGGTCTGCAACGGCGCGCGAATCTGCTGCGCGACGCGACGCAATCCGGTGACGCCATGATTGATCACCGGGAAACCATTGATTGTAGAAACGCCTGACACTCTGCTTTCGACAATCGCTTCTTCCGCGCCCACGTAATTGTTGTTGCGCGTCAACGAGTCGACTTGATACGAGAGCACTTTGACTCCGGCTCGCTTGAAGTTTTTGAATAGCTTGATCTGTTCGCCGACCAGAGCGACGCCGGAACGTGGTTGGACCAGCACCTCTCCCTGGCCCATCCGCGTTTGTGCCTGAATGCGCGGGAAAGAAGGCTGCCGCAGGAGAAAGCGAGCGTTGCCGGCGAGCAGGCGCGCGCCGCTGC
>Ga0065712_10000352_pt1 | contig 15992 bp, 17 predicted proteins | sample MisRhiReplicate1_FD_59099 | JGI IMG/M metagenome (GOLD analysis project Ga0065712, IMG submission 59099) | Miscanthus rhizosphere microbial communities from Kellogg Biological Station, MSU, sample Rhizosphere Soil Replicate 1: eDNA_1 v3... | ecosystem: Host-associated > Plants > Roots >...
AAGGCAGGTTTTGCAAACGCAAAGATCGTCGGCTCAGGCAATCTCGACGAGTACATGATCACGGATTTGAAAAAGCGCGGCGCGAAGATCGATGTCTGGGGCGTAGGAACAAAGCTTAGCACCGGTCAGCCGGACGGCGCTCTCGGTGGCATCTACAAACTTGGCGCAATCCGGCGCTCCGGTGAATGGCAATACCGCATCAAACTTTCGGAAGAATCGGCCAAGGCATCAGTCCCGGGCTCACTACAGGTTCGCCGGTTTTATCAGCCTGACGGCAGATTTATGGCGGACGCGATCTACGAAGCTCATCACAGCGTTTCTGAACCCTGCGAAATCGTCGACCCTGAAACAAAAGACAAAACGCAAATCCCAGCCAACACTCATTATTCCGATTTGCTCGTGCCGATTTTCCGAGGCGGAAAAGTTGTTTATGAAGCGCCGAACATTGAGGTGTCGCGCGATCACCTGCGTAAACAACTCAGCTGCGCGCCTCCAGAGATCCTGCAACTGAACGATCCGTGTACGTACAAGACTGGCCTCGAACAATCATTGCATGGGTTACGGTCGGAATTGATCGCGCACGCGAAGGCACACTTGAGGTAAGCTACGAGTCATCCCATAGACCGTGTTGTCATGTTGAGCGAAGCGAAACATCTCTGGTCTATTTCTGTTGGGGGATCGGTCCAAAGTTAATCCGAGATTCTTCGCTTCGCTCAGAATGACAACACACAGCACATCCGATGAACGCGCTAATTCTCGTCGATCTTCAGAATGATTTTTTGCCGGGCGGCGCGTTGGCGGTGCCGCATGGCGACGAGGTCATCCCGCTTGCAGATAAATTGCAGTCACGCTTCGATCTCGTTGTCGCGACCCAGGATTGGCATCCGCCCGATCATGGCAGTTTCGCCGCAAACCACAAAGGCAAGAAGCCGGGCGACCGGATCATTCTCGATGGAATCGAACAAATCCTCTGGCCGGTGCATTGCGTTCAAAGCACGCAAGGTGCCGAGTTCGCAACGTCATTCGACACCAGCCGCATCGCTCACGTTTTCCACAAAGGCACCGAGCGAAACATCGATAGTTACAGTACGTTTTTCGACAACGCCCATCGCCGCCACACCGGACTGGCTCATTTCCTGGAGAAGCGTGGGATCAAGGATATCTACCTAATGGGCCTCGCACTGGACTACTGCGTCAAATACAGCGCGCTTGACGCCCGGCAGCTTGAGTTAACCACATACGTCATCTTGGACGGCTGCCGCGGTATCGAACTAGAGCCTGGCGATATAGACCGCGCGCTCGACGAGATGAAACGTGCCGGCGCGATCCTGCTAAAAAGCAGCGACCTGTAGTCCACGCGTAAGGTCGCCTAAGCTATGCCGGCAACACTGTCGAGAGCGTTACTTCGCTGTCGATGGTTTGCTCAGAGACATTCTCGACGGTCGCGCCAACTTTTGATCCGTCGCGATCGACAATCCAGACTTGCTGACCTTGTTCGAACGGGCCGCGGGCCATCACCTTGAGTAAGACGCCCTCCTCCGTAGCCGGATTGTCGAGCACTTCGATGCAGATTGCTTCGGTCTTTCCGAAGTCCGTCACCAAAGTCAGGTCGTCATCAACGTTCGGCTTTTGCATGGACAGCAGATCCCGTGTTCCCGCTAACAGTATTCGACCCTCGTTGCTGTGGCGAGTGTGTCGGCGATTGCAAACAAATCATTGTACCTAAACGGTCTCGACCAGTTCGCGCTGACGCGCGATTTGGGCGTCGGGTTTCTCGCGTTTAAGCACCTGATATAAGAACCAGACAATGAAACAGTTCGCCAGCAATATGAGCGCGCCCACCAGACCTGGCCGATGCCAGAGATGCCGAATCTCAATTGGAATCAGGCTCGCCGTCGCGAAAACCATGAGTAACTCCGCCCAACGTTGCTGCATATAAACACCGATTCCTTCGGTGAAAAGAACCGCCGAATAAAATAANGCCAGGAAACCGGTCACCCGCACTGCACCGTCTGCGAGNACGGCTTGNAGTTTGTGAAGCAGCCAGGCGACGCCNCGGCTATGCTCGAGCAGGATTTCATCTGCGGTCCAGTTCGACAACGCATCCATCCAGCGAGTCCTTGCGTTCAGAAAAAGCAGTGAAACGCCAAGCACAAGCAGCAGCACGCCCTTGCCGATTTTGAAAAGCGCGATCAGCTTGAGATACCGAATACGGCGTGCACCCTGCAAAATGGCAGGTTCGTGATGCGCCGGGTTCTTCGTTCTTAAATCGGCCACTTCCCAAGTGTAGCCGCAGGCGTGTCGCCCGCAAAATCGCGATGGTCGCAGCCGACGCGGCTGCCCCTCTACAGGTTAATCGGCAAATACCGGCTTCTCGCGACAACAAATTTCCAGTTTGTTGCCATCGGGGTCTTCGAAAAAGAAGGCGTAGTAGCCCGGACTGTAGCCTTTGCAAACCTCAGGCCCCTCGAGCTTTTTCCCGCCGGCTTCGCGCACGAGCTTTGCAATCCCATCCACTTCTTGCCGCGTATCAGCCCAAAACGCGATGCGTGTGCGATTCGGTTTGTGGTTTTTGTCCGGACTAAGGCCAAAGAATTCCGACGGTTGGTCGCCGACGGCGGAAAAAAAAGTATGGAAGGATCGACCGGGCTTTTCGTGAACGAACCCAAGCTGTGGCAAAAACTTACGGTAAAACTTTTTCGCTGTTTCCATGTCTGTCACACGCAAATCGATGTGATCGAAGCAACGCGTTTTCATTGGGTGATTCTCATTCGCATCGCAGCGCATTTCAATCGGTCGTGACCGCCAATGTAGAGAGCGTCACTCCGTGCGCGCCGCCTTTCGGGAATTCCAATCGGCGCGCAGAGGACTGCGCGCCCTACCTCATTCGGCGACGAAGCGGGCCAAAATCGGTCCGAGCTTTTTGATCGTGGTTTTCGGCCACAATTTCCGGTCGGTCACCAGTGCCGTATCCAACGCCGAATGCTCCGGCCAGCTCGGCTCGTTAGGAATTCGCGGAATGACGTCTGCAATGATTCTTCGGGCTGTCTCCGAATTTGCGAGCAAGTGACTGAGAATGATCTCAGCCGACACCGGTTCCTCTTCGACTTTCCAGGAATCGTAGTCAGTGATCATGGCCATGGTAGCGAATGCGATCTCGGCTTCGCGAGCGAGTTTTGCCTCTGGAAGATTGGTCATGGCGATCACGTCGAAGCCGTTGCGGTGATTGAATTCAGATTCGGCACGCGTCGAAAACGCCGGACCGTCCATGTTCACGTATGTGCCACCGTTGTGAACGGTGTACCCCAGTGACCTGGCGGATTCAGCCACCAAATTGCGTAGGTTCGGGCTGATCGGTTCGGCGAATCCAACGTGCGCAACAATGCCTTGACCGAAAAATGTATGCGCCGTCCGTTGACTGGTGCGATCGTAAAACTGCGAGGGCAAGACCAGATCTCGCGGCGCATATTGCTCCTGCAAGCTGCCGACCGCCGCCACTGAGACGATCCAGCGAACGTTCAACGAGCGAAGCGCGTAAATGTTGGCGCGGTAATTTATTTCGTGCGGCAGAATCCGATGGCCGCGGCCATGTCGGGGCAAAAAGTAAACCTGACGCTCGCCTAATTTTCCACCAACGAGCACGTCCGATGGCGATCCAAATGGTGTGTCGATTTTGTGTTCGGTCGTATCGCGCAACTCCTCCATCTGGTAGAGACCGCTTCCACCGATAACCCCGATCGCCGGAGGGTGATCATTAGTTTGAGACATGGCGAGATTTAACACACGGATCGCACGAATTGTAACGAAACTGATAACAGGTGATGACTATGGATTAGCAATCCATCGGCGACACAAAACAAAAAGCACATTGTCATTCTGAGCGAAGCGAAGAATCTCAGATCATTTTTGATTTCGCAAAAAGAGTAATGCCCGAGATGCTTCGCTTGCGCTCAACATGACAGTGCAATGATGTGCGCTGGTCGAAATCCCTGTGCTGTGTCTTGGACGAGCTTTGCTCGCCATGTATTGTTCTGGCTCCTCCATGCCGAAATTCTTCATCAAGACTTATGGCTGCCAGATGAACGAGCGCGACTCCGAACAGGTCGCGCATTCGCTGGTAACGCGAGGTTATGAGCGGGTCGGGCACGAGTCGGAAGCCGACGTTGTGCTACTGAACACGTGCAGCGTTCGTGACATGGCTGACCAAAAAGCGCTTGGCAAGATGGGCATGCTCGGGCGGCTCGCCAAAGAAAGGCCGCACATGGTTTTCGGCTTCCTCGGCTGCATGGCCCAGGCGCGCGGTGCCGAACTGCTGAAAGCTTTACCGCACGTCAATCTTGTCGTTGGCACACAAAAGTTTCACCGCGTCGCCGATTACGTGGATGAGTTGGTGGCCCGAAAGGCAGAGAACGCTCAACACCCAACGCCCAACTCCGATAAATCGCGAGCAAGCGCCCAACGCCCAATGGAAAACCGAATGGACGACTTGCGGTTTTCAATCGTGGATGTCGCGGAAGAAGCTGGCTCGGAATCGACTATTCGCGAGCATCAAGTTACGCCACGCCAGGCGACTGCGTTCGTGTCGATCATGCAAGGATGCAACATGCACTGCACTTTCTGCATCGTGCCGCAGACGCGTGGAGCGGAACGTAGCCGGTCGATCGGCGAGATCGTGGCCGAAGTGCGCGATCTTGTTTCGCGCGGAATCAAAGAGGTCACGCTACTGGGGCAAATCGTAAACCTTTACGGTCGCCATGAATTTCCCAAGGTCGACGGCAAATCCCCGTTCGTGCAGTTGCTCGAATCCGTCCACGAAGTTGAAGGCCTTGAGCGACTTCGTTTCACTTCGCCTCATCCGATCGGTTTCCGCGAGGACTTGATCGACGCAATTTCGCGATTGCCGAAACTTGCCGAGCACGTTCATCTGCCGTTGCAATCAGGCTCGAACAAGATCCTGAAAGCGATGCACCGCGCGTACACAGCGGAGAAGTATCTCGATCTAGTCGAGCGCATCCGCCGAGCGCGCAATGGCGTTGCGATTACCACCGACGTCATCGTCGGGTTTCCCGGCGAGACCGACGACGACTATCGGCAGACGCGCAATTTGGCTAGGCAAATCCAATTTGATAATGCATTTGTGTTTCGCTACTCACCGCGGCGCGATACTCCGGCGGCGCAAATGCCGGAGCAAATCGACGAACACGTCAAAGAACAGCGCAATCAAGATTTGCTCGATGTCGTAAACAAATCGAATCGTCGGATTCTCGACCGCCTGGTCGGACAAAAGGTAGAAGTGCTTTGCGAAGGGCCCAGTAAAACAAACCGCGCGCGCCTAATGGGGCGAACCAGCACGAACAAGATTGTCGTATTTCCGCCTTCGCCAAACGGGCGGCCAATAGGCGAAAGCCAGGAACATGTCGGGCAGCTTGTCAATGTGCGAATTGAGCGCGCCAATGGATTCAGCCTGTACGGGTTGCCCTGCTAGGTAGCGGGTCTTCAATCGCAAGTTGAAAACTTGCGTGACCGTATCCAAACTCACACGCCATCAATGTAGTTCCACGCATGATTTACCATCTACCTTTGCATACAGCAGGCGCAATCGCCGGCGCGTTTCTCGTTGTAGTCGGAGTGCTCGGATTGATGAAACCAGGCTTCGCGCAAGTTGTGAAGCAGTTTCCGCGCTCTCGGGTTGCCGGAGTGGTGGTGCTGACCATTTGCCTGGCTTGGGCGATGTGGTTGCTCGCCACCATCCAGATGGGCGAATTCGCCGGGTTTCGTCGTCCTCTTCTGATCGCGTTACCAATCGGTTACGTGCTCGCGCTGTTTTTCGTGGATGAATTCCTCGCGGTACGCGCCCTTGGGATTCTGTGTTTGCTCGCGGCCGAACCGCTTCTCGATGCAGCCTTTTTACGTTATGAAACGAGCCGCTTGCTTGTCACAGTGTTTGCCTACTTGCTTATCATTGCGGGCCTGTTCTGGGTCGCGATCCCATACATCCTTCGTGATCAAATTAATTGGAGCGCTCGCAGTGTTTTCCGTTGGCGCTGTCTCCATGCGATCGTGTTGATTTACGGCTGCGTAATTCTCAAGTTCACGTTTACGCAATATTAGACTGTATCGGCGGTCTGCGACCGCTGACGTGAATACTCAATCACAGGTTTCGGCGCTCATACAGTCGGAGATGAACCGGATTTTGGTGATCCGCGGCGGTGCGATTGGCGATTTCATTCTCACTTTGCCTGCGCTTAAGGCACTTCGTGACGCGCGGCCGCAGGCGCACATGGAGATTCTCGGCTACGAGCACATTGCGGTGCTTGCAGAAAACCGGTTCTATGCACAAGCGGTGCGTTCAATCGAATACGGATTGCTCGCCAGATTCTTCGCGCGCAACTCGGAATTGCCCGGGGAATTGGCCGACTATTTCGCGAGCTTCGACTTAATCGTCAGTTATCTCTACGATCCGGACCAGATCTTCGAAACAAATCTCCGTCGGTGTGGCGTTAAAAATCTGATTTGCGGACCGCCAAAAATCGTCGAAAACGCCGGCCACGCAGCCCGGCAGCTTGCGCAACCAATCGAGCAACTGGGAATCAACGCTGTTGATCTTTCCGAAAGAATTTTTCCTTCAACAGAAGATCGGGATTTTGCTCGCGAATTTCTCGCATCGATGCAGCAACCGATTATCGCAATACATCCGGGAAGCGGCAGCCACGAAAAGAACTGGCCACTCGAAAACTGGGTCCGATTATTTTCGCCACGCAATCGTTTCGTTGACCTGGAACGTTTGCTGGTGATCTCAGGCGAGGCAGACCAAGCCCAGACCGACCAATTGCAACGCGAATGGAAGAATCGCGATATCCGTTTCGCCAGGAATCTGCCACTCCCTCGGCTCGCGGCTGTCTTTGAGCACGCAATGTTCATCGGACACGACAGTGGGATTTCGCATTTAGCTGCAGCCGCCGGCGCGAATTGTATTCTCCTCTTTGGCCCAACGAGTCCAGATGTTTGGGCGCCAAAAAACGACAATGTGCGGGTTTTGAGATCACCAACCGGACGGCTCGGTGATGTGGGAATCGACTCCGTCAAAGCAGCCGTGGAGGAGCTTTCCAGGAACAAATAGAACGAAATCACTCGACGCCGCGGTTTCTCGTCCATTTCAATGTTGACTCACATATGTGATCTAACATTGAAAAGCCGATTCGAGCGGCGTGGTGCGCTTTAATCTTTGTAGCCGTTCGGAAACTTTTGATGCCATTTCCAGGCGCTCTCGATAATTGCGTCGAGGGATTGGAATTGCGGTTTCCAGCCAAGTTCTTTCTTGATTCTCTCCGAGGACGCAATGAGCCGCGGTGGGTCACCAGGTCGCCGTGGTTTTTCGACCGTCTCGATTTTTCGTCCAGTGATTTTGCGGCACGATTGGATTACTTCTCGAACGCTCGAACCGCCGCCTGTGCCGAGGTTGTAACAACCGCTAACGGATTCGCCGAGAGCCAAAATATGCGCCTGAGCCAAATCGACGATGTGAATGTAATCGCGAATACAGGTTCCATCCGGCGTGTCGTAATCGGTTCCGTAAATTTCGACATTCGGTCTTTCACCGAGGGCCACCTGCAGCACCGCCGGAATCAGATGCGTCTCTGGTCGATGATCTTCACCAAATCGCTCTGTTGCACCCGAGGCATTGAAATAGCGCAGGCAAACAAATTTCACACTGTGAATCTCGTGGTACCAACGCAGGATTTTTTCAAACGCCAGTTTGGATTCGCCGTAAGGACTGATGGGACGCGGCTCCGCGCTTTCGTCGATTGGCAGGCGATCGGGCGGACCAAAAAGGGCGCATGTCGATGAAAAGACAATTCGCCGGACGTCAGCCGCCACCATCGCATCGAGCAAATTCAATCCATTACAGACGTTATTCCGAAAATATTTGGACGGGTTGTGCATCGACTCACCAACAAGCGCATTGGCGGCGAAATGCATAACGGCGTCAGGGCGATGATTGGAAAGGGCCGCCTCGATCTGCTGCCGATCCGCAAGTTCGCCTTCAATGAAATGCGTCCGGGAATCAACCGCGGCTCGATGGCCTTCACTCAAGTTGTCGAAAATAGCAACTTCATGCCCCTCGTTCAGCAAGAGCTCGGAGCAAACGCTCCCGATGTAACCTGCGCCGCCAACCACAAAGATTTTCATTGGCGGGAAAATGCCGCGTGATCAGCGGAAATCAAAAACAACTCGCCAACTTACCCCGGCTCATCGCGTTGGTCTGCTCGGCGTCTGAAGCTAATTCGAAGCCGAAGCGCGGGGCGTATTTTGTGCGACCGTCTTGCTCTTCTTCTTTTCGAGAGCTGCGACCATCTTCTTTACACAGCGATGCTTGCAACGCGGGGCGAGGACTTTCAAACTCTCTTCCTCAGAACCCCATTGCAAAATGTCGATGTCGACATAGCGGACCCCCCAGTTTCTTACCTCCGACCGGGAGTTCTTGTAAAGATCGATAGTGTCGGTGCCGACCAAAGCGTTCCCGTAATCGTCGATCACGTATTCTTCCTTCGTGTCGGCGAGGCGAAAGCGCGTTCCGAGCGGGTATCGCGACCAATCTGAAGCTGCACTTAACACCTGGCGGCCAGAAAGATACGTGCCGACTGCGTTGTGAGCGCCGCTTCCTCCCTCGTGCTGCGTGTACGCAGTGGTGCGCACCTTTGGAATGCGCTTTCCACTGGTGGTAACAGTCGGTTTGGATTGTTGCGTCGCGCAGCCTACGACAAAGCACGCTAAAGCTCCCGCGAACGCTAGGTTAAGGCTTCTAGGCATCGGCGTTCGCGCTTCAATAGCAGTCCGCGCAGCCGAGGGCAAGCGGTTTCTGCGAAAATTCCCTAGGACGGTCCGATCTTTCGGCCCGCGTCAACCGGGTCGATTCAGCACCTTACCCTTGGGCTGTCTGCGTCAATTCGGTAGTGCAATGCGGGCACCGTGTCGCCTTGATCGGGATAGTCATCGCACATGCCGGACAATCTTTTGAGATCGGTGCAGCGTTTGGAGCCGGGCGTTTCATCTGGTTGACTGCTCTTACGACAAGGAAGATGCAGAACGCGACAATGACGAAGTTAATCACAAAAGTGATAAAGTTGCCGTAGTTCCAAGTAATCGCCTTGTGAGCCAGTGCGTCAGCGGGAGTTGAGAAATTACTCATCCCATCCGGGCCGGCTTTTAAAACAATAAACTTGTTCGAAAAATCGAGCCCGCCTGTAACCAAGCCTACCGGGGGCATCAGAATATCTTTCACGAGCGAAGTAACGATACTTCCGAAGGCTGCACCGATGATGACACCGACAGCGAGATCAATGGCATTACCTTTGACCGCGAATTCTTTGAATTCCTTCCACATATCGCTCATTTGATCAGGTGACGACGATATTGACGAGCTTTTTTGGAACGACGATTACCTTGCGAACAGTCTTACCCGTGGTCCGGTCTTGAATTTTCGGGTTCGATAGCGCGACCGCCTTTAGTTCTTCCTCTGTAGCTACAATCGGCATCTTGATTCGATCGCGAAGTTTGCCGTTTATTTGAATGACAATTTCAACTTCATCTTCCACTAGCAACGTCTCGTCGTAAGCCGGCCATGATTGTTGGGAAACATCTCCGCGCGCGTCGTCGAATTCAGCGCTCAATCTTTCCCACAGCTCGGACGAAATGTGCGGCGAGAACGGATTAAGCAGGATGAGGAACGTCCGCATCGCCGACAAGGGGATCGTTTCGACATTCGTAAACGCATTCACGAAAATCATCATCTGCGAAATCGCCGTGTTGAAGGAAAATGATTCGATATCCTCGGTGACCTTTTTGATCGTGGCATGCAGTAACTTTTGCTGCGACTTGGTCGCATCGACGGCTTTGATGTTTTTTGATAATTCCCATTCGCCCGCCTGGTTTTCTGTCATAAGCAAACGCCAGACGCGCGCAAGAAAGCGTGCGACGCCTTCCACGCCGCGAGTGCTCCAGGGCTTCATTTGTTCGAGCGGTCCCATGAACATTTCGTAGCAACGAAATGCGTCCGCGCCGTGCTGATCGATCACGTCGTCGGGATTAACGATGTTCCCGCGCGATTTCGACATTTTCTGGTTGTCCTCGCCGAGGATAATTCCCTGGTTCACCAATCGCTGGAACGGCTCGGGCTTTGAGATGTAACCCAGATCGAATAACACTTTTTGCCAGAACCTCGCGTAAAGCAGATGCAACACGGCATGCTCGGTTCCGCCAACATAAAGATCGACTGTGCCGGGATGATCGCCTCTCGCCCAATAGCGTTCGGCCTCTTCGCCAACGAAGCGACGATTATTTTGTGGATCGCAGAAGCGCAGGTAATACCAACATGACCCCGCCCACTGCGGCATTACATTCAACTCTCGCGTGGCTTTGTCTGAATAGCGGATCCAATCTTTTGCTTTCGCCAGAGGCGGCTCGCCGGTTCCAGTGGGTTTGTAATCTTCCAGTGGTGGTGGCACGACCGGCAGTTCGCTTTCGGTCAACGCACGATGAGTTCCGTCTTGCCAGACAATCGGGAACGGCTCACCCCAATAACGTTGCCGCGAGAACAGCCAGTCGCGTAATTTGTAATTGATCGCGCGCTTCCCGAGGCCGCGCTCTTCCAGCCACTCGGTGATTTTTCGAATTGCCTGGCGTGATTGAAGCCCATCGATGATCGGCGAATTCATTGCGATGCCGTAGCCCACGAATCCGATTGAATTTTCGTCGCCCAATGGTTCGACAACTTGCCGAACCGGCAAGTCAAACTTCCGCGCAAAGTCGAGATCGCGCTCGTCGTGCGCCGGCACAGCCTGGATTGCGCCCGTGCCGTAGCCAAGCAAAACGTAATCAGCAATCCAGATCGGAATTTTTTCCTCATTAGCCGGATTGACCGCGAACGCACCGGTGAATACGCCCGTTTTTTCTTTGGAAAGCTCAGTACGTTCAAGATCGCTCTTACGGCCAGTTCGCTCACGATACTCGCGAACAGCGGCCCATTGCTCCTCCGTCACGATTTGCTCAACCAGCGAATGCTCAGGCGCGAGTACCATGTAAGTGGCGCCGTAAAGCGTGTCTGGACGCGTTGTGAACACACGAATTTTTTGGTCGGTCTTGTCGATCTTGAAATCGATCTCCGCGCCTTCGCTTCGGCCAATCCAGTTGCGCTGCAGCAACTTGATTCCTTCAGGCCAATTAAGGCCGTCAAGTTCATTGAGCAATCGCTCAGCAAAGGCGGTGATACGCAACATCCATTGCCGCATTGGTCTTCGAACAACTGGAAAGCCCCCAACCTCGCTTTTTCCATCTACCACTTCTTCGTTGGCCAAGACTGTGCCGAGTTCGGGACACCAGTTGACGGGGACATCAGCGACGTACGCAAGCCGAACACTGTCCGGATTGCTGCCGCGATATGTGGAAATTGGCTCGGCCCGATTTGTCTTCGGGTTGAACCAGGAGTTGTAGATCTGCAGGAAAATCCATTGCGTCCATTTGTAATAAGCCGCGTCGGTTGTGTTGATTTCCCGTTGCCAATCGTAAGAGAAACCGATGCGCTTCAATTGGCTCTTAAACTTCGCCACGTTTTCACGGGTGGTGATTGCCGGATGCTGACCGGTTTTGATCGCGTATTGCTCTGCGGGCAAACCAAAGGCGTCCCAGCCCATGGGATGCAAGACGTTGAAACCGCGCAGGCGCTTGTAGCGCGCTACAATGTCAGTCGCTGTGTAGCCTTCCGGATGACCAACGTGCAGCCCCGCCCCACTGGGGTAAGGAAACATATCGAGCACGTAGAATTTTGGCTTCGCAGGATCGAAATCCTTCTCGCCTGGGTTAAGCGCGTGAAAAAGCTGGCGCTCCTCCCAAATGGCCTGCCATTTCGGCTCGATTTGGTCGAACGGATATGGTTTACGACGGTCGCTACTCATTAGAGGTAAGATCAGGAAACCAGAAGCCAGGAAAAGAAACTAGAATTTACTCTTGTTTTCTGGTTTCCACATTTCAATTGAATGGTGATCGAGCTCGTAGTCGCAACTCGCAATAAACATAAGACATGTGAGATTCAGCATATTCTCGGACCGGAGTTTAGGGTACGCGATCTCCAGGCGGATCCCGACATTTCGGAGATTCGCGAAAGTGGAACGTCGTTCGAGGAAAACGCGAAGCTCAAAGCTCTCGCCGTATCAAGACAATTGCCAGCTCTGGTGATTGCGGACGATTCGGGACTCGAGGTTGACACTCTCGGCGGTGCGCCCGGAATTTATTCGGCGCGTTACGCGGGTGCGAACGCGACGGAGAGGGACAAAATTGATAAATTACTTCGCGAGCTTGATCGAGTTCGCGCCACTGATGACCGGCGCCACGCTCGATTTCGGTGCGTCGTGGCGCTCGCGCGTGACACGACTCTCCTTGGAACCTTCGAAGGGATTGTGGAAGGAAGGATCGCTAATGAAGTGCGCGGCGATTACGGATTCGGCTACGATCCAATCTTTATCCCTGAAGGATTCGAGCAAACTTTTGGTGAACTGCCCAAGGAAGTGAAGAACGCAATTAGCCACCGCGCCAAAGCGATTCGCGTGCTCGCCGATAGACTTCGACAGCTCGAACTCGCCCGCTAAGGCGAGGGAGGCGGCGGTGGAGGTGGTGGAGCAGCAGGAGCAGGTCCGGTTTGGGTAACGCCACCGGCGGCCCTGATCTGATAGCCAACTTTTTTGATATTGACTGAACGGATTTTATCCAGCACGCCGATCACGTCGCCGTACATCGCCATCGGGGTGGCGCTGAGGGAAATTTTGATATCCGGGTTTGCCCTGTGAAGCTGGAATAGCCGGGGCAGCACCTGACCATCCTCTACAAATTGGTTGTCGAAGAACACCGCGTTTCCTTCCAGCACCTTGATAGAGACGAAATCTTTCACCCCGGTTGGCGGTGGACCGACCGCAGCCGGTAAATTGACGCGAATGCCTTTCATGTGAGTCTGGCTCAGACTCACCATCATGAAACTGGCAAGCAGAAAGAACATGATATCGATCAACGGAATGATCTCGATCCGTGCGTGTTTCTTCGGAACTGGCGAGGATACTCTCATATCTAGTAGGAAGCCCCCGTCATGGTAAAGGTGATGGGAATGTTAACCTTGGAAACTGTTCCAGGTCTAAATCGCCACTGCCGAAACGCGCTAGTGGCGGCATTATCCAGGATAGGACTCCCAGTGCTTGACGAAACACTACAGCCACCGACGTTGCCGCTACCTGAGTCCACTGTACAGACGATCACTCCACTGCCGGTGACATGCCGTGAACGAGCCTCGTAAGGGTACTGAGGCCGCGGCGCATATACCGCGAGGGCTTTCGCTTTCGACATCGACATCGGTCCCGGGCTCTTAATGGGCACGAATTTCTGCTGAGTTTGCTGTTGTTTTGGTGGCGGTGTTCTTTCTTCAACGAACTCCGGTTGAATCTCCGGTGGAGGAGGAGGCTCCGGAATCGGGATGTCTTCTGGCGGGGGAGTCGCCTCAGGCGGGGCGAGCACAGCCTCCACGACTTGGGGCGGCTGAGGCGGCAAGTCTTCTGGAGGAGCTTCCTTCCGTTGAGAAGCCACAACCGCTGCCAAGTGAATTGCTAAAGCTCCGCCAACTGCCGTCCAGAAATACCATCGCGGCGGTGGCCGGTAAATGAGCGGTCTCGGCTTTTCGACTTGTCCTAGCGGTTCTGCCATACCAAAATCAATGTCCCCCGGGAACGGCCTTGAGAGATTCGCTCTTAATTTCGAAGGAAATTTTGTAATACCCGGACGCGCGAACAAGGTCTAAGAGGTGGGCAACGTTCAGGTGAACTGAATCCTTGTCCCCTCGAACAAACACCTTAGCGTCAGGAGCAGATTGGTGCGCCATTTTAAGACGATTTAGCAATTCCTCGTCCTTCACTTCGTCCTTATCGTAGAAATAATGGCCGTCTTTATCGACTGAGACGCTGACGTATTCGCGTTTTGTCTGGACCTCACCCGAAGTACCCGAAGGCAGATTCACTTTGATTCCCTTCATGTGCACCTGACTGAGGCTCACCATCATAAAACTAGCGAGCAGAAAGAACATGATGTCGATCAACGGGATGATCTCGATCCGCGCTTTCTTGTGTGGAATGGGTGACGCGACTTGCATAACGAATCTTTAAATCGATGATCGCGTTGCCGACGAAGGCGTGGTGCTCCCAATAGACACGTGTTTTTCTGCGGTTTGAGCTTGGAGCATAACTTCCAAATTGGTGGCTGCCGTTTGCAATTCGAACTCTAAGTTAGACACGCGAGACGTGAAAAAGTTAAAGGGAATCAAAGCGAAGATGGCGATGCCGAGACCGCAGGCCGTGGCGATTAGCGCTTCGGCAATACCGCCTGTCACTGCTTGCACAGCGAGTTCTTCGTTTCCAAGAAAGCTGAACGAACGGATCAGCCCGGTGATCGTGCCCAACAGACCGAGCAACGGAGCGAGCGTCACAAGCGTATCCATCACCACGAGGAAACGTCCGGCGCGTTTTATCTCGATGCCTGCAGCAACCTGCAACGCGGCCTCGAGCGAGCTGTGTTGATGGTTCAACCCGTTCCAAAGCATTCGTAGGACAGGGTCGCGCGAACCGCGTGAAAGCCGGGAGGCCTCTGCCGTGTCACCATTCTCAATTGCGGTAAAAACTTTCTCGATGCGTTTCGGATCCCGCCTGAACCAGCGGCCGCTCCACCAAATGCATCGCTCGAGCACAACAGTGAGCGCCACGATTGAGACGATCAGAATCGGCCACATCACCGGACCGCCTTTGCGAAACTGGTCGATCAACCAGTTGCTGCCTAAAACACCAGCAGGCTTTTCCGGAGCGGGTGCAATAGTGGTAGCAGGACTCGTCGCAGCGGCTGCAGCAGGACTTGTTGCACCGACTGCTCCGGGACTGGTCGCTGCGCCAGGCACTCCGGGTTGGCCTGGGGCAGGAGGTTGGCCTGCGGCGCCAGGTTCTCCTGGCGGCGGTGGCGGTTGCTGTCCCGGTGGCAAGTTCGTCGCAGGTGGTTGCTGTCCCGGCGCAGCTGGCTGCTGGGCTCCGGCAGCAGGATTCGTCGGTACCTGAGCACCCTGACCCGCACCTCCTGTTGCCGGCGGCGCTTGTCCTGCAGGCGGAGCTTGTCCAAGCGAAACCAACGCGAACGCGAGTGAACAGAGACAGGTAGTGAGTAGTGTTTTCATAGTTGAAGCACGAGTTTGATGACCGTTTCGGTGCAGGTTTTCCGTTATCGCAGAGGACTTTAGCCGGAGTCCAGCAAAACTTTTCATTTTTTTCCGCGATAGTTTTTGCGCCACGGGCGCATCTTTATTTCGAAATATCTACCCCGCAAGGTCGTAAGCAAGTATTTGAAATTGTGTTCCCTAAGAATCAACCAGTGTTGCCAGCCGGAAAATCTTGCGCAAGCGCGACCGTGTTGCGCAAGCGCGGCCAGTCATCGATCTCTGCTTCCAATTCATCTCCCGCTTGAATCGGCCCGACGCCAGCGGGTGTTCCAGTTAGAATCACATCGCCCGGCAAGAGCGTGAGCGATTGACTAACGAATGAAATAATTTGTGCGGCTGAATGGATCATTTGGCTCGTTCGCGCGCTTTGGCGCAGCTCGCCGTTCTGCCACAATTGTATCGATACGTCGCGCACATCGGCATCGGCATACACGAAGGGTCCTATCGGTGTATAGGAGTCGAACGATTTGCAGCGACCAAATTGCTTCTCCTGTTTTTGCAAATCCCGATCGGTGATATCGAGGCCGACTGTGTAACCGAAAATATGGTCGAATGCATCGTCGACGCTGACATTTTTCGTGCGCGAGCCGATCACGACCACCAATTCGGTTTCAAAATCGGTCTTGTGTTTGGGAAACGCTATTTCGATCACGCCGTGATGTGGCAGCAGCGAACTCGGCGCCTTGAACCAAATTAATGGCGT
>Ga0065712_10000289_pt1 | contig 15961 bp, 15 predicted proteins | sample MisRhiReplicate1_FD_59099 | JGI IMG/M metagenome (GOLD analysis project Ga0065712, IMG submission 59099) | Miscanthus rhizosphere microbial communities from Kellogg Biological Station, MSU, sample Rhizosphere Soil Replicate 1: eDNA_1 v3... | ecosystem: Host-associated > Plants > Roots >...
TCCGATCAAGTTGAGGCATAAACCAATTTACGTAGGGAAAAGGTTATCATGAACGACTTTGCAATGCAAAACGACAGGCCAAGCTGACATAGTATGGTTCGTGAATTGCCCCGGGTGCGGTTGGGTCATTGGTATCGAGCCAATCTTCCTACGGCTCTCGGGGGGTTTTCGCATCTCGTTAAACTGAATGTTCGGTTAGTTTCCTTTCCCCTATCCGGCGTTCGAAATGACTTGGCTTTAGAAATACGATCCGCTGCGTCAACGGCGCATTGTCCACCGGGTTGTCCTTCACAGCGGCGCGCGGCGGGCGGCCGCTGCAACTGTTAGGTCAGTTGCAGCAATGTTCTGTCCAGTTCGGTTAGCCCGTCGATTTCCGCTACAGCACATTGCAACGAGTGCATCGCGGCTGCGACGTGCTTGAGGAAATGTTTGTGCCCCTTGACCAAGCCCAGAAATCCGTAAGCACCTAACGCTTGCATCAGGCGTTGCATTGTGCAGAGACGCAACTTGAGATCGAACTCGCCATTGATCGCTATACCGTTTTCGAGCTGGCGCCCGCGATAATATGCCGTCAATTCTGTGCGTTCGCTTTCCGCGAGATCGACATAAGGGTCATAAAGGAGCGACGCGAGATCGTATTCGGCAAGGCCGGGTCGCATTCCTTGGAAATCGATCAGGTGCGCCTGCCCGTTTCGAATAATGATGTTCTGCGATTGAAAATCGCGGTGCACCAAGACCCTTGGGAACGATGCCAGACGATCTGCGATTTCCTGTAGCGCAGGCAGGGACGCCAGTTGCGCAAGCTTTTCTTTCTCGATTTTGAATAAACGGCCGAGGCAATTTTCGAAAAAGTAATTTTGTTCCCACAGATAAAGCTCAGAATTGAACTCGTCCGGCAAATGCTGCTTGATCTCGATGCAAACCGATTCGGGCAACGCGTGCAGCGTCGCGATTTGATCAAGAGCCGATTCGTAGAACGCGCGGCGCACCAGCCAGCTTTCGTCGCGATAACTGTAGAGGTCGAGCTCGCCAAGGTCTTCCAGCCAGATCAAACCTTCGTCTGCGTCGTGAAAATAAATCTCCGGCACACGAATTCCGTGCTCGGTAAGAAAATTCGCGATGGTCACGTAATGGCGATTTTCTTCCCGCTCCAAATTGTATTTCACCAAAATGAGCGCCTGCTCCGCCGAGCAACGGATCCGATAGAATTTGCGATCTGAGCCGCCCTTTTGAATTGCTGCGATCTTGATCTGGGCGACATCCAAGCGCGGGAAATGCTTTCGCGTGCGTCGAACAAGCAGGTCCGTTCTCATAAATTCAGATGTCGATGTCGCGATGGATGCCAGTGACCTTTTTTCGGGAGCGGACAATACAAGCCTCCAGCCGGCTTTGGGAAGCAATTTCTGCATGCGGCAATAAAATTGTGTCTTCCAGAATTGCTTCCGCCCCGACGCGGCAGTTTTGTCCCACGACTGTACAGCCGCGCAACTGTGCGCTCGAATCGACGATCGCGCTGCTCGCAATGCGCTGAGGCCAATCACGCGTTTTCACGTAGGCCGGTCGCCAATGTTTGTTCGAAATCATGCGGTGGACATCGAGATATTCTTTGCGCGACCCGATGTTGAACCAATTCCCGTCATCTAGCGCAATGCCGCCGATCCTTCCGCCTTGGTTGATCCAATCGGCAATGATCGGAATAAACGAGATCTTTTTGTGCGGCGGAATCCGCTGGAAAATCGCCGAGTTCCAAACGGCGATATTGGCAAAATCAAAATTTCCCGCGACGCCGTAGCGGTTGCTGATGTCCACGACACGGTGATCGCGCAAAGCCACAGCTGAGGCCAAGCCAGTGTGACGCAAAGCGAGCGTTACGTCGTTTCCGCGACGGAAATGTTCGTCGATCAGAGGTTGGAGTTCGATGTCGGTTAAAATATCACCGCTGTAGGTCAGGAACGGTTCGCTGCCGAAATGACTTTCCGCGTTCTTGATGCCGCCGCCCGTTTCGAGCAGATCCGGTTCGTGAATGAGCGTGGTGGGAAAGCCAGCGTACTTGCGCGCGGCAAAGAAACTTTGGAACAAGTTCGGAAGCCGGTGCGTATTAATGACAAAGGATTTCACTCCCACGCCTATCAAATGATCGAGCGCGAAAGTAACGAGCGGCTTTTGAAAGATCGGGATGAGCGGTTTCGGCAGCTCCTCGGTCAATGGACGCAAGCGCGTGCCAAGACCCGCTGCTAAAACGAATGCCTGAGTGATTTCGTTCACGAGCAGAAAATCGAGAGATTCCTCCCGCCTATGCTAAAGCTACGGCGCGGCAGGCGACTTCATTCACAATGTTACAAGGCAGGCTACGTACGCTCGCTACCGCAGATAGAGCGTCCGCGTGCCGAAGTCGATGATGCCGTGGTGTCGTCGCAGCGTTTCCGCACCGAGCAACCCGGCGACCGGCGGCGATCCTTCCAACAATCCGTCGTGAATGAGTCCTTCAAGGTCTATCACCCCTACGTCTTTGCCCATGATATTGACCGAGCCGACGGTCAGCTTGCGAATGTTCGCCACACGCACGCCGCGCTCTTTCAGATTCACAGCCGAGGAGCTATATGGCGTTTCGCGAGTGGCAATTCGCATCTGTCGGACGAACGAACGGTGCAATAGCGTGGTGAACGAGCCCGTATCAACCATGAGTTTTGCCGCTTTTCCATTCACCGATCCGTTCACATATAGGTTGTAACCATCGCTGACCTGAATCGGAACGGCGCGTAAGCCACGCCGATTGAAACCGGGGAAGCTCCCGAGGACATTTGGGTCGGTCTTCAGAATCAATAACTGCTTTTCACAGTCCAGAACCGCTTGCGTCGGGAAAAGGATATCTGCTCCAATGATCCCGTCGATCTGCGGTTCATGCGCCATTCGGGCAGCGCGCGCAGAACCGCCGAGATCCACCGTGACCACCGGCTCATCGACAAGAGTCAGTCCGCCGATTCGGAGTTCACGCGCAATCGCCACCTTGTTGAATGCGCCGTTGATTTGGACGCGTGCAGGCAAACTTGATTCGGCGGTGATCGGTTTGAGCCGAAAATGTTCGCGGCGATTCAAGGCAATCGCGCTCACCGGCGCACCGCTATCGACCGTCAACCAAGCTGGTCTGCCGTTAATGAAGGCACGCAGCAACAAATGATTTTGTCGCGAGCGCACGAGCGGCAATGCTTCAAACTGCGGCTCAGTCCGCGCGAAAGCGCCATGCGGCGCAGCAGCCAATTCGATGACCAAGGCTAGAGCAGCGCAGCAAACCCACAGCAATCCTCGTGCACGCTGCAGATGATTTGAGGTCATCGGTGGCGGGGAGACTACACGCTTCCTTTTTCCCCGTAAAATGATTTGCGCAGTTTTTTGGCATTGCGCTCGGCGCACAGTTGGTGATTAACTCTCCGCCAATCTAAAGGATTCGATATGCCAAGCGCAGTTACCGAAGCACCTGTAGCCGAAGAAAAACTCGTTAGGGGACTCGGCTTGTTGGACTCCACCATGCTTGTTGCCGGGTCAATGATCGGCTCGGGAATTTTCATCGTCTCGTCGATCATTGCCCGCCAGGTCGGGTCGCCGGGATGGTTACTCGTCGTTTGGATCGTGACGGGATTACTGACGCTCACAGCCGCGCTTTCATATGGCGAACTGGCGGCGATGATGCCGAAGGCCGGCGGCCAATACGTGTATCTTCGCGAAGCGTTTTCGCCGCTGTGGGGATTTCTTTACGGCTGGACGCTTTTCCTTGTGATTCAGACCGGCACAATTGCGGCCGTCGCGGTTGGATTCGCACGCTTCAGCGGTGTGCTTGTGCCGTGGGTGTCGGAAAGTAGCTACATTATCGCGCCGATCCGGTTTGGTGGATACGCAGTGTCACTTTCGACAGCACAGCTCGTCGGCCTGGCGCTCATTGGATTTCTGACATTCACGAACACGCGCGGGTTGGAAGTCGGCAAGCTTATCCAAAACGTTTTTACGACCGCAAAAACTGGTGCGCTGTTTGCGCTAATTGTGCTCGGAATCATAGTCGGGTTGAAGTCTGGCGCAGGCGCCGAAAACTTCAGGGACTTCTGGACGGTGCGAGGAGATCTTCAGGAAGTCGGCGCAGGTTTAACAGCTGCGACCGCGTTCGGACTCTTTGTGGGAATCTGCGTAGCACAGACAAATTCTTTGTTTTCTGCGGACGCATGGAACAACATCACCTTTACTGCCGGGGAGGTAGTTAATCCGCGGCGCAACGTGCCGCTTTCCCTTGCCTTGGGCACGTTTCTGGTGATCGGACTGTATCTGCTCGCAAACGTCGCTTATCTGGTGACGCTGCCATTTAGCGCAATCCAGAATGCGCCGAGCGATCGCGTCGCTACCGAAACCGCAAACGCAATTTTTCCGGGCGCGGGCGCGACAATCATGGCGATCGCAATCATGGTCTCGACCTTCGGCTGCAATAATGGGCTGATTCTCGCCGGTGCTCGCGCTTACTATGCCATGGCCAAAGACGGTTTGTTCTTTCGGCGTGTGGCCGACTTAAACAAATGCAGAGTTCCGGCATGGGGACTTCTCATTCAGGGCATCTGGGCGGGCATTCTCGTTCTGCCGCGCACGGTCAAAACGGATGCAGCCGGCAACGTGACTGGCTACGGCAATCTCTACGGCAATTTGCTCGACTACGTTATCTCAGCGGCGCTGATCTTCTATGTCCTGACGATCATTGGTATCTTTTTGCTGCGTTGGAAACGGCCGCATGCGGAACGACCTTATAAAGCCTTCGGTTATCCGATCGTCCCAGCCCTTTACATCATCGGCGCGACTGTCATTCTCGTCGTGCTTTTCGTTTATCAAACTGCGACGACGTGGCCGGGGCTCATCATCGTGTTGAGCGGCGTTCCGGTTTATTTCTTCTGGAAATTCTTCGGCAAACGATCAACGGCGGCTTGACTTCACCGGGCAATCCCGATTAGCACAGCGCAAGACCAACTTCCTCCATGAACTTGTTTCGACGAAAAAGCGTCACCCAACTTCAAGCCGATGCGTTGACGGACCAACGCTTAAAACGCGCTCTTGGAGCAACGAACCTGACCATGCTCGGCATAGGCGCGATCATTGGCACGGGCATTTTCGTGCTGACGGGCACCGTTGCGGCACAGAACGCCGGACCTGCAGTTGTTTTATCCTTCGTGCTGGCGGGCGTAGCCTCAATTTTCGCGGCGCTGTGCTATAGCGAGTTCGCCTCACTCGTCCCAATGGCCGGAAGCGCGTACACCTACGGTTACGCAACACTCGGCGAACTTTTCGCCTGGATCATCGGCTGGGACTTGGTTTTGGAATACGCTTTGGGTGCGGTCACCGTTTCTATCGGTTGGTCGGGGTATGTGGTGTCGTTTCTGCGAGACATTGGCATTCATATCCCTGCTCAATTATCGGCCGCGCGCGGGACGCTCGTTACTTTGGCGGATGGAACGCAGGTCACAGCCATCTTCAATCTGCCAGCGATCATCATCATTGCTATCGTGACGTTGCTGCTCGTCATCGGTATTCGTGAGTCCGCGAACGTCAACAACGTCATTGTGTTTGTAAAAGTGGCAGTTGTGCTGCTCTTCATCGTCGGCGCGGCTCACGCCGTGAATCCGGCTAACTGGCATCCGTTCATTCCGCCGAGCACTGGCACGCGCGGGCATTTTGGCTGGAGCGGCGTGATGCAGGGCGCTGGTATTGTGTTTTTCGCCTACATTGGTTTTGATGCCGTCAGCACGGCGGCGCAGGAAGCAAAGAATCCCAAGCGCGACATGCCGATCAGCATCATCGGCTCGCTGTTGGTCTGCACAGTTCTCTACATCGCGGTATCGGCGGTAGCGACCGGCATCGTTCCCTACCTGCAACTAGACGTGCCAGATCCGATTGCCGTGGCTGCCGACCATGCAGGCGTCGGCTGGATGGCCTCGCTTATCAAATTAGGCGCGATAGCTGGTCTCAGCTCGGTTATTCTCGTGATGCTCTTGGGTCAGTCGCGGATTTTCTGGACCATGGCTGACGACGGTTTGCTACCGAAGTTTGTGAGCAGGGTTCATCCAAAATTCCAGACTCCATGGATCACGACGATAGTGACAGGAGTTGTTGTCGCGTGTTTCGCGGCGATTTTCACAGTGCGTGAAGCTGGTAGCCTTGTTTCTATCGGTACGCTGCTGGCATTTGTGATCGTCTCGATTGGCGTTCTTGTGCTGCGAATTCGCGAGCCGAACTTACCTCGCACATTCAAAACACCGTGGGTTTGGTTCGTTGCCCCCATGGGCGCGTTGTCGGCGCTTGCTCTTATGATCTCCCTGCCATGGCTGACTTGGGAGCGGCTGATTTACTGGTTTGCGTTCGGCATCGTCATTTACTTCGGCTACGGCCTTTACAACTCCAAACTCGGTCCGCGGAAAATCGCCGGCGAAACCGGATGGTCTCGTGCGCTGAAAATTGCCGGGGTGATCTGGATCGTATTTGGCTCCCTCGGGTCCATCCTGTGGCTGGCGACTTATCGGACGGAATACATCCCTGGACCGCTTGGCATTGTCATCGGACTCGCGGGGTTCGTGCTTGCGTTGAGCCTCGGCGCATTGTTGAACCTGGTCGCCCAGGTGTCGGACCACACGCACGCGCGTCACTTGATGATGGAGTCACCCTCCGGCGCGGACAAATAGAAGAACACGAAGAACCGACTCACAAGCCAGGGTTCGCTTCGAATCCGCGCACTGGACTGGTGGCGGCAACTTGCAACATGGCCCGCGCGCGCCGCGCGAGCTTTTCGCTGTCGATTTTTCTAAAATCTCGCTCGGCGGTTGCTATTTCATCCAGCGACAGGTTCAAGCTGCTGAGAATTCGTCTGTCCAACGGTGTTGCCTCGTTAGGCTTGTCGCTGTTTAATACCCGCTTTTGAAATTCCGAGACTACCCTCGCTACTGAAGTGTCGTTCGCCGCTGCGAACAAACTAGCGAGCTGCTGGAAACTGAGGTGGAACGGAATGGTCGCCAAATCCACATCAGCAAGCTCAACGCTTCCCTGTGACGGCATTTCAACATCAACCGATGTCGCGACGGAGTTCCAGGTGTCGAATGGCTGAAAATACCCGATCTCCACACGATATGCGTTGTGCAAACCGGATGTCTTCACAAAGTGCATCGCGCCCATCGGTTCGACAGCAACTGTTGTTTCCAGGATACCGTCTCCGCCAATTATTCGAAGATGGACTTGTCGATCCGCCGGCATTCCCTTTTGGAAGACGGCTCGCCAATCAATGTTCCAACTGGCGAAAATGGTGCGGGCATCACGTGCGATGGCGAACAGAAATGGCTGTCCATGCGCGTGCGTGACGCCAATGCGATTAACATCAGGCAGAAGTCCGTCACCGGTGAAATGCACCGTGGGATTCTCGCAGACTTTAAAACCGTGACGGGCCCGCGATCTTCCCGCATTGCGTTTTGTTTCTCTTTTCGCCATTTTGGAAGACCGTCGCGCAAATTAGTTAAAGGCCAACTGCGATTGACGCACAATCTCAAAATCAGTGAGAAAGAATGAGTCCAAAAATCGTCGAGCTTGAGGAGCTTTCCGATCGCTGCGAGAAGCTGCGGTCGGCCGGGAAGAAGATTGTAGCCACGAACGGATGTTTTGATCTGCTGCACGTTGGGCACGTGCGATATTTGCAGGCGGCGCGAGCGCTCGGCGACCTTCTGATTGTAGGGTTGAACGGGGACAGTTCCGTCCATGAGTTAAAAGGAGCAGGACGCCCGATCGCGACCCAGAATGATCGCGCGGAGATCCTCGCCGCCATGGCATGCGTGGATCTGGTCACGATTTTTCCCGAAATCCGGGCCACGAAGTTTCTCGCTGCGGTGCGCCCTGCCGTTTATGTCAAAGGCGGCGATTACACCCCGCGGACGCTGGATGAAGAAGAGCTTGCAATCTTGAAGAAAATTGAAGCGGAGATTCGCCTCATTCCATTCGAAACAGGGTATTCAACTTCGAGATTGATCGAGCAAATTTGTGAAAGCAGGAGTGAGAAAGCTAAGTAACTCGATGAAACGCCTGCCAATTGGAATTCTTGGTTCGGGGAAAGGAAGCAACTGTCGCGCGATTCTCGAGCGAATTCGGTCAGGCGATCTCGCTGCAGAAGCGCGCGTCGTGGTTTCGGATGTGCTGGCGGCACCGATTCTTGATATGGCGCGGGAGTTTGGTGTTACGAACGCCTATTTGCCGCCGGGCAGATTTCGCACGCGCTTAGAGCCGGCAATAGAAGATCAGCTGGTGAAAATGTTGCGGGATTCTGGTGTCGAACTTGTCGTTCTCGCCGGTTTCATGCGCCTCTTGCACGAACCAATGTTGAAAGCGTTTCCGCGTCGCATTATCAACATTCATCCATCACTCCTGCCAAAATTCCCGGGACTCGAAGCGTGGAAGCAAGCTCTCGTCGCGGGCGAAACCGTGACCGGCTGCACCGTGCACTATGTCGACGAACAAATCGATCACGGACAAATTCTTGCACAGAAACAGATAGGAATTCTGCCTAACGACACTGCGGAAAGTCTACATGCGCGGATTCAAGTCGTTGAGCACGAATTATATCCGGCTGTTATCGCCGAATTCTGCAAAAGATATATCGAAGCAAGCTAGCAACCGAGCCTCGCAACGTAAATAGAGCGGTGTGGCTACGCATGTTCGGGCTTCGGCTCGCGCTTTAGCAGTTCTTCCAAGGCAACAGCCGGCTTTTTTTGCTCGTATAAGATTGAGTACACTTGATCGGTGATAGGTGTGGCAATATTCAAACGCCGCGCGCATTCCCAGGCGCTTCGTGCGGTCGGAATGCCTTCCGCGACCATTCTCATGGAGGTTATGATTTCCGGAAGCGATTCACCTCGCCCGAGCCGTCGCCCGACGCAGTGATTGCGGCTGCCCTCGCTGTAACACGTCAACATCAGATCACCCGCGCCACTTAGCCCATAAAAGGCGTTTGCCGTCCCACCCATGGCTACTCCGAATCGAACCAGCTCAGTCAATGACCGAGTGACTACTGCTGCTTTGGCGTTGTCGCCAAGTCCAAGACCGTCACTGATTCCCGCAGCGAGGGCGAACACGTTTTTCAATGCGCCGCCCAGCTCAGTCGAGACCACATCCAGGCTGGTGTAAATGCGAAAGCGTGGGCTTCCCAAACTAGTCTGCAGATTCGCGGCGCAATCGCCGTCGCGACATGCAATGACGGTCGCAGTGGGAAGATCTCTGGCGACTTCGGTTGCGAGATTTGGACCGGATAACACCGCGATTTTATTTTCGGGGAAAGTCTCGCCCAGGATCTCCGTCATCCTCATCCCGCTACCGTGTTCAATCCCTTTTGTGCAGCTCAGCAATACCGCATGAGTGGGGCCAATTACTTTCGCCAAATGCACGGCGATGTTGCGTAATGCGGTGGACGGGGTCGCAAGTACTATCAGGTCGGCATCGGCGCAATCACTCAGTTCCGAGGTAATGTGCACTGATTCCGGAAGGTGGAACCCGTGAAGATAATCGACGTTTTCACGGGTCTTTTGCATCTGTGCTGCCCGATCCGCGTTGTGGCCCCAGAGAACAATTTTTCGATCCCCTTTTGCCCACAAACCAGCTAACGCCGTTCCCCACCCACCGGCCCCTATGATTGCTGTCTTCACAATTCTCGTTTTCGAAAGCGCGGTTCGGTGCCGCGCATCAACCGCGAAAGATTTGAACGATGACGCCAAATGACAACTGCCGCGACGCACACGGAAGCAATAACCAATGGTTTTCCGTCTTTTTGATAATGCAATCTAGCCACGAGAATGATGATCGGCAGGACGATGGCAGCTGTGATGGAAGCCAATGAAACATATCGAGTCAGCCAAAACACAAGTATCCAAACAGCAATGCCTATAAGCGTAGCGACCGGCGTCAACGCCAGGAGCGCTCCCGCGGAAGTAGCGACACCTTTTCCTCCCTCAAACTTCAGCCATGGCGGATACAAGTGCCCGAGAACGCTAAACATCGCAGCAAGGATTCCAAATGTCTCGGGCGAATTCCATTCCGGCGGCCGTCCCGGTGCTAACAGCATCGAGATCATTACAGCCCCGAACCCTTTCAAGAAATCGAACGCAAATACCGGATAACCGTATCGCTTACCCAGGACACGCACCACGTTAGTAGCGCCGACGTTACCACTCCCCGCTTTTCGGATATCTATTCCTGCGAGTCGACCAGCAAGATACCCGAAAGGGATTGATCCCACGAGATAGCTGCCAATTAAGACTGCGGGCAGGATGACCATTGCAGCGCAGCTATCTTAACTCTGCGATGTTCGATTGTTCACGTAAATCATTCCGATTCAACCAAATGTGTAAAATTGAAACATCGGACGGAGTAATCCCGCTGATACGCGCCGCCTGGCCGAGTGACGTTGGTCTCAAACTCGATAGTTTCTGTCTGGTTTCTGATCTCAGCCCGGCGATCTTATCGTAATTGAGCCCATCTGGGATCTTCTGATTTGCTTTGCGCTCGAGCCGTTGATTCTGCTCAGACTGGCGAGCGGCGTACCCTTCATATTTGAAGTCCGTTTGAACGAGCTCCCAGATCGAAAGCGGCACGCACGACAAGGCCTCACCGGGTAAGGTTTTCACGTCAAAATCGGGTTGTTTTAGAAGCCGAGAAACAGATGCTCCGTTTAGCTTAGTGCTTGCAGCTATGATGCGGGCCTGCTCTAGCAGGTGCATTTTTTCTTTGAAACTCTGAAACCGTTTCTCAGTAACCAGTCCGTCGCCGTAAGCGCGCTCGGTCAAACGCTGGTCGGCGTTGTCGTGTCGCAAAGACAATCGATCCTCAGCGCGGCTGGTAAACATGCGATAGGGTTCTTCTGTCCCTTTGGTGACCAGATCATCAATGAGGACGCCGATGTAAGCTTCTCTTCTGCCTAGCACCAAAGGCGGGCGATTTTGGATCTTTAAGGCGGCATTAGCTCCAGCAATCAATCCTTGTGCTGCCGCCTCTTCATACCCCGAAGTGCCATTGACCTGGCCCGCAAAGTAGAGTCCGCGTACACTCTTCGTTTCTAGTGTCGGCAGAAGCTGAGTCGGCGGGAAGTAGTCATATTCAACAGCGTAACCGGGCCGCATGATTTCCGCTTTCTCCAGCCCCCGGATCGAATGCACAAATGCCAGTTGAACTTCATAGGGCAGACTAGTGGAAATTCCATTTACATAGTACTCTTTGGTGTGGCGTCCTTCCGGTTCAAGGAAAAGTTGATGCGAGGTTTTATCCGAGAACTTGACCACCTTGTCCTCAATCGAAGGGCAATATCGTGGTCCAACTCCTTTAATTCGGCCGGCGTACAATGGCGACCTGTGCAAATTCGCTCGGATGATTTCATGGGTCTTTTGGCTGGTGTGGGTGATCCAGCAGGGCAATTGTTCCACGTGGAACTGACCATCCCGGACGCGATTCAACGTGAATACCTCGTCGACGCCAGCGCCGATTTCTTCGGGATTGAAGGCGAACCCGGTAGGAGGTTCATCGCCGAGTTGAATTGAGCAACGTTCAAAATCGATGGACCGCCCATTCAGGCGGCAGGGTGTTCCGGTCTTGAACCGCCCAACTTGAAAACCTATCTCCTGTAGGTTTGCGCTTAGGCCTGAACTGGCATCCGCCATCCGTCCGCCTGGCTTGCTATTTTCGCCGACATGCAAAAGTCCTCGCAGGAACGTCCCAGAGGTGATCACTACGGTGCGGGCAGCAAACGCCACGCCCATATCAGTCTCGACGCCAATCACCGCTCCGGCCTCTAAAACAACGCGCGACACAGTTCCTTGTTTAACATCGAGGTTCTGCGCCTTCTCCAAAATGGCCTTCATCCGAAACTGGTACGCCTTTTTGTCGCATTGAACTCGCGGAGCACGTACCGAGGGGCCCTTTCTCTGATTCAGCATTCGAAACTGAATTCCGGTTGCATCAGCGTTAAGCCCCATCGCTCCTCCCATAGCATCAATTTCGCGGACAATATGTCCTTTTGCCAGTCCACCGATGGCAGGGTTGCACGACATTTGCCCTATCGTGTCCAGGTTCTGGGTCAACATCAATGCACGGCAACCGATTCTGGCGGCTGCCAATGCGGCTTCGATTCCGGCATGTCCGCTCCCTACTACGACTACGTCATAATCGGTCGATGATTTAAACATAAACAGCTTATTACAAGCTTATTATCCAGGTAATATGCCAGGCTCCAACCGATCCTTTGGGACTCTGCTCGAGCCAAGTTCCGGCGCGGTTTGAATCGCCCGGCGCGCGACGCGTCCCAACACAACCAATAGCAACACGGTTGTTATGAACGCGCCACCCCAGATCCAATACTCGAGTGTTCGCGGATAACTTTTGCCGCGCATGATGCGTACCGCAAGTTGCCCCAAGGTTCCCATGTAAGCGTAAAAGAAAAGCCCAGGTATTCGACCAATCGAAGCCCAAAGCATGTAAGTGCTAAACCGTATTCGCGTCAGCCCATAAAAGTAATTCAACAGGCTGGTGGGAAACAACGGATGCAACTGACTCAAAAGAATGATCTTCCAGCTTTCGCGTTCCACAGCAGGACCAAGGGCCGTCAACGTCGGGTTAGCTGAGAGCTTTCGCTGAAACCATCGCCTTGCGACGAAGCGACTCAGTGAAAACGAAATCGCGGTCGAAACGATGTTGCCTGCAAACACGATAAAAAATCCCCACCATAGTCCGAAAAAGAAACCGCCTCCGACAGCAAGGACGCCTCCTGGCAGCAAAAGGATATTACAAGCTGCGAATAGCAATGGATAGCAAATCGCGGCCCAGGCACCCCAGCTCATCACACGCTCTTGCAAGGCTGCAACGAAACTGACTACTGGAAAAAAACGGGAAAGCGTTACGGCGAGCGCAATCGCAGCAACGACTGCTGCCCCCTGCCATAAAATAACGCGGCGGACACTCAGCACCCTCAGAGTGTGCGCATGCCACGCACTCTGCGCAAATGTTAGCAGTGTGTGTAAACGGCTCGAATCATGCACAAAAGGCACGTACGCCGGCGAAAGCGTAGGCGAATCATTTGCTCCAGCTAAACGCTCGAAGCTTGCAGATTCCGATGACCCGGAATACCCAGGCTGTCGAAAATCATCCGGGTAGCGTCCGATCGGTTGAGCGTGTAGAAATGAATACCGGCAACATTATTAGCCATAAGATCGTGGCATTGTTCCAACGCGTATTGAATGCCGGCGCGCCTGACCATCTCGGGATCATTTTGGCAAGGCTGAAGAGCACGTAATAGCTTCGCAGGAAAGCGTGCGCCGCCAGCCAGATCGGCCATCCGCTTCAGTCCGCTCATGGAGGTAATCGGCATGATCCCGGCGATAATCGGGATGTGAACGCCAGCGAGCGCGCAGCGTTCCCGGAAATCGAGAAAGTCGCGATTATCGAAAAACAGTTGTGTGACAATGTAGTCGGCGCCGGCGTCGACCTTTGCTCTGAAATAGTCCATCTCAACCAATCTGTTCGGCGTGGCCGGATGCCCCTCGGGAAAACCAGCAACTCCAATCCCGAAACCACCACGGTTAGGATGGGCACCGGATTCATTGAAGCGGCGAACGAATTTTACCAGGTCGATCGCGTGCTGAAATGAGTCGCGCGTTTTATCGTAAGCCGTTCCAGCCGGTCGATCGCCCCCGAGCGCGAGAATGTTTCCGATGGCTGACTTTGCGTATCGGAGCAGAATCGTTTCGATTTCCTCTTCGTTGTGGCTGACACAAGTAAGATGCGGGATCGGGTCTAATTTTGTCGTGTGTTGAATGCGCTCGACGAGATCGTGGGTCAACTCACGCGTCGAGCCACCGGCGCCATAAGTCACGCTGACAAAATCCGGCATGTACGACTCAAGATCGCGAATGGTTTTATAGAGCGTCTCCGCAGCCTCTCGCGTCTTTGGGGGAAAAAACTCGAACGAGAACGTAGGAGAATGTCCCCGCATGATTTCGGTGATATGCATGAGTCGGCGCTTATCTTCGTTCCTGCCGCGACTTTCGGTCAACTCATCCCGAAATGCGATAACCGCGTTACAACCGCCGCGCCTTCGAAAGAAAAGTTGAAATCGTCAGAGCTTGGCTAGCTCTGCGACTCGCTGCCGGCATCAAGCTGCGACCGCTACCAACGTCTCGAGAACAGGGCGGCGTTCGCCTTGGGAGCCGGGATTATTTCGGCGAACGCATGTTGGCGTGGGTTTTAATCTCGCGCCTTTGCTTGTCCACGACGCGACGCAGCTCGCGCTCCATGGTTTTAAATGCATCGTGGATAACTTTCTTGAGCGATTCGTGAGTACCGTTATCCATCTGCCTTTCATCAGCCACAAGCTCGTGCCGCGGCGCCACGGTCACGTCGATCCGACACCGGTATGGATTCCCTTTGTGATGGTTATGATTGGTTTGTTCGATTGCGACATCGCAGCGGTTGATGTGATCACAAAATCTTTCGAGTCTTTCTGCATAATCCAAAACGAGATTGTCGATCTGGTCAGTTTTTTCCAGACCCCTATACGATAGCTTAACGGGCAGTTGCATAATTACTTAGATACTACGGCGCTAATGTTTATTGAGGAACAAAAAATCTCGGTAAAGCATTCCATTCAAATTTGGCGCAACGATCGAAAATGGCTCATCAGTCTGGCCGGTTCGACCTTCACCAAATCCGATTTCACGTGTTCGACAATTCGCTGGCGCGCATCCGCAGGCAACAAATCTACGATCGCCGTGTGGATTTCCGCAGGTGCCGCAAACGACCAGCCATCCTTTCCATGTTGCGAGACAATTTTCGCGATTTGGTCGGCCAACTCTTTTTGAATTCGCCGGTCCGTTTCCATCGCTAACTGTGTGCGCTCGGCAGTTGACGCTGGGCCGCGGTGGGCGCCCGCGCCTTCGGTTACAGGGAAGCGTCCGGCCAGGTCGCTCACCTTATCGATGAGCCTTCCGTGCGCTTCAGTCAGGTTAAATGCTTGCACGAGCTGCAGGCTCGGTCCGCGCGTTGGCGTTTCGTTTACCCGATAGGCTTTCAAGCTGCCGCGATCAGTGACGATCACAAGAGAACTCGGTGTCATGGCTAATCACTGGGGGCGCGCGCGACCACGCACATGTCTGCTATTTCTATAACTAAAATCGTCGGCCGTTGCAACATCGCGCTTGTTCGAAACTTGTGTGTTCCACACGCAAACAGTGCACCGGTTAGCCACTGTGTCTCGCGCGTTCTTCCTCGGCGGTGAATCGGGGAAACTCGACATGACGCTTTTTCCACGATTCTTCGCGCGCCTGAGCTTGCGCGCCGCCGACAAGTTGCAGCAAACAACAAGCCCGCCCGACGAGCTCGACATCGTCGCCGGAATCAAATTTTTTGGGCGCCGCCAGAAAACCTGCCGCGTCGCTTGTGTCCAGAATCAATTGCCATTCGAGATGTTCCTGGCCAGGTAACACAAAGGCGATGGACTCGTGATGCGCATTAATCAATAGCAGAAACGTATCGTCACGGATAGAGTCGCCCTCGAAGTTGAGCACATCGGTTGCATCGCCGCTTAGCAGCATGCCGAGACAGCGCACGGACGGCGACGTCCATTCTTCCTCCGTCATCTGATTGCCACCGGGATTGAACCACATCACATCTCGAATCTCCAAGCCGGGGATGCGACGACCTTTTAGAAATTTCGGGCGCCGAAAAACCGGATGCTCTTTTCGGAGCTGTATCAATCTCTGCGTAAACTCGAAAAACTGATTCTGCTTTTCGTTACGCTCCCAGTTAAACCAACTGATCTCATTGTCATGACAATAAGCGTTGTTGTTCCCGTTTTGTGTGCGACCCCACTCGTCTCCGCCGCAAAGCATCGGCGCGCCCTGGGAAAGAAACAGTGTCGTAAGAAAAT
>Ga0065712_10000914_pt1 | contig 15950 bp, 15 predicted proteins | sample MisRhiReplicate1_FD_59099 | JGI IMG/M metagenome (GOLD analysis project Ga0065712, IMG submission 59099) | Miscanthus rhizosphere microbial communities from Kellogg Biological Station, MSU, sample Rhizosphere Soil Replicate 1: eDNA_1 v3... | ecosystem: Host-associated > Plants > Roots >...
GCGAGACGGTCTACCGCTCTCTCGCGAAGAGCCGCAGCGTCTCTGGCGATCGCGGGCTCGGTCACGGCTCCGGTGCGAGGCGCCCTGCGATCCAGGGCGGCGATCAACTCGCGGAGGCGCGCCACGTCGCCGAGCGTCGTCACCATGCGGCGACTCCGCGCGGGTCGCCCGTCGTGCGGCTCGAATCGGATCGATTGAGAAGACTCACAGACCCTCCCAGGATGTGCTTTTGTGAGGGCTGGGGCCGGAACGGGCCGCCGGGCTCAGGAAAGCGCGAGGACTCGATTATACGCCTCGCGCCCGGCAGGCTTCGGGAGCGCGTGGGCCTCGGTCGAATGCGCCGCCCGCCCCTTGTGATAGAATGCACAACATCGGATTTTCCCACGCGCTCTGCCGTCTGTAAGTTGCGGGCCCACTCCGGCCCAGTCCTCCTTATATCCTGCGTAGCCTCGAGTCGAATCCGCCCGAAACACTCGTGTTTCGGACGACGCGCTGGCGCCATATCGGCGACGCGCGTTTCACTCACCCGACAGCGCTGCTGGGAAACCGCTTTTGGGCACTCAAGGATGTTCCATGTTTTCGAAGCTCGGCCTCAGCCCCGCAGCCTGCGCCTCCCTGGCGCGGCTGGGCTATGAGATCCCCACTCCGATTCAGCTCAAAGCGATTCCTCTCGTTCTGACCGGCGTCGATCTGCTGGCGCGTGCGCAGACCGGGACGGGCAAGACCGCCGCCTTCGGCCTGCCGATGATCGATCGCCTCTCGAGACCCGACTCCACCGGCCGGCGCACCCCCCGCGCTCTCGTCCTCGTCCCGACCAGGGAACTGGCGGTACAGGTGCATCAGGCGCTCGCCGGGTACGCCGGGCCCACGCGACTTCGCATCGCCGCGATCTTCGGCGGCGTCGGCATGGGCGGACAGATCCAGGCGCTCCGCCGCGGCGTGGACATCGTCGTAGCCACGCCCGGCCGCCTCATCGATCACCTGCAGCGGCGAACGGTCGACCTCTCCGCGATCGAGGTGCTCACGCTGGACGAAGGCGATCGGATGCTGGACATGGGCTTCCTGCCCGCACTCCGGACCGTCGTTGCGGCGCTGCCGCGCCGCCGGCAGACGTTGCTGTTCTCCGCCACGCTGTCCGAGGGCATTACGGGTCTCGCCTCGGAGTTCACGCGCGACGCCGTGCGCGTCGATGTCTCGCCCCAACAGGTAGTCGCGGCGACCGTGACCCATCAGGTGCATCACGTGCCTGTGGAGCGCAAGCGCGACGTGCTGACCCACATCCTGACGCAGCAGGGCGTGGACCGCGCGCTCGTGTTCTGCAAGACCAAGCGCGGCGCGAACCGCGTCGGTGAGGACCTGGAACGCCGTGGCGTCCGCGCCGGCGTCATCCACGGCAACAAGAGCCAGGGTGCGCGCAGCCGTGCGCTGGACGATTTCAAGACGGGTCGGGTTCGCGTGCTGGTCGCCACGGACCTCGCCGCCCGCGGCCTCGACATCGCTCACATGCCGCTGGTCGTCAACTTCGAACTGCCGCTCGTGGCAGAGGACTACGTGCATCGCGTGGGGCGGACCGGTCGCGCCGGACAGGCTGGGCGCGCGGTGTCGCTGGTGTCGGCGTCGGAATCCGGTCTGCTGCGCCAGATCCAGCAGGTGGTGGCGGCGCCGCTCGAGCGCGTCGCGACGCCCATCGCGAATGCCACGGAAGAGCCCCGGGCGATCGAAAGCAGGCCGGCTCGGGCCCACGCGGCTTATGGCTCCCGGTCGGCCCGCAACGCCTCGCCGGGGAACCGCGATCGGCAGTTCAGCGGAGCCAGACGCCACCCTGGCGCTCGTCGCGGCGGCGGCGCCGGCCGATCGTCGGCCGCGTAACCGCTGCGAGCGCGGGTCGGGCGCGGGTTGCCCGAGATCACAGAACGGGCCTGAAATCGATGGATTTCAGGCCCGTTTTTCATTGGCCTGTCGGCCATGATTGACTACCGAAGGAAAGGCCGGGCCAGATGAGCAATCTGCACAACAGTGACGACGGCAAGGTGGTGTATTGGCACCGCGACCTGCCTCCCTTGGATGCGGAGTTGATGGCTGAACACACCATCGAGGCGACCAGCGACCGTGTTGACGGAACCATCAGNCACCGGGACGAGCTCTGGGATCGCTGTTACCAGGAACTGATGGCGAACACCCAGGCCCGACTGGCTCAGGAGATCGCTCGCCTCGGAGGCCACTTCGCCCACGTCCACGACGAATCAATCGATGTCCGACACGACGATGCGACCTGTGAGGCCTGGCTACACGGGCGTTTTTCGTACATGTTGTACCGCCGGCCGTCCAGATGATCTCGACAGTGGCGCGTTTCTGGCACCGTAAGACGCCGGTCATCGCAGCGCTGTCCATCGCCGCCATCGTCTTGCACTTGGTCCAGCGTTTCGGCTTCAGCAGCAGTCCGGGCACGTACCAGGTTCCCCTCCTGACCACGCTCGTGCTCGGCGGCCTGCCCCTTCTCTATGATCTGCTTCTAAAACTGCTGAGGCGGGAATTCGGTTCCGATTTGCTGGGCGGAATTTCCATCATCACTTCCGTCTTGTTGGGTGAGTACCTGGCCGGCTCAATCATCGTGTTGATGCTCGCCGGAGGTGAAGCGTTGGAGAGCTACGCGTTAAACAACGCCTCTTCAGTGCTGGCTGCGCTCGCGAAGCGGATGCCTTCGATAGCCCACCGGAAACGTGGGACGATCATGCAGGATGTCGCGCTGGCGGAGATCGCGGTGGGTGACACCGTGGTGATTTATCCGCATGAGACTTGCCCGGCGGATGGCGTGATCATTGAGGGCCACGGCGAGATGGACGAGTCCTATCTCACGGGCGAGCCGTTCCAGATCACCAAGACCCGCGGCTCGATAGTAATCTCCGGCGCGATCAACGGCCAATCGGCTCTGACCGTTCGCACAATCCAGCGCGCGGCTGATTCGCGCTACGCCAAAATCATGGAGGTCATGCGCGAGTCGGAGGCCAAGCGGCCGCAGTTACGGCGACTCGGAGACCAGCTGGGGGCCATCTACACTCCCGTCGCCTTGACCGTGGCCTTGTTTGCGTGGCTAATGAGCGGCGAGCCGATTCGCTTCCTGGCAGTGATTGTCATCGCCACACCCTGCCCGTTGCTGCTGGCCATCCCAATCGCCATCATCGGTTCGATTTCGCTCTGCGCCCGCCGCGCGATCATCGTCAAGAGCCCTGTTGCGCTCGAGCAAATCACAGGGTGCCGAACGGCGATTTTCGACAAGACCGGCACGCTCACGTACGGAGAGCCAACGCTGACGGAGCAACTCACCGCCTCCGGCTTCTCGCAACAGGAAGTGTTGAGGCTCGTGGCGAGTGTGGAGCGCTACTCGAAGCATCCGCTGGCCGGTGCGATCCTCGTCGCGGCAACGAAGGACGCGCTCCAGCTTTCCGAGGTAACAGAGGTGAGCGAACGCCCGGGCCAGGGGCTCCTCGGCACCGCCTCCGGCCATCAACTGCAGATCACCAGTCGAGGCAAGCTCGCGGCCCAACAGATCGCCGGCGTGGATCAACTTCCCTCGGTCAGTGGCGGGCTCGAGTGCGTGGTGGTGATCGATCATCGCTACGCGGCGACTCTGCGCTTTCGGGATGCGCCCCGCGCGGAGAGCCGGTCTTTCGTGAAGCATCTGGCTCCTAGACATCGGTTCCAGCGAGTGATGATTGTGTCGGGGGACCGTGAGTCGGAGGTGCGCTACCTTGCCAATCAGGTGGGCATCACCGAAATCCACGCGCAGAAGAGTCCCGAAGACAAGGTTGACATCGTCCGAAAGGAGACGGCCACTGCCAAGACTCTTTATGTGGGGGATGGCATCAATGACGCCCCAGCCATGATGGCCGCGACCGTTGGAATGGCGATCGGACAGAACAGCGACGTGACCGCCGAGGCGGCGGGCGTTGTGGTCATGGACAACTCGCTCGAGAAGGTGGACGAGTTCATCCACATCAGCCGCCGGATGCGAACCATCGCCCTCCAGAGCGCGGTGGGTGGGATGATGCTGAGCCTCGTCGGCATGGCATTCGCGGCCACGGGTCATTTAAGCCCGGTTAGCGGAGCCGTCATGCAAGAAGTCATCGACGTTCTGGCCGTGCTGAACGCCCTGCGAGCCGCCCTACCTCCTAAGGTGATTCACGATCTCTGATCCAGGTTTGACAATGCCCGGAAGTCATTTGATTTCCGGCCGGGTTTTTTGGAATCCTCTGCGTTACAGTCCCACCAGATACTTGTCCCCGGTCGGGGACGGTACGCCTCCGTCCGGCTCGATCGTGACGGCCATGCCAACTGGCTGCGGCAGGTCGACCGGTGTTTCGAACACGGCAGCGGCACGGCCCTGTGGATCAGGTTTGAAAAGACCCGCGCTGATTGGTGCAGGCTGCTTGCTGAGCACCCAGAGCTGATAGGTCTTGCCGGCGGGGGCCGCTGGAAGGTTCGATGCGGTGAACACGAGTCCACGTGATCGGCTCCAGAACGCGCGCGCCGACGCCTGGGGCGCTCGCGGCTGACCCGCGAGGTCGATTCGCAGCAGGTCAGGCGCGACGAGCACTGCAAGCTGTGAGTGCGCATCGTCGGCCACACGACGCAGGCTGGCGAGTTGCCGTTCGCCAGCGGCGGCCCGATCCGTCGCTTCCTGCAGCCTCAGCTCGAGCGCGCCGATTCTGGAGCGGAGGTTGAGCGAGTAGATGCCGAGCGCCGCCGCGAGCACGAGTGAAGCGGCGGCCGCAAGCCACGGCAACGCCTTACCGGATCTTGTCGCGATCGTCCAAGGAGTCGGCGCGGCTTTGAGAGGCGATCCCGACACGGAGTGAACGACACGCGCCCGGAGCGCGGACGGCGGCTCGAGCTGTGGCGCGACGTAGGCCAGCGCATGGGCGACCGGCGACAGCGATTTCACGCTGGCCGTGCAGTCCGGGCACGAGGCCATGTGTGCCTCGAACGCGTCACGATCGGCCGGAGTCAGTGCGCCGAGTACGTACAACTCGGCCTGCTCGCGCAGCTGGTCGTGTTCGTCGGAGTTCATGGCCATCAGACCGTGCCTGCCAGCACGTCGCGCAGTTTCAGCATCGCGAGACGAATGCGAGTTTTTACGGTGCCCAACGGTTGTTCCAGACGGTCGGCGATTTCGGCGTGTGTGAGCCCTTCGTAGTACGCGAGCTCAATCGCGGCGCGCTGCAGCAGCGGCAGCTCGTCGAGGGCAGCACGAACGCGAGCCACCTGCTCCGACGACAACACCAGCGAGTCGGCCGGCGGACCCGCATCGACCAGCTGACCTGCGACACGCTCGTCGCTGACGTCGCCGGGCCGCGCGCGTTTCGCCCGCAACCGATCGATAGCCCGACTCCGCGCCAGCGTCATCAGCCACGCGGCAACGGCGCCGCGCGAGGCGCTATATCGCGCCGCCTGCTTCCAGGCCTGCGAGAACACTTCCTGGACGATGTCCTCGGCTTCTGTCGCGTCGCCGAGGATTCTCAGGGCCAGCGAATAGATCGGCCGGGCGTGGCGGTCATACAACTCCGCCACGGCGTCTCCTTCGCCTCGGGCCATGCGCGCCAGTGCGGCCTGATCGGAAGCTCGATCCTCCGTCCACGCGCGCCGAGACCGGTCGATCACCGCCCACAAGAGCCACATATGAATCTACGCACGCGCGCCGCTGAGGGATTCGGTCGAAGAGTCTAACAGGATCCGGCAAATCCATCCGGCACCGGGGGCCGTAGTAGCGAGTGTTGTCGGAGGAATTCGATGAAACATTCGTTGCTGTTGCTCCTGGTTGCCGTGTCAGCGACAAGCCTTGCCAGTTGCCGCCAGAACGTCTCAGAGTCAGCTGCACATCCGTCCCCATCGGTCGCCTGCCAGGCTGCGTTGGCGCCGGGCGGGCATGCTCAGCCGATCGATCGCACGATTGCCGATCTCCAGGAGAGAGCCAGACAGTCGCCGTGGAAGCGTGACGCCCTCGAGCAGCTCGGCTACCAGTTCGTGGCCAGGGCGCGGGCAGCCAATGATCCCGGCGACTACACCCTCGCCGAACGCGTCGCCACCTGTCTCGAAGAGCAGCAGCCGGGCGATCCGGCCGCGCTTCTGCTCCGCGGTCATGCGCTGCATCAGCTCCATCGTTTTCATGAAGCCGAGACCATCGCACGCTTGCTCGTGACGAAGCGGGAGTTCGTGCTCGACTACGCGCTGCTCGGCGACGCGCTGATGGAACAGGGACGCCTGGCCGAGGCGGCCACTGCGTACCAGAAAATGATCGACCTCAAGCCGTTCTACCAGTCGTACACGCGAGCGGCTCACCTTCGCTGGTTGACGGGCGACTTGAACGGCGCGATCGAGCTCACGCGAAAAGCGATTGAGGCCGCCAGTCCCCGCAATCCCGAAGCGATCGCCTGGGCCTATACCCGGCTCGGCGCATACGAGCTGCAGCGAGGTGACGCCGGCCAGGCGATGCGCGCGGTCGATTCGGCGCTGTCCTTCCAGCCGGACTACGCCGCCGCATTGCTGATGCGGGGGCGCGCCCTGCTCGCAGTGAATCGACCGGGCGAGGCTGTTCGCGCGCTCGAGCGGGCCGCGAGCCTCAATCCGCTCCCCGAGTACCAGTGGACGCTGGCCGAGGCGCTGCGGCGCCAGGGCCGGGATTCAGAGGCAGCCTCGGTCGAACAGCAACTGCTCTCTGGTGGCACTGCGACCGATCCGCGCACGGTCGCCGTCTTTCTGGCGACTCGCGGCATCGAGCAGCAGCTCGCGCTCGAGCTCGCGGAACGCGAGCTGACGGTGCGTCGCGACGTGTTCACCGAAGACGCCCACGCCTGGACGCTGGCCTCGGCCCGACGCTTCGATGAGGCCACCGCCGCGATGGAGCGTGCCCTTTCGGCGCACACGAACGATGCACGGCTTTTCCTCCATGCCGGCATCATCGCGGCCTCGACGGGCCGCCGTGCGGAGGCGCGCCGCTGGCTGGATCAGGCCGACCGGCTTCGCTCGACGCTCCTCCCGTCCGAGCTCGAGATCCTCCGGACTCACCGGAGCTGGTTTCAGAACGCCGCAGCTGGACGCTCCAAAGGCCCGCGCCACGACTCATGAAACGTGCAACCCGCAATCACGCAGGAGAGTGACATGAAGGACACGCTACGCAAGACACCCTGGCTCGCCGCCGCGGCTGGGTGCCTCCTGATCGCATCCTCGTCGGCAGTACAGGCATCGAGTCACATGGATGCCCCGCTCATCATCCTGGACGACGCGGCGAACACCACGGACGTGTACGCGTTTCTGTCGCGCCAGAACGGTCAGAAGTACCTCACGACGGCGCTCGCTGTGTACCCGCACGAAGAGCCTGGCGTGGGACCCAACAAATACAACTTCGCCGATGACGTCCTTTACCAGATTCACGTCGCCATCGGTTCGGATCTCGCGGCAGGACGCGCGACTTACAGCTACCAGTTCCGGTTCACGACCAGGTTCAGGAACAGCAGGACCATCCTGCAGTCGTACCTCGGCGTCATCAACAACGTGGGCGACGCTGCCCAGAACCTGATTCAGTCCTACACGGTCACCCGGATCAATCACCGGACGGGAGCGGTGGAAAACCTGGGTGGCGGCCTGGTGCCACCCAACAACCAGGGGAACGCCACGCCGAGCTACAACCAGGACGACGACGGTGAGCAACCGGCTCGGGGCGGCGTCGCCACCGAGGCGGAACTCGATCACCTCACCCAGCAGTCGATCGCGGAGTTGTCAGATGGGTACGTCGCCTTCGCGGGCCAGCGAGACGATGGGTTCTACGGCGATATTCAGGCCATCTTCGACCTGCTGAAGCTTCGCGCACCAGGCAAGGCCGTCGATTCGCAGGGCGGATTCAATGTCCACACGATGGCATTGAACATTCCGCTCGACGAGATCGGCGGAGACAAGCAAGTGGTTGGCGTCTACGCGACGACGAGCCGGCGTCGGGTGACGATCCTGACGTCCGCACGTGACCCGTTTCACGCTGACGGTTTCGTCCAGGTGGCCCGCCAGGGCAATCCGCTCTTCAACGAGGCACTTGTCGCTATCGAGGACAAGGACCTTTACAGCCGCACCAGCCCGACCAGGGACAAGGACTTGTTCCGCAAGTACGCCGTAACCCCGGAGCTCGCCGCGCTGATCAACGCGCTCGTGTTCAAGGCAAACGTTGCCCCGACAACGAACCGGACGGACATCGCCGGGATTTTCATCCCCGACGTGATCAAGGTGGACTTGTCCACGGCCCCGGCGCGTCTCGCCGGCGGTGGCGCAGCGGATCCGTTCAACCCCGATGACGCGGGCTTCTCGCGTCTGAGCATCTTCGGCGGAGACGTGCTGACCAGCCAGGTCCAGAAGGGGTTCGGCGGGGGCACCGTCCCCGGCGGCTGGCCGAACGGGCGCCGCTTCGGCGACGACGTGGTCGACATTGCGGTGACGGCACTCATCAGCGATCTTCGGGTGAGCCCTCCAATCATCCGCGGCCCCGCGGGCGATAACGTCGACAGCAACGACATCGCCTACAACAAGGTCTTTCCGTACGCAGCGACGCCACTCAATGGGCGCAATCACACGCACTAGGACGACACCAGGAACGCGGCGAGGCCGGCTGTTGCAGCTGGCCTCGCGCGTGGCCGTCGGAGCTGCAATTGTCCTGAGCGGGACGGCTCGTCTCCTTGCACACGATCCTGGCTTGAGCGTGCTGGACATCGGCATCGAGCAACGGCAGATCGTCGCGGTTCTCTCGCTTGGCGGCGCAGACGCCGTAATGGTCGGTGGCCGCGACGGATTCTCGAAGCTGACCCATGACGCGCTCCAGCTCTCGCTGGACGGGCGACCGATCTCTCCTTCGGCGACATCGGTCTGGTCCGACGAAAGCGGCGGCCTTCACGGTCGAATGCTCTACGACCGGACCGCTGGATCGCGCCTCGTGGTGCGGTCAACCATCGTGAGACACCTCGCGCGCGGACATCGCGAGCTGCTCTCGATCCGCGCAGCGGACGGAGTCGTTCTCTCGGAGCGCATGCTGGATGCCGCCTCCAATGAGGCCGCGGCGGACATTTCCGCCGTCGGCGGCGCAACGAGCTCATCTGCCGCGCGGTTCCTGCTGCTTGGCATCGAGCACATTCTCACCGGCTACGATCATCTGCTGTTTCTTGCAGGGGTCCTGGTGATGCTGCGGCGATGGCGCGACGTCGTTCAGACGATCACGGCGTTCACGGTGGCCCACTCCATCACCCTGGCGCTGGCGACCACCGGCCTTCTCCTGATTCCCGGTCGCATCGTCGAGCCACTGATTGCGGCGTCGATCGTCTATGTCGGGATCGAGAATCTGATGAGGGACGTGCAGGGCTCCCGCTGGAAGTTGACCTTTGGTTTCGGGCTCGTTCACGGNCTTGGCTTCGCGACGGTGCTGCGCGATCTGGGTATTGGCACCAACGGACAGGGAGCGATCGCGCTTCCGCTGGCGTCGTTCAACGCCGGTGTCGAGATCGGGCAGATGGCGGTCGCGGCACTCCTCGTGCCTGTTTTCTGGTGGCTTGGCTCGCGTCCGGCTTCACGTCTTCGATTTGCTGCCGCGTGGTCCGTGATGGTGATCGCCGCGGGAAGCTATTGGCTGGTCGAACGCATCGTGTAGGACGAAGGAACGTGGAAATGACTGCGAAAATCAGATTGGAAGGATCGCCGATCTGTTAAGGTGCGTTCTGTAGTCGCCATTCGGCGCTGCGAGATCTCGCGCCACTCATGCGGTCCAGTTCCGATCATGAGGGCAGCAGCGCGGAGACCATCGCGTCTGCGATGAAGTGTCCGTACCGTTCCGGCGACCATCCCCGCCGGATGACGAGCAGCTCGTAGAGCTCGGGCGAGCTGTAGGTCCACAACACATCCGCCGCGGCCTCGAGCGTGATGCCCGAACGCAGATGTCTGCCCTTCAGCAGCGTCCGTGCGTTATGCGTCATGCGCGTCAGCCTGGCCGCGTCCATCTCCGCCTGCAATCTCGCCAATTCCGGATCGCTTGCCGCCGCCTCACGCACCAGCAACAACACGGGGGCGACCCTCGGCGCCACCTCCATTGTCAGGACGCCCCATCCGCGAATGATCGTGCGCGGGTCGTCCTCACTCGTCTGCAGCCGGTCCGATCGGCGCTCGGCGTGCACCGGCCCGGCGCCAGCGAGGGCCTGGTCCCGAATCGCCCGCACGAGCGCGATTTTGTTGCCAAAGGCCTTGTAGACCGTCTCTTCCGACACGCCGGCGTCCTCGGCGATTCTCGCGATCGTGGTCCCGGAGAACCCTTCGCTCAGAAAGAGGCGACTCGCCGCCTCGACGACCGCGGCACGTCGCCGTCGTGCCGCATCCTGGCGTCGCGCGGAGTCGTATCGCCTCGTGCGCTTGACTTTCGCGGCCATGGAGCACAGTATACATTTAATTACAGTATTACTGTATCCATTATGAGGCCACCTGATGACGAATCACGACACGATCGATGGCGCCGCCGGCGTGCTCGCGCGACTCGAGCGCGCTACGAACGCGCATGATGTGAACGCGGTGGTGGCGTGCTTCGCGCCGGACTACCGGAACGACACGCCCGCTCACCCTGGTCGCAGCTTCACGGGCCGCGAGCAGGTTCGCNGGAATTGGGAACAGATCTTCGCCGCCATCCCCGACCTCACNGCGAAGGTCCTGCGCTCGGCAGTCAACGGCGGCGAGGCNTGGAGTGAGTGGGAACACCGCGGCACGCGACGCGACGGGTCGGCGCACGTCATGCGCGGTGTGGTGATTTTCGGCGTGGCCGATGGGCTGGTCACCTGGGCGCGCTTCTATCTCGAGCCGGTCCAGGAAGGCGGCGAGAACGTCGATACCGCGGTTCGCCAGCAGGTCGCGCCTGCAGGGCCGCCACGTGCGGCGTCACCATCGGAGCGGTTGTGACCCTCGTCGCCGGAAGGAGTGAACCACGGTCGCCAAAAAAGATTCTTGTATTGGGCGCAACAGGCGGAACCGGGCAGCAGGTCGTCTCGCAGGCACTGCAGCAGGGTCACGACGTCACAGTCCTCGTCCGTACCCGGCAACGGCTCACCATCACGGACGACCGCCTGCGAGTGGTCGCCGGAAGTGTTACGGATGACAGCCAGGCGCTTGCCGAAGCAGTTCGCGATCAGGCCGCCGTCATCAGCACGCTGGGCGCCGGCCGCTCCTTCAAGTCGGGCGGGCTCATCGCTCAGAGCATGCCACGCATCGTGCGCGCGATGGAGGACCAGGGCATCCGTCGACTCATCTTCACTTCGGCGTTTGGGGTGGGGGACACACGTCGCGATGTGCCGTTGGGACCGCGCATCTTCATACGCTTGCTGTTGCGGGACATCTACCGCGACAAGGAGCTCGGCGAGGCCGCGCTCCGTGCGAGCGGCCTTGATTGGACGCTCGTGTACCCCGCCGCGTTGGTCGATGCCCCCGCGACGGGCCAAAACCGCGCGGGCGAACGTCTCTCGTTCAGCGGATTCCCACGGATTTCTCGTGCGGACGTAGCCGATTTTCTCCTGACCCAAATCGACGATACGACGTACGTGAGGAAGGGCGTCCTGATCAGCTCTTGAGTCAATTTCGAGCGCTTTCGTGTAAATGTCTGTGTCACGTATACTTGAAGTTGCGGTGAGGTGGCCGAGTGGCCGAAGGCGGCGGTTTGCTAAACCGTTATACGGCCTAAAAGCTGTATCCAGGGTTCGAATCCCTGCCTCACCGCCAATTTCGCGATCGACGTCACGGCGTCTCGCCGGAACCCCGCGCAAACCAGTCGATCATCAGGTTGATCTCCCTCGCCTGTTGGGTCGGCCCGCCGAGGACCGAGAGAAAATGCTGTCCGTCCGGCGACACCAAGCCCAGTTGGCCCGTGTACAGCAGTCGCGGCCTTCCCGCGCTGAAGTTCGCGCCCGTCGTGACGGCCACGACCATCATCTGTCGGCCGTTCCAGTAGAACAGCTCCCCGCCCTTCGGGTTCCATTGCGCGAAGTCGCCGCCCTCGGTTGAGATCTGCCATCGACGTCCCTGTGTGGGATAGCCCGTCACGTAAACCAGGTGTCCTCCCGACTCGTCCGAGGTGTAGGCGATCCACCGGCCGTCCGGAGAAAACTGCGCCGCCAATTCCTGCGCGGCGATTGCACGAATGGTCGCGCCTGGTGATCCCCATCGAGCGACAGCGTCCAGATGTCGTACCCCGTCGCCTGCGACAGGCGCGCGAACACCAGCGTCCGTCCGTCGGGTGACCAGCTGAGGGGAATATCGTTGGCCCGCCCGTAGTCAGGGGCGTCTCAGGGCCGCTGCCGTCGGCCGGCCGCGCGTACACCTGCCACGTGCCGGTCCTATTGTTTCGATACGCGATGTCGCGGCCGTCCGGGCTCCAGACAGGCGACAGGCTGCTCGATTCCTCCGTGGCGAGCCGCGAGAGCGACTCGCGGGCCAGGTCGTATACCAAGAGCTCGTAGGTGCTGGTCCCGGTGGACGATGCCGAGGTCGTGCGCCGCCTCGACGGCCTCGGCGACCTGTCGAGCGATCGCGAGGGCATCAGGCAGCGGGATCGCGTTGTCAGCGATTTGGTCTGCGAGCGTCGGCCCTTCGACCAGCTCCATGATCAGGGCCGTTGAGCCGTCGGAGCGCTCAAGACCGTAGATCTGTGCGAATGTTTCGATGGTTGAGGGCGGCCAGCACCTCCGCTTCGCGCTGAAAACGGGCCAGCCGCTCCGCGTCGCCCGCCAGCGAGTCTGGGAGGACCTTGATGGCGACCTGGCGTTTTAGGTTCGTGTCGGTGGCTTGATAGACCTCACCCATGCCACCGGCCCCGATCGCGGTGCCGATTTCATAGGGTCCAAGACGCGATCCGGGCTGGAGAGACATCGAGCGATACCTCAACGCGCTCCATCAGCGCGAGTCGAGAGCTTCTTCTTCAGCTCTTCAAACCAGTTGAGCACCACGTTGTAACGCGTGGCAGACGTCGACTGCGTACCTAAGCCAAACACGAAGTGCTCGCCGTCGGGCATGATGTCGACGTCGGGAGTTGTGGGGTCGTACTGAAAATCCTCGAATCGCGGCACCGCAAGAAGGACGCGATCCCGGCCGACCGGATTGAGCTGACCGTCCAGCGCGACCACAGCGAGCTGGTCGCCCCTCATGAAGAAGAGCTCGCGGCCGTCCGGCGCCCACATCGGATCGATTCCGCCCTCCGATGACAGCCGCTTTCGTCCGCCGGCCGAGTCGATCGGACGGATGAAGATTTCGTCTCGCCCGGTCTCATTGGAGACATACGCGAGCCAGCGTCCATCGGGCGAAAACCTGGCACCCCATTCATCGGCATCGGTCGTCAGCAGCGGCCGGGCGTGTCGATCGCCCACGAGCGGCATCAACCAGATGTCTCGTCGTCGTGACGGATGGATCTCGACGAACAGCATGGATGTGCCGTCCGGCGAGAACGAAGACGGATACCGGGGGTACTCTCCGTGACAAATTTCTTCGCGCGCGCCGGAGCCGTCTGCCGGCTTCCAGAAGATCGTTCCAGTGCGTGTTCCGAACGCTATTCGAGTACCGTCGTGCGTCCACCGTGGAAAGATCTCGTCGAGCGGCTCGGACGTGAAGCGGACCAGGGTGCCGGTCGCGACGTCGTTGATCCAGATGTCGTCGTTGATCGCGAAGATTCTGGCCGCGAGGGCTCGCCCATTGGGCGATACGGAAAACTCGCCGTAATTGGCCCGGGCACTGATTGGCTGAACGTGTCCTTGACGATCGACCATCGCAAACAGGCGACCGCTCTTGATGCCAGCGTCTGGTTCGTATACCAACGTTCCATTGTCCGAAACGGCGTAGTCGGCATCGCCGCTCCAGGTCCGTCCCAGACCCTCGATCACGGGCACGGGCGTCCCGGTCACCGTCAGGGTGGCCAGATTGAAGTCCACCGACAGCAATGCGCCGCCGCGAACGTACACAAGGTGTCCCGTCGGCAGATAGCGAGCGTTGCTGCCACCCCGTACCAGCACACGAGGCTCGTGTGCCCCGGGGCCCAGGACCGCAATGTCCTGATCGTCCGCAACGACGGCGTGGCCGGATGCGAGAGTGAACAGAACGCCCTTGCCGTTGGGAAGCACCTCCGGGTCGGCGTACACCACCCTACTGTGCTCCGGATCGGTCCTGAGGAACGGTTGCGGTGTGCCTCCGTTCGCTGGCACGCTCCACAAGCCGCCGTTGTAGTCGGGCACAAAGACGATCGTCCCGTCCGTACCCCAGTCGCCTCCGTAGAATCCCGTGCTTGACAGCACGCAGATCGTGACGGGCGAGCCGCCGCTGACGGCGACCTTTTGCAACTCGCGTGCCGTGGCAAAGGCAATCCACTCGCCGTCGCTCGAGAAGAAAGGCGTCCTGGCGTCATCCGTGCCGTCGATCGGTCTCGCGTCGGCTTTTCCAATCGAGCGGAGGAACAGCTGGCGGTGCCCGCCGGGGTCCGCGACAAAGACGATGTTCCTGCCATCCGGAGAGATCGCCACCTGGTGATTTGCATTCAGATAGAGAGACGAGGACGTTCGAGCGACCGACGTGAGGGTCAGATGAATGGGCGTTGGCGCCTCCCGTGAGGTCGTCACGTGAACCCACCAGAACGCGCTTGCGATTGCCGCGCCCCCAACGAGCGCCAGCATGATGGGCGCGAGGCGTCGATACGCAGATGCCCGCGGACCCGGTGTCACGCGGTCCGCATCCGCCGCGGCATCGCTGACCTCGATGCGCACATCCGCCGCATCGTGCAGGCGCTCCCGCGGATCCTTTCGCAGGCAGCGTCCGAGCAGCAGACGAATCCGTGGCGGCGTCTCATCGGGGAGAGCCTGCCAGTCCGGCTCTCCGCGAAGAACGGCGGCGACAATGTCTGAAAGAGTCGCGCCAGCAAACGCGGGCCTGCCCGTCAACATCTCGTAGATCACGCATCCCAGCGCCCAGACGTCGGTGCGCTTGTCCACAGGTGCGCCACGAGCCTGCTCGGGGCTCATGTAGGCGGCCGTGCCGAGGATCATCCCCTGGACGGTGATCCCGGCCGGGCTCGTGATCGTCGGCGAATTGGGTGTGCCCGACGAGGAGGCCTCCGCGTCGAACGCCTTGGCGAGCCCGAAGTCGAGAACCTTGACGGCGCCATCCATGCGGATCTTGATGTTGGCCGGCTTCAGGTCGCGATGGACGATGCCCTTGTCGTGAGCGGCTTCCAACCCCTCCGCGATCTGCCGGGCGATGGCCAGCGCTTCGTCGAGCGGGATGGCGCCGCGTTTCAGGCGCTCGGCCAGGTCCTCGCCGTCCACATACTCGAGTGCCAGGGCCACCGTGTCATTCGCGTCTTCGAGGCCGTGAATAGCCGCGATGTTCGGATGGTTGAGCGCCGCGAGAACCTGCGCTTCGCGCCTGAAGCGGGCCAGTCGGTCGGCATCCTGCGCGAAGGCCGCTGGCAGCACCTTGATGGCGGCGTCGCGGTTCAACCGCGTGTCGCGCGCGCGGTACACCTCGCCCATTCCGCCTTGACCGAGCGATCCGATGACTTGATAGGGACCGATTCTCGTGCCGATCGCGAGGCTCACGTATTCGGGCCACCTCAGCCGCAGACGCCAAGTCTACGTGAAGTCAGCACCTGGCCAAGGTGAATTGCTGCGCATTACGACAGGAGGCGCCCGCGCGATCGATTGATGCAACCTCACTCGTTGCCGCGGGCGCACTGTGGCGCCGTCTCCGTGGCGCTTGAAGGTGGCACGATCCGGGCAAGCTATCGGGTCTGATGGCGGCGACCCGTCCCGCGGCTAGCGCCGCGAAGTCGGTGCTGCTCTCTAGCGTGCCCACCAGGCGGTCTTCACGCCAGCGCGAAAACTGCTGACAGACGGCGCAGCATCCGCGCGCGGGTT
>Ga0065712_10068051_pt1 | contig 15923 bp, 14 predicted proteins | sample MisRhiReplicate1_FD_59099 | JGI IMG/M metagenome (GOLD analysis project Ga0065712, IMG submission 59099) | Miscanthus rhizosphere microbial communities from Kellogg Biological Station, MSU, sample Rhizosphere Soil Replicate 1: eDNA_1 v3... | ecosystem: Host-associated > Plants > Roots >...
CTGGCAGGCGAAGAAGTCACCGCGGCGGCAGGAGTCGCAGTAGCCGCAGTGCCACGCGTGCCAGCCGACGCCGACGCGCTGGCCGACCTTCCAGCGCGATGGAACGTCCTTGCCCAATGCATCAATCACGCCAATCACTTCGTGACCCGGAACGCGAGGGAACGTGATTCCGGGCCAGGCCCCTTCCTTGGTCAGCACGTCGCTGTGACAGATGCCACAGGCTTGCACCTTGATCCGCACAGAGCTGGGCTCCGGGTCGGGGATGGGGCGCTCGACGAGTTCGAGAGGGCCGCCGGGGCGGGAAACCTGGATGGCGCGCATGTTCGGCATGGCATGACTCCGAGAGTTGGGGAGATGGGTTGTTGTTAGTGACGTCCACTACTCCAAGACTACGATCGGGCGCGCCGTCTGCTCCGATTTGGGCATGGGCAAGAACTGCCCGATGGCAAACCTTCCAGGACCGGCGATCAGGATGGGCGCGAGCAGCCCAATTAGGGCCAGGTTGTACTCGAAACCGGAGGTGGCGAGCGTATCGGTCGGGGTATGGCCGAGAAAGAAGCCGTGCTGGCCATGAACCAGGCCGATGGCCCCCAGCATGATGACGATGAGCGAGGCGGCGGAAAAACGGGACAGGAAGCCAAAGATCAGCCCCAGACCGCCGAAGAATTCACCAATCGTGACGGGATAGCCGAGCAGCCCCATTCCGTCGGGGGGCGGTTGGACGATGGCCGCCAGGCCCGGCCCGCCGAAGAATCCGAAGAGCTTCTGGGCACCATGGGCGACAAAGATGATCCCGACAACGACGCGCACTACCAGCAGAGCGACGTCTACTGCCGGGCGGTCTTTCGATTCAGTTTTGGTCGTATGCATGCTTCACCTCGTCTTTCAGTAATGATGCGGCAAGGGCCTATTTCAGGGCTGCCCGGCGCCACGCCGCACTCACCGGACAACGAGCTCTACCGGCGAGTTGGCTGGACCTTACAAGAGAATTTCGATTTGCTCCAATTCTCGGCAGCGTTGGGACTTACCACCGCGCGTCTTAAGAAAGGGGAATACCATCACTTCACGAGGTTCAGGCCCGAAAGCTTGATCATGTCGATTTCGACACGTTCGCGAGACAGGTCGTTCATGAGCGAGTCGAAGGCCGATCTCCGCGAACGTGCCATAGCGCGTGGCGTCCAAGTTCAGCGCCAGCCCCTTCTGCCGCGTGCTGGAAGCAGCGTTATCCATGGGAGGCCTCAGGCAATGGGCCGGCTCCATCGACCGGCGGGGTCGCTTGCGCCGCACGGTCTCGACCTTCGGCCGGTGTGGGCGATTGCCGTCCGGACAGGCTCGAGGTGAACCGGCGGATGACGTAGAAGAACACGGGCGTCAGGAAAATGCCGAACAGCGTCACGCCGAGCATGCCGGAAAAGACCGCGGTCCCCAAGGTCCGCCGCATCTCGGCTCCGGCCCCTTGAGCAATCACGAGCGGGAATACTCCGAGGATAAACGCGAACGACGTCATGATGATGGGACGCAGCCGCACCGTAGCTGCTTCCACGGCTGCGTCAAACACCGATGCGCCCTCCTTCTGCCGGTCGCGTGCGAACTCGACAATGAGGATGGCGTTCTTGGCGGCCAGGCCGGCCAGCACGACGAAGCCCACCTGCACGAAGATGTTAACGTCCATTCGCATGAGGGCCACGCCGGTCAGAGCGCTTAACAGCACCATCGGCACAATCAGGATCACTGCCAGCGGCAACGACCAACTGTCGTACAGACCGGCCAGTACAAAGAAAACCAGCACGACCCCCAGCGCGAAAGCACTGAACGGATTCTGTTGCAAGTCGCGGAACGACTCGATCTTGCTGGACTGCTTTTGCAGGAGGCTCAACTCGGTCCATTCGTAATTCATGGAGCGCGGCAGGTATTTGTCGCCGAGTCCCTCCATGGTGAGGAGGATGTCGCTGTTGCTGACGCCGGGCTTCGCGACGCCGTTAATCGTGGCTGCCGGAAACATGTTGTAGCGGGTGACCGTGAGCGGTCCCTGCGCGTCGCGCAGGTCGAGTACGGCTCCCAAGGGGACCATCTCACCGTCGGCGTTGCGGACCTTGAGGTTTCGCACGGCGTCAGCATTGATGCGAAACGGGGCGTCGGCCTGGACGTTGACCTGCCAGGTGCGGCCAAAGCGATTGAAATCGTTGGCGTAGAATCCGCCGAGATAAATTTGTAGCGTGTTGAAGATTTCGGTCAGCGGGACGTTCATCGTCTTGGCCTTGGTGCGGTCGACCTCGGCGAAGAGCTGGGGCGTGCTTGCGCGGAAGCCGTTGAACATGCCTACGATGCTGGGCTGCTCGTTCCCCTTGGCGGCCAGGTTGTCCGCCTGGGCTTGGAGGGCGCTGTAGTTGACGTCGCCGGTCGCTTCGACCATCAGCTTGAACCCGCCGGCATTGCCCAGGCCGTCCACCGCCGGGGCACCGAAGACGTTGATGCGGGCCTCTGGGATTTCACGTTGGAACCGCTGGCGCAACTGTGCAGCGATCGCGTCCGCGCTGAGTGCCGGATCGCGGCGCTCGTGGAAGGGCTTGAGGGGGACGAAGGTGGAGCCGAGATTCGAGCTGATGGCGTTGAGGACGAACGACCGGCCCAGGTTGGAGATCGTGTGGGCGACGCCGGGGGTCTCCAGGGCAATCTTGTCGACCTTCTTCATTACTTCATCCGTGCGCTCCAGTGAGGCGGAGTCCGGCAGCTGGATGGCGACAATCAGACGCCCCTTGCACAAGTAGCCCAACACAAGCTTCAACTTGTTGAACAGATATTGGCGTTCAAGGGCTAGGCCCGCTACCTTGATTCACTCCTCGTCGGGATACTTCTCCAAGATCACCGTAGGGTCAACACGCACGCCATTCTTCTGAGCGTACTTCTCGACGGCTTCATCCAGTAACGGTTTCCAAGGAGCTCCCCAGCCACCTCTGCGACTAGCGATAGTGGACGCTAAACGCTTGACCCTGACGTCGTGCGGGACGTTTTTCACAAGCCTACCGTCGTCTGGCCTGACTACTTTGCCCCGACCGTCATTAACCGAATAGTTCCTAGGTTGTCGTGGCGGCGGCGGCTCGTAAGACTGCCGTCGCCGGAGAAACTCCTCAAGAGCCTCAGGAGAAATCCGCCAGCGTGCCCGCATTGATACTCGGCGTACGACGTTGACGGACCGGAGCTCGCCCTGGTTGATCCAGTCACAGACCCGGCCGATGTCGACCGCCAGTTGTTCCGCTACTTGGCGGGTAGTCAGGTAGGGTGTCGGTGAAACGTATGACTGTGCCATCGGTTGGCGCTCCCAGCTGAAGGTCACATCTTGAGCTGATCATTCGGCTGATTGTCTCCCGAGTGAAGCTTTCTTCAACTTCCTATTGCCAGAATAAGCGCACTTTCTGAGCCGGAGTCTCAAAGCTGGTACCGGTACTCAGGAGACCTGGTACATACGTCGGTGCCTCGCGCGTGTTAAAGGAGCTGGGCGTCAGAGAAGCCGTTTACAAGTACGTCTGAGCCTGGTGCCGACGGTCTGAGAGTGTTGGGGTAACGGGCATCCAAGCAATTCATGACGTAGGTCGGGCACTCGATAGGTACTAAACGCCCACTTTGAATAGGGTTTGAGTGAGATTTGCCAGAAAATCATCGAAGCAGCAACAATTCCTCTGGACGGCAAGGATCCATTTGAACCTGGAGGCCGAGCCAAGAGTTTGTCTGCGTAGGGCAGGATTTGGAAATCCGCTGGTCATAACGTTGTGGACCAGACGGTTCAACAAGAATCGTAAGGCCGGACTCTGGCCACTACAATTGCTATTCATGACATTCCGACGGCAGATAACACCTGAACTATGACTTCGCATTCATCCGGATATGGTGAGATCAATGTCTTCTCGACGAACGTCTTCACCGACTCCATCCTGTCCATACGATTCTGGCTTATGCACGCTAACAGAAGTGTGCCTTCCCACGGAACCCGCAAAATGCTCGTTTTCGGCGCGTTTACACCGTAATTCACCGTACAAACCACAAGAGCGCGAAGTGAATTGACCAATGCACTGCGATACTCACCAGCTTGCAGATAGTCGACTGCGTAACGTGCATAGATGTCGGCCATATGTGGATGTCGGGGCCCAAGCTCTCGCTCATAGGCTTCCTGGGCCGCTCCTAGTATCTTAGCGCCGTTGGTTACGTTCCCCTTAAGTAGCTCCAGCCTGGCGGCGCATTCGAGGGCGTCGGCATGGTGCCGCGCTTTTGCCTCACCCGATAACTCAAGCGCACTCTGTAGTTCTTCAAGCCGCCTTTCGGCATCGACAGCCTTTTGTTGGTTAAGCAGTACGCGTAGGAGGGTGATGAGAGTACCTATAACGGAAATGCCGTTGTACGGCGGATCTAAAAGAGATTCCAAAATGTTTTGTGCCGCTTCGTACTCGCAAAGCTGATAACGCGCAAAACCAATGTGTTGCAATGCCGTCACAGTCCGCTGAAGATCACCTTCTGCAAGCTTTAGCGCCTTCTCAAAGTGCATAAGCGCATCTTCAGCGCCACCTGCAATTGAACGACATTTACCCATTAGAATGGCGTAGTCACCTGCGTATTGTGTACCGTCACCTTCACTGGCGATCTCTTGTGCCTCGCCAAATCGGCCAAGTTCGTAGTAAAGCTCAGCACGCAAGAGGCGACACTCAGCAACTAAATCATATGGAATGCCAGCTGCCTGCGTCTCAAACGCGTCCAGGACAACCAGCGTTCTATAATTGGGCCAACGTTTTTTTGCTCCTTGGAGTGCTTGCCAAAGTACTTCTGAAGTTATACGCCCTTCTGCTATTGCTCTCATAAGGACATCTCTAAGCAAGTCCTCTTGATCGGCGCTTATCCACCACGCCAATGACTGCTTGTAGAGACTCAATTGCTCGGGTTCCTCCGCATGTTCAGCTAGCTCCAGATACAGGCGCGCCGTTTCGCGGTTGCTTACAAATGGAAGCGTTGAGCGAAGCGTCCTCAGCATCGCCCTGGCACAGTTCTGACGCTCCGCTTTAGGAGTCAGGCGTAAAACGATCCATCGCACTATCGGGTTAAAGAACTCGTAGGTAAGATGATGCGGGAAAGAAGGATGCTTATAGCCATGATCGGTGAATATACGCTCCCTGGTAACCAAGTAATTGTCGATGCGGTCAATGTAGTCATCTGCGTCAGCGTCGGCAATGCCGACACTGCGTAAGACTAGATTGGCCGGAATCGTATGATGACATAGAGTCGCTGTCTGAAGGAATCGCCACATATTCCTATAGACCACTGAATCCAGTTCGCTTTCCAGTGCAAGAAGCGCATCACGAAGGTTAAACTCAAACTCACGCGCCCACGCATCTGAGACGAGCACGTCCGGCGCAATACACCAACGGCCCGTGTAAGTGATCAGGTTGTTTTGAACGGCATTCCATAGTTTAAGAGCAATGCGGTGAGGATCGCCATCCGTGTAGTTCATTAGCACAGAATAGAAGTCTGGCGTGAACTCGTTTGAATCGAACGCTGCATTTACCGCGAGAGAAAGCTGTGCGGGTGTTAGGCGCTCAATGGGCAACAACTCCACATTGGCAAGAGCGGGAAGATGTGGGAGCTGGTTCGTGTCGCAGGAAAGTGCGAGAATAATGCGGCTGTTAGCAAGAGCTTCACTAATTAGCCATGTACGAAAGGCGTCGTTCACCGAATGCGGGTCTGCGAGATGCAGAAGAAGTTTGGATCGCCCGGTTATTTGGTCAAGTAGAGCTCTCAGATTCTCGCGAAGATAAAGATGGACATCAGTATGCGGCGGCTTGTGTAGTGCGGGAGACGTAGTTCCACCAAGGTCCAGTTTGATTTCTATTTCTGCTGAAGCCGCTTGGAAAATGCTGAATAGTGGGATCTTCATCTTCGGCGTAACCGTCAACGCAGACAAATAACTCGACCACGGCTTAGTGTGCGGGTGTGCAAGCTTCTCCAGCTGAAAAGTGGCGAAGGTTTCAAGCGAACCATGATCCGGATCATAACCCTGCATCTCTAACGAGACGTATGAAACCGGTGTACCTTCTACTGATGCTTTGAAGGCAGCGGCCTCGAGAAGGAATCTACGACCGTGTCCGGTTAGGAGCAGAATCGGTGGTCGCTGTTCGGCCGGTAACGTCAAGGCTGCATTGACGCGCGCTCGCACGCCGACGTCATGGAAGTTGTAAGTTAGGAATGCAGCTTCAGCGGACGGAAATGGCGAGTAGTGATTGTTAGGGACAGACACAGTCAAGTCTCGTAAATGACGTTACAGTGAGACGGACACTTCATGATCCAGGTTGGAGTCTGATCTGCCGTCTTGGATTCAGCCACCAATTGCGCGCTGATTACTCGTCTCTTTCTCCAAAACTCTCGGAATGCCTTGACGTTGTAATTCGACGAGTCTGCCGCCAAATCTCTTCGTTCCTGTACGATGTTGGCGCAGGCCGTGCGGGCAGAGTACGGCAAGGAATTCGGGTCCCTTGTCAGCAGCATTTCTAGCAATCTGGCCACGCTCCGATAGCACCGTCAATTCGTATTTATCATTCTACAAGGGGGCGGCGCGTAAGGGCATGGACTTGGCCATTGAAGCAGAGGAGGTATGTCCAGGTAGGGGAAGAGGGCCGTACCAGCGTTCCCGCTGAGCCGGCCCACCTTTGCCGCAAAGCCCGGTCTGCCACTATAATCCTTTACTGTCCCCGATTTCCCAATGGCTACTGGAGTTAGCATGACGCGTCGAGCATGGCTGGTATACGGCCCTCCGGAAGACAAAGACCTTTTGGTACTGGGCGACGAGGAGGATGTTCAATGGACAATTCACCGCGATGCCGTTGTCGGGGATGACGTTCTTTTCTATTTGAAGTCACCTGTCTCGGCGATTGTGGCCAGCGGTCGCTTGCTCACTCCGCCATCGAAGGAAAAATGGGCAGAGAAATGGTCAACGGTTATGCCGTACGGGGCTACGATCAAAGTAACCACAGTTTACGAACCTCCAATTGAATTCCGCGAACTTTCCTGTGATGACGAGCTATTTAACTTCTGGGGGCTGGTTCGCGCACAAATGCAATCCGCTACCGGCCCGCAACTTGTACTTCCAAGCATCCTTGATCGCCTAAAGGAGAGGCACGGACTTGACCTGGAACCTTAGTTGGCAAGCGACAAGGATCTGACGCTGTACCCGTCGCCTGGTTACGCGTTACGCCGGTCAGGCGTCAGGGAAGCGTGGCAGTCGGCACGGAAGCAGCCTCCAGCTCCTCTGGCACCGAGCAATTGAGGCCGATGATTCTGGGCAGCTCTGCAAACTGTACTTTGAGGAACACTTTTGGCCTGTACCCTTTCCCGTTGGCCACGAACTGCTCGGTGAACGGATTCCGCTTCAGCGTGCTCACGATAGTGCTCTCCACCTGGCGGCAATCAGCGTCGGAGTCAATTGGAGCCAGAAGAATCCGGTACACAGGCTCAAGCTTGGAGTTCTGCCGCTCCAAGTGCCCGGGAAGTGGACTATCCAACACAATGCGTCGTCCCTGCTTGAACGCCTCCAAGTCGACCATCTTGGTGTAGCGGCCAAGTCGGCAATCCTTAAGCTCTGTCCCCAGTCGTGTTTCAAAGCCTCCTTTATCTGTAGTCTTGCCGACGTAATTGACGAGATACCCGCCGTTGAGTTCGATGCACCAAAGGTAGACGCCTTTGTGCAGACGTTCCGGAGCATGCCAGAGCTGAACCAGGCCAGGGACTTCGACAAACGTAAAGGGAGTTGGCCAAAACTCAACCTTGAGCATGGGGATGAGAGGGTTATCTTCGACAGTTTGCTGCACACGGCGGTCCGGAACACTCGGCGTTGAGACGTCATTCAAGTTGGTGTTCTCCTTGGCGATTCTCTCCACAACAGTGGGTTGGTCATTTTGCCAGCGAATGAGACGAACAAGAGAATGGCCAGCAGCAACCTTTTCCCGTAGCCTTTGGTCAGCTGGCGATCTGGTCTTGAAACGGTCGCTTGAGTCACCCCAGTTGTCGACGTCTGATGTCGTAACCGCGTAGGTGGCCATAACGAACCTCCAGACAGGAATGAAACGGCGCATAAGCGAGGCCCGCCGGAATCAACCGAGCGGGCCTCATCAATGGCTGCCTGTATCATGGGCAGATCGAAATATCCAGTGGCTCCATGCTGTGTACCCCACGCCTGAATCAGCGTTACGCAGGCCAGTCGACAGGGAGTCTAGGAGTCCAGCACCAGCCTGGAACCGGCACCCGTTAGACGCCACGGCAACCATGACTTTTTACCACGGTGTAAATTCAGATGTAGCCATTGCCATCGCGTGGTGGATCAGTTGGCTTAAGTCGCCGCAGCCTGCCGCGAGATAACCAAATGTTGCACCGTGACGTGGCGGGCGGTCACGGTTTAGAATAGATCACGGTTCACTGCGCCCGCCACGCAGGTGAACGTTGTCGTTCGGCCAACCACGCCGCATTATCAGCGCCAGCATTGCCGGATCGGGAAACTAGCAGCGTTGCCATTTCGATTCGATTGCTCCAGGATGTGCGCTCGAACCTACTCGATGAGTGGCCTGTCCTTGGTCCTGGAGGAGCCTCAAATGCCATCCGGAGAGCGCAGCATTCTCTTGCCGCCGAAGATCTACCTGGATACGAACCACCTGATCAACATCACCAAAGCCAGGCGGTGTGCGTCCACCAGTGCCTATTCGACCCTTGACGGGTATCTGCGAAGTGGCTGCGTCGGCATCATCTTCAGCCCGGCAGCGGCACTCGACTGGGTCGACGGTAACGCAACCGTCGAAACAGCAAAGGAGTTGGCGGAAGTGGTGGACTCCGCTCGGCTTCAGTACGAGATTGAACAGGACTCCTTCGTCTTCCTGCATGAGGTCCAGGCGGAACTTCGCAGGATCGAACCCAGCATACGGCTGCCGGCCTTCGATGTCCTTTTCGTTCGAGACATCACAAATGCGGCTCGCAGGGCGCTTCCTGTTCTCAAGAACAATGTGCCGAACTTTTTTGAGCCAGGAGAATTGCTTCACCCCGATGTCGAACTGCCCAACGACATAGAATTTGCCACTGCCGCGGAATACGTCGAGCGTGCCTACGCCTGCAAGACTGAGAGACCGGCAGTGTACCAGGAGCGTGAAGATGGGCATGCTGCAGCGTATTATCATGATATTGACGCACTTGCAGGGAGGCACAAGAAGGACTTTTCCTCAGCCGAGAATCTCGGTTGGATCAAGAGGTTTGTCCGCGCCGACCGGGTCGTTGCTGCACTGAATCCCGGCCTTCCAGTTGACGAACTCCTTGCACGTGTCGATGTTACGAGGTGCCCGGCGATAAATCTCTTTCTCGAGGCGCACTTGCAGAGGGTAAGAGCTGGGCATATTGTTCAAGACAACGATGTGGACGATTGGATGATCGTGCATATCGTCCCGTACGCAGACGTGGTGCTGACCGAGCGAAGACTGGCGCACTTCGTTCGCCAAGCCGATCCGACGCTCAGAGAGAGAGTAACACACGACCCGGAGAGGGCTATCGAACTCGTTCAGTCAATTCTAGGGAATTGAGTCACAGTGTCTTAAGTGCTTGGAACCCTGGTGCAAACGTCGAAGCCTCGCGCGGGTATGGAGAGCTGGGCGTCCGCCCCGCTACCTTGCCTTCCGTCGACGCCAGGCGGAAAATGGAGGACATCATCAGCTTCCCATCAATATCCGGAGGCTCCAATGACACGGCAGGAACAAGCCCGTCTGATGCAGCGGTATAACGAGATCGAAGACGAGCTCACGGATTCTCTCTTCGGCTCCGGCGCTATTATCAGCACGAGCAAATCATCTACGTACTTCAGCAGCACCAAAAACAGGACTTATCTAATGTCGGGGTGACAGGACACCAATTGAACTTTTTTTGACCGGACTCGCTGGTTGGCAAACCGACCTCGCGGCCGGAATGTAGGTGCTTAAGCCGAGGCCCGGACTAAAGATGACATCATTTTTTACACTCCAGTGTTCGTGTTCAGGGACCGGAAGGCGGTCTTCATGACCTCCACTCCACGGCGCTGTACTTCCTTGTCGAAGCCCTCGGAGTACTTCTTGTCGTTATCCCGCATGACGATCTTCGTGCCGAGTTTGTTCTCCCTCGCGTAGGCTCGAAATGCTTTGGCCTGCTCGCAAACCCACGCATCGTCCGGCTTGTAAGTCGCCGGCGAAATGAAGACCCGCCGTGATTTGACGTGCAGAAACACGAGGATGAAGGCATGCCGAAGTCCTTGGAGCGTCATGACTTTGCGATTGAAGAAGTCGCACTGCCAGAGGGTCTTCGCGTGCTGGGTCAGAAACTTGTCCCAGGTTCCTTCCCCGCGTTTCGGCCCCGGGTCGAGGCCGGCTTCCTTGAGGATGCGTTTGACCGTGTTCCGTGAGGGCGGGGTGAGATCCAGTTTCTTGATCTCCCCCATGATCCGGGTGTAACCCCAGCAGTTCTCGCGGGCGAATTTCAGGATCAGCTCAACCATCGATTCTTTCGGTCTAGGGCGGCCGCGAGCCACCCAATCCGTCTCCGAGAAGCAGAAGCTATGCGACAGCACGACGATGATTTGGCGAGACACACGACAGAAGTGCTGGAATACAAGGCGGCGCTAAGCGATTGGACCAGGAAGGAGCGGTCGAAGGGAGTGCCGCCACCCAAGGAGCTGTCCAGACGCTAGCAAGTTCTACATTCTGCGGTGCCGTCGCCAAAAGAAAACTTGAAGGAAAGTTTAAGGGGGTAAGTGCCAAACCACCGAAAGACGACACTATCTACCTAACGGGATGCTCCATATCCCTCCAACAGAGTACAGCGTATTCAAGGATGAAGCGATGACTCGAATGCATTTGGCCACGATTGTCTGTGCTCTGTGCTTTCTGATGTCGCCGTCCGCGGCCATTTCGCAGTCGTATAAGTGGACTGCTCCGGAAATCGACGTTCAAGAGTTCGAAGGAGCTCCAAGGGACCAGGCCTCGCGCTTGTTCGGCGTTATTCCAAGCGTATCTACGATGCAGATTCCGCTGCCAGTTCCCGTTGATCCGAACGACATGCTGATGCAGGACGCATTTGACCGCTCGGACTTCGGCTCTGGTTACGCAATCGCCACTTTCGGAGACTCGGAAGATCCGTACGCCATGTTTAGATTGGTTCCCAACGTAAATCTCAATACAACGTACAACACGGGTAATCCGGGAGATGGGCTTTCACCATCAACTTTTGCACTGCAAGGTTCAAATGAGGCCCGGGCCAGCGGACGATTTGCGATGGATACCACGGCGGCTAGCCTCAAGTCCGACGTGCAGATTCCAAGCCTGACGGCGCAGATTTATACGGAAATTCGAGCAACGGGATCAGGTCAACTAGACTTCCGTCAGATCTACGGCCGTGCAGGGAACTGGTTGGGAGGGAGTTACTTTTCCTCATTCGCGGATAGTGGGACACTACCGCAATCCATAGTTCTCAACGCCGCGCCAGCCGGAGCGATCGCTAGCCCAAGTGTCGTCCAACTTCAGTATGTCAGACTATTTGAATCAGGCCTGCTAGTGGGAGCAGCCATCGAGAATCCAAACGGTAGTGATTTCACCCTCGTGAACGCCACCGATGTACCTCTATTGCGCGTACCTGATTTTGTCGCGCGTGTGCGATACCAGCCCTTCAACACATGGGGAAGCTTGCAGGGTGCGTTGTTGCTGCGACAGTTTGCCTATGAGGACATTGGCACTGTAGAGCACTTTTCGCCCGTGGCAGTTAGCTTTTCAAGCAACGCGCGGTTCAAGACCTTTGGAGACGACAATGTGCGCCTCGGAGTAGTTGGGGGACAGGGGGCCGGCAGCCGGATTTTTGGTCTAAATGCGGCGCAGATCGCTGCGGGACCAAGTGGGACTAGCTTAGTTCCACTTCAGAACGTAGGTGCCTTTGCTAGTTATCAGCACTTCTGGACAGAAAGTCTATGGTCCAACGTTGCCTATGGGTATGCATATGCCGAGTTGTCGCCATCAATGACCGATTTGACTCGCCGCTCACAGAATGGATGGGTCAACCTGATTTGGAATGATCCACGAGGCAAGATTGCGCTCGGGTTGGAGTACCAAGTCGGTCAGCAGGAGATCGGTGACGGACGGCACGGGCTCAATCACTGCGTTCAGTTGTCGATGCAAATCGGCAAAGGCTACTCGGCTCCTGAGGTCCCATCGGGTGAGAGTGCAACGTCAACAGAGAGAGGCATGCGCCCGTATAGCGGTGGTGGAGTACCTTCAAGTGGAGATATTTTTCCACGACTGTAGATCTAAATCCCCGCTTACAACCACTGACACAACAGTTTTGAAATCCGTCCGCCTGAGATGCGAGCGACCAGTTTATTCTCCTTCAGGAGGTCTTGGTCAGCCGGATTATTCCCAAACTAGAGATCTAGCAGCGACGGTAGCCCTTCTACAAGGCCAACCCGTCCCCCCAAAACCGTACTGGGCTCGGTCGTACTGAGGCTCCCCTTCAGACAGAATAAAACCGCGAAATAGTGGCTCACGGTTTGCGGAACTCGGTTTCAGCCAAACCAAACTTGATTCCGGCGTTTCAAATTGAATCGGATCTGGCTGATTGCATTCCCCCCGCGCTCGCGGTATGCTTTCATGCAGCAAGGGGGGCTTCGCTGGTGAAAAACCGGGACGCACCGCCTTCAAGCTGATGTCTCAGTTGCTAATCGGTTTCGAGCTGGAAGGGGCCTGCCACTACTTGATTTTTGTTGTTTATTGTTGAAGTCACAAACGGGAGATGCTTATGACTCGATGTGTTGCTCAAATCGTGGTCGCCATTTTCGTCATCGGTCTTTCTGCCGCGGGGATTTCTGCAGAGAAAGCCAAGCCGATTGGGACCTCCCAATTTGACTCGGTTGGTTCGGCAGCTGAGTCACTTGGCATCGGCCAGGGTTACGTCAAAAGTCTCGCGGAAACCAAGGAAAAGCTATCGGAGGGAGACTTTGAGAAATTCAGTGAGCAATTTGGCATCCTCCCCAATGGGCAGATTACATTTCAGATCAGCCCAGGAAAGTATTTTGTGCTAATCGCGCCGGCAGATATCGCTCGCCAGCCGCAAAAAAGTGCTGTGGAAGGTGCTCCCCGCCGAGAAAAGTCGCCAAAAAAGGGTGCAGGCGAAGGGGATGCACTGCTACCTGCCATGGTCGATCATCGAGCACAACAATCCCCGATTAAGAACCAGGGACAAAGGGGGACATGTGTCGCCCATGCAGCATGCGCGGACTTGGAGGCTATTCTCATTCGTGCGGGAGCGGGTCAACCAGATCTCTCAGAAAACCTCGCTTATCTGTGGTTTATGAAGGAAGAAGGTAGCACACCGTGCAATGATCCCGGCTTAGCAACATTTAGAGCAGCTGGCTATCTGAACACGCATTTGGTCTGTGACGAGACGCATTGGAAATACCTTGGCACCGATCCGGCAGATCTCGCTGCAGCAGGCGAATGTTCCAAGATTAACGATCGCCCAATGGCCGTGATTGGCAAGACGGGCCATGGCGTCGACACTTACATTCTGTTACCGCAAGGGACAGAAACCGACTCGAATGGTAGCACTGATATCAAGGACATCAAAACGCTAGAGACATTCCTCGCAGCTGGTCGGGATATCGTCTTTGGAACAAACGTTGCATGGAGAAGCGAGGACGCCGCCGCTATTATTGACGTGCGTCTCGGGCCGGCGGGGCAGCCACTTGCTCCCAGGGGAGGTCACGCAATGGTTATTGTCGGCTACGATCGCAGCACTGAGAACAAGCCATTTTTTTGGGTCAAGAACAGCTGGGGAGAAGATTATGGACACGCGGGATATCTCAAAATCAGCTATGACTATCTTAAGACGTATGCAAAGTATGGATATGTGACTACGAAACTAAAGACTGGCGCTGTGGCCGACTAGACAAAGTCACAGTGGCTTGAGACCTTCGGTGAGCGATAACGTCTTTTATTGCGGAGACCCTACGAATCACTTTCTTATGCGATTCGATGTCGCCGCTCGTTAAGAGGAGGCAGGCCAATGAGAATCTTCAGGCCGGAAAACAAGTGGAGGCTCGGCTGGATAACCGCAGCCTTCATCCTGTGTGCTACGGGGTTCGTAACAATTGCCCAGGGACCGAGTGCCAAGGTGGAAGAGCGTCGATTGATCTATATCGGACAAGGTTCGATTGAGTCGCCGATACCACTTCGAATCGGTGAAGTCTTACAAGTGCGACCGTTCAGCTACGTATTGCAGCCGGAGTTGGAGGAGGCTTCATTGAAAGTTAAGCTAACTGGAGACAGTGTTCTTGCGTATGTCGGGCAGGCACCGTCTCCTACTTCTGGAGAAGGACGGTCAAGCTTAAACGCATTTTTCTATGCGGTAAATGCTGGGGAGGGCGAACTGAAGGTTCAACTCTTACGGTCCTCCGGCAAGCCAGTAGACGGGAAGTTGGTTAAGTACCGTGTCATCGTCAAGGCAAACTAAGGCACTTAACTGAGTCCAGTTCAGAGGACGAGAATGTTTGAGCCAAAAACTTAAGAATGAGTATTCCAACTCACCCAGGCCCCTGCGTCAATCAGGTTGTTCCGCCCACTAAGGGATGGCGCTGCTCCAGTGGCGCGCAAACAATAACCGCGTCGCCTTGAGCGCTGGACTGCGCGGAGGCGAAGTCGTGCTTGAGGTTGATGACGAGGGAGCGGCAGTTCGTGGCGACGATGTCGGCGGGACCGTGGGGGTCGGGCGCGGCGTGAGGCGGTATCGCCGACGGCTTGTCCCATCCTGACCCCGCGAAGAAATGCTTCAGGTGGCTTCGCAGTAGTCACGTCAGCGATGGTCTGTTGATGAAGACACCATCGTACTTTCCAAGAGGCAACGGGCGGTGAAGCAGCGAAACCGAGATTACTTTATGATGTACCAATTCTGCCTGTATACATTACCGTAGCGACAAATGTCCCTGTACCGTTTTGCCCATTGTGGCATGGGCCGCACCAGTCGGGGTGACAGGATTTGAACCTGCGACCTCTTGGTCCCGAACCAAGCACTTACCTGGCCTTCTTTCTCAGGCCGCCCGGTTGCTCCGGTGGCATTTTTTGGCCAGCTTGCCGGGGCTAGAAGGCCCGCGTCGGGGGTGCAAAAATGTCGCCATCTCCTTGGCGGTACAGCACTTGAGAAGAATTACTCCATGGCTCGCATCTTCCAGTCCATCCTGTACGTGATCGCCACGGCGACACACAAAGAACTGGCTCGCCAGGTCCGTTACCTCAAGGTTGAGAATCAGATCCTCCGAAGCAAGCTTCCGGCCCGAATCACTATCGAGCCCAGTGAGCGCCAGCGACTTCTCAAGTTTGGGGAGAAGCTCGGAAAGGCCATTCACCAGCTGGTGACGATTGTTGCTCCCAGCACCTTCCTTCGCTGGATCAGAGAAGCTAAGCGTAACCGCAAGAAAGGCCCCAGGCGAAAGCGGGGCCGCCCCATTACGTCTGCCGAGATCCACAGGTTGATCCTCAAATTGGCCCGCGAGAATACTTGGGGCTACGGCCGCATTGCGGGAGAGCTTGCGAAACTCGGAATTGTTGTCTCCCAATCGAACATCAAGAATATCCTCGCGACAAACGGCCTCCCGCCCTGTCCCGTACGGCAAGGTGGAACGTGGGACGAATTCTTGAATCGCCACGCTTCGTCGCTCTGGCAAATGGACTTTTTCAGCCAGAAAGTGCTGACCTTGAAAGGCATCCGCGAAGTGTTTGTGATTGCGTTTTTGCATGTCCACACCCGGCGCGCCATCGTCTCTCCGGCCACTGAACATCCGAATGAGGCCTGGGTCATGGCCCAAGCCGAATCGCTCGTGACCCAAGCCCGCAGGAGCGGACTGGCCG
>Ga0065712_10000288_pt1 | contig 15893 bp, 14 predicted proteins | sample MisRhiReplicate1_FD_59099 | JGI IMG/M metagenome (GOLD analysis project Ga0065712, IMG submission 59099) | Miscanthus rhizosphere microbial communities from Kellogg Biological Station, MSU, sample Rhizosphere Soil Replicate 1: eDNA_1 v3... | ecosystem: Host-associated > Plants > Roots >...
CGTAGAAGCCGATGCGTCCCTCGCCGAATGCTGACGCATCCATCGGCACCGTCTCGCCGTGGATCCGTTTCGCCTCCTCGCCCGCGAACGTGAACGTCTCGACACTCCGGGCCACTTCGCCGGCCGCGTACTTCCAGGCCTTTCCCGCTTCGCGGGCGATGAGCGTGGTGAACTCCTCGCTGCGGGCACGGATGCGTTCGGCGGCGCCGAGCAGGATGGCCGATCGACGGTGGGCAGGTGTTCCCGCCCAGGCGGGAAACGCCCGCTGGGCGCGGCCGATGGCGGCATCGACGTCGGCGGCCTCGGCAACCGGCAGCGTGCGGATGGTCTCGCCGGTGAACTTGTCGATCACCTCGAGCACGGGCACGTCAGACCTCGGAGGCGTCCGGCACGGCCACGCGGCGTCCGGGAGCCATCTCGCCCTCCCAGCGCGACCCGTCGTCGGTGTGGATGCCAAACAGGTCGAGCATGCGCGTGACGGTGTGATCGACCAGGTCGAGGATCGAGCGCGGGTGCGAGTAGAAGGCCGGAAGCGGAGGGGCGATGATGGCCCCCATGCGCGTGAGGCGCAGCATGTTGCGCAGGTGGATCTCGTGGAACGGTGACTCGCGCACGCAGAGCACCAGGCGCCGCCGCTCTTTCATCACCACGTCGGCCGCGCGCGGGATCAGGCTGTCGCCGGTGCCGTGGGCGATCTCGCCAAGCGTCTTGACGCTGCACGGGAGGACAATCATGCCCATCGTGAGGAACGATCCGCTCGACGGCGACGCGCCCTGGTCGTTCGACGCGTACACGGCCGTCGCCAGGCCCTGCACGTGCTCGACCGAGAAGTCGGTCTCGTGCACCAGCGTTCGAGCGCCCCAGCGGCTGAGGATCAGATGCGACTCAACATCCGTCTGGCGCAGGCGCTCGAGCAGCCGGATGGCGAATATGGACCCGCTGGCGCCGGTGATGCCGACGATGAGGCGGCGGGGAGGGGGCGGCATGGCTTCAGCCAGTGTGTCGCGCGACCGGCTCCCCAGTCAACGCACCCTGCGCACCCTGCGCACCCTGCGCACCCTGCGCACCCTGCGCACCCTGCGCACCTTGCGCACCTTGCGCACCTTGCGCACCTTGCGCACCCCACGCACCTTTCGCACCTGATTACAATGTCGCATGCGCCTCGGTTCGGACGTCCTGCTGGCCTCCACCCGCCTGCGCGGCATGCGCGTCGGCGTCGTCGCCAACCCCGCCTCCATCGACCAGGACTTCACGCACATCGTCGATCGGGTAGCGAAGACCGAAGGCGTGACGCTCGGGGCGATTTTCGGGCCTCAGCATGGCTTCAATGCCGACCTGCAGGACAACATGATCGAGACGGNGCACNCCGAGGATCGCGGGCGCCGCGTGCCGATCTACTCGCTCTACAGCGAGACGCGGGAGCCGACCGCCGGGATGCTGGCGGGACTCGACGCGCTGGTCATCGACATGCAGGACATCGGCGCGCGCATCTACACCTTCGTCTACACGATGGCCAACTGCCTGCGCGCCGCCGCGCGTCACGGTGTGAAGGTCTTCGTCTGCGACCGCCCGAATCCCATCGGCGGCACCGAGGTTGAGGGCGCGCTCCTTCGCAGTGGGTTCGAGTCGTTCGTCGGGCAGTTCGCGATCCCCATGCGCCACGGCATGACCATCGGCGAGCTGGCGCGGTTGTTCAACGAGCACTTCGGCATCGGCGCCACGCTCGAGGTGGTGGCCATGAAGGGTTGGGTGCGCGGGCAGTACTGGGACCAGACGGGGGTACCGTGGGTGATGCCGTCGCCGAACATCCCGACGCTCGATACGGCCGTCGTGTATCCGGGCACGGTGTTGTTCGAAGGCACGATGCTCTCGGAAGGGCGCGGGACGACCAGGCCGTTCGAGCTGGTGGGCGTGCCTGGAGTCGATCCCGACGCGTTCGCAATGAGGATGAACGCGCTGAAGCTGGACGGCGTGTACTTCCGCCCCGCGGCGTTCGAGCCGACCTTCCAGAAGCATGCGAAGACGCCGTGCGGCGGCTGCCAGATTCACGTTACCGAGCGCACGCGGTTCCGGCCCGTCGCGGTGGGCGCGGCGCTGCTGCGGGAGTTCCGCGGCATGGCGCCCGACCGGTTCGCGTGGCGTCAGCCTCCGTACGAATACGAGCACGAGAAGCAGCCGATCGACATCCTCTCAGGCTCGCCGGCGCTTCGGGAGCAGGTGGACGCGCAGGTGCCCCTGGCCGACATCGTCGCCAGCTGGCGCGACGACGAGGCGGCATTCAGGAAAGTGCGGGAACCGTTCCTGTTGTATTGACGGTGCGCGTGATGGGCAGGACTAAAGTCCTGCCCCACAGGTGTCAGTACCCCACATGAGTCAGTGCCCCACATGTGTCAGTGCACTTGCGGGACAGAACTTTGGTTCTGTCCAGAACCCTTGGTTCTACCCGGCACGCCGCGCACGACGGATCTGGTCCGCGTGGCCGTGCGCATGGTCGGCGTAAATCTCGAGCCATCGCAGCACACTGTAGGAACCTGATTCCGAGTGCGTGCCTTCGCGCGCCCACTCCGCTTCGCTCAGCCGGTCCAGCAGCTCCCCCGTCGTATCGCGCGCGGCCTTGAACGCCGCGAGCGATGCCGCGATCGGCCGGTCGTAGTGCAGCCGCCGCGCGTACTCCTCCTGGTCGTACCCGACGACGGTGGGCTTGTCCTCGGCGATGAGCCGGCGGAACCGAATCGCAGAGGTCATCTCGCTGTCGGCGAGGTGATGGACGATCTCGCGGGACGTCCACTTCCCCGGCGCCGGCCGCCTGTCCAGCTCCGCATCGGTCGCCCCCTCGAGGGCGGCCGCCACCACGGTGTAGCCTTCCTTGTACTTCTTCACCAGCTCGGATCTCTGTGCAGTCGTCATCGTCCTTCGTCCTTCGTCCTTCGTCCTTCGTCCTTCGTCCTTCGTCCTTCGTCCTTCGTCCTTCGTCCTTCGTCCGCCTACTTTCGTGTCGCCGCCAGCTTGGGCGCCTGCTCCGCCTCGCTCTCCGAGGCGAGCACCGCGTTCAGGCCTTCCTGCAGCAGCACGAACGCCTCGTCCACGGTGTTCACACGCCGCAGCAGCTTCGGATCGTCCGGCCCGACGGCGCCCCACTCGACCATCGGCTCGATCGTGAGGATCCGGTCCCAGTAGTCCGTGCCGTAAAGCAGGATCTGTATCCGATTGTCGAGTTTGCGCGTCTGCTCGAGCGTGAGGATCTCGAACAGCTCGTCGAGCGTCCCGAAGCCGCCGGGGAACACGACGATCGCCTTGGCAAGATACGCGAACCAGAACTTCCGCATGAAGAAGTAGTGGAACTCGAAGTGCAGGTTGTTGCTGATGTAAGCGTTGGCGCCCTGCTCGGCAGGCAGGCGGATGTTGAGGCCGACGCTCCGGCCGCCGGCTTCGTGCGCGCCACGGTTGGCGGCTTCCATGATGCCGGGGCCGCCACCCGAGCACACCACGAACCGATGGCATGGCCCCGGCAGCGTCTGTGACCACGTCGTGAGGCGGTTCGCCAGTTCGCGGGCGTCCTCGTAGTACGCCGACCACTCCAGCGCGCGATGCGCGGCGGCAATCGCTTCGTCTTTCGACTGCCCGTTCATCAGGTCGCCTTCCATCGCCGCATGCAGCTGGCGCTCGGCGGCTTCGCGGCTCCGGATGCGCGCTGAACCGAAGAAGGTGACGGTGTCGCGAATGCGCGCGGCGCGGAAGCGGCGATGGGGCTCGAGGTATTCGGCGAGGATGCGGATCGGGCGGGCGTCACCGCTCTCCAGAAACTGCGCGTTCATGTACGCCAGCGGCTGCGAGTCCATACGAAACTCTACCACCTGCTATCATGCGGCGTCCCGCATGCCCGACACGCCGCCATCCCTTCGGAAAGTTCTCGGTCTCTGGGACATCGTCGCGATGAACGTCGTCGCCGTGGTGGGCCCGCGGTGGATCGCGCGCAGCGCGCGCCTGGGCGCACCGTCGGTGACGCTCTGGCTGCTCGCATGGGCGCTGTTCTTCCTGCCGATGGCGGCTGCCATCATCGAGCTCTCGAGCCGCCATCCCGATCAGGGCGGGCTGTACGCGTGGACGCGCCGCGCGTTCGGACCCGTGCACGGCTTCATCTGCGGGTGGTGCGTGTGGGTCAACAACCTGTTCTACTTTCCGTCGCTGCTGCTGTTCGTCGCGGCAAACCTGCTGGTGGCGGCAGGACCACAAGCGGCACACCTCGCCGACAGCCGGTCGTATTCGACGATCGTCGTGCTTGCGGGGCTCGCCTTCTGCATCGTCCTCGGCCTGAGGGGCCTCGGCGCCGGCCGGTGGCTGCAACGCCTCGGGATGATCGGGACGTGGGTCCCCGCGCTGCTGCTGATGCTGGCGGGCATGGCTGCCCTCTCGAGCGTGGGATCGGCGACCAGCTTCGCGCCGTCGGCGCTGGTGCCGCACCACGACGTGCTGGCGACCGTCAGCCTCTGGTCGGCACTGTGCTTCGCATTCTCGGGCTTCGAAGTCGGTGCGTTCGTCGGACAGGAGGTGAAAGACCCGCGCCGGACGCTGCCGATGGGTGTCCTGATCGCCGGGATCATCGCGACGGTCGTCTACATCGCGGGGTCCGCGTCGGTGCTGGTGACGATGCCGGCGAGCGCGCTCAACGAGCGGAGCGGCATCGCCGACGCCGTTGAACTCAGCAGCAGCCGGCTAGGCCTCTCCGGCCTGGGGGCGCTCACGGGAGCGCTCGTCGCGCTGGGATCGCTGGCCGGTGTGTACTCCTGGTTCGGCGGCGCCGCGCGCGTCCCGTTTGCGGCCGGCGTCGACCGCGCCCTTCCCTCCGCGTTCGCACGGCTCGATCCGAAGCACGGCGCGCCGCGCAACGCGATCCTCGTGCAGGGCCTGGCGTCGGTGGCGATCTTCCTGTTGAGCGTGTTCCTCTCGGTGACCGGCGGACAAACCAGCATCCAGGAGGCCTACGACATCATGGTCAACCTGACGATCCTGGTCTACTTCGTGCCGTACCTCTATCTGTTCGCCGCACTGGTACGGCTGCGCCTCGTCGATGCGGCCACCGCCGACGACCCCAACGTGTGGAAAGTGCCGGGGGGTGCTTTCGGCCTGTGGGCCGCCGCCATCTCCGGCTTCCTCGCCACGGCGATTTCCGTCGCGCTCGTGTTCGTCCCGCCGGCAGGCACCGGGAATGTCGTGAACTACGAAGCGAACCTGATGGGCCAGGCCGCGATCGTGCTCGGCGTCGGCGTCGCGCTCTACTGGTTCAGCAGGCGCAAGGCCTGAAGCCACTCAGGGGTGTGGGGCCGACAGGACGTCGAGTTCGTGCACCGACCAGTACCACCGCGCGCTGCGGCCGGTCTGTCGCAACCGCAGCATTCGCACTGGACGCGGCGGCCAGCGCAGTTCGATCGCGGGCCTTGCGGGCGCCGCGCGCAGTCCCGCGCCCAGCTGCGGCAGCACGCTCGACGCGACGACGGTCTCCATTCGCCCGTCGCTGCTCCAGACGTCGACTGCGAGCGTCCGCGGGTAGTCGTTGAGGCTGCGTCCGGTGAGCAGCAGGCGCACGCCGGTCACCGGGAGCGTCGAAGCCAGGCCAACCTCGATCCACTCCGTCCCGTCCTGCGGGCTTCCGGAGAGCCACCGCGTGCGCGGGTTGCCGTCGACCATCGCGGCGGCGTTGCCGCGGAAAACCGAGACAGTGAGCAACTCGCGCGGCACTTCAGATGCAGGCGCAGGCGGCGCGTCGGTCGTCTCACCGAGATCGACGATGGTGGACTCACCGAACTCGGCTCGCGCCGGCCCCACGACGTCCCTGAAACTGGAACGCATCGCATCGGCGAGCGCGTCGTCTTCGAACCACCCCCGGTGAAGCACGACGTAGCGGACCCCTAAGGCCCTCAGCAACGTCGTCGTCTCGCGCGCACGTGACGCGTTGTAGAGCGGCGAGTCCGGATCGCCGAGCATCCCCAGCAGCGGCGGCCGCCAGCGTCCGATGCCGTTCACGATCGGATGTCCATGCAGGAGCGTGCGGTACTGGTAGTAGATGTCGTACCGGGCGTCGCTCCAGCCTTCGAACGGCAGGTCGAGCACCGCGCCGCCAGGATGGCGGGCAAGCCAGAAACAGGCCTGGCGATCGCCCGGGGCGACATAAGGAGAAAACGGCTGAAGATCCAGCGGCACCCCGAGCCCCTCGACGAACGCGAGCGCGGCCAGCAGGCCGGCGGTAACGCCGGCTTCCCGCGGCGACGCGCGACGGCGGTGCAACCAGGCGGCGACGCCAAGGGCCGCGAGCACTGAAAGCGCGAGCTGCGCGATGACCGCGAACCGCGCCGCCGCGCGCAGCTTGGCGAAGCCGGGCAACTGATCCAGCCAGGCAAACAGCAGGTCGTGCATCAGCACGCGTCCGCTCATCGTGATGGCCGGGCCCAGCGAAAGCACGACGCCGATGACGATGAGGACCGCGTAGACGGGAATCCACGGCCTGGCCGCGTCCTTCTGCCGAGCCAGGAACAACGCGGCGGCCGCACAGACGAGCCCGGTGAGCCCGGGAAACAGATCGGCCTCGCCGTTTGGCGATCCCTGGAGCACGCCGCCCCAGACGAGCAGCGACGGCCGCCCAGACACGAACGCGGTGAGATCGGCGCCGCCGGTGCGGGAGTCCTGCGCTATCAACAGCGGGCCGTCCGGCGATGTGGCGTGGGAGAGCCTCGTCGCGACCGGCAGGAACACCACGCCGACGACTACGGCCGCAAGGGCCGCATGACTTATAAGCGGCACAAATGCCGGACGCCGGCGCCAGCACTCCACTGCCGCGATGACGGCGAGCGGCACCGGCCCGATGTAGGCCCAGTACAGGCTCGACATGCCGAGCAGCATGTAGAAGACCGCGATACGGGCCGCGGCCTTCCAGCCCGGCTCGGCGAAGTAGCGATGCACGCTCCACGCGGCCCACCAAAGCCAGCCCACCATCAGCACCTGGACGTGCACGAGGTGCGACAGCCGGTAGGGCAGAAACGCCGCGACGGCCGCGGCGACGACGCCCCCAGCACGCGATCCGGATAGATCACGGCCGAGCACGTAGGCGCCCGTGGCGATGACCGGAAACGACAGGCACGTGGCGACATTGTGCAGAAGCACGGCGTTGCCCGTCAGCCAGTAGACGGGAGCCAGCGGCACGCCGATGCCGAGCAGCGGCTCGACGTAGCGCAGCGTGTCGGGATAAGGGAAGAAAACGGGAGCGCTCCACAACCCGCTGAGGCCATGGCCGGCGCGATCGGCGACCCAGCCAAGGACCCAGGAGTTGTACAACGCGTCGGTGTAGCTGACGACGCTGCCGCCGGCATCGGCGGCCAGCGGCCAGGTGAAGGCAACGGAGGCCGCGAGCGAAGCCAGGGCGACGAGAGAGACGTCGCTCCTGTGCGTCACAACTGATGAAGCTTCAGGAAGTTCGCGGCAGGCTGAGCAGGATCGCTGTGAATGCTGACGAACACCACTTCCTCACCCGGCTTCACGAGCCCGCTAGCCAGCAGATGTCTGGCGATCAGCGTGCCAGTGGCGTCCACGTTCTCGGCGATGGTCGTGACGATGGGCACGACACCGCGGTACAGCATCAGACGTCGAGCCACCTCCACGCGATTCGTGGCGGCGAAGATGAGCGCGTTCGGCCGCAGCGCCGCGAGCATGCGCGCCGTGTTTCCTTCCCGGGTGACGGCGACGATGGCATCCGCCTCGCCACGATCCGCGAGCGTCACCGCCGCTTCGCAGAGCGCGCGGCCATGCTCGGCGTGCATCAGCCTGGCCACCGATGCCACGGCAAGCGGGGGCAGCATTTCGGCGTCGCGGATGATGGCGTCCAGCGTCTCGACGGCCTTCACGGGGTAGTCGCCCGCCGCGGTCTCGCCCGCAAGCATGATCGCGTCCACGCCGTCATCCACCGCATTGGCGGCGTCGCTGACCTCCGCACGGGTGGGACGCGGCTCGTGCCGCATCGATTCCAGCACCTGCGTCGCGACAATCACGGGACGCCCGAGCGCGCGCGCCCTGCGCGTGATCTCCTTCTGCATCCGCGGCACCTGCTCGAGCGGGACCTCCAGCCCAAGGTCTCCACGTGCCACCATCACCGCGTCGGCGCTCGCGAGCACCGCATCGAGATGCTCCAGGGCCTCGGGCCGCTCGAGCTTCGCCACAATGGGCGTGCCCGGGGCATGCTCCTCGGTGACGTTTCTTGCCGCCTGGACGTCGGCCGCGCTCTGGACGAACGACAGCGCCACCATGTCGACGCCGAGCGACAGGCCAAAAGCCAGGTCCTCGGCATCCTTCAACGTGAGCCCCGAGGCCGGCAAGGCGACACCGGGGGCGTTGATGCCCTTGTGCTCGCCGAGCTGGCTGCCGTGGACGACCGTTGTCCTGATCTCGGTGCCGTCGGTCGCGTCCACCCGAAGCACCACCCGGCCATCGTCGAGCAGCAGCTCGCGTCCCGCACTGACGCTTCGGGCAAGCGGAGCGTATGTCGTGTAGACCACGCCGGGCTGCCCAACATCGTCGCCGGTGACGATTCGCAACGACTCGCCGGCCTTGAGGGGAATCGGTACGCCGCCGGCCAGCCGGCCCGTGCGGATCTTGGGCCCCGACAGGTCCTGGAGGATCGCGACGATCCGGTCGGCGCGCGAAGCCGCTTCACGGATGCGCGTGAAGGTCGCGCGGTGGGACTCGTGCGTGCCGTGCGAGAAGTTCAGGCGGAAGACGTCGACGCCCGCGCGGATCAGCGCGTCGAGCGTGTCGGGGGTGTCACAGGAAGGTCCGACCGTCGCGACGATCCGCGTATGCCGCATGCGCGGCTCCAGCTTACAATCGGACTCCACCATGCGCCAAGTCGTCGCACCTCCGGTGGCCCGCTATCTCGCGGAGCTGCACCGGCCGGTCGATCCGCTGCTCGATCAAGTGCGCGAGGAAGGCCTCGCGGCCGGGCTGCCGCTGGCCGACGTCGAGACGGCGCGTCTGCTGCGTGCCCTCGTGATCGCCACGGGCGCGCAGAACATCCTCGAGATCGGGACGGCCATCGGCTACTCCGCCATCTGGATGGCGCAGGCGATGCCGGCCGAGGGACAGCTCATCTCGATGGAGCTCAGCGCCGAGCGCGCGGCGACCGCGCGCGTCAACCTCGAGCGTGCGGGGCTGTCCCGCAAGGTCAGCGTCATCGTCGGCGACGCGATGCGCTTCCTGCACAAGGTCTCGGGACCTTTCGATCTCATCTTCCAGGACGGCGACAAGTCGCTTTACATGAAGATGCTCGAGCCGCTCGTCGGCCTGCTGCGTCCGGGCGGCGTGCTCGTGACCGACAACGTCCTCTGGAATGGCGAGGTGGTCGAGGGTTTCGTGCCGAAGCCCACGCGCGACCAGGCATCGACCGAGGCGATTCGCGCCTACAACGCGCGGCTCGCGGCCGAGGAGCGGCTTTTCACAACGTTCCTCCCCCTCGGAGACGGAGTGGCGGTCAGCGTAAGGACGAAAGATGAATGACGAAGGACGAAGGACGAGGGGCGAAGGACGAGTGACGAAGGACGAAGGACGAGGGACGAAGGACGAGGGAATGGCCGAGGATCCGGTTCTCGAACAATGGCATGCGTGGGCAGCCGGGGAAGCGAAGCGTCGCGAGCTGCCGGAGATGGCCTCTGGCCTCGAGCTGCTCGCGAAGGCGGCATCGCGCCTTCGCGCTGCCAGCTGGGCTCCCGACGCGTCACGTCCGGAGGCGACGAAGAGCGCAGATGATGGCCATTACTGACGATCCGGCCGCGCTCGACCTGGTCGCCGCCGGCCATCAGCTGCGGTCGGGCGCTTTGACGTCCGCCGCGCTCACCGATGCCTGTCTCGCGCACATCGCGAGCCGAAACAACGAGCTGCGTGCGTTCATCACGGTCACGGCCGATTCGGCGCGGGCCGCCGCGGCGGACGCCGACCGCGAGCTCGCCGCCGGTTACGATCGCGGGCCCCTGCACGGCATTCCCATCTCCCTGAAGGACATCATCGACCAGCAGGGCGTGCCGACGACCGCCGCCTCGCGCGTGCGCGGTTACCAGCCGGCGCCCTCCGACGCGCTCGTCACGTCGCGGCTGAAGGCGGCAGGCGCCGTGCTCGTCGGCAAGACGAATCTCCACGAGTTTGCCTTCGGCACCACCAGCGGGGTCAGCGCGTTCGGCGCCGTGCGCAATCCGATCGATGTGTCACGAAGCGCGGGCGGATCGAGCGGCGGCTCGGCCGTCTCCGTCGTGTCGGGCATGGCGATCGCGACGATAGGCACGGACACAGGCGGATCGATTCGCGTGCCGGCCGCGGCGTGCGGCATCGTCGGCCTGAAGCCGGGGTTCGGCGAGGTCCCGCGCGACGGCGTCGTTCCGCTCAGTTCGACGTTCGATCACGTGGGGCCCCTGGCGCGATCGGTGGCCGACGCCGCAGCGGTGTACGGCGTCCTCGCGCGGCGCGCGGTGCGCCCGCCTGCCATCCGGCCGCTGAAGGGCATGCGCCTGTGCCGTCTCGGCGGCTACATGGAGGCGCTGCTCGAACCCGGCGTCCGCACGGTGTACGAGCACACGATCGAGCGCCTGCGGGCGGGCGGCGCCGTCATCACGACGGTGGAGCTTCCGCACGCGAACGACATCGCCAGCATCTACCTGGTCGTCTCGCTCGCCGAGGGCGCCGCCTATCACGCGAAAACCCTCGAGCGCTGTCCAGAGCTGTACGACCCGTCGGTGCGCCTGCGCGTCGAGCAGGGCCGCTACATCCTCGCCGAGGACTACCTGCGTGCGCTCGCGGGCTGTGGAGTCATTCGTGAAGAAGTCAGCGCCGCCCTGGCAGACGTCGAGGCGCTGATCCTGCCGGGATCGGCGATCGCAGCGCCGAGGCTGGATCAGGAAACGATCACCATCGACGGCGAGGAGCTGCCGGTCCGCGGGCTCATGCTGCGTCTCTCGCAGCCGTTCAATCTTTCCGGACACCCGGCGCTCGTGATGCCGTGCGGCACAACGAAGGAGCACCTGCCCGTGAGTCTTCAGCTCGTGGGCCAGCGGTCCAACACGCGCGCCCTTCTCGATGTGGGCGCCACCATCGAAGCAGCCATTCGATAGAATTACCCTATGAAACCCCCACACCTTTTCGTGGCGTGCCTGATGATTCCAACCGTGTTGTCTGCCCAGGGCTCCGGCCCGTCGAAGTACCCCGATGCGCCCAAAGGCACGGTGGTCGAGGACCACTTCGGCCACAAGATCGCCGACCCCTACCGCTGGCTCGAGGATCCCAACAGCAACGAGACCAAGGCCTGGGTCGAGGCCGAGAACAAGGTCACCTTCGGGTACTTCTCGCAGATTCCGGAACGTGCGGGCATCCACGATCGGCTGACGAAGCTGTGGAACTACGAGCGGTACTCCCCGCCGTCAAAGGAAGGCGCCTGGTACATCTTCGGGAAGAACGACGGCCTGCAGAACCAGGCGGTCATCTACAAGACGAAGTCGCCTGACGGCGCGGGCGCGGAAGTCCTGATCGATCCGAACACGCTGTCGTCGGACGGCACCGTCGCGCTCGGCAGCACGCACTTCACCGACGATGGGAAGTACATGGCGTACTCGCTGGCGGCCAGCGGATCCGACTGGCTGGAGTGGCACGTGCGCGACGTCGCCACGTCGAAGGACCTCGCCGACGTCCTCAAGTGGGCGAAGTTCAGCGGCGCCTCGTGGCTCAAGGACGGCTCGGGTTTCTTCTACAGCCGCTTCGACCAGCCGAAGGAAGGCGAGGCGCTCACCGCCGTCAACAAGTTCCAGAAGGTCTACTTTCACGCTCTCGGCACGCCGCAGGACGCGGACAAACTCGTCTTCGAGAAGAAGGACCAGCCCGATTGGGGCTTCAGCGCCGACGTCACGGAGGACGGGCGCTTCGTGCTCGTCTATCAGAGCGAAGGCACGCGGCCCGAGAACCGGATCTTCGTGAAGGACCTGGCGAAGCCGTCCGGCGAATTCCGGCCGTTCCTCGACAAGTTCGACGCCGAATACGGCGTCGTCGGCAACGACGGGGATCGGTTCTACGTGGTGACCAACAAGAACGCGCCGCGCCGGCGCGTCGTCGCGATCGGCCTGGAGAAGCCGGAGGAATCTGCCTGGAAGACCGTGATTCAGGAGGCGCCGGGCCGTGACGTGCTGGCGGCGACGTCGATGGTCGCCAACCGTTTCGTGACGCAGTGGATGACCGATGCCCACGAGGTGTTGAAGGTCTTCTCCACGAACGGCGCGTTCGAGACGTCGATCGACTTGCCGACAATCGGGTCGGTCGCCGGATTCACCGGCCGCCGCAAGGATCAGGAAGGCTTCTACGGGTTCTCGTCCTTCACCTACCCGGGCGTCGTCTATCGATACGATTTCGCGAGCGGCAAGAGCTCGGTCTTCCGTCAGCCGAAGGTGGACTTCTCCTCCGACGGGTTCGAGACGGTGCAGGTCTTCTATCCGTCGAAGGACGGCACGAAGATTCCGATGTTCCTGACGTATCGGAAGGGCTTGAAGAAGGACGGCCTGAACCCGACGTATCTCTACGGCTACGGAGGTTTCAACATCTCGCTGACCCCGGCGTTCTCTCCCGCGCTGGTCGCCTGGATGGAGATGGGTGGGATCTTCGCCCAGCCCAACCTGCGCGGCGGCGGCGAATACGGCAAGGACTGGTACGACGCCGGACGGCTGACGCACAAGCAGAACGTCTTCGACGACTTCATCGCGGCGGCTGAGTTCCTTATCCGCGAGAAGTACACGTCCACGCCGAAGCTCGCGATCGCCGGCGGGAGCAACGGCGGCCTGCTGGTGGGCGCGTGCCTGACGCAGCGTCCGGATCTGTACGGCGCGGCACTACCGGCCGTCGGCGTGATGGACATGCTGCGCTTCCACAAGTTCACGATCGGCTGGGCCTGGACGTCGGACTTCGGCGACCCGGAAAAGCAGGCGGACTTCGAGACGCTGCTCACGTACTCGCCGCTGCACAACATCAGGCCGGGGACGTCCTATCCGCCGACGCTCGTCACAACCTCCGATCACGACGATCGCGTGGCGCCGGCGCACAGTTTCAAGTTCGCCGCGACGCTGCAGGCCGCGCAGGCCGGACCCGCGCCCGTGCTCATCCGGATCGAGACCAAGGCGGGCCACGGCGCCGGCAAGCCGACGACGAAGATCATCGACGAGCGCGCGGACATCTACGCGTTTCTCGTGAAGGTGCTCGACATGAAGCCCGGCGCCCGATCCAACGAGTAAGCGCCGCGTGCTGTCGCTGTTCTTCCATGCCTGGGAGCGCCACCTCGCCAGCGTCTCCAAGGACCGCGTTGTACGGCCGTTCGAATGGGGCCTCGACTGGATGCCGCCCGGCGGCCGCACGGCGCCGCCTGGCGAGGAGCTGAAGGTCGTCCGCGAGTACGTCGCCTCCGTCCTCGCCGATTCCGACACCTGGTTCACGCCGGCACCCACCGACGACTACACCGTCGCCAGGCTCGGCGACGGGACGTCGCGCGTCACGTTCCCCACCGCGCGGCCCACGCCGCACCGCGAGAACGACCTCGTCGTCACGCGGTTTTTCCCCGCGCGCGGTGTCGGACCCGGCGACCCCCGCCGCGCGGTGCTCGTGCTGCCGCAATGGAACTCGGACGGCGACGGGCACGTCGGCCTGTGCCAGCTGCTCTCGCGCTTCGGCATGAGCGCGCTGCGGCTGAGCCTCCCCTATCATGACCACCGCATGCCGCCGGAGCTCTCGCGCGCGGACTACATCGTCAGCTCGAACATCGTGCGAACGCTGGAGGTGTGCCGTCAGGCGGTGCTCGACTCGCGGCGCGCGATCCACTGGCTGGCGAGAGAGGGCTTCGATCGGATCGGCATTCTCGGCACCAGCCTGGGCTCGTGCCTGTCGATGCTGACCGCCTGCCACGAGCCGCTGGTCCGCGCACAGGCCCTCAATCACATCTCGCCCTACTTCTCGGATGTCGTCTGGCGCGGGCTCTCAACCAGACACGTGCAGCGAGGACTTGAAGGGCACATCGACGCGGACACCCTGCGCGAGCTGTGGATGCCCATCAGCCCGCAGCAATACCTCGACAAGCTGAAGACCAGGCACATCAAGACGCTGATGGTCTATGCCCGGTACGACCTGACATTCCCCGTCGACCTGTCACGCGCGCTCGTCAACGATTGCCGCGCGCTCGGGATCCCGTACAGGCTCTCGGTACTCCCGTGCGGCCACTACAGCACGGGCTCTGCGCCATTCAAGTACATGGACGGAGCCGTGCTGACGCGGTTTCTGTATAGTGCCCTGTAAGTGCTGCAGTTCAATGCTGGAGTGCCGAGGTCTTTGCTGTCTTCGTAGGGCCGAGCTTTAGGTCGGCCACGCCAGTCGGAGAATCCAATGCAACGCCTGAAAGCCACTTCCACCGATGCGTATCTCGCGAAGCTGCCGGCGAACCAGCGCGCGGCGCTCGAGAAACTGCGCAAGGCGATCAAGGCTGCCGCGCCCAAGGCGGAAGAGACGGTCAGCTACGGCCTCCCCGCTTTCAGGCTGAACGGCCGCCGGCTGGTGTGCTTCGGCGCGACGAAGACGCACTGCGCGTTCTACCCGATGAGCAGTGAAACGATCGCAACGCACAAGAAAGATCTGGCCGGATACGACACCAGTACGGGCACCATACGCTTCCAGCCCGACGCGCCGCTGCCGGCCGCGCTGGTGAAAAAGCTCGTGAAATCACGCATCGCCGAGAACGCCGGCTAACCGTCAAAACGTTGGGCGCGGGAGTAAGATCCGGGATCCGGGCACGTTTCGTCAGGAGGCACGATGGATCACACGTCTTCGGCATCATCCGCAGGCGTCGGTGTCATGCCGGCTCCCAAACAGCAGTACCTCGATGCATACGAGCGCGAGCACGCGATCACGATGCGCCTGCTCCGCGCGTATCCAGCCGACAAGCTCGATCTGAAGCCGCACCCGAAGTGCAAGTCGGCGCGCGAGCTCGCGTGGATGTTCGTCGGCGAGCGCGGGCTGGGCACCGTCGTGCTCAAGGACCAGTTGAACCCGGCTGCGATGTCGGGAAGCCCGCAGGCGCCCACCGACTGGAACGCGCTGCTCGGCGGCATCGAGCAGGCGCACAAGGATTTCGGCGACCTGGTCCGCAGCTACTCGGACACGCAACTGCTCGAACGCGTGAAGTTCTTCACCGCGCCGAAGACGCTGGGCGAGGTGTCGCGGATCGACTTTCTGTGGTTCCTGCTCTCGGACCAGATTCATCATCGCGGGCAGTTCTCGATCTACTCGCGCATGGCCGATGGCAAGGTGCCGTCGATCTACGGGCCGAGCGCGGATGAGCCTTGGAGCTGACGCGGTCCCGGAGGACTGAGAGCCGACGGGCGAAGGACGAGGGACGACGGACGAGGGACGAGGGACGAAGGCGTCCCTACAAATACTTGAGCAGGCCCTGGAAGGCCGAGTAGAGGACGCTGGCGAGCTGCTCGACGAAGGGAGACACCTGTCCCTGGTTCACCGACTCGGCGACGGTCACCGGGTCGGTGAGCAGCAGCCAGATCGTGGCGCCCGCGATCAGGATCGCCAGCACCGCGACGGTGCCGAAAAGGCTGGCGCTCAGACGGGCCAGGCGCATGGGCGGTAGCCTACCACTCCAGGGTCAACTCGGTTAGACCACGATCTACGGGATTCGGCCGGAACGGTTTCACCCGGCCCCTGCTCAGGCCGGTGTCACGTTTCGAGAACAATTTTCCCGAAATGCTCACGCGCCTCGAGCCGGCGATGCGCGTCGCCCGCGCGGGCGAGCGGCAGCACCGAGTCCACCGCCGGCTTGAGGCGGCCGCTGGCGAGAC
>Ga0065712_10000267_pt1 | contig 15886 bp, 11 predicted proteins | sample MisRhiReplicate1_FD_59099 | JGI IMG/M metagenome (GOLD analysis project Ga0065712, IMG submission 59099) | Miscanthus rhizosphere microbial communities from Kellogg Biological Station, MSU, sample Rhizosphere Soil Replicate 1: eDNA_1 v3... | ecosystem: Host-associated > Plants > Roots >...
GACCCTGGTGTCGATGGGGGCCTATCTGCGGGTTGCCTGGCCTGAACTTAAGCGTTAGAAAGCACACCTAAATACCTGGTTCGGCTGTATAATTCAGGCCGAAGTTGAAGTAGTTTCGAGGATTGGTCGCGACGGCGTCTGCCTTGACTTCCCTAGGGGTGTCCATAGAATCTCGCGCTCNNNGANNCCNNNTGCGGGAATAGCTCAGTTGGTAGAGCACGACCTTGCCAAGGTCGGGGTCGCGAGTTCGAGTCTCGTTTCCCGCTCCAAATTCACAAAAACGCCGCTCAACAGAGCGGCGTTTTTGTATGCGCGTTTTAAGCCCGGTCTCAAGCCTGTCGTTCAGCCAGCAATGCATCCAGCTCTGGCATCAGGGTCACGCTTTCCTGTTCGTTGGGATCGGTGCGGGCGATGAGGGCGGTGGCTTCATGTTCCTTGCTCAGGTTGTACGGCACATGCGGCATGCCTGCGGGAATGTAGAAAAAGTCGCCTTCCTCCACTGTTGCGTGTTTCTCGAGCGCTTCGCCGTACCAGCACCCCGTTCCGCCTTTCAAGGCATAGATGGCGGTCTCATGCTCCTGATGTTTGTGCGCCTTGCCTTTGCCGCCGGGCGGGATGGTCAGCAATTGCATGTGAATATGTCGTGCACCAGCGCTTTCGGCTGATATCCCGACCTTATAGTCCAGGCCCTGTTTGCCCTGATAGGTCGCAGCAGGTTTCAACAGCACGCAATCCTGTTGATGGTCATGAGGCATGGTCAGTCCCTCTGGCTGATAGTAGAAAATTGACAGCTGTACGGGGCGCAACGCCAACACGCTTTGTGCGGAGCGTGAATCAGGCGTGGAAGGGCATCAAGTGAAACAAAGTAACAAGTATGCCCAGGCTCTGTGTGCCTGAAGTGTGGTGCATACAGAAACGCCGTCCAGTGAGACGGCGTTCTGCAGGTTTCGTGAGGAAGGGCTTTCAGCCATCAAGGCATCTGCGGCAGTTCATTGGGCCGCAGGTCGAACACCAGCACCTCGGCATCCACGCCTTCGCTCAGAGTGATGACCTGTTCATCGCGCAGACGTACACCATCGCCTTCGCCAAGCGCCTGACCGTTGAGAACCACGCTGCCGCGTGCAACGTGCACATAGGCATAGCGATTGGCGGCCAGTTCAAGCGTGGCGGTTTCGCTGCCATCGAACAGACCGGCATACACGCGAGCATCCTGACGCACGTTCAGCGCGCCGTTTTCGCCGTCGGGCGAAATGATCAGCTGCAGGCGACCGCGTTTCTGCTCGGGGCTGAAATGCTCTTGCTGATATTTGGGAGTGGCACCGCTGACATTCGGTACGATCCAGATCTGCAGAAAGTGCACGCCCTCGGTTTGCGAGTGGTTGAACTCACTGTGCGCCACGCCGCTGCCGGCACTCATCAGTTGCACGTCACCGGGACGAATCACCGAGCCGGTACCGAGGGTGTCCTTGTGTTCCAGCGCGCCTTCAAGCACATAGGAGAAAATCTCCATGTCGCGGTGCGGGTGCTGTCCGAAGCCTTTGCCAGCGGTCACACGGTCGTCGTTGATCACCAGCAGGTCGGAGAAACCCTGTTCGTTCGGGTTGCGATAACTGGCAAACGAGAAGGTATGAAAGGATTTGAGCCAGCCGTGATCAGCTGCGCCACGGTTGGAAGCTTTGCGAAGAGTCAGCATGATAGTTTCTCCATCCAGATGTCGACGCTGCAGATTCAGGTATCGACCAAGTGAGACGAAGGTTACTGGTTATCTGCCGGTGCAATAAGTAGCTGAAAGACGAATGACTGTCTCGCTGTGGTTGACAGTTATTCAGGCGTATACCCGCGCGCCTGTATCACCCGGGTCTGATCCCGACGCATAATCCCCACCGCCTGCGATCTTCGCCATAATGCGCCCCTGACCTTTACTCTTTTCAAGTGACGTCTCATTCATGAAAACCGTAGCAATGGTCCTGTTCCCGGAATTTCTTCTGCTCGACATGGCAGGCCCCATGGAGGTGTTTTCCATCGCCAATCGCTATCTGGCTCTGGAAAAGCACTACCAGATAAGCACCGTCGGCACGCAACACGGAGCCATCCGGGCATCCAATGGTGTGCGGGTGATGGCCGATGCTCATCTGGAGCAGGTTACTGGCAGTCATGATCTGCTGCTGGTACCCGGCGGGCCGGGAGCCTATGACGATAAACATCAGCCGCTGGTGGACTGGCTATTGAGCGCCAGGGAACAGGCGGGATGTATCGGCTCGATCTGCACGGGCGCGTTCATTCTCGGCGAGGCAGGTCTGCTGGATGGCCATCGGGTGACGACTCACTGGCATTACACCGAACGTCTGATCAAGCGTTTTCCCAAGGCCATCGTCGAGACCGATCAGATCTACATCAATGACCGCAACCTGCTGACCTCCGGCGGGGTCACCGCAGGTATCGATCTGGCGCTGGCAGTCGTAGCCAAGGATCACGGCAAGAAAGTCGCGCAGGACGTCGCCAAGGTATTGCTGGTACTGATGAAGCGCCAGGGTGGTCAGGCGCAATTCAGTCCGTTGATGGGCGCTGTCGCGACCAACGAGACGGCCGTTACTCGGGTGCAGAATTACGTGCTGGAGCACTTGGACGAGTCATTCAGCGTCGAGCGCATGGCCAGTATGGCCAACATGAGCGCCCGGCATTTCGCCCGGCTGTTCTCCCGCGAAGTGCAGATGACGCCCATGGAGTTTCTGCAGAACGCCCGTATCGATCGCGCCAGAAGCCTGCTGGAAGTCAGTGACCTGCCGCTCAAGACGGTGGCTTACCGAAGCGGCTTTGGCAGCGTGCGGCACATGCGCTTTCTGTTCGGTGAAAAGCTGGGGCTGACACCCAGCCAATACCGCGAGCAGTTCAGTTAGTTTCGGCCCAAACGCCCGGGTGTCCGTATCCGGCATCGCATTGACCGTGTGACTCCCCCCGGAAAACTTGTTCCGTCTTCATTGCCTGCCAAGATGAATAGGATCTATTCAGAAGGTGATGCAATGGACTGCCAGCCCAGGCGTTTCAGCCAGCCAGACACATCTAATCAAGTCCAAACGGCCCACGCGAACGACGTGCTGCGGTTCGGCCCCTACGTGTTTCATGTGCGTCAGCGCCAGATCCTGCGCGACGGTGAACCGTTGCGTCTGGGTGGGCGTGCACTGGATATCCTGCTGGTTCTGATCGGGCACGCCGGTGAAGTGATCGACAAGGAAGCGTTGATCGCACAGGTCTGGCCCGACTCCTTCGTTGAAGAGATCAACCTGCGGGTGCAGATTGCAGCCTTGCGCCGCGCGCTCGATGACGGGCAGCGTTATATCGAAACGTTACCGCAGCGCGGGTATCGTTTCGTGGCACAGGTTCACAGGACTTCGACGTCTGAAAAACCCGAGCCGGTCAATGTCCCCAACAACCTGCCGGTACGCCTCACCCATGTCATGGGGCGCGATGATGTGGTGGGCAAGCTGGTTCGGCAGCTGCCTGCAAAACGTTTCATCACGCTGACCGGTGCGGGTGGCATCGGCAAATCGACCGTGGCCTGCCGCGTAGCCGAACGTCTGGTGTCGCGCTATCAGGATGGCGTGTGTGTCATCGATTTCTCGGTGGTGGACAGTGAGCAGATGCTGGCTGGCTGTCTGGCCGAACTCTTGAAGCGGGACGGCGAACCTTGCCTGTCGAGCCTGTCCAGCGAACTGGCACAGGGGCGTCGTCTGTTGATCGCCGACAACTGCGAAGCCCTCGACGAAGGCTGTCGGCAGTGGCTCGGCGCGCTGTTGGCGCAGTCCGATGAACTGGCCATTCTCGCCACCAGTCGACGACCGCTGGACCTGCGCAACGAATCGCTGTTTCCACTGGAGCATTTGACCGTTCCGCCTGCGTCCGCGCAACTCAGTGTCGAGCAGGGCCTGGCTTATCCGGCGGTGCAATTGTTCGTCAGTCGCGCCCAGGCCTGCCAGCAGGGTCTGGTCCTGCGGGACCGTGACATGAAGGTTATCGGCGACCTTTGTCGCAAGCTCGATGGTATCCCTTTGGCGCTGGAACTGGCGGCTGCGCAGGTGGATACCTTTGCATTGGCGGGTCTGCAGGCTCTTCTGGATCAATGCATTCAATGGCTGACGCAGGGACGACGCACGGCCGTGGCCCGTCACCAGTCGCTCAGGGCTTCGCTTGACTGGAGTCATCAACGCCTGAGTCAGCGCGAACAGGCGGCACTGCGTCGTCTGGCAACCTTCGATAAGGCTTTCACGAGCGAATCCGCAGTGGATGTCATCGGGTGTGACGGGTTGGAGGCGCAGTCGGTTCGGGACGCGCTCGTGCAACTGGAGCGTCATTCGATGCTATGGAACGTGCCCGGCGCTGGGGTTTTGCGTTACCGGCTTGCGCACACCACGCGGCTGTATGCGCTGGAAAAACTTGAGGACGCTGGTGAACTCCAGACGTTCACGGCGCGCCACGCCCGTCACGTCAACTTGCAGCGTTTGCTGGCAAAGTCAGCACAACTGGTCGAGTAGCGCGCGTGCCGCCAGCAGGTCCGGCGTGGCAAATCCTTCGCTGAAGCGGGCATGAACCGGTGCCAGCAGAATTCGGGCCTGCTGCTCCTTGCCCTGGCCCTGCCACAGGCGAGCCAGTGATGTCGCACTGCGCAATTCCCACGCCAGCGCGTGCTGGGAGCGCGCCACCTCCAGGGCCTGGAGCAACAGCGTTTGCGCACCGTCCTCATCATGCGCCTGCAACGTTTCGGCCCGGCACCGCAGCATCTCTGACGTGCACCAGCCTGCCAGACCTGCCTGAGCCCGCTCCGTCAACGCCAGGTCCACCAGGCCGGGGCGCAGCGTGACCATGATGTCCCGAATCAGACCTGAGCCCTGAGGCTGTTCGTCTGACATGGCTGACTCGCTCAACAATTGCTCGTACAAGCCCGCCCAGCGATAGAACAGCAGCACCGAGTGCTTTTGCGCCTGTTCCTGCAGCAGTTTCACTCGCTCGCCTGCCACCTGGATATCGCCGTTGTAGAGCGCGATGGCGCAACCGGCCACAGCCAGGGTGTAGCAGATGGACGCGCCGTGATTGATCTGTAACGCAATTTCCAAGGCTTGAGTGGCCGTGCGTGCCGCCTGCTCAGGCTGACCCTGCATCCACAGAATGCGCGCCAGCAAGGTCAGGGACGCAACGCTCAGGTCGTACTGAATGCCGAAGCCTTGCGTAAAGCGATTCAAATGACCGTTGTGCGCCATGTGCTGGATGACCTGCTCGGCGTCTCGCCTGGCCTGCCGCTGGTCACCGTTGTAATGCAGCGCCAGTGCGCGCAGACGTTGGGCGCTCAGACGCAGCGCCTCGTTGGTGTCCAATCCCAGACGGTTGAACTGTCGGCTCTGCTCGATCGTTTGCGGGTAATGACCGCTGCACAGGTTGACAGCCACCAGACCTGAAATCGCCTGCAACTGACCCGCCAGATCGCCTGCCTGCTCCGCCAGCACCTGCGCCGTGCTGAACGCTTCCACCGTTTCCGGCGTGCTGCCAACGGTGTGGTAAGAGAAATTGCCCTGCGCCAGCTTCAGGATCATTTTCAGGTCCAGGCAGGGCAGGGGATTGGCGTCCAGCAGCATCAGCGCCCTGCGCACGTAATGACCGTGCTCCTTGAGCAGTGACAGCTCCTGCCAGAGCGGTGCCGATTGGGCCACGAGGCGAATGGCGATAATCTGCGGGACGTCGGCGTCCAGCCCCCAGGCCAGCGCCGAGCGGATGTCTTCGAGGATACGGCTGTAGCGGTCGATCCACTGCGCGGTGGAGACCTTTTCCCAGTCCTGCCGCGCCTGTTCCATAATGGCCAGACAACGTCGCGCATGTCGTTCCTGCGTGGCAGGCAGCTCATGGTGAACGCGCAGTTTTTCCAGCGCGTAACGACGCGTGGTGTCGAGCAGGTGATAGAACACCTCGTCATCACCGACTTCAACGTTCAGCAGGGATTTGGCCACCAGTTGCGTGATGGCGTTGAACACTTCGTACGTTGCCACTGGCTGATCGGTAATCACCGCGGCGGCCGACTCCAGCGAGAAGCGGCCCTTGAAGATCCCCAGTCGTTGCAGACAGTTCTGCTCACATGCGCTGAGCATCTGGTAGCTCCAGTCCAGCGTAGTGCGCAGCGTCTGATGACGGGTCATCGCATCGGACGGGTCGTCGCTGTGTTCCCGACAGCTCTGCTGCAGGTGCTCCAGCACGCCGCTCAGGCGCAGGTTGCCGACTTGCGCGGCGGCAAGCTCGATGGCCAATGGAATGCCGTCCAGCCGCTGACACAGCTCGATGGCCAGCGGCAGGTTTTCATCGGTCAGCTCGAACTGCTCATGGCTGGCCATGGCCCGTTCGACGAACAATTGCAAGGCCGCAAAGCCCATGGCGGACGTGCGGTCGCTGTCCGAGGGCGGGCAATCCAGCGCATCCACCCGTTGCACGAACTCGCCTTCAGCCCTTAGCGACTCGCGGCTGGTGGTCAGGATATGCACGTGCGGCGCGCTGCGCAGGATGCGCTCACTGAGCTGCGCGATGGCATCGATCATGTGCTCGCAGTTGTCGATCACCAGCAGCATGTGTCGCTCACGCAGATACGCGGCCATGTGATTGACGGGCTGATCTTCGGGCAGCGACAGCTCCAGCATTGAGGCCAGATGCGGGACGATCACCGCAGGGTCGGTCAGCGGCGCCAGATCGAGCAGGCGGATGCCATCGCGGTACCGGTCGATCAACTGTTCGGCAACCCGCAGGGCGGTGGTGGTCTTGCCGATGCCGCCGGGGCCGACCAGGGAAATGAATCGGTGCTGCTGCAACTGGCTGATCAGGCGTTCGACCAGTGCTTCCCGGCCCAGCATGCGTGCGCGCCGCATGGGCAGATTGTGATGGGGCGGGGTATTCATCCAGGCATCCGGCGCGTTTTCGCTATGTTCCAGGGTAAACGGTGCGACAAAGCTGTATCCGCGTTGCGCGACTGTCACGATGTAGCGTTGTCCGGCCTGACCATCGCCCAGCGCTTTGCGCAAGGCAGCCATGTGCACACGCAGGTTGCCGTCTTCGACCACGGTTCTGGGCCAGACCCGGTTTATCAGGTGCTGCTTGCTGACCACGTTTCCGGCGTTTTCCAGCAGCACCAGCAGGATGTCCACGGCGCGCCGGCCCAGCCGCAACGGTCTGTCGGCTTCAAGCACCAGACGCTGTTGCGGATAGATGCGATAAGGGCCGAAACGCATGGCCTGCTCGGTGAGAACGGTCAACGGTCTTTTCCAGTTCGGAGGGATGAGGAAGTCTGCGTGCAGCGTAGCTTAACGGCTGACGGTCACGACGCGGACATCCCTTCACCCTGGCCTGCATTTCTCGCATGTCCGCGCCACGTGAAGGGGTTGATGCCCTCGGCGCGGGAGAAGATATGCGAAAAATGCGATTGATCACAGAAGCCGCACTCCTGACTGATCTGGGTCAGGCTCATGGCGGTGTGCTGAATCAGACATTTGGCACGCGCCAGACGCTGCTCGCGGATCCACTCCTGCGGCGAAAGCCCGGTGCTGCACTTGAAGGCGCGGGAGAAGTAACTGCGCGACAGGGCGCAGGCCCGTGCCAGCTCGGCCACCTCGATGTTTTCACTCAGGTTGTCGCGAATCAGCTGCTTGGCCAGACGTTCTCGCCAGGGGGACAGTCCACCGCTGTTTCGGACAGGTTTCTCGCTGTTCAGCGCGTCAGGGCAAAGCTTGCAGGCATAACTTGAATAGTGGGTCATGGCAAATGTCCGTGGTGGGGTGAGCTTTCCATGGGCAAGAATTTGCGCAGAGGCCGCTATTCTTGATTTCCGCGAGCCGTACTGACGAGTTAATCGTTGTTAATTCCGGGCTGTCCGAGTGGTGGCTAACTGATTGCGCGACAGCTCTGCCACGGGCATCTCAACGGCTTTGCAGCCAGCCGAGGAAGCCGCCTTTCCTGACCTGCGGCGGACGGGCCAGCAGGATCGAATGGCTGTTCTTCTGACGTACCGCCTGCAGCTTGTGCAGAGCCGTATTCACCTGGGTGGATTGCGTCATGCAGGCGCGGGCGATGTCCTTGTCGATGCGATAGACGATGCTGGAAGTCAGCGCGGTGAAGCAGGCTTCGGACGGCGTGTCGTCCAGCAGACCCTGTTCGCCCAACACTTCGCTCGGTCCCATGCGACCGGCCTCGACGCGTTGCTCGCCATTGACCACGGCCGCACTGATCACGCCGGTGGCAATCACGAACAGGCCGTCAGGCACCTCGTTCAGGTCCAGCACCACCTGACCTGCGGCGTACTGCTGAGCGGTCATGTGTTGGGCCAGTTGATCCCGCTCTTCCTCGCTGAGCGAACGGAACACTTTCACTTCTTCCAGCAGCGCACGGGCCCGTGAGGCTGGCTCGACGACCGCGTCGGGCTGGCGAACGATTCCGGCCGCTTCCAGATGGCGGTGGGCGAGGTCGAACAACTGGTTGCGCACTTCGCCTTTTTTACTCAGGTCGGCGATGAAACCACTGGCTACGTATTCCGACATGCTGTCCCCCGACGCGTGCAGCACGGCCTTTGGCGCAGGGCTCAGCAACAGGCTGCTGCTGCCCTGCAGCGTGCGCTCCAGGGCGTCGAGCACGCGGCGTGGTCGAATGTGGGTCGGCACCTGAATGCTGATCGAAACGCCGTGCATGTTGGTCGGGCGACTGAGGTTGACGATCTTGGCCTTGGCCGCCACCGAATTGGGCACCACGGCGGTGCTGCCAGCGTGGGTCAGCAAGTGCGTGGCGCGCCAATCGATGTCGAGTACCTTGCCCTCGACGCCGTCGATCGACACCAGATCGTCCACTTGATAGGGCTTGGTGGTGTTGAGCACAATCCCGGAAAACACGTCGCTGAGTGTGCTTTGCAGCGCCAGACCGACGATGATCGCCATCGCGCCGGACGTTGCCAGCAGGCCCTTGACCGGCAGCTCCAGTACATAACCAGCGGCCGCCACCACGGCAATCAGGAACACCAGCGCGCCGATGACGTCCTGCAACAGGCGTCCGCTGTGTCCGATGCGGTGCATCAACGCCAGACCGATCAACACGGTCAGAACTCGAGCGGCGTAGACCCACCAGAGAATCGCCAGTGCCGTCGCGCCCAGCTGGATCACGCTGTCATCCGGCCAGGACGGGGCCTGCAACGGGCTGATCCCGGCATTGATGATGATCGTGCTGAACGCCAGAAACAGCGCCAGCCGAATGCCCACCTGCGCCACCCGCTGACGCACCGGGGCCAGGTGCCAGATCAGGACATCGGCCAACAGCAGCAGGGCGCTCCAGAGCAGGGGATGGCTCAATGACTGATGCATGGGATGACTCCACAGAACGTTGGGAATGGGCTGTTGGCCCTGTGGACACAGACTAATCAGGTGCTGAAATGCGAAAAAGCGGCTATAAAGCGTTTAACTGTCAACCAGGTCGTGACAATGAACCCTTTTGAAGACATGCGTATCTTTTGCCAGGTGATGGAGTCGGGCAGCTTCACGGCGGCCTCCGACAAGCTGGGGTTGTCCAAGCAGTTCGTCAGCAGACGGCTGATGCAACTGGAAGAACGGCTGGGCGTGCGCCTGCTGAACCGCTCGACGCGGCGGCTGGACGTTACCCCGCTGGGCCAGAGCTACTACGAATCGGCCTTGCGTCTGCTGGCCGAAGTCGAGCAGGTGGAGCAGGGCATCACAGGTCAGAACAGCGAGCCCCGCGGCACCTTGCGCCTGAGCGCGCCGCTGTCGTTTGCCGTGGCGCATCTGGGCTGTCTGCTGCCGCTGTTCCTGCAGCGCTACCGCGACGTGTCGGTGGAAGTCGACCTGAGCGACCGCCCGGTGGACCTGCTCAGCGAAGGCTACGATCTGGTGCTGCGCATCGGCGTGCTGGAAGACTCCAGCCTGATCGCCCGGCGAATCGCGACCATCGACCGGGTCTACTGCGCCAGTCCTGGTTATCTGGCCGAGCGCGGCACGCCGGAAAAACCCGAGGATCTGCATACTCACGACTGCCTGCCCTACGGCCATGGTCGTCAGGTGCAATGGCGCTTTCAGGGTGCAGGCAAACCGCTGAACCTGAGCGTCAGCGGGCGGATGCGGGTCAACAATGGCGAGCTGCTGCGCGATGCGGCGGTGGCGGGGTTGGGCGTTACCTACCTGCCGACCTTCATTGTCGGCGCAGCCCTGCGCGACGGCAGCCTGGTGCGGGTGCTGGACGATCTGCGCCCGGAACCGTTGACCCTGTCGGCGGTGTATCCACAGCACCGCCAGGCTTCCCGGCCGGTACAGGCCTTCATCGAGTTCCTGCGCGAGCGGCTGGACTCGGGCATCGATCTGGATGATCGTCAGGGGTAGTCAGCATACTGATCGTTCCGCACGCTCAGCGCTCATTGTTATACACAAGGCCGCCTCGACACTGATCGTGCCCATCGCGTAGGAACGATCAGCGTGATCTCAAGCACGCCGATCATGCCCATGCTTGTGCTCAGCGTTATACCCGAGTCTTGCTGCGACCACGGACTGTGGGAGGCGGCTGTCTGCCACGGATTTTGCATCCGAGTCTGGAACACGATAAACATCATTCAAACCCAAGGAGTCCGCCTGACATGAGTCTGACCTCGCTGCACTGGGGCGTTTATCGTCCGCAGGTCGTGAACGGCAAGCTGCAAGCCTTGCAGCCTGCCGAATGGGACAAGGATCCTTCGCCCATCGGTGACTCGGTCGCAGCGGCCATCACCTCGCCGACGCGAGTCATGCGGCCCGCCGTGCGTCGCAGTTTTCTGGAGCAGGCGGGCGGGCAATCCGAGTTGCGAGGTGAGCTGCGCGGGCAGGAGCCCTTCGTTGAGGTGTCGTGGGAAGTTGCACTGGATCTGGTCGCCCGTGAGCTGAAACGGGTCAGGCAGGAGCACGGCAATCAGGCGATTTTCGGCGGCAGTTACGGGTGGGGCAGTGCCGGTCGCTTTCACCATGCGCAAAGCCAGCTGCACCGTTTTCTCAACTGCATCGGCGGCTATGTGTCCAGCACCGACAGTTACAGCCTGGGTGCCGGACGGGTGCTGATGCCGCATATCGTCGGCAGCATGGATTGGCTGCTGGCGGCTCACACCTCATGGAAAAACCTTGCCGAACACTGCGAGCTGTTCGTCGCGTTCGGCGGGCTGCCTGCCAAGAATGCCCAGACCAGCCCCGGCGGCGCAACGGATCACCTGCTGACCGACGCGCTGCAACAAATGTCCGACGCGGGTGTGCAATTCGTCAACGTCAGCCCGCTGCGTGAGGACCTTGCAGGCCCTGCGCAGATCCATTGGCTGCCTGTCAGGCCCGGCAGTGACACGGCCCTGATGATGGCGCTGTCCTACGTACTCATCACCGAGAACCTGCACAATGAATCGTTCGTTCAACGCTACACCGTTGGCTATGAACGCTTTCGCGATTACCTGCTCGGCCATACCGACGCTCAACCGAAAAGCCCGGACTGGGCCGCAGCACTGACCGATATTCCCGCACAACAGATTGTAGAGCTGGCGCGCCAGATGGCCAGCAAGCGCACCATGATCAACGTCGCCTATTCGTTGCAGCGTTCGGTTCATGGCGAGCAGCCATTCTGGATGACCGTAACGCTCGCCGCCTTACTAGGGCAGATCGGCCTGCCCGGTGCGGGCTTCGGCCTGGGCTATGGCTGCATGAACAACACCGGCAGCGGCCGCAAGGCGTTCTCCGGGCCGCGCTTTTCCCAGGGCAGCAACCCGGTCAAGGCGTTCATCCCGGTGGCGCGGGTGACCGACATGCTGCTCAACCCCGGCACCCCGTTCGATTACAACGGCCAGCGCCCTACCTATCCTGACATCAAGCTGGTGTACTGGGCAGGCGGAAACATCTTTCACCACCATCAGGACCTCAACCGACTGCTGGAAGCCTGGCAGCGTCCGCAGACCATCATCGTTCATGAGCAGTTCTGGACTGCGCAGGCCAAGTACGCCGATATCGTGCTGCCCGCGACCACCGTACTGGAGCGCAATGACATCGGCAGCTCGGCGTCCGACCGGTTCATGATCGCCATGCAGCAGGCCATAGAGCCAGTCGGCGAATCCCGTGACGACTACGCAATCTTCTCCGGCGTGGCCGAGCGCATGGGCGTCGCCGAAACCTTCACCGAAGGCCGTGATGCCCAGGCCTGGCTGCGATTCATCTATGACGACTCGCGTCTGCGTGCCGAATCGTTTGGCATTGCGCTGCCTGCGTTCGACCAGTTCTGGCGTGATGGTCTGCTGGAAATCGATTTTCCCGAGGCCGATAACGTACTGCTCAAGGCCTTTCGCGATGACCCCGATGCCCATCCTTTGCCGACGCCTTCCGGACGCATCGAAATCTTTTCCGAGCGCATAGCCGGGTTTGGTTATGCAGACTGTCCCGGCCACCCGGTGTGGCTGGATAAACCTGCGCCTGCCTTCGCCTTGCACCTGCTGTCCAACCAGCCCAGAACCCGGCTGCATAGCCAATATGACCACGGCAGCTACAGCCGTTCTTCGAAGATCCACGGGCGCGAGCCGCTGACCATGAACCCGAAAGACGCGCAGGCACGCGGGATCGTCGATGGCGATGTGGTCAAGGTCTTCAATGAACGCGGCGCGTTTCTGGCCGGGGTGATCGTGTCCGACGGTATTCGACCGGGCGTGGTACAGATCGCGACCGGTGCGTGGTTCGATCCGCTGGTGCGGGGCGAGCGGGGCAGTCTTGAAAAGCACGGCAACCCCAACGTCATCACGCGGGACGTCGGTGCATCGAGCCTGTCCCAAGGCTGCTCGGCACAGACGGCGTCGGTGGACATCGTCAAATGGGATCAGCCGCTGCCATCGGTCACGGCGTTCGAGCCGCCACCGATGGTGTGATCAGACGCCGGTGTTGCGTGCTGCGAAAGCGGCCTTGCCGACGCCGATCAGCACGGCATCGTTCTGCGGCGTGTGAACCCGGCCGCACAGTACGTTGCGGTAGTGGCGCTGCAACGGGTTGCTGCGCGACAGTCCGGGATTGCCGGATGCTTCGATGGCCAGCTCCACGGCGCGTATCGCATTGCCGGTCACCAGGTATTTGAGCTGACCCGCGTGCTGAGTCGGCGTCAGGCCCTGGGCGGCTGCGTCCAGCAGGCTGCGGTTGGCGAACAGCAGGGTGTCGATGTGGCCAACGGTCTCCTGAAAGCGCGGCAGCGTCGAAAGCGCTGCGCCAAGGTTGGAGGGCTTGCGTTGCTCCAGCCAGTCCACCAGCCAGTCGCGGGCGGACTGCGCGATGCCGTCGTAGACCGATGAAAGCAGCACCGACATCCACAGCATGCCCGCAGGGTCCAGATCCGACTTCGGCGCGCTCCACGGACTGACACTCACTGCATGCTCCAGTGGCACCAGAACATTGTCGAAACGAATCTCGTGGCTGTTGGTGGCGCGCATGCCCAGATGGTCCCAGTCCTCGATGATCTGAATGCCGGGCGTGTCCTTGTGCACCAGCCAGGTGCCCACCAGCGGGTCGTCGTCATCGCTGCGTCCCCACACGGCAAACCAGGTCAGGCCATGGCTGCCGGTGGAATAGATCTTGGTGCCGCTGATGCGCCAGCCTTCGGCGGTACGACGGGCGATGGTGCCCGGCAAACCGCCACGTGCGGGCGTGCCCAGATCCGGCTCCACCCGCAGGGCATTGATCAGCGCACCTTCACGGACCGCTTCCTCGCCGACCCGCACGCGCAGGTCCCGGGGCCAATTGACGTTGTCCTGCAGGCGGGCGTGTTGCAGGTACTGCATCACCAGAATCAGCGCTGTGGAAGGCTCGCCTCTTGCGACCGCACTGATCACCTGCTGTGCCTTTACCAGGTCCGCGCCGCCACCGCCCAGTTCGGTCGGTACGACGAGACCCAACAGGCCATGCTCGTGCAGCAGACTGAAATTGGCGTGCGGAAAGTGCGCGGTTACGTCGTAGTGCTCAGCCGTTTCGGCGAGTGTCGCGGTCAGGCTGTTCAGTCGAGCGTCAAACGCTGCGGCCGATTCGGGCAGTGGCCGACGGAGGGGAGAAGGGCTCATGCGGGATCCTTTCGCGATGGGACGGGATTGAAGGCGCTGATCATTGGCTGGCCGCCTGTGCGACCTGGGGCCGCGCCGCGTTGAAGCGCTTGTCGAAGCCTGTCGAAACGTCGATCGGCTTGCCGAGAATGCCTTCGGCCAGATACGTGTCAGCCGTGGCTTGCAGGCCTTGAATGATCCTGTCGTCAATCAGCGTGCGTTGCATTTGTGTCGCCTTGGCCACCGACAGGTGCACCTCAAGCGGCAGACCGGTGACCCTGGCCTGTGCGGCGGCATATTCCTCGGGGTGCGCATTGGTCCAGTTGAAGGCACGTTCGACCCGTGCGACAAAGTCTTCAAGCTGCGGACGCTTACCCTCGATGGCCTTGCTGGTCGCAGCCAGGTACAGGTGATTGCTCAGCAACTCGCTGCCGCTCACCAGCACCCGTGCATCGCTCTGGCTGATGGAAATGGTGGTGTAAGGATCCCAGGTCGCCCAGGCGTCGGCCTCGCCGCTGTCAAGCAGCAGCCGCGACTCGCTGGGCAACAGGTTGATGAAGGTGACGTCGCTGGTTTTCAGCCCCGCCTCATGCAAGGCGCGGATCGCCAGATAGTGACCGATGGAACCGCGCCCGGTCACGATGCGCTTGCCCTTGAGGTCGGCGACGGTCTTGATCGGCGAATTCTTTGACACTAGCAGGGCGGTGGTGAAGCGGCCCTGTGCATGGGTGATGCTGACCACTTTCAGTGGCGCGCCCGCGCCCAGTGCAAACACGTAAGGCGCATCGCCCAAGGCGCCAATGTCCACCGCACCGGCATTCAGCGCCTCGCCCAGCGGCGCAGCGGACGGGAACTCGGAAAACTGGATGTCATAGGGCACGTCCTTGAGTTCGCCGGACACCTGCAGCAGGATTTTGAGCAATGACTTCTGGTTGGCGACCCGCAATGGCGCAAGGTCTGCCGCCAGTGCCTGCTGACTGGCGAGCAGGCTCAGCAATGTGACAAGCACCAGGCTTTTAAGGGAAGAGGCTGATTTGAAGAAAGGCAGCATGGAAGAAGGAACTCCGTCATCAGTAAGATGGATGCATCAATCAACTTCACACTGATCGTTCCCTACGCTCTGCGTGGGAATGCCTCTCGGGACGCTCTGCGTCCAGGCGTACCCACGGGATATCTACGATCAGTGTCGAGGCAGGCTTGTATGAGCGCAGGCGCGATCAGGTGTTTAACGTCTCAGATCACGTGAAACCCATGCGTCCCATCGCGCCCCAGTTGTTCGACCAGACCGAACTCCCAGTCCAGATAAGCCTGCATCGCGGCCTTGGGTGCGTCGGTGCCTTCATACGGGCGGCGGTAACGGTCGATGCGCGCTGAGGCCAGGCGGGTTTCGCCGTGTTCCAGCGCAAACCCGGCCTTGACCCAACTGGCCGTGCCGCCTTCCAGCACGAACACTGGCCTGTTCGTCAGGGCCTCGACGTCGGCGGCCGCGAAGCGCGCCAGACGGCTGCTGCCACAGGTCAGCACATAGCGCTCGGCGGCGGGCACCTTTGCCAGTGCCTGTTCGAGATCAGCGCGCAGGCTCCACCAGGCGCCGGGGATGTGCTGCTTCACGTAGTTGGCGCTGGTGGTGAAGTCCAGCACCGCCACACCGCCGTGGGTCTGCCAGTCGGCGAGGGTTTCGGCACTGATGAACTCCACCTGTGCAGGCGCCGGGAAGGGCGCGTCCCAGTCGCCGTGCTCGGAAAAGTCCTGCGGCTGCAGGCCGTCGATCACCGACACCTCCCAGCCCAGTTGTGCCAGCCA
>Ga0065712_10000524_pt1 | contig 15878 bp, 13 predicted proteins | sample MisRhiReplicate1_FD_59099 | JGI IMG/M metagenome (GOLD analysis project Ga0065712, IMG submission 59099) | Miscanthus rhizosphere microbial communities from Kellogg Biological Station, MSU, sample Rhizosphere Soil Replicate 1: eDNA_1 v3... | ecosystem: Host-associated > Plants > Roots >...
GCTGCCTGATCGTCACCGATGTCAGCCGCTCCAAGCAGGGTTTGCACGTTCAGGCCGTGAGCAAGATCGTCCACTGCCTGACCACCGACATCCGTCCGCCGCCGTTTGGCTCTGGCGGCGTNCGNTCNTANATCACTGGCGTGACCTCGGTCGACGGNACGTTGGTACAGGTGCTGGACATCGAAAAAGTGATCCATGGNATCGCCCCGGCGCAGATTGAAACGGCCCCGACCGAACTGAGCATGNAAGACGCCGAAGTACTCGGCAACGCGCGGATCCTGGTGGTCGATGACAGCCAGGTGGCGTTGCAGCAATCGGTCCACACCCTGCGCAACCTCGGCCTGCAATGCCACACCGCCCGCAGTGCCAAGGAAGCCATCGACTGCCTGCTGGACCTGCAAGGTACGGCCCAGCAGATCAACCTGATCGTCTCGGACATCGAAATGTCGGAGATGGACGGCTACGCCTTTACCCGAACCCTGCGCGAAACCCCGGACTTCTCGCACCTCTATGTGCTGCTGCACACCTCTTTGGACAGCGCGATGAACAGCGAAAAGGCCCGTCTTGCCGGCGCGAACGCAGTGCTGACCAAGTTCTCCTCGCCAGAGCTGACCAAGTGCCTGATCGAAGCGGCCAAGGCTGTCGCTGAACAAGGTCATTGAGGCTTGAGCAAAGACTTCTGCTTTCTGATGCGGCGCAACCTTGCTGAAGGTGTGCCTGCGATCGCTTGGCCTCAGGGAATCGTCCTCAGCGAATACCGCCCCGATCTGGCTGAAGCCGTTCATCGTTTGATGGAATCGGGCTATCAGGAAGGTGGCGGTCGCGTGCCGGCCCTGGACGTTTGGCAACAGCGTTTTGAAACCGATCCTGAATATGATCCGAGCCTGTGCTTCATCGCTCTGGATGCCGAAGGTATTGTGGGTGTTTGCCAGTGCTGGACCAGCGCCTATATCAAGAACCTGGTGGTGCATCCACGGGCTCAGGGCCGGGGTTTGGGTCGTGCATTGTTACTGCATGCTTTCAAAGTGTTTCAGCAACGGCGCGAAGGTTTTGTGGATTTGAAGGTATTGGAAGACAACCTTAGAGCGCAGCGTTTGTATGAAAACGCCGGAATGCGTGTAATCCGCCGGGAACCGGTTCCGGCCTGACACACCGCCTTCGCGAGCAGGCTCGCTCCCACAATGGATCTTTGTCGTACACAAAATCTGTGTCCTATGCAGAGCCAATGTGGGAGCGAGCCTGCTCGCGAAGGGGCCGACACATTCAACCTGAACCCATCAGGCATACTCCAACCTTGGCCAAAACACCCCCAAGGATGCCCGACCCCATGAAAGCAGCAAGCCTGACCCTCCTCTGCCTCACCGCTCTTGCCTCCCAGGTTCACGCTTCCAGCCCGGACGCCTGGGCCGCCTACGACAAAGCCGTGCTCGCCAGTTGCACCAAGGCCAGCGGCTTGAAAAATGCCAAACCTGTGGGCAACGCCGCGCAGTTCGATGACCGGGTTGGCTACACCGCACTGCTGTTGCAAGGCCAATACCCGCAAAAACACATGAAAGGCCAGCAAGGCACCGAACTGTGTCTCTACAACAAAAAAAGCAAAACCGCTTACGTCACCGAATGGGACTCCATCCGCCCAACCGCCAAGGCGCAGTGACTGGCGCATAACTTGCTTCGATAGCGGCCTTTGCGGCGGCATTCTGTCGCCGTTTCATGTCCTTTAATGCGACTGGCCGTTCAATGAATACGACGTTTTCCTGCGTAGGCTGTGGCAAATGCTGCAACGACCACCACGTACCCCTGACCCTGCCCGAAGCCCGGATGTGGGCGGCCGATGGCGGTCAGGTGATCGTGCTGGTGGAAGGTTTCCTGGGCAATGGCCTGGGCCTGCCAGTGCGGCAACGCGAACACGCCGAACGCCGCTCAGTGAAGGTTCGAAGCGGCGCAACCGAGGCGTACATAGCCATCACCTTTGCCGCCTACAACGTTGGTCCTTGCCGGAATCTTGACGAAGATAACCTCTGCCGCATTTATGAACGCCGGCCGCTGGTGTGCCGCATCTACCCGATGGAAATCAATCCGCATATTCCCCTGAACCCTGCGGTGAAAGAATGTCCGCCCGAGTCGTGGGAAAAGGGACCGGATCTGATTGTGGGGGGTGAATTGGTCGATCAGGAACTGGCCGGATTGATCCAGCGCTCCCGTCAGGCGGATCGCGATGACATTCAGACCAAGGAGGCGATTTGCGCGCTGTTGGGGATTCGGACTACAGCGTTGAAAGGTGATGGGTTTACCGCTTATCTGCCGGATATGACGGCGTTTGCGAGGGTCATCGATCAGGTTGCGGTGCAGCCAGTGCCCGGGTCAGGCGCTGACTGGTTGTTTCATGTGTCGGGTGAGGACATTGCCGGGCAAGTGCAGGCGGCGGGTGCGCAAGTGGCGACGGATACGCCCGTGAACTATGCGTTTATTTCGTTGCGGGCGGCCTGAGGCGCCAGCCTTCAGAATCACTGCGCACTCCGTTGCGCAGTGATTCGTCGCCAAGAGGGTTAGCTGGCCGTCACTGCCAGACATTCCACTTCTACCCGCGCGTTCTCGACCAACTTGCCGGCGAACGTCGTACGTGCGGGCAAACGATCCGCCGCAAAGAAACTGCGATACACAGCATTCATGGCGGAAAAATCCCTTATGTCGGCAAGGATGACCGTGCATTTGGCCACTTGAGCCAGGGACGAACCGCTACGTTGCAGCGCGGTACGCAAGTTCTCCATGACCTGGGTCGTCTGCGGACCGATGCCGCCCTTCACCAGTTCACCATCAGCCCCCAGGCCGAGTACTCCGGAAAGGTAAATGGTCTCGCCGACCTGCACCGCATCGGAGAATGCCAGACCTTCCTCATTCGGAAAGTAGCGTGGTGAGTCTGGTGCTGCGGGTGGCAAATAACGCTGGGTAATCGCTTGGTACTGGCCATTTTGCTTAAGACGCTCAAGCGCCGCATTCAGGTTATCGCGCAGCGGGGTGTCGGTTTTTCGCACGGCCATGGCCACGCCACTGCCCAGCATGGGGTCCTTGAGCGCTGGACCGACAAAATCGAAACCTTGCCCCTGAGGCTGACTTAAAAGCGCCTGGTTGATTTCAATCGAGTCTTGCAGGGTCGCGTCGAGCTCACCCGCCAGCAGGCTGGCGACCAATTGGTCGTTGAAATTGAAACTGCGCACCGTCACCCCGGCGGCCGCCCAGCGAGCCTTGGCGAAAGCCTCGCGACTTGTGCCTGCAAGGACGCCGACACGCTTGCCCTTGAGTGATTGCGCATCCGGCTGCAGATTCGAGCCCACGCGAGCCACCAGACGGTTACTCAAGGGATACAGGTCTTCGGTGAAGTCAACCCGCTCGCGACGCGCAGGGGTGGCGGTCATCGGCATGATCACGTCGAAACGGTTGGCTTCAAGGGCATGAATGTTGGTCGCGTAATCCTGATCAACCCAGACACAGCGGGATTTGAGTTCGGCACACAGCGCGTTGCCCAACTCGACGTTCAATCCCACCAGCTCACCCTTGTCGTTACGACTCTCGAACGGTGGAACCAGCGCTTCGACACCGAAACGGATCTGTGGATCGGGCGCAGACGACATGCAGCCAGTGGTCAGGGCCACCAGCGACAGTAGAGAGAGGGTTTTAACCAGAGACATTTTGGCGGCCTTCATCGAAAATTCACGGGCATGAATCTTCGACGAGTGGCCACCGACTTACCCAGAGGGCAAATCGCTCATCTTTGTAGGAACTATCTCAATGACAGAAAGAACAATTACCGCTCAACAAAACGCCTGACAGTCAGCGTTTACCCATGGAGCGACGAGTACCAGGAGGCGCTGCGCCCGGGGTCTTGGTATGGCCGTTCTTGGCGCCATTCTTGTACCAGGGCTGGCTGGCGTTCTTTGCGGCAGCCAGGTCGCCCGGTTTGAACGGGAACTTGAACGCCGGGATCTCGGCTTTGGTTTCGCTGTCTGCGCTGGAGTCGACGCTGTCTGGCAGGTCTGCCTGGTCGTCGCTCAAAGCGTCGGCAACCGGCGGTTGTGTCGGGGAAGTCATGAAAGCTCCGGGTGATGCATAGAGTCGGGCCCGGTCAGCGAGCCGCGAAAGGCGGCAGTATACCTGTCTCGGGAGTCGCAAGCTTCAAGCAGCAAGCGAGTCCGTCGGGTTTGTGCTGACTGACACACCGGCCGGCGCACATCTGGGGGAGTCAGCTGTCAGGCATACCAAGCCCAAACTGACAGCGCCGTCAGTTAGCAGTCACCTCGCTGACCGGCGAACAGGTTTATAAAGGAAGATACAAACCTGAAAAAAACCGACCCACAGCCCCGGCGCCCCACTCGCATGCGAATTCAGAAAAAACCCGCCTTGCTCGCAGCCCTTCTGATCGTTCTGGCAGCGCTGGGCCTGTGGTACGCCATCAAGCCCGCTACCACCAAACTGACCGCGCCCACGGCGATCCCCGTTCGGGTAGTGAGCGTCACCGAAAAAGACGTCCCCCGCTACGTCAGCGGCATCGGCTCGGTGCTGTCCCTGCATAGCGTTGTGGTGCGCCCGCAAATTGACGGCATCCTCACCAAATTATTGGTCAAGGAAGGCCAACTGGTGAACAAAGGCGACCTGCTCGCCACCATCGACGACCGCGCGATCCGCGCCAGCCTCGATCAAGCCCGGGCGCAACTCGGCGAAAGCCAGGCGCAGCTGCAAGTCGCACTGGTCAACCTCAAACGCTACAAACTACTGAGCGTGGATGACGGCGTATCCAAACAGACCTATGACCAGCAACAGGCGTTAGTCAACCAACTCAAAGCCACCGCCCAAGGTAACCAGGCCTCGATCGACGCCGCGCAAGTGCAGCTTTCCTACACACAGATTCGCTCCCCGGTGACCGGTCGCGTCGGTATTCGCACAGTGGATGAAGGCAACTTCCTGCGCATGACCGACGCTCAAGGCCTGTTCACGGTGACCCAGATCGACCCGATCGCCGTGGAGTTCTCCCTGCCACAGCAAATGCTGCCGACCCTGCAGGGACTGATCAACGACCCACAGCACACGCCGGTCAAGGCTTATATCGGCGCCGACACCGACGGGGAAACCGGCAACCTGCTCGGCGAAGGTCATTTGACCCTGATCGACAACCAGATCAACGCCAACACCGGGACCATCCGCGCCAAGGCCGAATTCGCCAACCCCGCACAGAAACTCTGGCCGGGCCTGCTGGTAACGGTAAAGATTCAGACAGCACTGGATAAAAATGCGCTGGTGGTGCCGCCCACCGTCGTACAACGTGGCCTCGATCAACATTTCGTCTACCGGGTCAATGGCGACAAGGTTGAAGCCGTTCAGGTGCAGATGGTTTATCAAGGCAGCGGCCAGGACCTCATCAAAGGCGTGAAACCGGGCGATGTGCTGGTCAGCGACGGCCAGTCGCGGCTCAAGCCCGGCTCGACCGTGCAGGTAGTGACCGACCCACCGCAAGTGGTGCAATCGGAGCCGAAACCATGAAGGGCCATGGCTCGGTTTCCGCGTGGTGCATCGATCATCCGGTGGCGACGGTCCTGCTGACCTTTGCCTTGGTGCTGCTCGGTGTCATCGCCTTTCCGCAACTGTCGATTGCGCCACTGCCGGAAGCAGAATTCCCGACCATTCAGGTGGCCGCGCAACTGCCTGGCGCCAACCCCGAAACCATGGCCTCGTCGGTGGCCACGCCGCTTGAAGTGCAATTCAGCGCCATCCCCGGCGTGACCCAAATGACCTCGAGTAGCGCCCTGGGCTCGACCATCCTGACCCTGCAATTCACCCTCGACAAAAGCATCGACACCGCCGCCCAGGAAGTCCAGGCCGCGATCAACACCGCCGCCGGCAAACTACCCAAAGACATGCCGAACCTGCCGAACTGGAGGAAGGTCAATCCGGCCGATAGCCCGGTGCTGATCCTCAGCATCAACTCGCCGCAAATGCCCGGCACCGAGGTCAGTGACCTGGTGGAAACCCTGCTCGCCCGTCAGATCAGCCAGATCGACGGCGTAGGCAATATCAACATCACCGGTCAGCAACGTCCGGCGATCCGCGTGCAGGCGTCGGCGGACAAACTCGCCGCCATTGGCCTGACCCTGGCAGACATTCGCCTCGCGATCCAGCGGACCAGCCTCAACCTGGCCAAGGGTGCGTTGTACGGCGAGTCGAGCATTTCGACCTTGTCCACCAACGACCAATTGTTCCACCCCCAGGAATACGGTCAGCTGATTGTTTCCTACAAGGACGGCGCACCGGTTCATCTCAAGGATGTAGCCAAAGTCGTCAACGGTTCGGAAGACGCCTACATCCAGGCCTGGGCTGACGGTCAGCCGGGGGTGAACCTGGTGATTTTCCGGCAACCGGGAGCCAACATCGTCGAGACCGTGGACCGTATTCAAGCGGCCCTGCCGACGCTGGAGGCCATGCTGCCGGCATCGGTGCAGGTCAAAGTGTTGATCGACCGCACCCAGACCATCCGTGCTTCGTTGCATGAAGTGGAGGTCACCCTGCTGATCGCAATCCTGCTGGTGGTGGCGGTGATGGCGCTGTTCCTGCGGCAGTTATCGGCGACCCTGATCGTGGCGTCGGTGCTCGGTGTGTCGCTGATCGCCAGTTTCGCCCTGATGTACATCATGGGTTTCAGCCTGAACAACCTGACGCTGGTGGCGATCGTGGTGTCCGTCGGGTTTGTGGTGGACGATGCGATTGTGGTGGTGGAAAACATTCACCGTCACTTGGAAGCCGGCGACGACATGCGCGAGGCGGCGATCAAAGGTGCTGGCGAGATTGGTTTCACCGTGGTCTCCATCAGCTTTTCGCTGGTGGCGGCGTTCATTCCGCTGCTGTTCATGGGCGGCGTGGTCGGGCGGCTGTTCAAGGAATTCGCCCTGACTGCCACTTCGACGATCATGATTTCGGTGGTGGTCTCGTTGACGCTGGCGCCAACGCTCGCCGCGCTGTTCATGCGCGCGCCGGTGCATAACGCCCACAGCAAACCCACGTTTGGCGAACGCTTGCTGGCAGGCTATGAAAAACTTCTACGCCGCGCCCTCGCCCACCAGAAGCTGATGATCGGCGTGTTCGGCCTGTCTCTGGGCCTGGCGATTGCCGGTTACATTTTTATCCCCAAGGGCTTCTTCCCGGTGCAGGACACCGGTTTCGTCCTCGGCACCACCGAAGCGGCCGCCGATATTTCCTACGGCGACATGGTGAAAAAACACCTGGCGATGGCCGAAATCGTCGCGGCGGATCCGGCAGTCGCGGCGTTTTCCCACTCGGTCGGCGTCTCTGGCAGTAACCAGACCATCGCCAACGGTCGCTTCTGGATCTCTCTGAAAAAACGCGGCGACCGCGACGTCTCCGCCAGTCAGTTCATTGACCGGATACGTCCGCAACTGATGAAAGTCCCGGGCATCGTGCTGTACCTGCGCGCCGGGCAAGACATCAACCTCAGCTCCGGTCCGAGTCGCGCGCAGTACCAATACGTGCTCAAGAGTAACGACGGGGCACTCCTGAGCACCTGGACCCAGCGCCTGACGGAAAAACTGCGCGCCAACCCGGCGTTCCGTGACATTTCCAACGACCTGCAACTGGGCGGCAGCATCACCCACATCAGCATTGACCGTAGCGCCGCCGCACGTTTCGGCCTGACCGCCAGCGATGTCGACGAAGCGTTGTACGACGCCTTCGGCCAGCGGCAGATCAATGAGTTCCAGACCCAGACCAACCAGTACAACGTGATTCTGGAACTGGACACCAAGCAGCGCGGCAAGGCCGAAAGCCTCAACTATTTCTACCTGCGCTCGCCGCTCAGCGGGGAAATGGTGCCGCTGTCGGCCCTGGCCAAATTCGACGCGCCAACGGTCGGCCCGCTGTCCATCGCCCATGACGGCATGTTCCCGGCGGCCAACCTGTCGTTCAATCTGGCGCCCGGTGTGGCGCTGGGCGATGCGGTGATCATGCTCAATCAGGCCAAGACCGACATCGGCATGCCGGTGGCCATCAGCGGTAATTTCCAGGGCGCGGCCCAGGCGTTCCAGAGTTCGCTGGCCAGTCAACCATGGCTGATCCTGGCCGCGTTGGTGGCGGTGTACATCATTCTCGGCGTGCTGTACGAGAGCTTCGTCCATCCGCTGACCATCATCTCGACACTGCCGTCGGCGGGGCTCGGCGCGGTGATCATGTTGTGGATTTGCGGGCAGGACTTTTCGATCATGGCGCTGATCGGGCTGGTGTTGCTGATCGGGATCGTGAAGAAGAACGGCATCCTGATGATCGACTTCGCCCTCGAAGCGCAACGCAAGGGCGGGCTGTCGCCGGAAGAAGCGATCTACCAGGCCTGTATCACACGATTCCGGCCGATCATCATGACCACCCTCGCCGCCCTGCTCGGCGCGCTGCCATTGATGCTCGGTTATGGCACCGGCGCCGAACTGCGCCAGCCCTTGGGGATCGCGGTCGTCGGCGGCTTGCTGGTGAGCCAGGCGCTGACGTTGTTCACCACGCCGGTCATATACTTGTGGCTTGAGCGGCTATTCCATCGGCCTAAGCCAACGCCACATCCGGCTCTGGCGACCACAGACTGAGGCGGGGTCATGCGCGTTCTGATTATCGAAGACGAAGAAAAAACCGCGGATTATCTGCACCGCGGCCTGACGGAACAGGGTTACACCGTGGACCTGGCGCGCGACGGCGTTGACGGCCTGCACCTGGCGCTGGAAAGCGACTACGCGGTGATCGTCCTCGACGTCATGCTCCCGGGCCTCGACGGCTTCGGCGTACTGCGCGCGTTGCGTGCGCGCAAGCAAACCCCGGTAATCATGCTCACCGCCCGCGAGCGTGTGGAAGACCGGATCAAAGGCCTGCGCGACGGTGCCGACGATTACCTTGGCAAACCGTTTTCCTTTCTGGAACTGGTGGCGCGCCTGCAAGCGCTGACCCGCCGCAGCGGTGGTCATGAACCAGTGCAGGTGAGCATCGCCGACCTGTGGATAGATTTGATCAGCCGCAAAGCCACCCGTGCCGGCACGCGCCTGGACCTGACCGCCAAGGAGTTCTCGCTATTGAGCGTGCTGGCCCGCCGTCAGGGTGAAATCCTGTCGAAAACCGCCATTGCCGAAATGGTCTGGGACATCAATTTCGACAGCGACGCCAACGTTGTCGAAGTCGCGATCAAACGCCTGCGCGCCAAACTCGACGGGCCGTTCGAAGAGAAACTGCTGCACACAATTCGTGGCATGGGTTATGTGCTGGAGAGCCGTGGTGTCCAGTAACTCAATCGCGCTACGCCTGAGCGGGATGTTCACGCTGGTGGCACTTTTGGTGTTTCTGTTGATCGGCTGGGCGCTGTATCAACAGGTCGATAAAGGCCTGGGTTTGTTGCCCGAGGCTGAACTGGACGCGCGCTACAGCGTGCTTGAATCCACGGTCGGGCGTTATGGCACGCCCGAGCATTGGGTGAAGATCAACAACAAGCTCAAGCTGCTCGGCGAAGAAGACAAACGCATCAGCTTCTGGATCATCAGCGGTGATCCGCACTACGAATACGGCAACCTGACGCCGCAGATTCGCGCCTTTGCCGAAGGCCCGCTGGGCATGCGCGACTTGAATCTTGCGGATCAGCCTTATCCGCTGAAAGTGCTGGTCAGTCAGTTCCCGGCCAAGGATCAACGCCCGCCGTTGCGCTTCATGATCGGCATCGACACCGAGACGTTTTTGCAAACTCAGCACCATTTGCTGGTTGCCCTGATCAGCCTGGCGATCATCGGCGTGTTGCTGGCGTCGGCCCTCGGTTATTGGGTGGCGCGGATCGGCCTCAAGCCGCTGATCAAGTTGTCCCAGGAAGCCCAGCGGCTGGCACCGCCGTTGTTGTCCGGTCGCCTGCAATTGTCGCCGCTACCGCCGGAACTGAATCAGTTCGTCAATTCGTTCAACTCGACACTGGAGCGGGTCGAACAGGCTTACTCGCGCCTTGAGTCGTTCAACGCGGACGTGGCCCACGAACTGCGCTCGCCCCTGACCAACCTGATCGGCCAGACCCAGGTTGCGCTGACTCGCGGGCGATCCGCCGAACACTACTTTGAAGTGCTGCAATCGAACCTTGAAGAGCTTGAGCGACTGCGCTCGATCATCAACGACATGCTGTTCCTCGCCAGTGCAGACCAAGGCAGCAAAGCCACCAAACTGACCTCCACCTCGCTGGCCGATGAAGTGGCCACGACCCTGGAGTATCTGGATTTCATCCTTGAAGACGCGCAGGTTCAGGTGCAGGTCAGTGGCGATGCCCAAGTGCGGATCGAGATCGCTCATCTGCGCCGGGCGTTGATCAACCTGCTGAGCAACGCGGTGCAGCACACCGAGCCTGGGCAAGTGATTGAGGTGCGGATCGAGGTTGAGGAGCATCAGGTCAGCATCGGGGTTGCGAACCCAGGGTCGCCGATTGCCAGCGAGCATTTGTCGCGGCTGTTTGAGCGTTTTTATCGGGTCGATGCATCGCGCAGCAACAGTGGCAACAACCATGGCTTGGGGTTGGCGATCGTCAAGGCGATTGCACTGATGCACGGCGGGGACGTGTTTGTGCGCAGTGATCACGGCATGAATACCTTCGGCATCCACCTCCCCGTCTGATCCAACCCGGCCCTCAGAAGCCACCTCACCAGAGGACATGTTCAATTCGGCCACCTACTGTTGCTTTAAGCGCAACAGTCCTTTCATGAATCCGCTCTTTTTCCCCTCTCCAATCCCCCTTATCTTGGCCCCACCAAACAGCACTTGCCAAGCAAGAAGGTTTTAAAGATGTCCAACACTATGGGTATTGCCAGCGCTTTCGTTTTGTCCTCTTTGTTTCTGTCTCCGTTCGCCATCGCTGAAGAGTCGCAGACGTTCGTCGCGCAAAACTCCGCCCGCGCTGCTGCATTCGAACAGTATCANAGCGAAATGACNGCCAAGGCCCAGGAAGCTGCGCAAACCCCTCAAGCGTCGAGNACTCAGNCCCNGCCAGTGGTTGAGAAAGACAGCTGATTGCCCCGTATCACTCTGTTTCCCTCGACACTTTTCATCGGCTCTTCCCTTTGAAAAGTTGTCTTCAAAGCCGCTGCTATCAGCGGCTTTTTTTCGTTGTGGTTTTAAACAGCTTTAGTTCGTCTTCCCTAACAAGAAACATCCTGAGTCTCAAAACAATGAGGCTCTAAGTTGACCCAAGGAGCTTTACCGCTAGTGCGTTTCCCTCTCAGATTCAGCCCGTTATTCATTGCAATCGCTGCAACGGTGACGCCTGCCGCTCACGCCGCAGACGACTCAAACGCCGAAGGTTTCGTTGAAGGATCGAGCCTCAACCTCAACGCCCGTAACTACTACATGAACCGCAACCGCCTGCAGCACACGGACGACAACATTGAATGGGGCCAGGGTTTCCTTGGCCTCTTCGAATCGGGCTACACCCAAGGCACCGTCGGTTTCGGCGTTGACGCCCACGCCATGCTCGGGCTCAAGCTCGACGGCGGTGGCGGCACTGATAATTCGAGCATCCTGCCGGTCAGCGATGGCAACGGCAAAGCGCCAGGTTCGTTCTCAACGGCGGGTGGCACACTGAAAATGCGTGCCTTCGACACCGAACTGAAGGCCGGTGACTTGTTTCTCGCCAACCCGGTGATCGCCGGCGGCGAAACCCGCATGCTGCCCCAGACCTTTCGCGGCGTCAGCCTGACCAACCACAGTTTTGACGGCTGGATGATCGAAGGTGGCCAGGCGAGTTTCACCAAGCCTTACAACCAGAGTGGACACACCCGAATCGGCACGTCCTACGGCAGCCTGGCCGACGGTGACGAAAGTAAGCACCTGAATTGGGCCGGCGTGGCCTGGAGCGGCCTGCCGGGGTTAACCAGCAGCCTCTATGCTTCCGAACTCAAGGACATCTGGAACCAGTATTACTACGACCTGGATTACACCTACGCNTTGAACGATCTGGTCAGCCTCAACCCGGGNCTGCATGCCTATCACACGCAAGACACCGGCNATGCGCTGCTGGGCCACATCGACAACAACACCTACAGCCTGCATTTCACCGTGGGCGTGGGCAATCACAGCGTTACCGCGGCCTATCAGCGGGTCAACGGCAACACNCCNTTCGANTACATCAGCCAGGGCGACAGCGTCTACCTCGACAATTCCCAGCAGTATTCGGACTTCAACGGCCCGAACGAACGCTCATGGAAACTCAAGTACGCCTACGACTTTGTCGGGCTCGGCCTCGCCGGCCTGACCTCGGCGGTCTCTTACTCCCAAGGGGAACTGGACCTGACCAAGGTCGACCCGGACAGCCCCGGTTATGCCTCGTGGTACAGCGCTGATGGCAAAAACGCCAGGCACTGGGAACGCGACATCGATCTCAAGTATGTGGTTCAGGGCGGCAAGGCCAAAAACCTGGCGCTGCGTCTGCAATGGGCGACCAACCGTGGAGGCAACGGCTACGGCGTACTGGATCAGGACACCGATGAATACCGGGTGATCGTCGACTACCCGCTCAATGTCTTCTAAGCTTCTATAAGTAAAAGGCCAGCATGTTTTGCTGGCCTTTTTTTTATCCGGGATTTATACAGGCGCTCCGAACGCAAAGGGTATCTGGGATTCTGCCTGAGTCTTGCAAAACACTTTCATAACGCCTCATTAGCAGAAGTCAGAACCATGAGTGTGAGCACTGCAATTTCTCACCATCCGATCCGGTCGACGCGATCGGAGCAGCTTCTGCTTCTCGGCAGTTTGCTGCTGGTGATTGCGATATCAAGCATCGTGACGTTCCTGCTCATTCGCGAACGCGCCAATGCTGAACACTCCGCCACTCGCGCAGCCACCAACATCGTGCAACTGATCGACGCCGACGTGCTGCGCAATGTCGAACTCTATGACCTGTCCTTGCTCGGCTTGATCGCCGCCTCCCAGCGTGAAGACCTCAAGAACGTTTCCCCTGCCATCCACCATCTGGCCTTGTTTGACCGCGCCACTGCCGCGCCGTACAAGGGCGACATTTTGTTGCTGGACAACAAGGGCGACGTGATCGCCGACTCGGCCTCGGTAGAGCCCAGAAAGGGCAATTTTGCTGACCGCGAATACTTTCAGTCGCACGTGAACAATCGCGACCCGAGCATGTTCATCAGCCGTCCCTTCCGTTCCAGACTGCCTGAACATGAATGGCGAATCAGCTTCAGTCGCCGGGTCAGCGGCTCACAGGGTGAATTTCTTGGCGTGGCCGAAGCCGCCATGCGCTTGAGTTATTTCGATCAACTGTTCAACAGCTTGAGCATCGGTCGTGACAGCTCGGTCAACCTGATCAGCTCGGACGGGATTCTTCTGGCCCAGGAACCCCGCTTGGCCGAAGAGCTGATTGGCAAGGACTTCAGCAACCGTCCCAACTTTCAGCGCATCGTCAAGGAAGGCAACGGCAGCTTCACCAGTGTTTCAAGCCACTATAAGGACAAACGCCTGTACACGTTCTCCAAGGTGGGCAACTTGCCGTTGATCGTCATCGTTGCACTGTCCAGTGATGAAGTGTTTGCGTCGTGGAAGCGCACGGCGGTGGTGGTCAGCGTTGCGACTATTGCGCTGTGCATCGGCTTGCTCTGGCTGACTTGGCTGCTCAGCCGGGAACTGCGCCTGCGCCACAACGCCGAACAGGAGCTGGCGCAACTGGCGGCCACCGATGCCTTGACCGGCCTGGCCAACCGCCGAACGCTGGATCAGGTCCTGCGTCATGAGTGGTTCCGCGCTCAACGTTCCGGCCAGCCATTGTCGCTGCTGATGATTGATGCCGACCATTTCAAGGCGTTCAACGATCGTCATGGGCATCAGGCTGGCGACGATGCGTTGCGCTCGGTGGCCAAGGTGATCTCCGACAATGTGAGGCGACCAGCCGATCTGGTCGCCCGTTATGGCGGTGAGGAGTTTTCGGTGATTCTCGCGGAAACCGACAGCCAGGGTGCGCAACAGATTGCCGAACACATCCGCGCGACAGTGGAACAATTGCCGCTGGTGGCAGGTGCCGAGTCGCCAATTACTGTCAGTATCGGTATCAGCACCTGGACCACCTCCGCCGAGATCAGCCTGGAACAGCTATTGTTTGCAGCGGACAAGGCGCTGTATCAGGCCAAGGAAAGTGGGCGTAATCGGGTGGTTTGTGCGGATTAGAAGGCATAAAAAAAGGCCACCCGAAGGTAGCCTTTAAAAACTAGAGAGGTTTTTTACTTACACGGCCGCAACTGGACGCATGTAAGAGATCGGTGCAGTGCTGGCGTCTTCGAAAGTCACGACTTCCCAAGCATCTGTCTGCTCAATCAACTTGCGCAGCAGCTGGTTGTTCAATGCATGTCCGGACTTGAAGCCCTTGAACTCACCNATCAGGCTATTGCCCAGCAGGTAGAGGTCACCAATTGCATCGAGGATCTTGTGCTTNACGAATTCGTCTTCATAGCGAAGGCCGTCTTCGTTCAGTACACCATCCGCGTCGACCACAATAGCGTTTTCAACGCTGCCGCCGAGTGCGAGGTTGTGCTTGCGCAGGTACTCGATATCACTCATGAAACCAAAGGTACGGGCGCGGCTGACTTCTTTTACGAACGAAGTGCTGGAAAAATCCACGCTTGCACTTTGTGTGCGGTTACGGAAAACCGGGTGATCGAAATCGATCTCGAAACTCACCTTGAAGCCTTCGAAAGGGACGAAAGTGGCGCGCTTGTCGCCGTCTTCCACTGTCACTTCCCGCAGGATCCGGATGAACTTCTTCGGTGCGTCCTGTTCTTCCAGGCCGGCCGATTGAATCAGGAATACGAAAGGTCCAGCGCTACCATCCATGATCGGAACTTCAGACGCGGAGAGCTCGACGTAGGCGTTATCGATGCCCAGGCCAGCCATGGCCGAGAGCAAGTGCTCCACCGTATCCACTTTGGTGTCACCACTGACCAATGTGGTCGACATCGTGGTTTCACCAACGTTTTCCGCGCGGGCAGGAATCTGCACCACAGGGTCGAGATCGGCACGAACAAACACAATGCCGGTGTCGATAGGTGCGGGCTTGAGGGTCAGGTATACCTTTTCCCCGGAGTGCAGGCCTACACCTGTAGCACGGATAATATTTTTCAGTGTGCGTTGTTTAATCATGGCTTGGGCCGCTTCAGCGCAAATTGCGAACTGGTATCAACAAAGGCTGGCGATGATAGCAGACCAGACCTTTGCTGAACACCAATCACCTTCATAGCCCTGATACATTCCATCAATCGGCCTGACGACGCAGGAATGCCGGGATGTCCAGGTAGTCCAGATCATCTTGCGGATTCATCTTCGCGGCAGTCGCAGCACCGGCCTGAGCCTGGTTGCGCATGACGGTCGGACGGTCCAGGTCACGATAGTTCACAGCAGGCGCTTCCTGACGCGAAGGCGCTTGTTGCTGCGGTTGCGAAGTCACGGAGGTGTGCATGGTGTTGTCGATAACCTTCACAGGCTTCTCGATTTTCGCGCCCAAACCAGTGGCTACTACTGTTACGTGCAGCTCGTCGCGCATGTCCGGATCGATAACGGTACCGACCTTGACCATCGCGTGCTCGGAAGCGAAAGCTTCGATGATGCTACCCACGTCGGAGTACTCACCCAGGGACAGGTCAGGACCGGCGGTGATGTTCACCAGGATGCCGCGTGCACCTTGCAGGTTCACGTCTTCCAGCAATGGGTTGCGAATGGCCGCTTCGGTGGCCTCACGTGCACGGTTCGGACCGCTGGCGCAGCCAGTGCCCATCATCGCCATGCCCATTTCGCTCATCACGGTACGCACGTCGGCAAAGTCGACGTTG
>Ga0065712_10000787_pt1 | contig 15868 bp, 11 predicted proteins | sample MisRhiReplicate1_FD_59099 | JGI IMG/M metagenome (GOLD analysis project Ga0065712, IMG submission 59099) | Miscanthus rhizosphere microbial communities from Kellogg Biological Station, MSU, sample Rhizosphere Soil Replicate 1: eDNA_1 v3... | ecosystem: Host-associated > Plants > Roots >...
CAGCGTGCCGAGTGCCAACACACCAAAGCCAAGCCAGAGCCAGTTGACGAGCGGCGTGACGGTGATCTCGATGTTGGCTGTCTGCTGCGCCGCCTCGAACTGCGGCATCACGATGTACAGGTCTTCGGCGAGCGTGCGGCGGATAGCGACTTCCGTCGTCGGTTGATCCTCGTGTTTCCGGAAGAACCAGCGTGCCGGATACATCTTGGTCAGCTCGCCACCGTCCTTGAGTATGGTGAGCTCCGCCGAGACCATCTGCTTTCGGCCATCGTCGGTGACGCGAATGCGGTCGTGGCGAATGTCATAGCCGCCGACATGCGCCACCTGCCCCGGCTTCATCACAAGCGTCTCGTGCTTCTTCATGTCCGAGCCCGCGAAGCCCAGGAACATCAGGACGATCCCGACGTGCACGAGGTAACCGCCGTAGCGGCGCTTGTTGCGGCCGACCAAACCGACAAGCGCGGTGAACATGTCCGTACCGCTCGTCTGCTGCCGGACGCGCGCGCCACGCCAAAATTCCTGCCCGATCGTGCCCACGACGAAGCCGCTGAAAGCAAAGCACAAACCCGCACTCCAGAACGGGATGCCAAGAGCCACGACGGTCCCGCCTAGCACGAGACCAGATATCGTTGGCAAAAGGAACTGTGTCCTGAGGTTGTCGACCGTCGATCGACGCCACGCCAGCAACGGCCCGATGCCGGTCAGCAGCAGCATGATCAGACCGATCGGCACCATCCACTGGTTGAAGAACGGTGCGGCGACGGTAATACGCTGGCCGGTGATCGCCTCGCTCAGCGTCGGGAACATCGTGGCGAACAACACGAAGAACGCACTGAACAGCAGGATCCAGTTGTTGTAGAGGAACGCGGCTTCACGCGACACCCAGGAATCGAGCTCGTTGCGTGCCTGGAGCAACGGCATGCGGTAGATGACGAAGCCGAAGCTGAAAATGAGCATCGACACCATGAAGCCGGTGAACAGCCTCGTCAATACCGGATCCTGTCCGAACGAGTGCACGGACTGCACGATGCCGGACCGCGTCATGAACGTGCCGAACAGCGTCAGGAAGAACGTCGTGATCACCAGCGAGACGTTCCAGACGCGCAACATGCCGCGCCGCTCCTGCACCATCACCGAGTGCAGGAACGCGGTCGCCGTGAACCACGGAAGCAGGCCGGCGTTCTCAACGGGATCCCACATCCAGTAGCCACCCCAGCCCAGCTCCTCGTACGCCCAGATCATGCCGAGGCCGAGGCCGATCGAGAGGAACAGCCACGCGATCATCGTCCAGCGGCGCACGGCTCGCAGCCACGAGTCATCCAGGTGGCCGCTGATCAGCGCGGCCATGCCGAATGCGTACGGAATGGTGAGACCGACGAACCCCGAATACATCGTCGGCGGGTGGATCACCATGTAGAAGTTCTGCAGCAGCGGATTCAGTCCGGCGCCGTCCGTCGGGTTCTGCGTGAGGTACGTCGAGAACGGGTTGTTGTGCACGATCATCAGGAAGAGGAAGAACATCTCCACAACCGAGATGACCGCAACCACGTAAGGAATGAGTTCGCGATGGCGCTCGCGATTGACGTACACCGCGATCGCACCGAACACCGACAGCAGCGAAACCCAGAACATGATCGAGCCGTCGAGCCCGCCCCAGTACGACGTCAGCTTGTAGAAAAGGGGTTGCGTCGAATCCGAATAGCGCTGGACGTACTTGATCGAATAGTCGCCGGTGACGAACGCATAGACGATCACGGCCGATGCGGCCGACATGATCGCCGTGACGAGATAGAAGGCGCCGACTCCGCTTTCGATCAGCGCGCGCGAGCGGCGCCTGGCACCACCCACTGAAATCGCGGCCGCGTAAGCACAGACGACGAAAGCTGCCAGCAGCAGGTAGTAACCGAGGGATGCCATTCCTCTACTCTACTTTGGTGGGGCGCCGAGCGGTGGTGCGGCGGCCTCGTATTTCGATGGACACTTCGCCGTCATGTCCGTGGCCTTGAAGCCCTCGGACGTGAGTCGTCCCGTGAGCACGACCTCTGAGTCGTCCTTGAACGTATCCGGGACCACACCGGTATAGAACGCGGTCAGCTTCTGACCGTTCCGCTGGATCTCGAATCGATAGTCGAGCGAGTCGCGCTTCCGGCCGATCGAACCTGGAACCACATTGCCATGCACCTGGAGGTTTTTGTCCTTCCAGGTTGCCGGCTGAGTCACGACTTCATCGACGTACTTGTAGTACTGCATGCTCTCGCCGAGCGTCGTGTACATGAGGACGCCGAATGCGGTCAGCAGCACGATCGAGGTGATGCCTATCTTTGCGGCTTTGTGGCTCATAAATAAGGACTTCTCGCAGCGGAAGCTTCCGTCAGGATAGCAGCAATCCCGCCTTCATGCACATCCGGTAGACCACGGCGATCGGCAGCCCGACGACGTTGGTATAGGACCCGGTGATGCGGGTCACGAAGCGGGATGCAAGACCTTGGATGCCATAACCCCCGGCCTTGTCCATTGATTCCCCACTGGCGACGTACCACGCGATCTCGGCCGGCGAGAGGTCGGCAAACTCGACCACAGTGGTCTCCACCTCCGTTTTAACTGCAGGCGAGCCGTTCTTTATTAAGCACACGCCAGAGATGACGAGGTGGGATCGGCCGGACAGTCGTCGTAGCATTCGCGCCGCGTCCTCGCTATTCGACGGCTTCCCCAGAATCTGGCCCTCGACAACAACGGCCGTGTCGGCGGCGAGCACGAACCTGCCAGGCATGCGCTGGCTGATGGCGTGACCTTTTGCGTCGGCGACGCGTCGGACGTAAGCCTCCGGAGCCTCGCCGGGTTCGACATCCTCGTTCACGTGAGCCGGTTGGATTTCAACGTCGATCCCGGCCTCCCGTAGCAGGTCGGCGCGTCGCGGGGACGCGGAGGCCAGAATCAGGAGCACGGTTCATGATAGCTTCGCTTTTCTCGCATGAACCTCTGGGTGCAACGGGTCTTGGGACGGGTGGTCTCACTACGCGAAGACGAGACCACGGTGGCGCTCTTGATGTTCGCCTACTCGTTCCTGGCGATGACGGCGCACAGCATCCTCAAGCCCGTCACAGGTTCCAGCTTCATCGACCAGCTCGGCGCCGACAACCAGCCATGGGTGCAACTCGTGGTCGGGCTGTTCATCGGCGTGTTGATGCACTGGTACGCCAACGTCGTCCGGAAGCTCCCGCGGCGGCGCGTGATTCCGATCACCTTGCTCGGGATCGACGTGCTTCTAGTGGCGTTCTGGGCGTTACTGCAGACCGGCGCCGTGTGGGTCACGGTTGGTCTGTACTCGCTCGGTCTTCTGCTTGGCGTGTTTCTCATCAGCCAGTTCTGGACGCTCGCCACTGAGATCTACGACGCGCGTCAGGCGAAGCGGCTCTTCGGATTCATCGGCGGCGGTGCCAGTCTTGGCGGTGCGGTCGGCGCGACGATCCTGCGCGTGCTGGTCTTTCAGGTCGGCAGCAACAATATGTTGCTCGTCAGCGCTGCGGTCCTTGGCCTGTGCGTAGTGATCGTCGATGCAATTCTTCGCCGACAACCGAGCCTGGATAGCGACGGCCTCGTCGAAGAGCAAGGCGTGGGCGGCCGCGAGGCCTTTCGGCTGCTCGCCGAATCTGATCACCTGAAGATCATGGCGCTCGTGATCGGCTGCGGCGCTGCCGGCGCAGCGATCGTGCAGCAGCAACTGAGCATGGCGGCCGAAGCGACCGGCGGAGACGCTGACCGCATGACCGCATTCCTGGCTGAAGTCACGGCGTGGGTGTCGATTGCCGGCTTCATCGTGCAGGTTGCGCTGACCAGTCGTATCCATCGCTCAATGGGTCTGGCCTTCGCGATGCTCCTGCTGCCGCTGGCCATGGGCTCGTCGGCGATCGTCGTGCTCATGTCGGGGGCGCTGTGGGCGCCACAACTCGCCCGCGTTCTCGAGGCCACGCTTCGCTACACCGTAGACAAGACCACTCGCGAGGTGCTGTTCCTGCCGGTGCCCCTGGAACTCAAACACCGCGCGAAGCCGTTCATCGACGTCACCGCCGATCGCTTCGCGAAAGCATTGGCTGCGGTCCTGCTCCTCGCCCTCATCAAACCGTGGGGACTCGGGCTCGATTGGCGTTCTCTGAGTTACGCCAGCCTGGGGATGACCGGCATCTGGGTGGGCATCGTGTTCGTGGCCTGGCGCGAGTACCGCCGCGCGTTTCGCGACAGCATCGGATCGCGGGCGATTGCGCCGGGCGCCATCCGCACCGACCTGGCCGACACCGCGACGATCGAGACGCTCGTCGAGGAGCTCGCGCATCCCGACGAACCCGCTGTGCTCTACGCGATCGAGATGCTCGATGCCCTCGACAAGCGACATCTCGTGACGCCTCTCCTGCTCCAGCATCAATCGCCGCGCGTGCGCGCCCGAACCTTGCGCGCCCTGGCGCTCTCGCGATCGCCAGCGGCGAGCCGCTGGCTGCCGACCGTCTCACGCATGGTGCAGGACGAAGACGTGGACGTGCGTGCTGCCGCGTTGCGCGCGCTCGCCGAGCTCGAACACGAAGACGCCGCGGTGCTGATGCGCCGCCACCTCGCCGATGCGGAGCCTCGCGTCGTCGTCACATCGGCGATCACGCTCGCGAACTCAGGGCGTCCCGACGATGTGCTGGCGGCCGAATCGGCCTTGCGGCAAATCATCACCGATCCTCGTGACAGTGCGGCGGCCGGACGCGCCGAGGCGGCGACGGCGCTCGCCCACATCGACGACCCGCGATTCCGCGCGCTGCTCGTTCCACTGCTGTACGACCGTGATCCCGGCGTCGTGCAGAAGGCGATTAACAGTGCGCGCGAGATGGGCGCGTCTGATGGTCTGTTCATCCCGGGTTTGTTGTCCCTGCTCGGTCACCGCGCACTGAAAGCGCCGGCGCGCGAGGCACTCGTTGGCTACGGCGAAACGATCATCGACGCGCTGGCCTACGCGCTTCGCGATCAACGCGAGCATGTCTGGATCCGTCGTCATATTCCGGCGACGCTGGCCGAGCTCGGAACACAGCGCTCGATGGATGCGCTCGTGGCCGCACTCGACGATCCCGACGGCTTCCTTCGTTACAAAGCCATTACCGCGATCGAGAAGATTCGTCGCGATCATCCGGCTATCTCGTGTCCGCGCGCCGTACTCGAGGCGCAGGTGGTGCGAGAGAGCTCCCGTTACTACAACGGGCTCACGCTGCAGCACAACCTGCTGCGTCATGCGCCGGAGGCCGTCGATTCGCTGCTCGCCCGCGCGCTGCAGGACAAACTGCACCGCACCATCGATCGCATCTATCGTCTGCTCGGCCTGCTCTATCACGTGGGTGATGTGGCGGCGGCGAGATACACGATTGAACAGGGTGAAGCGAGGCGCCGCGCGGCGGCGGTCGAGTATCTCGATAACTTGCTCGGCGGCGTCGTGCGCAAGCGCGTGATGCCGATCCTGGACGACTCGCCACTGACCGAGAAGGTCCGCTACGCCAACGCCGTGCTGAAGAGCCGACCGCGTGATCTGGAAGACACGCTCGCACAACTGGTGCACGAGGACGATCCGGTCGTTGCAGCCGCCGCGATTCACTTCGTCGGCCAGCGGCATGCGTGGGGACTCAGTGACGACCTCGAATATGTCGCATCGCATCGTTCAGACAATCGCATCATCGGCGAAGCGGTGTCATGGGCCCTGGCGACCAGGCATGCCAATGGTGGATCGCTCACGGCGTCGATCGATTCGTTGCCGATCGTCGAGCTCGCCGATCGCGTCCGCGTCATTCCATTGTTCGCGACGCTGTCGGTAGACGAACTGTTCAGGATTGCGGAAGCTGGCGAGGAGATCCGCCACCCAGCAGGCCGGGAGCTCTGTCACGCCGCGACACCCGCGGAAGAAGTCCTGTTTTTGCTCGAAGGCGGCGCACGAACCGTCGAAGGTCCTTCTCCCGACGCCGACGTCATGCCGCCGGCCGTGATTGGTTTCGAGGACGTGCTGCAAGGCACGGCGCTTCGGAGCACGGTGCGCGCGATCGAGCCGACCGTCTGCTTCCGTATCGCCGCTGACGACTTCATGACCATGGTGTCGGACAACGTGCTGCTGGCGCAGGGCCTGTTCGCGCTTCTGCTCGCCAACGATCGTCCGCGTCTCCCGTTCGCGCAGCCGGCGCGTGTGCTGGCCGATCACGAATCGCCAGGAGCCGTACATGCCGCCAGGCTGTTACGGCACGACCCGCTGCTATCGCGCGCTTCGGCCGCACAACTGCTCGCCCTGACGGCCATCGCACCGGAAGTGCCACTCAAAGCAGGGGCGGTGCTCTTCGACGTCGGCACGCCACCGGCCGTCTATCAAATCGTCCAAGGCGAAGTCGTCCTCGAATTCCCCGGAACGAATATGGCTGTCGCCCCAGCCGGTGCCACAATCGGGGTCGCCGACACTCTCGCGGGAACGACGTCGGGCTGGCGCGCAACCGTGACCAAGGACGGCCGCGCACTACGACTGGAGCGCGAGGAATTGTTCTCAGTGCTCGCCGATCACGTTGACCTGATGCAGGGCCTCTTTGCCGGCGTCCTCGCGCTACGGGACACGGAGACGAAAGTGGCTGAGCTGTCGTAAGATCCCCTCGTCTACCCAACATCGAAAGGGGCACTCATGGACGTCCGTCATCGCTCCAGAGTCCTGGTCGCGATCCTGCTTGTGGGGCTTGCGCCCACTCTTCTCGCGCAGGAGACCCCTGCGCCTCCGCCCTCGGCAGCGCTGTCGCCCGAGGCGATGGAGGCGTTCCTCCTCAAAGCGCGCGTGGTGAGTACGCGAGACGCCGGCAGCGGCGTGACCAACTCCCGCCGCGCGACGTTGAGCGACGGTCAGCTCACACATGACGCTCATATCCAGACCGTGGACGTCGCTCAGGCGGTCTTCGAAGCCGGGCGCAACACCGAAGTGAATTTCAAGGACACCTACCGATACAACATCGCTGGCTACCGCGTCGCGAAGTTGATTGGCCTCACGACAGTGCCGATGTCAGTCGAACGCACCGTCGAGGGCAAGGTCGCCGCCGTCACGTGGTGGGTAGACGACGTCCAGATGGACGAAAAAGAGCGGATGAAGACCAAGACGCTCGGACCCGATCCGGTACGGACCAACAAGCAGATTCAGATCATGCGGATCTGGGACGAACTCATTCAGAACCGCGATCGCAATCAGGGCAACATCCTCTGGACCCATGACTGGACGATGTGGCTCATCGATCACACGCGCGCCTTCAGGCTGAACGGGAATCTGCTCAAGCCAGAACAACTGTCACGCTGCGATCGCGGTCTTCTCGAGCGCCTGCGCGCGATGACGCCCGAGTCACTGTCGCAAGCGGTTGGCAACTCGCTGACGAAGCAGGAACAGGAAGCGTTGCTCGCTCGCCGCGACAAGATCATCAAGCTCTACGACGACCGCATCGCGCGGCTCGGAGAACCGGTCGTACTGTTCACTCTCTGACGCGAGTCGGTGCAAGGAACTAACGGTGGTCGGTGCAAGGCGCTATCGCGCGTCGGTGCTAACTGACTGTCGATCGTCGGTGCGAGGCAGAATCGTTGCGACGCAGTGAACCCACCGCACCAACGAGCGTTAGCGAGTTTGCACCGAGAGGCGTAAGCGGCTTCGCACCGACACCGAAGTCACCTTGCACCGGTCAGCGCGAGATTCGGAACAACGAGCGGCTCTCTTCGATCGAGGTAGATCGCAGTCGCCTTATCCCCCTGCAACTCGAGGGCAGATGCGACCCCTCCTGGATAGAACTCGCCGTTCACCATGCCCGTGTCGATCAAAATGACGCGACCGCCAAGGCGTGGCGTGAGTTTACCGGCGACGGTGGTGTGACCGATCACGATCGCGCGAGCCTTCATACGCTCGAGAATGACATCGACCGTCGGCGCAAGAGACGACTCCGGCTCGCTGGCCAGACCTCGGTACCAGAGCGGACCGGTTTCGCTGGCTGCAAACAACGTGGATACGTGATCGAGCGGCACCGGCAATGACATCAGGTCCTTGCGGACTGCGGCGTTGACGCCTTCGCAGCCCATCATCGAGACGGGCTCGCTGATGCCACCATGCAAGAACAGGATGCCGTTGATGCGCGCGACCGCCGCGCGCTGCCGCACCCAGGCGCCGTACTCACCCTTGGCCTCGAACGCGAAGCGCATCTCGAGGCTGCCGAGCGGGACTTCCTTCATGAACTGTTCGCGATACACCGCCGGATCGAACGGCTTCCCCTGGGCCTTGGCGTTCTTCTCCGCTTCAGCGCTGAACACGCCCAGGGCGCGCTCGCGAAGATCGGTAGAATCCCCGTTCTTGAACGCATCGGTCTCGCCCTGGCTCACATAGCGCCAGTCGGAGACGAGCCGCATCAACTCGTGATTCCCAAGCAGCGCATACACGCGGCCACCCGCGCGCTGTGCCTCGCCCTCCAACTTCCGCAGCAGGTCGAGCGCCTTTCGAGAGTCCGGCCCACGGTCGAGGACGTCGCCGGTCTGCACCAGTACCGTCTTCTTGCCGCTCCAGCGGTTGCGGTTGTCGATGATGCTCGCGGCACGAAGAATCGCGACGAACTGGTCGAATGCGCCATGGACGTCACCGACTGCCACGATGCGTTCGGTGGTCTGGACGTCGCAGGGAAAATCGGACGCTTGCGGAGCGCGCTGCTGCGCCGCGGGTCTGACACCCGCGAGGGCGAGCGCCAAAAGCGCCGCAAAAATGAGGCCGCCAACGGAACGAGGGGGACGTCCGGTCGCGCGAAGTGTCACGTTAAGAATGATATCGTTTATGGCCCAGTGATTCCCGTCAATCACGTCATGGCCGACGCGCTCGCGTCCATTCTGCGGCGCGCCCCGCTGACGCCCGAGAAGATCGCATTTTCGTGGCGTACCGCCGTCGGTCCGGCCGTCGATAAAGTGACGGCCATCGAGTTCAAAGACGGTGTGCTCTACGTACGGGCAAAGGATGCCGCCTGGCAGCGCGAGGTCGAACGGTCCGCCGCGCTGATCCGCTCGCGGCTCGATGCGTTGTTGGGAGATCGCATCGTGCGCCGCATCGTGGTCGCGAAGCCTTAGGTGACACGGTCATACACACAGGAGACTGCAGATTTGGCCAGCGCCAGCGAAACTCTCGTATCCCCACGTCAGCAACTGAGCAACGAGTACGACCGGCAGCGTCTCGAGGACGTCGGATTCATGACGTGCATGACGCTCGTGCTGCTCGGCAACTACTCGCAGACCGGACACTTCGGTGGGCCGCTCGCCTACACGCCGTACAACGTCGCCGTTCACCTGGCCGGACCAAAGCTGGGCGGGCTGCGCTTCGATTACCGGCGGCCGAAGCATCCGTATTCCGACAAGTTCATGCTCGCTGGGGGACACTGCATTCCCACCTGCTACGCGCTGTGGATGATCATGGGCCAGGCGCTGGAGCGCCGGTTTCAAGGCACGGGTGACAAGCGTTACTCCGTCGATCCTCACGTGGCGATTCTGCCAATCGACGCACTCGGCTTCCGTCGCGGCGCAGGCGCGATGAAGTCGCTGCTCCAGGATCACGGCCTCGCCGACATGCCGCTCTTTGCGCAGGCCAAAGCGCGCGGTATCAAAGCCCTCGCCGGTCACGCGGAAAGCGTTGATGTCACCAACGACGTCAACGGCGGCCCTTCAGGAATCGGCATCGCGACAGCGGCTGGCAAAGCCGCCTTCTGGGACATCGCGGGCGCGTCGATGGAGGGACCAAAGATCATCGCCTTCGAAGGCGAGTTCGCGATGACGGAAGGTCACGCGCAGGAACTGAAGACACAGGCACTGGCGCTCAAGACCGGCAAGCGTCTTCGCGTGATGATCTCCGACAACAACGCCGGCATCGATGATTCACTAATCGGCGGTGTCATCGACGCGAAGTACGACGCCTACAGACTCGTCGAGCAGTGGACGTCGTATGGGTGGAACGTCTTTACCGTCAAGGACGGCAATGACTACGGTCAGGTCGTCGCGGCGTTGAAAGCCCTCGAGGATTCCGATCCCGCAGATCGACGACCGGTCGTGTTGATCGGGAAGACGACGAAGGGCTACTGGCCTGCGGCGGTCGGGGGCACGATTCCCGAGGGCGGCAAGCAGGTGGTCGGCTACCCGAGTCATCCCTACGCAATGAAGATGAACTCGGAGTACTTCGTCGCGCTCGCTCGAACCTTCGAGAAGCGCTACGGCGTCACGTTCCAGGGCATCGCCGACGGTCCGGTCAAGGACAACCGCGATCGTCTCATCCAGTACAAGACCAACATCGACGTGGTGATGTCGGTGCTCGAGAAGAACGGGCTGGGCGACTGGCTTGCCGATCACCTCGTGGAGATCGGCGACTCACTCCGGGACGATGCGCAGTTGCGTTTTTCGGCCAGCTCGGATCCGTTCCTCGACGATCGTCTTCGCGTGAAGAACCTCCCCGTCGACCCGCAGAAGGTCACTGTCACGAATGGCGTGTCCGGTGCGACGAAGGACGTCGGCATCACGTTGTTCCGTAAGGCTGGCGAGGTCGCGGGGACGCGACGCGCGATCTCCGAGATCGTGAAGTGGCTGAACTACGTCACTGGCAATCGCATGCTGACGGTCGCCGCCGATCTCTCCGAGTCGATCAATCTCGAACACGGCAGCATTTGGGGTCACTACGATCCCGAGACCAATCCGCTCGGGACGCGCATCAAGGCCGCGATTCAGGAAGCGGGTAATGCGTCGACGGCAATCGGCTTAGTCAGTCAGAGCGCAGCACTCGATCCTGAAACGTTCTCCGGCGTGTGGGCGATCAGCGGCACCTACGGCGCATTCACGCCGCTGATGTACACACCGGCGCGCGTGTGGAGTCAGCAGAGCCAGGACAGCAAGTTCCGCATGGGTGTGCTGCACATCCTCGTCGGACACTCAGGTCCTGAGACGGCGGCCGATGGACGCACGCACTTCGGCATCTTCGCGCCGCAGGTCTGGAAGCTCTTCCCGCGTGGCGAAGTCATTCACCTGAACTTCTGGGATTACAACGACGTGGCGCCGGCATACTTCGCGGCCGCAGAAATCGCCGCGCGCGAAGCCAAGGTCGGGATCATCACCCTCGAAGTGGCGAGGCCCGACTTCCCTGTCGCAGATCGATCGACGTTCGCGGATACGGATCTCCTCGCTGCGGCCAAGGGCTTCTACCTGATTCGCGACTTCAAACCCGGCCAGCCGCGTCATGGCTACGTCGTCACGCAGGGTTCGAGTTCCACCGTGAATCTCGTGAGCGTGCTGCCGGCGCTCGAAGCTGCTGGTGTGAACGTCAAGGTCATCGCAGCAATCAGCGAAGAACTGTTCGATCGGCAGCCGGAGTCGTACCGCAATTCAGTGCTTCCGCCTGAAGCGCTCTACGATCTGATGATCGTCAGCACGGGCACTCGGCGTGTGTGGCCGCTCAAAGCGGTCGGCCCTCTGACCGACGAGTACTCGCTCACGTCGGATTGGGACAATCAGTGGCTGACGGGCGGTCTCGAGCCCGATGTGATCGCAGAAGCGCATCTCGATGCGCCTTCGATCCTTGCAGGCATCAAGCGGTTCGCCGCCGATCGCGATCAGCGAATCGAGCGCCAGCGTAAGTTGTTGGGCTGATCCGACAACGAACAAACAGGGATAACCACGAAGTCCGCGACCTTCGTGGCTCTTCGTGGTTGAAAGGCTCGTTCGCTAGGAGATGACGCGCAAGAGGGCGGGCAACGACCAGAACAACAGGATGCCGGCGGCAACCAGGCCGGCGCCAATCTGAAACGGCTCGATCGCATCGAGCGGCGCCTGCACACGTCGCTCGGATTCCCATCGTTCGAGCATCTGCGCCTTCACCCACATCACATCGGCTGCAGGCAGACGAATCCCATGCCGGGGCGTTGCGGCCGCCAGCTTCGACATGTACGCCGCGATCTCGCGTTCTTCGTCAGCCGACATTGAGTGCAACAACCACTCTACCATCATGCCCTCGCTGTGAGTCCCTTTGCGACCAGCTGATCCCGGAGTCGTCCCCGCGCCCTCGACAGCAGGACCTTGATACTTCCCCGCGACAGCCCGAGTGCGGCCGCAATCTCCTCGTGACTCTCCCCTTCGACGTACGCCAGCCACAGCAGCGCACGCTCGCGCGGTTTCAGCGCGACGAATTCACGCGACACGGTGTCGTCGTACTCCGGATCGACGTGTGACTCTGTCACGCCGCGAAGGCGGTCGAGCCACGAAGCTTCCTGTGTCGCCCGACGCCAGCGATCGGCGAGCAGGTTGCTGCCGATGCGAAACACATAGCGTCGCAGTTCCTCGTCGCCGAGCCCACCGACCTCGGCCTGCAGCAGGCGGCAGAACGCTTCCTGCACCAGGTCGTCGGCGTCGGAGGGCTTTCCCGTGACGCGATACAAGTAGGACCAGAGCGCGCGCGAGTTGTGCTGATAGCACGCCGCAAACGCGCGCTCATCGAGACGCGCCACGGTCTAGACCGAGGTTCCCTGACCACGATCCCGATTGATCTGCTGTCGCTCGATGAGCCCCATGCGCTTCGACAGCAGATAAGACATGCCTGTGGACACCAGAAGTGCAGCGCCAACCGCCGTCGCGGCCGTCGCGACCACCATCAGTCCATCCACCGCCTCAACGTCGAATGTCCGTTGATCGAGCATGATGAAAAATCCGATGCCGACCGCCAGGAGCACGAAGCCGGTCTGCATCGATCGCAGAATCCGCAGCTGCGGTGCTCCGCCTTCACTACTGGACAGCGAGTTCAGGAACCGGCTGCCTGCGTCGCTCGTGAAGAAATCGGCGAAGTCTCTGGCCGATCCAAGCCGTTCGAGCAGCTTCGTGTGGAAGTCGGCGAAGACCCGCATCTGCTGCCGCCGCCGGTATCCGTCTACGACGATGTAGACGATGTAGCCAATCATGAAGAACAGGGCCGGGACGATGATGATTTCTGACTGCATGTGGCTCCTCCGCGCTACCTCGGGCTCTGTGACCGGGTGCTGACGATACAACGGGGTCGCCGCCGAGGGGGTTAACATCGAACTATGGAGACAGTGATCCTCTCGGCGGTCCGCCTCCCGACGGGAAAGTTTCTGGGCTCGTTAAAGGAATTCACCGCCCCCCAGCTGGGCGCCATGGTGGTTCGTGAGGCGGTCCAGCGCGCCGGCATCGACCCGGGCGTCGTGGACGAATGCATCATGGGCAATGTCGTGTCGGCGGGCCTCGGGCAGGCGCCGGCACGGCAGGCGGCGTTGCGCGGCGGCCTGTCCGACAACGTATCCGCGCTGACGATCAACAAAGTGTGTGGCTCGGGTCTGAAGGCCGTGATGCTCGCCTCACAAGGCATCGCCACGGGCGACTCGTCGGTCGTCGTTGCTGGTGGGATGGAGTCGATGAGCAACGCGCCGTACCTCCTGGCGCGCGCACGCGAAGGTCTGCGCATGGGCCATGGCCAGGTGCTCGACTCGATGATCAACGACGGCCTCTGGTGCAGCTTCGAAGACTGGCACATGGGCAATGCCGGTGAAGTCGTCGCGAGCGAGTGCGGTATCAGTCGTGAGGCTCAGGATACCTATGCCTTCGCGAGCCATCGCAAGGCAGCCGCTGCCACCGCTGCCGGTCGTTTCGACGCAGAGATCCTGCCCGTATCGATCCCTCAGAAGAAGGGTGAGCCGATCGTCTTCAGACACGATGAATCGATCCGTCCCGATACGACGCTCGAGGCACTCGGCAAGCTCGCACCCGCGTTCGCGAAGGGCGGTACCGTGACGGCGGGCAATGCACCTCCAGTCAATGATGGCGCCGCCGCGCTCGTTGTAACGTCGATCGCGCGCGCGCAGGAACTCGGCGTCACTCCAGTGGCGCGCATCGTCGCGCAGGCCTCGAGCGGACTCGATCCGAAGCACGTGCTGATGACGCCGGTCGAAGCGATTCGTCGCGTTGTCGCGAAGACCGGATGGAAGATGTCGGACGTTGATCTCTTTGAGATCAACGAAGCCTTCTCCGTCCAGTTGATCGCGGTGCTTCGGCAACTCGGTGTGGATCCGGCAAAGGTCAACGTGAACGGCGGCGCAGTCGCACTGGGTCATCCGATTGGCGCGAGCGGCGCGCGGATCCTGACCACGCTGCTGTATGCGTTGATGCAGCGACAGCAGCGGCGCGGAATCGCGGCGCTGTGCCTGGGCGGCGGCAATGGAGTCGCGGTCGCAATCGAGCAGGTGTAGTGTCCGGCTTTAGCCGGACTCGTAAAGACATCGCAGGACCTGCGCGAAACGGCCTCGGTGAAACAGGCGGTTTCTGCGACCGCCCCATTCTGAGCGACAATATTTCTTCGGATATCGAGCTATCTTCGCTTGACTTTCGCTTGGCCCACTCTTAGGATCTACGCGCGGCCGTGACCTCCGCTGTCACACCACCAAGCCATCCTGACTTCAACACGGCCAAACGCCTAGAGGAGACCCGCATGCCGATCGACGACCTGAAGGAACGGACCAAAGCCATTGACATCGCTGTCGGCCAGATCGAGAAGCAGTTCGGTAAAGGCTCGATCATGCGCATGGGGCAGCGCGGTGCCATTGCCCCGATGGAGGCCATCTCGACCGGCGCCATCAGCATCGATTACGCGCTCGGCATCGGCGGTCTCCCGCGCGGCCGCGTCGTCGAGATCTTCGGGCCCGAGTCGTCGGGCAAAACCACACTCGCCCTGCAGGTGATCGCCGAAGCGCAGCGTGGCGGCGGCATGGCGGCGTTCGTCGATGCTGAGCACGCGCTCGATGCGCAGTACGCGCAGAAGCTCGGCGTCGATCTCGACAACTTGCTCGTCTCGCAACCAGATCACGGTGAGCAGGCGCTCGAGATCGTGGAAGTGCTCGTGCGCTCGGGCAGCATTGACGTGGTCGTGGTGGACTCAGTGGCTGCCCTGGTGCCCAAGGCCGAGATCGAGGGCGAGATGGGCGAAGCGCAGATGGGGCTGCAGGCGCGGCTCATGTCGCAGGCGCTCCGAAAGCTGACGGGCGTCGTCTCCAAGTCGAAGACCATCCTGATCTTCATCAACCAGCTGCGCGAGAAGATTGGCGTGATGTTCGGCAACCCGGAAACCACCACCGGCGGCCGTGCGTTGAAGTTCTACGCCTCGGTGCGCGTGGACATTCGCCGTATTGCCAGCATCAAGGACGGCGATCAGATTATCGGTGGCCGGACCCGCGTCAAGGTGGTCAAGAACAAAGTGGCTCCCCCGTTCCGGGAGGCGGAGTTCGACGTTATGTACGGTGAAGGCATCTCGCGCGAGGGCGATTTACTCGACCTGGCGGTCGAGAAGCGCATCGTCGAGAAGAGCGGTGCGTGGTTCGCCTACGGAGGTGAGCGTCTCGGCCAGGGCCGTGAGAACGCGAAGCAGTTCCTCAAGGAGAACCCGGATGTGCGGCGAGCTATTGAAGAGCGCGTCCGGCGTGAATTGGGCCTGGTGCGCGAAGCGGAGGTCGCGACGGTATAACCACCGTACTGCGGTCCGGCCTGCCCCAACCCGGCCGTTGTCCTCCCGGCAACGGCCGCGTCTTTCTTCCGTTTATCCTTTGAAATTCGCGACTTTCGGGCGGATAATCGGAGACATCCGTACAACCCAATGATCCCGGACGATTCCGCCGAAACGGTGTTTCTCGGCTCCAAGTCGCCAGCAAAGACTGGCGACACGGACCCGCCGACTGGCGGCCTTACTGGAGACCCAGACGCGACCATCGTCTCCGGTACTCCGATACCGTCAGCTGGCGGTATGACTCCGGTACCATCGCCGACCTCGGATGATTCCGGCGAG
>Ga0065712_10001678_pt1 | contig 15859 bp, 6 predicted proteins | sample MisRhiReplicate1_FD_59099 | JGI IMG/M metagenome (GOLD analysis project Ga0065712, IMG submission 59099) | Miscanthus rhizosphere microbial communities from Kellogg Biological Station, MSU, sample Rhizosphere Soil Replicate 1: eDNA_1 v3... | ecosystem: Host-associated > Plants > Roots >...
CTGGAAGTTTGAAACGAGGTAGGCGTCGGTCTGCGCGACACCGCGGGCGACGATCAGGCTGTCACCGTCCACACTGCGCTTGCCACGGACGATTCCGAGGTCAGTGAGGTTGGTGACCTTGATTGGCGGACCACCCGAGATCCGCTGCAGCCAGACATTCGCGCGCTCGACCGTGGAATACAGGATGCCGTCGCCGCTGACCGTCCATTCGACGACCCCATTCGCCGTCGCCGGAGCAATCGCGCCGAGGACGCGCGGCGGTCCGCTTCCGTCGAGCGGCATGGTCACGAGCGCGAGTTGCCCGGCATTCGACGCGACGTTGATCCCCGCGAGGAATCGCCCATCCGGCGAGACCGCCGGCCGATCGATGCCCGCAGCGATCAGCGTGGGCTGACCCCCATTGATCGGGACTCGCCAGGTTGCTTGTTCGTTATCGCCAAGCGAGGCGCACACGACATTCTGTCCGTCAGGGGTGACCGAGAGCCATGACGGGCGCGGCAGATGCGCCAGCAGCTTCGGTTCCGTCCCGTCGAGGTTCATCCGCCAGACTCCCGTCTGCCCGTCGCGATTCGAGACAAACACGATCGTCTTGTCGTCGGGTGACACCGCCGGCCACATGTTGGTGCCTTCGCGTGTCAGCGTCTCGCGACTCCCGCCTGTGCGATCGACGATGGCCAGTTGAGAGTTGCCACGCTCACCCGTGCTCATCACGAAGCGCCCGTCTTTGAGAGGCGCGATGCCGAGGAGTCCGTCGTAGCGTTCTGACGCGATGCGCTGCGGGGCCTGACCATTGAGCGGCAGTCGCCACAGCGAATAGACCGCGTCCAGCCCGACCGACACGAATGCGCTGCCATCACCGCGAACGGAGATATTCCTGTATTCGAGGAGGTCCGGTGTGACGCGGCGCGGCTCACCGCGCGGATACGGCTGCAGCCAGACCTTGCGAGGGACTTCCTTCAGCTCGTCCACCTGATCGGCGACAAACAGAATCCCTGATCCATCAGGTAGCCAGGCTGTGAATGTCGCGTCCTTGAACCGCTGCGGAAACGGATCGATCTTTCCTGACGCAACATCAATAGTGACAAGTCCCGCATCGCCGGTCCTGGTGTCGTGAATGGACGCGGCAATACGTTCGCCATCAGGCGACCACGACGGCGCGGCAAAGAATGCCGGCACAAAAAACTGCTGACCACGTGCAGTTGCCAGCACGCGAGGACGTCCACTCTCGACGTTCGCAACAAGGAGCGATGACGACCCGCGCTCTGGAAAGCTGGCGCGATAAAACGCGAACTGACGTCCGTCCGGGGAGAGCGTGATGGTGCTGTCAATGCCGTCCACGAGCGCCCGCGGTGTACCGCCCAGCACACTCACGACGTAGAGACGTCCAGCTGGTTCCTGCGCGCTCTTGGTCGCATAGAACACGCGCGATGCGTCTGACGAAAACGCAATTCCCCAGTAACCGACCGGCGCGGGTGGAACGAGCTCGATGCTGCGATCCTCGCCGATCTGACGCACGCGAAGGCTTTGCATGCCGCCGATCGATTCCACCCATGCGAGGTATCGACCGTCGCGCGAGGTCGCGGCGTCGATCGCCGTGCCGCTGAGCGTGAGACGTTGAATGCCAACGTTCGTCGGTGTGCGTCCGAGGAACCCGCCTTCCGTCATCCACCAGATCGCGACGACCANGGCGANGATCCCCGCGGCGCCTGCCAACAACCGTTTCCACGGGACCCGCTCNTTGGCCTCTCGATGCGTGGCCGCCTCGAGCCGNCGGAGGAGGCTGCGCAAGTCGCGCGAGAGCTCCTGCATCGACTGATANCGATCGTCGGGGTTCTTCGCCAGACATCGCCGTATCACCGGCTGAAGTTGCACGTGCGGCAGCGGTTCAGTAATCGGCTCGGGCTCTTCGCTCAGAATGCGCTTCAGCGTCTCGAACGACGTCTTTCCCTGAAACGCGCGTCGCCCGGTGATGGTCTCGTAGAGCACGCATCCGAACGAGAAGATGTCGGTGCGCGGATCGAGCGGCTTGCCCTGCACCTGCTCCGGCGACATGTAACCGACCGTGCCGATCACACCCGCCGAAGGCACGACGTCGGAGTCCGCCCCCGGTGGCGCGAGATCGGCGCGCAGTTTCGCGACGCCGAAGTCCAGCACCTTCGCGTACCCGCCGTCGGCGATCATCAGGTTCTCGGGTTTCAGATCGCGGTGGATGACGCCGGCAGCATGCGCCGCCCCGAGAGCATCGACGACCTGCACGAGGTATTCGAGCGCACGCTTCGCATCGAGGCGCCTCGACTCAATCGCCTTCCGCAGCGTCTCGCCCGCCACGAGCTCCATCGCGATGTAGAGCACGGGCGGTCCCTGCGCGACACCGTTGCGCTTTGGGGCACTTTCACCGATGTCGTAGATCGAAATGAGATGCGGGTGGTTCAGCGCCGATGCCGCTCTCGCCTCCTGAACGAAACGCTCGAGCCGGTTCGCATCCCAGGTCACATCTTGTCGAAGGATCTTGAGGGCGAGATCGCGACCGAGGACCGCATCGCGAGCAACATAGACCTCGCCCATGCCTCCTCTGGCGATCAGGCGCTGGATATCGAAGCGGCGGATCGTCGTGTTTGAGAAGTCGGACTCGGCCAGCATCGCCATCAAGGAATGCGTGCATTTTAGCCCGTGCCGGGGCCGGACAAGCTCGTCCCACGAGCGAACAATCATCGATGGGATGGCGTCGATGGAATCGTGGCGAAACGTGAGTCAGGACCGCAGAATCCCGAACGTCTCGCCCGTGGCATGGGATTTGACGATGCCCATGCGAAATCATGAACGTGGAAATGTGGCCGATGACTTCGACTGATGCAGCAGTCTCGCGACGAGTGCTGATTGCCGACGATCAACCCGACGTGGTCGCTGCCCTTCGCTTGCTGCTGCGCGGTGCCGGCCTCGATACCGACGCCGCCTGCTCGGTTCAGGAAGTGCGCGATCGCCTGAGCGCGAACAATTACGACCTGCTTCTCATGGATTTGAATTACGCCCGTGACACGACGTCGGGGCGTGAAGGTCTCGAATTACTCAGCGAGGTCCACGAGCGCGATCGTCTGTTGCCGATCATTGTGATGACCGGTTGGGGCAGCATCGAAACTGCGGTCGAGGCGATGCGCCGAGGCGCGCGGACGTTCGTCCACAAACCGTGGGAGAACGCCTCGCTGACGCAGACCGTCACACGCGAACTCGACGAGGCGCGAGCGCGGCGCGAAGCCGACGCATACGCCTCGCGCGAGCTTGAACATGCGCAGCGGATCCAGCGCGCGCTGCTGCCCTCTCCGCTCCCCGAGATCGACGGCTGCGAGATGGCGGCGATGTGGAGGCCGGCCAACGCGTTTGGCGGCGACTGCTACGACATGCTGCGGTTCGCACCGACGCGACTCGGTCTCTCCATCGCCGATGTCGCAGGCAAGGGTCTTCCGGCGGCACTGCTCATGGCGAACCTGCAGGCATCGGTTCGCGCATTCGGCCTTGACGATGCGCGGCCAGATACGGTGACGCGGCAGGTGAATCGCGCGCTCTGTCGGCACACACCGCTCGATCGCTTCGTCACGTTCTTTTACGCGACGATCGATACCTCGACTCGTACCCTCGCGTGCAGCAACGCGGGTCATACGCCGCCGATTCTCGTGCGGGCAGACGGCTCAGTGTGGCGTCCTGGCAGCGACGGCATGGTGCTCGGCGTGCTCGAGAGCAATACCTACACACAGAGCGAGGCGACGCTGCACGCCGGTGACCGTCTCGTGCTCGTCACCGACGGCATCACCGAGGCCGGCAGTCACGAAGGCCGTGAGTTCGGGGACGATCGTCTGGTCGAGTTTGTCGTCGCGCACCGCCATCAGTCGGCACCCGAACTCCTCGAGTCATTGTTCCGGGAAGTCAGTGGTTTTTCCCGCGGTGTGTTCGCGGACGATGCCACGCTGATCTCGGTCGCCTTTGCCTGATCGCCGGCGGCCTCGATACCTCGATGAACCAAACCCAATATGCCGGCGTCTACGGTGTTTCGAGACTAGATGCGAACGACCGTTGCCGAACAGACTCGTCCCAGAAGCGAACAGGAGCCGCAATTCCTGGCTCGGCGATCTCGCATCAACCTCTGCGAAACAAAACACTTACGTTCGCGTGGCGAGTGGCATACGCTTTGACCTTATTAGACCGGTGACCCATGCCTGATATCGCCCGCGACCCCGCGATTCTCAAACGAAAACGGCTCCGACAGGCTGGTCTTGCCGCCATCGGCGTCATCATCGTCATCGGCGTGTCCATCGCCCTCGCCCGCATGGAACCGGCGGCCCCGAACGTCGAGCGCGCCACGGTTCTGGTGGACACCGTGAAGCGCGGGTCGATCATCCGGCAGGTTCGTGGTCTCGGCACGCTGGTGCCCGAGGACACACGATGGCTCCCGTCGCAGACAGAAGGGCGCGTTGAGCGGATCCTGCTGCGCCCCGGCGCACAGGTCGGACCCAACTCGGTGATCCTCGAATTGAGTAATCCGCAAGTCGAGCAAGAGGCCGTCAACGCCAAGCTCGCGCTGCAATCCGCGGAAGCGACGCTCGAAAATCTGCGCGTCAAACTTCAAAGCGATTTCTTGACCCAGCAATCACAAGTCGCCGCGCTCGATGCCGACTTTCAGCAGGCAAAAATGCAGGCCGAAGCGGACGAACAACTCGCCAAGGAGGAGTTGATCTCCGAGATCACGCGCAAGCAGTCGCAACTCAAGGCCGAGACCCTGAAGAAGCGCCTTGCACTGGACATGGAGCGCCTCAGCACGGCGAAGCAAGCCATCGACGCACAGATTCGTGTGCAAGAGGCCGCAGTCTCTCAGGCGCGTGCGGTGTCTGATCTACAAGCCAGCCGCATGACGGCGTTGAAGGTGACGCCCGGATTCTCCGGAGTGCTTCAGCAGGTTCCGGTCGAAGTCGGCCAACGGGTTGGGCCGGGTGCGAACCTCGCGCGGGTCGCCGACCCTGGCCGGTTGAAGGCCGAGCTGAAGATTGCGGAAACCCAGGCCAAGGACATCGAAATCGGCCAAATGGCGGAAATCGACACCCGGAACGGCGTGATGGCCGGCATCGTCAGCCGTAAAGATCCGGCCGCCGCCAACGGAACTGTCACCGTTGACGTCTCATTGACCGGCGAGCTCCTGCGCGGAGCGGTGCCCGACCTGAGTGTGGACGGCACGATCCAGTTGGAACGGCTCGAAAACATCCTCTACGTCGGACGGCCGTCGCTCGGTCAGGAACAAAGCACCGTGGGCCTCTTCAAGGTCACGAACGAGGCCGGCGATGCGGAGCGGGTGCAGGTCTCGCTCGGCAAGAGCTCGGTCAACGCCATCGAGGTGAAGCAGGGGCTCAATGCCGGAGACCAGGTGGTGCTGTCAGACATGTCTGCGTGGGATGCATTCCCCAAGGTGCGTTTGCGATAGTGGATGCGCAGTGTAGTGTCCGGCTTTAGCCGGACCAACAAGGAACACCATGAATCAGCCGCTCATCAAGCTGGAAGGCGTCCGCAAGGTCTTCTACACGGACGAAGTGGAAACGCACGCCCTCGACAACATCAACATCGAGATCGCCAAGGGCGAGTACGTGTCGATTGCCGGGCCGTCAGGGTGCGGCAAGTCAACGCTGCTGTCGATTCTCGGCCTGCTCGACACACCCACCGATGGCAAGTACGTGCTGAACGAACGGCCCGCGACGCAGCTGTCGTTGTCGGAACGCGCGCGCGTGCGAAACCGCGAGGTCGGGTTCATCTTTCAGAGCTTCAATCTGATTGGTGACCTTACCGTGTACGAGAACGTCGAGCTGCCGCTCACGTATCGCGGAATGCGATCCGCCGAGCGCAAGCAGCGGGTGACCGCAGCACTCGAACGCGTCGGCATGGCGCACCGCGCCAAGCACCTGCCCAGCCAGCTGTCAGGCGGTCAGCAGCAGCGCGTCGCCGTCGCACGCGCCGTGTGCGGCGAGCCGTCGATTCTGCTCGCGGACGAGCCGACGGGAAACCTCGACTCGAAGAACGGCGAAGCAGTGATGGACCTGCTCAAGGAGCTGCATTCGAGCGGCGCGACGATCTGCATGGTCACGCACGACGCGCGCTATGCGTCGCACGCTGAGCGCACCATTCACCTCTTCGACGGTCGCGTCGTCGAGGAGTCGGTCGCCACGCAATCGCACTGAACCAGTTCCACGTTCCAGGTTCCACGTTCCGGGTTCCGGGTTCCAGGTTCCAGTTCGCGTTCGTAAGTTCGAACCCGGAACCCGCAACGTGGAACCCGGAACTTCCTAATGCTTCAAGATCTCCGCTACGCCATTCGCGCCCTCGTACGACGGCCGCTGGTCACAAGCGTCGCGGTGCTGTCGCTCGCGCTGGGCATTGGCGTCAACTCCGCCATCTTCTCCCTGTTCGACCGACTGATCCTGCGCCGGCTGGCGGTGCCGTCTCCAGACGAGATCGTGTTGGTGACGTCGCCCGGTCCGAAGCCCGGCTCCCGCTCGACGGGCGATTTCAGCGGTGGCGTGGATTCGATCTTCAGTTACCCGTTGTTCCGCGATCTGGAAGCACTCAAAGACGACGGACTCCAGCTGGCCGCGCACGCGAGCTTCGGTGCAAATGTCGCGTACGAGGGTCGGAGCGCTGAAGCCAACGGCGTGCTCGTCTCCGGGCAGTACTTCCCCACGCTCGGTATCGCGCCGGCACTTGGTCGCCTGCTGGGTCCGCAGGACGATCGTGTTCCGGGCGCGCACCCTGTGGTCGTTCTCGGCTACGACTTCTGGCGCACGCGCTTCGGTGCTGACACCGGCGTCCTGAACCGCACACTGATCGTCAACGGCGGAGCCTTGACCATCGTCGGCGTCGCGCCGGAAGGGTTCTCGGGAATAACCGCGCTGGCACGTTCCCATATATTCGTTCCGCTGGCGATGGCCGAGCAGGCCTTTCGCGATCCCAACTGGAAAGGGCTCACGGCCAGGAACAACCATTGGCTGTATCTGTTCGCGCGCACGGAGCCTGGGTTCTCGCGTCTGCGCGCCTCGGAGCTCGTCAACATCTCGTTCGCAGGCCTCATACGTGACGTCGAATACCCCGCGCTGCGAACGGGCATGGGCGACACGGATCGCCAGGCCTTTCAAAAGCGACAGATCTATCTTCAGGACGGCGCGCGCGGAGCCAACAGCAATCGCCGCGAGATACAAGCGGTGTTCGCATTGCTGTTCGCCGTCACAGGGTTCGTCCTGGCGATTGCCTGCGCGAACGTCGCGAACATCCTGCTGGCGCAAGTCACGACTCGCTCGGCGGAGATGTCAGTTCGCTTGTCGCTCGGTGCCAGCACGTACCAAATCGTCCGGTTGCTCCTGAGCGAGGCCGCAATACTCGGCATCGTTGGCGGAGCCGGCGCGCTCCTCATCGGCAACATGACGATCAGAGGAATGCTCGCGATCCTCCCCGCAGACGGTCCGGTGCTGCAGCCGGTGCTCGATACACGCCTGCTCGCGTTCACGTTCATGCTTGGATTGTTCACGAGCCTCGCGTTCGGACTCTTCCCCTCACTGCATGCCGTACGCGCCGCGCTCGCGGGCGGTGTGAATACGCAGACCGCACGAGCCTCGGGTTCCAGAACAGCGTCGCGCTTTCGCACATCGATGGCGGTCACACAGCTCGCGCTTGCGACAGGGCTGCTCGCTGTCGCCGGCCTGCTCGTGGTGAGCCTGGTGAACACTGCGCGTCTTGATCTGGGCATTCAGCGTGATGGACTGATTACGTTCGGCCTCTCGCCGGTCCTGAACGGCTACACACCTGGCAACGCCGCCAGATTCTTCGATCGACTTGACGCCGAGCTTCGTGCCATGCCGGGCGTGACCTCGGTGACCGCGACCACCGTTCCGATCCTCTCGCAGAGCAGCTGGGGCAATAACGTCACAGTCGAAGGCTTCGAGGCCGGGGACGGCGTCAACACCAACGCATCCACCGCGCGAGTGAGCGTGGATTACTTTCGCACGCTCGGTATCCAGCTCATTGCGGGACGAGAGTTCACCGACGCGGACACCAAAGGCTCGCCGAAGGTCGCGGTGGTGAACGAAGCGTTTGCTCGAAAGTTCAACCTCGTGGATCGGGTCATCGGCAAACGGATGGCGCTCGGCGCGGGCACCAACAAGCCGCTCGACATCGAGATCATCGGGCTTGTCCGCGACGCCAAGTACGACGAGGTTCGCGACCCCGCACCGCCGCAATTCGTGATGCCCTATCGGCAGGTGGACACTGGTGCGCTCACCTTCTACGTGAGGGCCGGCGCCAACACGCCCGCGGTGCTGCGCGAGATCTCGAACGTCGTCCGCAGCCTGGACGCCAATATTCCAATTGGCAATCTTCGGACGATGGAGGATCAGATTCAGTACGACACGAGCGGCTATCGTGCGCTGACCATGACGTCATCCGCGTTCGCGGGCCTCGCAGTCGTCCTCGCCGCGATCGGTTTGTATGCGGTGCTGGCCTACGGTATCGCGCAACGATTGCGTGAGATCGGTATCCGCATCGCGCTCGGCGCCACGCCACGCAATATCCGCGGGCTGGTACTCGGCCAGGTCGGCCGCATTGCCATAGTCGGCGTGGGGATCGGCGCCGCCCTGGCGTTCGGTCTGGGTCGCCTGAGTCAGACCTTGCTGTTCGGCGTCGAGAGCACGGCTCCGGCGATCATCGCCGGCGCAGTCGTCCTCGCACTCGGGGTCGCCTTTGCCGCGGCGGTCGTGCCCGCGCGGCGCGCCACATTGGTGCAGCCGGTCGAAGTATTGAAGGCCGAGTAGGGCCTCGGCTGTCCGACGGCGAACAAGCCGTCCCATCTGCGAACAGTCCACCTCAAAGGAGTAGCATCAGCGCGCGAGAACGTTCGAGAAACGGCCCGCTTCCCCATCCTCGCGTGGCACGGGCTTTGACCTTGGAGCGTTGACGTGTCAGGGATCCGCTACTCGCTGCGCACGCTGACGAAGCGACCAGCCCCCACGCTCGTTGTGATTGCGACGCTAGGCGTTTCGATCGCAGCGGCGACCGTCATCTACAGCGTCGTCGACGTCATTTGGCACTTCATCCCAGCCGTGAACCAGGACCGGCTGGTCTATGTCGCGTCCACAGACACACGCGTCATCAAGTCCGAAGGCGAGTCCCGAAGCGTGGTTTTGCGAACCCCTGCCTCGCTCCCCGACTTCGCCGACTGGCGCGCGCGGTCCTCGACCTTCGAGCAGCTGACGGGATTCAGCCTCGGGTCGGCGAACCTGACCGGTCTCGACGTGCCGCTGCGCGTGACAAAGATCGAGGTGACCGCGAATCTGCCCGCCGTGTGGGGATTGACGCCGGTGCTCGGGCGCGTCTTTCGCGCCGAAGACGGTGTCGCCGGATCGGAACCAGTCGCGCTGCTCTCGCACCGGTTTTGGCAGCGCCAGTTCGCGGCACGCCCTGATGTGCTCGGACAGCGCCTGACGCTCGACACGGTGCCGCACACCGTGATTGGCGTGCTTCCACCCGAAATTGGCGTGGGCTTGTTCAACGACGCGGAGGTCTTCACGACGATCGTCGTCGATCCGCTGCGTGGCGACCGAGGTGCCCGTGACCTGACCGTCACAGGACGACTCAAGCCGGGTATCTCGCGGGAGCAGGCCGCTGCGGAACTCGACACGATCGCCAGGCAATTGCGATCCGAACACCCTGCGACAAACGCACAGGTCGGCGCGCAGGTGCTCCCGCTCGTCGAAGGCGCCGGGTTCAACGTTCGAATCCTGCTGATGATCTTGTTGCTGATCGGTCTGCTCGTGGTCGTCGTGGCCTGCGCGAACGTCGCGAGCGTCATGGTCGCGCAGTCGATGGCCCGGCGTCATGAGCTCGCGGTCCATGCCTCGCTCGGCGCCACGCGTGCCGATCGCATCCGTCAGCTGATGACGGAGAGCGCAATCGTGTCAGCGGCTGGCGGACTCGTCGGCGTGGTCCTCGCCGCGTGGGGCATCGCCGCGCTGCAATGGCTTGGCCGCAACGAGTTCGGCTTCGCCGACATGCAGATGAACCAACGCGTGTTCATCGCCAGTCTGCTCACCGCCTGCGCGACACCACTTGTCTTCGGACTGCTTCCCGCCCTGCGGCTCGCGCCGCCAGATCCTCAAGAACTGCGTGACGGCGCACGGGCTGCGGGCGCCACTCGACGCGGCCGCCGTCTGCGCCACTCCATCGTGGGATTGCAGGCCGCAGCCGCGATCATCCTGATGGTCCAGATTGGTTTGTTCATCCGGACAACCTGGAAGCTTTCAGACATCAAACCGGGATTCGAGCCAGCGCAGGTGGTGAAGTTCCACATTGGTCTTCCTCCATCGCGATACCAGAACGAGCAGGCCATTCAGCGTCTTGTCAGCGCTCTGATGACGCGTCTCAACGGGCTGCCAGGTGTCACGTCGATGGGCGTGATCGATCGATTGCCGGTCGCGGACCGTGAACGAACCGCGCGACTCACGATCGAGGGTGACGCGGTCGTGCCGATCGAGCGTCGGCCGCTGATTTCCCGCTCGGCGATCGCCGGCGACTATCTCCGGACGATGCAGATTCCAATCAGACGTGGGCGCACGATCTCCGCCACCGAGATTGTGAACGCAGCGCCCGTGGCGTTGATCAACGAGGAAGCCGCGCGACGCCTCTGGCCGGGACGCGACCCAATCGGCGCCCGCATCGCGCTCGACGCGGGCTTGCCTCGCCGAAGCTCTCCGGAGGCGGGCCTGGAGACCTGGCTGGAGATCGTCGGCGTCGTCGCTAACGTGCGCAACTCCGACATCGATTCAGCCCAGTTGCCGCAGGTCTACGTTTCGCTATGGCGGTATCCGGGGGCGGATCTCGCGGTGGTGGTGAAGTCCGCGAGCATCGACCCACTGCAGCTCGTACCCGCTCTCCGCACGCAGGTTGCCGCCATCGATCCCAATCAACCGATTCACAGCGTCGCATCGATGTCGTATGTGCTGTACGACGACATGGCCAGCACGTACATCCTGGCCGCGATTCTCACCACGATCGGGGTCATCGCGCTGTGTCTGTCGGCTGCGGGTATTTACGGTCTCGTGTCGTACTCGGTGGCGCAACGGCGCCGTGAGATTGGGGTACGCATGGCCCTCGGTGCCCGGCCGGAGTGGATCGTTCGCATGATTGTCGCGCACACATCGCGCCCGGTGGCGACCGGCGCTGTCGTGGGCCTCGGCCTGGCGATTGCGCTCTCGCTGGCGCTGACGGCGGCCGTCCCGGAAATCGACCCACGCGATCCCATCAGCTACGCGGGTGTGCTGCTGATGGTCGTTGTCGTCGCAGTCCTGGCGAGCTACCTTCCCGCCCGTCGCGCAGCAACCATCAATCCAGTAGACGCATTGAGAGCTGAATGATGATTGGAACTCTCTGGCACGATCTCAAACACGGCGCCCGGATGCTGCGGAAGAACCCGGGCTTCTCGTTCATCGCCATGGTGTCGATTGCCGTCGGCGTTGGCGCGAACGCGGCGATGTTCAGCCTTGCCGACACGCTGGTGCTGCGGCCGCTGACTGCGCCGCGCCCGGACGAGATCGTCAACGTGACCACGGTGGCACCGAAGTCGGGATTCACGACGCCCACCTCGTCGGCACTGTCGTATCCCGACTACGAAGAGGTGCGCGATCGCAACCGCACCTTCAGCAGCCTGGCCGCATTCCGATTGATCGTGGCGAGTTTCGCCGATCGCACCGACCAGCCGCCACAGCGACAGTTCGGCATGGCCGTGAGCGGCAACACGTTCGACATGCTCGGAGTGCAGCCGATTCTCGGTCGCGCTCTCGGTGTTGACGATGACCGCGTCGTCGGCCGCGATCCGGTCGTCGTGCTGGATCACGATCTCTGGACGCAACAGTTCTCCGGTGACTCACGGGTGATTGGCCGCACGATTCGCATCGCGAGTGTGGAAATGTCGGTCGTGGGCGTCATGCCGGAAGGCTTCACCGGGCCCGATCAATTCGTCCATCCGGGGTTCTATGTCCCGTTCGCGATCATGCCGGCGCTGAAGACGATCGGCACGACGCTCGAACTGACCAACCGTGAGGTTCGCAACATTGCGGTCAAAGGACGGCTGAAGCCCGGGGTGTCGCTCGAACAGGCGGCGCAGGACATGACACTCATCGGCGAGAGTCTGCAACGCGTATATCCCGCCACCAATCGCAATTACGGCTTGACAGCCCAGACCGAGTTCGCGGCTCGCGTCGCAGCCCGGCCCCAGCTCGCCGGGGGCGCCGTGATGTTGATGACGCTGTCATTGACCGTGCTCGTGGTCGCGTGCGCGAACCTCGCTGGCCTGTTAACGAGCCGCGCCCCCGTGCGCGCGCGAGAGATCGCGATGCGGCTTGCGATCGGCGCTGGACGCGCACGGATCACCCGGCAGCTCGTCGTCGAGAGCCTGCTGTTAGCCATTGGCGGAGGCGCGTTCGGATTGCTGCTCGCGTCGGCAGTCATCGTCGTCCTGCGGGGCCTCCAGTTGCCAACCGAAGTGCCGTTGAAGCTGACCTACGATTTGAACGATCGCGTCCTGCTCGTCGGATTCATCGTCGCAACACTCAGTGCCGTCGGCTCGAGCCTGGTACCGGCATTTCGATCCGCACGGACCGATCTGGTCAGCAATCTCAAAAATGTGGGCGCGGCCGAACAGCGGCGCACGCGACTGTGGGGGCGCAATACCCTGGTGTGCGGACAAGTGGGCCTCTCGATGGTGCTCGTCACCGTCGCGGTCTTCCTGTTCCGCGCCTATCAGACCGAGTACGGACGCGGCCCGGGGTTCCGAACCGATCACGTCATGCTGATGTCGTTCGAACCCGACCTGGCCGGCTACGACGCACAGCGAGCCAATCGCTTCTACGATCTTCTTGTCGATCGTGCCATGTCGATTCCCGGCGTCCGATCGGTGTCGCTCACCTCGTCAGTCCCCTTCGACAGCATCAGCGTCGAGAACACGCCGATCGTTCCGGATGGGTACGAACTCCCGACAGGCACCGACTCCGTGCATGTCCGCTCTGCGCGCGTGGACGAAAGCTACTTCGACACGCTCGGCATCGCGATCGTCGAGGGCCGCGGATTCCGCCGCACGGATACCTCCGACTCGCCCACTGTGGCGGTGGTCAATCAGACGTTTGCATCGCGGTACTGGCCCGGCCGCGACGCGGTCGGCATGCGCTTCCGCCGCGTCGATGGAAAGACGACGGCGTCGATGGAAGTGGTCGGCGTCGCGGCGGATGCGCGCTACCGCACGTTGTCAGAAGGACCGACCGAGTTCGTTTACTACACGCGCCGTCAGATACCGGCTCCGGACAGCACGATTCTGCTCCACACCGACCGTGATCCTGCAGCCCTTGCGGGGCCATTGCGCGCTGCGGTCGGTGCACTCGACTCGAACGTTCCGGTCTTCGGTGTGCAGACGATGCAGGCCTTCTACGACGCCAGCGCGGTGAGCCTCACGAACCTGCTGATTGAAATCGTTGCCGGCATGGGTCTAATGGGACTCGCGCTCGCCATCGTCGGTCTATACGGACTGGTTGCGTATTCCGTGAATCGACGCACGCGCGAGATCGGCATTCGGATGGCCGTCGGGGCGCGCGCCGGTGCGGTGCTGCTCATGGTGCTGCGTCAGGGACTGTGGCTCGCCGCGGGCGGCACGCTGCTCGGCGTCGTCGCGAGCGCCGCAACCAGCGGCGTCCTGCGGTCGGCGTTTCCCTTCCCCGATGTGCCTCGCGTCGACGTGATGACGTATGTGCTCGTCGTCCCGACGCTGTTCGCCGTGACCCTGCTGGCCGCATACATTCCCGCCCGTCGCGCGGCCCGGATCGACCCGCTGCGGGCCCTCAGACAGGACTAACAACACTTTTGGATTGGTGAATGGTGATTCTTGGTTGGTTGGTGATTGTTGATTCTGGATTGTCGATTTCTGGTCGCAGCATTGCGCCGCCAGCTTCCAATCGACAATCGCACATCACCAATCATCAACGACTCAACAATCACAGATCGGGCAATCAACAATGATTCGAGATCTCCAACACGGTCTCCGGGTGCTGATGAAGAACCCGGGCTTCACGATCATCGCGGTCGTTTCGATCGCCATCGGCGTCGGGGCTAACGCCGCGATGTTCAGCGTCGCCGACGGGTTGGTCTTCCGCCCACTGCCCGTGCCCCGAGCCAGCGAAGTGGTTTCCATTCTCGGCCAGGCGCGCGATACCGGCTTCGGCAATCGCTCACTCTCCTATCCCGACTACGTTGACCTGCGCGACAGGTCCAAGACCTTCGACAGCATCGTCGCCTACGCGTTCGTGATCACGAGTTTCACAAACCGCACGAACGAGCCTGCGCAGCGGAAGGTCGGGTGGGCGGTGAGCGGCAACTTCTTCGACGCACTGGAGGTGCGTCCACCACTCGGTCGCGCCTTGCGTCCTGATGAAGACGAGGTGGCCGGGCGTAATCCGGTCGTCGTGCTCGACCACGATGAGTGGCGCCAGCAGTTCGCGGCCGACCCTTCGATCATCGACAAGCGCATCACGCTCGGCGGCGTGGAATTCACCGTGGTGGGCGTCGCGCCAGAAGGCTTTACCGGCATCGACCACGACGTGAAGCCGGCTTTCTACATCCCGATCGCGATGTACATGTCGGTCCAGAACGGTGTTCCGGCGGATCTGCTGACGTTGCGCGACAGGCGCGTCTTCAACGTCAAAGGCCGACTCGCCGGCGGCGTGACGATGAACCGGGCACGGCAGGAGATGCAACAGCTCGCCTCGAGCCTCGCACAGACGTATCCGACGACCAACCAGAACCGCGATTTGCTGGTGAAGACGGAATTCGATGCGTATCGCGAGCGACCAGGTGGTGGCGACACGAATCTGGTCGTGATGCTGATGACGCTGGCGCTGCTCGTCCTGACGATCGCGTGCGCCAACATCGCGGGCCTGCTGGCGAGTCGCGCTCCAATGCGCGCACGCGAGCTCGCGCTGCGTCTGGCCGTCGGCGCCGGTCGATTCCGTCTGTTGCGCCAACTCGTGACCGAGAGCTTATTGCTGGCGACTGCCGGAGGGTTGTTTGGGCTGCTGCTCGCCTATGCGGTCATCAATGTCTTTCGCACGATTGAGTATCCGACCGACATCCCGTTGAAGCTGACGTTCGACCTCGATCGCCGCGCGCTCCTTGTGGGCATCATCGTCGCGGCAGGAAGCGCAGTACTCTCGAGCCTCCTGCCGGCCTGGCGCGCGACGCGCACCGACGTGATTCGTTCGCTGAAGGATGACGGCAGTGAGCACGTCAAAGGCTCATGGCTCTGGGGCCGCAGCCTGCTGGTCTGCGGTCAGGTCGCACTGGCGCTGATGCTCGTCACCGTCACTATCTTCATGTATCGCGCCTTCAACTCGCGCCTGACGCAAGGTCCCGGATTCCGTACCGAGGGTCTCATCTTCGCGAGCTTCGACCCGGTGCTCGCCCGATACAACGATGCCCGTGCGGAGACATTCTTTCGAGACATCAGGGAGCGCGCCGCGGCCCTGCCCGGTGTCACCTCAGTCTCGCTTGCCTCCACGGTGCCGATGCGGACCGACAACCTCCAGGTCGCGCAAATCGCGCCTGAAGGCTTCACGTTTGCGCCCGGCATCGAGAGCGCTGTGTGTCCCTCGGTCATCGTAGACGAAGGCTATTTCGACACGACCGGCATTCGGATTGTCGAGGGCCGTGGATTCAGGGCCACCGACGATGGTCACTCGCCTCAGGTTGCGATCGTCAATCAACGCTTCGTCGCTCGCTACTGGCCGGGCCAAAGTCCGATCGG
>Ga0065712_10068053_pt1 | contig 15845 bp, 20 predicted proteins | sample MisRhiReplicate1_FD_59099 | JGI IMG/M metagenome (GOLD analysis project Ga0065712, IMG submission 59099) | Miscanthus rhizosphere microbial communities from Kellogg Biological Station, MSU, sample Rhizosphere Soil Replicate 1: eDNA_1 v3... | ecosystem: Host-associated > Plants > Roots >...
CACGCTCATGCCTCAGCCGCGCGCCAATCGAGGCGGCCGGCCACGCCGAAGAGAATCGCGTCGATGATGACGATTCCTACGACACCTCTCAGCACGAGTCGCGCGGTCAGGTGCGATTGCGGGGTCATGTCGTCACGACCACCTGACCCGTACGCAGCACCTCCGTCAGTTCGCGCGTGAGTTCCTCCGCGAGTTCGGGCCTGCCGTGAAATGCTGCAGGCGTGTTGTGCAGCAATGCCACACGCAGACCTGTGCCCTTGCCCGTCATCACGACACTCTGGATCGAATTCACCGCGGGATTCAGTTCGGCAGCTCCGGGCGGCGTCATGCCGACGACGGCCCGAAGAAGCACGACATCGGCGCCAATCTCACGCACCTCACGGACCTTGGCGACGTAGGTGGCCGTGCGATGGTTCATGAAAATCGCGCGAATCGTCTCAACGATTTCCTGCCGGCCGTTCATCGTTGATCCGTCAAACCCAACGGAGCTGCCATCGTCGGCGAACACGGCGCCAAAGGCGTCCGCGTCCTGGTCGTTCCAGGCGCGAAGCAGCTGCTCGTACAACCTCAGCGACTGGTTGAGTGTGTCCCGATCCATCGTGGATAGGCTAACTCGTTCTGGCTACGAGTCGACGTCCGGAAGCCAGCGCGATTGAGAAGACGATCGCGCATGACATACCGGACGCAACGAAAATCAGCGGCCACCATGCCTCGTCAGCGCCGCCCCAGAGGCCCATCAATCCACCGGCGCAGGCGCCTGTCGGCACGTAGTATCGCCAACCACGCCAGCCGGCCTTTTCGAATACCCACCAGATCGGCAGCAGAAACATCCCGATGAAGTACGCGAAGACGACGGCGCTCGTCATGAGCGCTGTCCCTCGAATCGGGTCGCCTTCTACAAGACCGTATGCGACCTGAAACACCGCGGTCACCGGCACTGCTCCAAACGGAGCTGCCGCAAAGGCAAGCACGAGTGGATTGACGTTGAGCCGCCCTCGTCGCGCATCGATGCTGCGACCGATGACCCACCATTGCGCAGAGGCGAGGACGACGAACACACCAGCCAGCAGCCAGGACCATCGGCAGGCCGATGTGAGGCGTGCCGCACTGGAGCCTTCCGTGATGACTGCGATGAATCCAGTGAGTAACAGGCTGGGAAGATTCAGGACTTCGAGGACCGCAACGCCCAAAGCCTCTCCGCCATGTATCGGTCCCCAGTTATTGAGCGTGCGGCAGGCCAGCGTTCCCCAGATATCGTCAACGTCGAACATCGCCCCGCGCAGCCGCGCCTGATCGAGTTCCCGCAGGTACCACGGGCTCGCGGGCTCACGCAGCCACACGAACAGCAGGCATGCGATTAGATTGGCGAGTGGGAGCCTTTTTCGGAACAACCCAGTGTCCCCTGTTGATTGGACACCGGCGCGCGCATTTCAGGAAGGCGCCAGGAGGTAGACCGCGTCTTCGAAGTCCGTCAACTGCATGATGAAGTTGAACTGGATTGTGAGCGACCTCTTCTCCAGCGTCCCGCTGGCGCCCCATGGCCCGGCGACGCTCCAGCCTTCCCAATCGAACCTGATAAGGCCGTTTGATTCCGTATATCCACCGCGATAGTCGCCAAGACCGTCGTACCCCAGCACGAACGCACCGTTGTCATAGAGGACGATGCGCGATCGTTTCGTGTAGTCGCGGACGAGGTAAGTCAGTTCATGGTCGAACACGAACGTACGCGATGGACCGGAGAGCGGCGGGAAGGTCCTCGGCGGCGAAGGAGTGGGAGTGGGTATCGGTTGCGGTTGCGGTTGCGGTACGACCGTGGGCGATGTTGGCGCGGAACTCCCGCACGCCGTGCACAGCACGACGAGAAACGCCGCAGCACCACGACGAACAGTGCTGTTCATACTCTGACGCGCTGAATCCTAGCACACCTCTATTTCGCGCTTTTTCGAGGAATCGTCCCCTCGTGCATAGCTGCTTGCCAAGCGAACGTGGCCATGACGATGGCCGATTGCTTCAGCGCGTCATCGGTCATGCGCTCGGGAAAATCGGCGTTCGTGTGACGCGTGCGTTCGTCGTAGGCAGTGAAGTCCTTGATCACATTGAAGCCCGGGAGTCCGGCTTCATTGAACGGCACGTGATCGGTCGAGCCGATGCCCTCGATGATGTTGCGTGTCGCACCAAGATCCTGCAGCCGTGCGAGCCAGCGATCGAAGATCGCCTTGGCTTGCGCATTCCCTTCCATGTAGAAGCCCAGTGTCCGGCCACTGCCCGGATCGTCATTCAGATACACGGCCAGCTGATCTCGAGCGGCCGGTGTCGCGTAGTGTTGCGCAACGTGAGCACGAGCGCCGAGTAGCCCCTGCTCTTCACCGCTCCATAACGCCACGCGTATAGTCCGCCTCGGTTCGCCGCCGATCGCGCGCAGGATGCGCATCGCCTCCATCACCGCCACAGCACCATCGGCGTTGTCAGTCGCGCCACTCGCGGTATGCCACGAATCGAGGTGTCCGCCGATCAGCACAACCTGATCGCGCAGCGCCGGATCGCGACCCGGGATCTCGGCGATGACGTTGTAGCTGTTGCGGTCCTCCTCGAAGTAGCGCGTCCGCAGTTCGACGCGCAGCGACACCGGACGTCCTTCCGCGGCCAATCGTGCGATCACGTTGTATTGCTCACCAGCCACGACGATCGTGGGGACCGCGTCGGTGGGCGTGGTGCGAGTGCCGGTGACACCGACGGTGCCGTCGCGGTACGCGCTCGGCCGCAGTGCGACGGCGACTCCCATTTTCTTGAGCAGCTCTGTCAGATCGTTGACCGATGGTGATCGCCGGGGCCCCGGGAGTGTCGGGTTGCCTGTGGCGACCGAACGGTCGTCGAGGCCGGGCTGGGGCCGATCGCGAACGACGAACTCCGTCTGCGGAAGATGCGTGAGGACGATGGCACCGCGCAGCTGACCGGCCATGGCCTCGATTTGCGCAGCTGACTTGTCGCCGATGTAGACCACGCGTCCGCTGATCGCTCCGTTGGTTGATGGAGACCACGCGTCGGCGTAGGCGATGAGCGGCATGTACCGCGGTTCGGTCATCGCCACTGACACGTGTTCGAGCTGCCAGCCGCGACCGAACTCGTACGGCTCGAGGTGTGGATTAGTGAGGCCCCATTCCCCGAATCGGTCGCGTGCCCAGCGTGCGGCCTGCATGTGGGCCGGCGATCCTGTCAGTCGTGCGCCGATCTCGTCGGTGAGCGTTCGATATAAGACGAGCGCGCGCGAACGCTGCAGTCCTTCCGCGCGTATGCGCGCCACCATGTCGCCGGCATCGCGTTGCTGCCCGGCGACAAACGCAACTCCGATCAGCGGCATCGAGACGAGAAGAAGAATCAAGCGACGATGCATCATCAATCCCTTCTATCGAAAGTCAGCTCGAGGTCGATCTCGTCCTCTCGGCGCGCGGTCACCACAAAGCCATGGCGCTCGTAAAACGCCAGCGCACGATTGAGCCGAAACGTGTGCAGTCGGATTGGTAAGCCGACGATCCGGGCGCGTTCGATCTCGTTCAGAAGCAGGAACGATCCGAGACCGCGGTTCTGAAACCGCGGCAGAACCACGAGCTCATTCACCCGGACGTGATCACGGCAAATAGACGAGGAGACGGTCGCCACCGGTTCACCGTGCAGTTCGACGATCCGAAAAGGAAGGCTCGCGACCTTCTCCGCGAAGCGGACGCCGTGGATGGAGTCATCCCAACCACTGAATTGCCGCGCTAACACCTCTCGATACGCGTCGCGGGCGAGCGACAGCAGGAATGGCGCGTCAGCGGCCGTCGCCTCTCGCACGATCACGTCCTCCATCACGATGTTCCTTCAGAGCAATGCTAGTAGAACTGCGAACACGCGGCGATCGATCCATCGGGGCGCACGAATACATACAGAGAGCCCATGTCCCCGATCATCAGGTCGTTCTCATGTGACCAGCCACGCGGCTCTGCGACATTGACAAACGGATGACGCTGGTCATGTGGAACAGAAATGGAGCCAAGTGCGCCGATGAATGTGCCGCCGATATCGGGAACATCCTGAATGAACTTCGGCAGGCCGCCAATCTTGGTGCCTTCAAACACCGCATCGTCCCAGTCGTCAGTACGATGCAGATGCGCGTGATACGGAGCGAGCGGTTCTTCGACGGCCGACACCTGGGCCACAAGCGGCGCACTGGTCAGCGACCACCACTCGAAGACAAGTCGCTCAGGCTCATCGACCAGCGCGTCTTCATCACCAAAGACGAGAAGCACGTCGCCCGGCAACTCGGGCAGGATGTCTCGTGAATCGGCGAAACAGAGTTGTCCAATAAAGCGCAGTGGCTCGCCGTCCTTGTCGTGTGGCCAGGCGACAGCGGACGGGCGGTACGGGAGCCCACCGATCTTTGTGACAGCGCGATTCGTGGGCTCACCCATCGCCCACACCATCACATCAGTCGGAACGCGGCGAACGGGACGTTCTCCGGCCGCGATCGCTTCTGCCCTCAGCTGTTCATTGACAGCGACCGGACCAGGACCGACGACGATGTCCCACTTGGGATTCATCAGATGGATATGGGCCTCGACGGCGTGATCGTCCGCGTACGCCTGCGGCAACTCCTGCCGTCGTTTGAGGACGTAGTCACGCGCATCAGCACGCAGGCGCGACAGCGGAAACTGCGCGACCCAATGTGCGAGGTCCAGCCGTTCGTGAACGCCCATGACTCTCCTAAACGCGTGCGGAGAGTCTATCCAGATTGCGTGGCGTGCGTACGCCCGCTCTTGAGCAACCACGCCAAGTACGCGGCTGCGGTCACATCGTAGGCGCCGCAGAACTCGGGCCACCACTGTGGCACGCCGGGATTCGAGATGAGGCCAGCATGGATGAAGTCAAACATGCCATGGCCCGCCAGGGCAACGACCACAACCCAGAGTGACCACCTGAATCCGATGACCGCGAGCCCGACGAACACTGCGCCAGCAAGCGACTCACGAACGAGTGCTTCCGTGGATTCGCCCATGACCGCGAAGAGCGCGTATAAGGCGCCGATGACAATTGTCACCGTTGGATAGAACGCTCGGTCCCGATCGAGACCAACGCCAGTGGCGAAGAGGCCCACTGCCAACGCGAGTAACACTCCGATAAGTAGTGCGGTCATCGGACGATTCAGGTTGCCGAGTGCATGACCATACTGCCGAACGAAGCCACTCTCTCGACGTGTGAGAATCCGGCGGCCAGGAGCGTAGCCCGTTGTTCGGCCATCGTCATATAGAGGTGCTCATTCTGGAGACCACCATCACCGAAGTAGTGGTCGCTCACCAAGTAGGAGCCGCCAGGCCTGAGGACCTTGCGAACCGCGGCGTGCAGCGCGGGAGCGTGTCGCTTGTGACGCAGTTCGTGAACGGCCTGATTCGTCACCACCACATCGAATAGCCCCAGTCCCAGCGGCCACTCGTCATCTCTGAAGTTGCGATGCATAAAGCGCACGTGCTCGGCACGGAACCGAGCCGCTGCCGCGCCAAGTCGTGCATCGCCGCCGAGAAATCCAGCAGCGTCAGCTGAAGGTTCGGCATCACGTCGAGAAGATGTGCGGCCAGGAAGCCAGGCCCAGAACCTAAGTCGAGGACGGCGAGACTACCGTTGCCCAGACGTTGGAGTTCACGACTGAATGTCTCGAAGATCTGAGCACGGCCCGGACGGGCCTGGGCGGTCCGCTCCCACTCCGCAGCGTGTTGAGCATCCCGAAAATCGATCGGAGTGGGTACGTCCGCGTTAGTCATTGGTCTCGGGCAGCGTTCGACCCGCCCTCTCCGACGTCTCCATCGATGCGGCGAGTTTTGCCATTCCGGTAGCGAGGTTCGCGGCGAAACCCGTCTGAACTTGTTCTCGATACACGTCTGCGGCGCCGCGGGAGAGGATGATGCGCTGCGTGAGCGTGGTCCGTCGCTCGGATACGGCACTGAAATGCCATTCGAAGCGCAGGGTTGCTCCCTTCAGCGGCATCTCGATGGTGAATGAGCGGCCACTCTGCACGTCACGGATCCACCACACGATCGGCTCCTGCCCGGGCATCAACGTCTTTCCTGAAGTGCCCTCCACAAATGGACCGTCGAGCTCGAACGTGGCGGGAGGATCGTTCCACGTGGCGATGTCGGTCCGAAACCTCCACGCGAATGCCAGTGGCACGTCCGCCTCGATCGACTGTTCAAGAACGACGTCCTGGTCAGCCATTGCCTGGTGATTCCGGCTCACACAATCGCCGCGGCGGTTCGCGTCGCACCTGCGTTTCGGACAGATACTCTGCGCTTCCCTTTGCTACTCGGCTCGAAAGACGGGATGTCGGAGAGCATTTTCTCTTCACTCAAAAAATCCACCCGGGCTCGTAGTTATCGCGCCATTGCCTGCTGCGACTGTCCCACACATAGCTCTGCCCAGCAGCCTGGATCGCAGATGACAAACCCGAATGAGCCGTCGTCGTCGCGAAAGTAGACGGACCGGGCCGACCCGAAAGTTGGAGCCTCTAACGATGCCTCATGAAGCTCCTTGGGATACGTCCCGTGCGTTCGTCGATGCGCCTCGATGCTCGGAACGAGTTGTTCGCTCGATCGCTGCACGACATGGCGACTCACGCGGAAGACGAGCCGCCCGGACGTTTGAAGACCAACGAAAAAACAGAGGGAGAAGGTGGCCATGAGTGCACACGACCGTGCAGTGCGCCATTCGCGCGTCGCAACAGCAAGCAGTCCGACGAACAGGGAGAGCACGAACCCAAAGAACGGGAGCATTACCCACGCCGATTGCGCAAACCACTCGCCTTGCGTGTACAGAGAGATGAGACTGGACAGCAGCAAGGGAGCAGCCACGACGCGCGAGAGAATCCTTCGCCAGCGCATACGTGCGTGTCTGGAGGAATAGACACCGCTCGTATCGATTTCGCCGACGCATCACCTATGACTGAATCTGAACGCAGGACTTGAAGAGGCGGTCAGAGAAGGACCGTCGTATGAACTCAGACTCACGAAATCTGGCGACGTTGTATTTTTGCGGCGAGGTATGCGACGTCCCGGTACACCTGCAGATGTTGGAACGATTCAGACGGGTCGTCGTGTGATGCGAGGCAAAAGCATTGGCGTTCTGGCCTGATAGCCGGCATAGGCTCCGGCTCCGAGCTCTTCGGCTAGAAAGTGCTCCTCGAGCCGTGCCTTCATCCATAGGCCGAGGGTGATCGCCGCGACGCCGACGAGTGCCAGCGCTGACCCGCAGAGAATCGCCAGCCCCACATCCATCACTATGAATCCGGTGTACATCGGATGGCGCACCAGACGATAGGGACCGGTGTCGACAACACGATGGCCTTCCAGACGCTTGACACTGGCCGACCACAGTCGCCCGAGATGAATTCTCGCCCAGCAGCACAGCGCGATTCCGCTCGTGACGACGAGCACCATCGCCCAGGCAACCAGCGGAGGATTCATCCAAAGCAGAAAGCCTCCCTTCATGAGCAAGAAGGGTGCGGTGACGATCATGACCAATCCAAGCGAAATGACTAAGGTGTACAGCCGCTCCCGCTGCGCTCCCGCGGTGGCTATGGTGGGCGTTCGTTTGTCGGTGACGTTCCACGCGATGACGAAGGCGAACCAGAGCAGATAGCCGACCATGATTGGCAAGGGTTCCGGCATCGCGGGCGCCGAATCCTAGCACGCGGGCATACGAACGTCCGCCTGCGTTCGTCGTCGCTAGTGCGAGCCAACGGCTTGCCGGAGGAGCGCCGCAAAGGCTCGCTCATCGATTCCGGACGGGCCACGGACTTTCGTGTGCCGCACGTACTTGCCCGAGCCCTCGAGCAACCCTTTCGGATCCTTCAATGATGATCCGTAAAAAAATCCAAACTGGACGTACTCCGTCGCGGAGTACACGTACGCGACCGGGCCATCGTCGCCGATCCAGCATCCGTTGCCCCACTTGACGGCCTCGGTGAGCCCAGGCTGAACGCGCGTCACGAAGCGGCGAAGCGAACGAATGATCGCCTGATTCTTGGGACTCTGATCCTTCAGGTACTCATCGAAACTTGCGTAGGCTTTCATCTTCTTCATCGCAACATCCGCCAAGTGCTCCCCGCCACGCGTAGAACTGTGGCCAATCTTCGCCCGACGCCCAGACTCCCCAATGCCTTCGCGGGCGGGGGCAAGCAGGAATGGCGTGTCCGCAACAGTCGCCTTCCACACGGTCACACCGTCCATCTCTCGAGGAGCGGAGAACTTCAGTCCACGGACTCGTGCAGCCACTTCTCAACCACTGCTGCCACGTCCAGATTGTTCTTCTCGAGCATCAACATGTGACCGTTGCCCGTGATGCCGATATCGGCGAGACGAACGTAGCGCACGGTTGCGACGCGCGCCTGCCGGAGATAGGCCACCGTGCAGTGATCGTATGCCGCGTGGTATGACGCCTCGGCCTGCACGACGAGCACTGGAATCCCTCGTAAGTTGACGAGTGTGCGCGCGGGCTCCGCTTGCTTCCAGCAGCGTACCAAGTCCGGCGCGTCCGCCTTCTCCTGACGCACGAACCTCAATTCCCTGGGATCAGTGACCGGAGGCTCGTAGGCGAGCGGCGGGGCGGTCAGACCGTACGGTTTGGACAGCGGCCCATCTTCGAACCACTCGGGCGCGCCCTTTTCCACGTTGTCGTGAACCGGTGGGCCGGATGGCTCCATCGCAACAATGGCTTTCACGAGCGACGGCCTGGCATCGGCGACGAGCCAGCCAAAGGTCCCGGACTGCGAATGAGTCAGGAGGATGGCTGGACCGATTCGATCGAGCAACGCCGCACCCGCATCGCGATTCAGTTCCTGCTGACGAGGGAAACCCGCGAGGGATGGATAGTTCTGCGCAAAGAACTGATCGAACACCGGATCACCGGCAACACCGGAGCCCGGCCACTGCGTGTGGAGTTTGGCTTGCGGCCACAGATTCGAGCGCTCGGGCGCGGTAAACCGTTGTTGAATCCGATCGACAGCATTGCGCGATTGCGGACCGACTTCCGGCTGATGACCCGACCGCGCGCGCGAGGGCTGGTCGAGCACGTACACGGCGTACCCATGTCGCACGAAGTACTGCATCCAGCCTTCTCGGCCATCCGGGGTGCCGGTATAGTTCAGCCCGCTCTGGCCACCACCCGAGAACATGACGATCGGATAGCGGTGAGTGACCTGACTTGGAATCTGATACTCGACGTACATCTGGCCCGACATGAACCGGCCGTCCGTCGCATCGAAATACTTTCCGCCGATGAAGAAATATCCCTGTCTGGCGATGACCAGCGGTGGCCCCTGCGCAGACGCCGCGGCGGCGAACAGGATCAGCGCGACACCAAGACGTACAGTGCTGTACGCCATGACAGGTCCTACTTCGTCGCGACCGGCGTGGCGAGGGGCTTCCCAGATTCGACGATGTAGTTGGCGAGCACGCGGGCCGATTTCGACGTCTTGTTGGTGGCGTTGTGAACGGTGCCCGCCGGAATGAAGAACGTTTTCCCGGGACCGAGCGCCACCGGCTGCTGTCCCTCCTGTTCGATCACGACGATGCCTTCGAGGATGTAGCCAATTTCCTCGCCCGGATGTGTGTGCCGTCCGACGGTTGCGCCAGGCTCAAACTCCGCGACCGCGGTCACGGCTTCGCGACTAGGCACGGACAGCTTCGATTGCTGGAGAACGGTCCGCTTGAATCCTGTCTGCTGTGCGCTGAGGCCGACAAGAATGCCGCTCATGGCGAGCGTCGTCACGATGGTCGTCTTGAGTAGTCTCACAGGCGTTCTCTCCTTGAAGTCGTTAAATGCTACGTCTTGTTCAAGCCCGACGCGATTGCTGATGACAGTTCATCGCGGTTGCGCTGAACCCATGCACGACAGGTGAGCGACCAGTCACGAACGCCGCCCAGAGTCGCACGCTCCGCAAGCGTGACTTGCGCTGAGATGATGGAAGACAGGGCATCCGCGTCGTCGACACCGTAGGACGAGAAGAAATCGGCCACGCGTCGGCCCTGGAGATCTGGCGAGAGTTCGTCATTGCCCATGTCGATCCACAGCCACGCCGCGTAGCCAAGGTCCTCGAGTCGTGAGCCCGGATGCGCCGCATCGAAATCAATGAATGCGGTCGGCGTGTCATCAACGAAGACGCAATTGCAGGGACTGGCGTCACCGTGACACAGGACGTCGTATCCATCCCTCTGCGGACAATCCAGCGTGGCGTCGTGAAACTGGCGCAGAAGTCGAGCGGCTGCCGCCAATTGTGTGTCTGTGAAATAGCCAAGTTCAGGAGGTACAACGCCAGGGATGAACGACAGGATTTCTCGACCCGCATCATCGATCCCGAGGAACCGCGGAGCGCCGTTGAATCCACGTCGCCCCAGATGATGCAAGAGATCGTGCGCGAGCGGCCCACGCCCAGCGATCGGACGACGGATGGTGTTTCCGACCCCGACAACACCCCTCGTCATTCGTCCTCCCGTCAAAGCAATTTCACGTTCCATTCTTCGCGCTCTGATGTACTGCGGCTGCCATGCGCGGCGAATCCTAGCACGCCGTACAAAGAGCCGGCCGCCCGAAGGCGGCCCTACGTACGTCATGACGATAGCGTCACCCGCACAATCTCGTATGCCACCACGCCGGCGGCGCAAGCAAGGAGAAGAGGTCCGGCGACGGTCAGGCTCCGTATGACACGGAGCGGAGCATCCTTCACGTACCGATCAGGATGTAGCGTCACGTCTAGAACGCGCGTCTGCCGGTCATAGGGCGGAATGTCCGGGCGCCAGTGGAGTCGCGTCAGGAGCATGCCGGCTAGAAGAGCCAGGGTCCCCGCGAAGAGCAGCCCAATGAAGCTGGTTTCCGTTGTGCTCATGCCGTGAGCTCTCGCGCTCGCCCTGCGAGCGGACGGGACGCTACGCACTCGAGGGAGTCTATGCTTCCTACCCGTCCATGTGTCCCACGCACCCTTCGGTGATCGAACCCACAGCATCCGACGGCCGATCCTTGGCCCGCTACTTCCTGCTCTTGTTCGGTCTGTGTCTGCCCGTTTGGGTAATCGGAGCCATCTTCGACATCGAACTGTTCCCGGGGTTCAAGCTCTTCCAGGCTGGTCTGGCAATGCCGATGATCGCATCACTGCTCCTGACCTACCGGGAGCGACGCTGGTCGGGCATCACCGCCCTGCTGCGAAGGACCTACGATGTCGTCAATATCAAGCCCAGAATCTGGTTCCTTCCGATCTTCCTCGTTTATCCCAGCCTTGGCTTCATCAACTATTGGACACTTCGAGGAGCCGGCGCCGATATCCCCTCGCCCACTTTCTCTCTGGTCGGCTTCCTGGGTTACTGCACCGTCTTCTTCATGACCTTTGGGGAGGAACTGGGTCTTTCAGGCTATGCCATCGACCCAATGCAGGAGCGCTACAGCGCGCTTGCCACCGGTCTTCTGCTGGGTCTTGTTTGGGCCGGCTACCACATCCCTGGGTTTGTGATCAGCGGCTACTACTCTGCGGAGTGGATCTTCTGGCACGCCATCTACATAGTGACCGCCCGGGTCTTGTTCGTCTGGATCTACAACAACTCTGGCAAGAGCCTTTGTTCGATGGCGCTATGCCATTGGACTTTTGGTCTGTTCTGGAGCCTGTGGCCCCAGGAGAATCTTCAAAAAGCGGTCCCATTTTACAACCCGAAAATTACGACAGCGGCCGCCGTCCTCTATGTACTGATCGTTGTCTACCTTTGGGGTCCCAGGACGCTGGCGCAATTCAGGTTCGCGCGTCCGCGTTACGGAACCTGACGCCCGACTGCGTCCCAGAACGACTGCATCTTCGTCTCCGTCAGACTGACGTGACGAATGACCCGCGCGGTTTCTGGATTCGGATCCGCGTCGGATCCATTCGGGGGTCAGCCAGCACAGTCGCGTGAACTCTTGCTCCGTCGGCCGGGTCAGATGCGGCGGCTGGTTAGGCGCCACCGCAACGAAAACTCTAACGTTGGATTTCACCGTCGATTGAACCGTCGTTACGTATCACATCACGCTCGATTTGAATGGCTTGCGAGAACAAGGCGGTCTTCCACATCGTCCGGTCGTCCAGCTGGCGAAACACGACGAAACGCGCCGAATCACCTCGGATGAAATCGCCTCTATGACCGACTGCCTCCTCCGCCAACTCTCGCGTGGCACCCGGCCACACCACGTCCTTGGAAACTGTCGCCCACCCTCGGGCCGTAGGAATGGGTCGAGGGTCGCAAAAGTTTTTGGCATCGTTTGCGTCGCTCATTGTCTGCCATGCCCTCTTCCTCACGTCCCAGCGCTGAAGCCCCCATGCAAATTCAGTCCCTCTCGAGTTGGTGTCGGTCGTGAACGTGCACGAGACAAATGCAGCTGGCCACAGACTAACGTTTGTCACCTGGGCATAGTAGAACCTGATTGGCCCGCCGTACGCCGTCTCGTCTCGAGCAACGACGTCGACGTGCAAACCGATTGGCGCAAAATGGCCGCACAGAAGACGATGATGAATCTGAATCCCGACCGCAGCAACGATGAGCACAAGCAGAAGTGCCGACGCCGTACGTCGGGTCAGTAATCCAACTCGCAACGCCGACAATCCGACCTCCGCCCTTCGGCCAAGGGCCACTCTGCTTCGCAAAAGCGCTTCAACTGCCGATCGCAAACCAGAAAAGCGCATGTCCTTCTGGTGAATAGGACACCGCCTGGGAAAAAAAGAAAGGCCGGTCCGAAAGGACCGGCCCTACCTATAGCCCAAACCTAGAGCCCAAAGCCTAGAACAATCCGACGGTGCGACCCTCGGCGTCGATGTCGATGTTCATGAACGCGGGTGTCTTGCCCAACCCCGGCATGCGCTGCATCTCGCCACACAGCGCGACGACGAACTCCGCGCCAGCGCTCGGCACCAGTCCGCGCACGGGCAGCGTGAAGCCGGTCGGCCGGTTGCGCAACGTGGGATCGTGCGACAGCGACAGATGCGTCTTCGCCATGCACACCGGCGCGTGACCGAGACCGAGCTTCTCGATCTTCTCGAGATCCTTGCGCGCCTGCGATTCGAGATCGATTCCCGCTGCGCCATACAGCTTGGTCGCGATTGCTTCGATCTGCTGCACGATGCCGGTTCCGGGCGGCGTGAGGAAGTTGAACGTGTTCGGCTTGTCGCACGCGGTGACGACGGCGTTGGCCAGTTCGGTGGCGCCAGCACCGCCCTCGGAGAAGCCGGAGTGTGTGACGACGGTCTCCGCACCGGCCTTGAGCGCCAGCTCACGCACGAGTTCGAGCTCGCGTGTCGTGTCGGTCGGGAAGCTGTTGATCGCGACAACGCACGGCAGCCCGTACTGACGAACGATCTGCACGTGGGCAGCGAGGTTGTCGGCGCCCTTGCGCAGCGCATCGAGATCCTCGTTGCCAAGCACGTTGAATGGCTTGCCGCCATGCGACTTGGTGGCGCGCACCGTGGTCACGAGCACAGCGGCGCTCGGCGCGAACCCGCCGACGCGGCACACGATGTCGCAGAACTTCTGGAAGCCGAGATCGCTGGCGAAGCCGGCTTCAGTCACGACGTAGTCGGCGGACTTGATCGCGATGCGATCGGCGACGATCGAGTTCGCGGCGTGCGCGATGTTGCCGAACGGACCGGCATGCACCAGCGCCGGCTGCCCTTCGAGCGTCTGCACGATGTTGGGCTTGATCGCGTCCTTCATCACGACCGTCATCGCGCCGGCGACCTTCAACATCTCCGCGGTGACCGGCTCGCCGTCGTAGGTGCTCGCGACCACAATGCGGCCGAGACGGCGACGGAGATCGGAGAGGCTGCTCGAGAGCGCGAAGACCGCCATCACTTCCGAGGCGGCAGTGATGATGAACTGGCTCTCACGCGGGAAGCCGTGCGTCTTGCCGCCGAGGCCGATGACGGAATAGCGCAGCTCACGGTCGTTCATGTCGAGCGTGCGCGGCCAGATCACTGATGCCGGATCGATGCGCAGCGGGTTGCCGTTGTAGATCGATGCATCGAGCGCCGCAGCGAGCAGATTGTGCGCCGTTGTCACAGCATGGAAATCGCCGTTGAAGTGGAGGTTGATGTCCTCCATCGGACCGATCTGCGAGTAGCCGCCTCCGGTGCCGCCACCTTTGACGCCGAACACCGGCCCCATCGACGGCTCGCGCAGGCACAGCATCACTTTCTTCCCGATCTTCCCCAGCCCCATCGTCAAGGCGACGCTGGTCGTCGTCTTGCCCTCACCCGCCTTGGTGGGCGTGATGGCGGTGACGATCACCAGCTTCGCGTTCGGACGCGAGGACAGGCGATCGAGGACCGACAGGCGGACTTTGCCGCGGTACTGGCCGGATTGTTCGAGCTCCTCGGGGAGGATGCCGGCTTCCTTGGCGATCTCGGAGATGGGACGCAGCTTGGCTTCGTGAGCGATCTCGAGGGCTGTTTTCATCGGGTGAATGATCCTTGTAATGCGCCGCTACGCACTTACCTTTTCCGCTTTTCCGCTGGCTTCACCAGCCGGCGCCTTTGCGGCCGGTTTCGGCGGCGTGCGCGCGGCCAGCGCCTTGTCCGCTGCCGACGGCCCCGCGGTCTTGAGGCGCTCGTCTTCTTCGACAGGGACGGTACGGCCCGGACCACTTGATTGCCACAGATCTTTGGGACGGCCTGGTCTGCTGTCGCGGCCAAGATAGAAGTTCACCCACGACGCCGTACCAGTCAGCGTGCGATCGGGCGGCGGGATGAACACCTTCAGCTGTTCGATCTGATTCGATGCCTCGGCGCGCGCCATCACCTGGACCCAGATGCACTGCTGGCCGATCACCTCGCACTCGCCATGGAAGGTGCCGCCGCACGGCCCGTTGCGCATCTGCTTCGGACACGTTTGCGGGCAGACGTACTCCATGGAACCGAGCACGCAGTTGCCGCAGTTCTGGCAACCGAACACTTCCTTCTTGCCGTAGTACTCGAACCGCTCGAACCAGTGACTGAGCTTCGGATGCTTATCGAGCCAGGTGAAGACGCCGGCAATCGCGCTCTTGACGAGTGACGGCCTCGTACTCTTCGACCACGGCACAAACGGCAAGGTCTTGGCAGCCGCGTCCATCACGGTCGGCAAGAACGTGCGTGTTGGCTTCGGGTTCGGATCGCGCTTGTAGAGATAAAAGCCGTCCTTCTTGCCGTACTGCAGTTCCTCGTACAGTTCTTCCCACTTCGGTGCGAGTTCCTCGGCGCGACGAATCATCCAGCGGATCTGGTTCGCGTCGTGCGTGCCGCCGATGTAGGCGCCGGCGTAGCCGATGCCCTTGAGGATCGCGATCGATCGCGCGGCGCGCTCGAGCCGACCCTGAAGTCCACCGTCGGGGGCCTCTGATTCCTTCTTCAATACCGCGACGAGTTCGTCCGACGCCCAGCATCCGGGAGGATTGCCGGTGTTCATACGCTCGGCGGCGCGGCGGCTCAGTACGAACACATTGCCGAGCACCGGCGTCTTGATGCCGCGTTCGTCGAGGTACCGCTTCAGCTCGACGAACTTCGTCGCATCCCAGCCGACCTGCGTGATCGCCATGTTGGCGCCGGCGGCGATTTTCTTTTCGAGCTTGAGGTACTGATACAGGAGGTCTTCGCGCTGGTACTTGAACGGCGACACCGCGCACGAGATGAAGAATGGCGTGCCCGTGCGCGCGCGAAGTTCCGCGATATGGGCGGCCAGCTGCACGGAGTCGATGTCGAAGACGGCTGTACGTTGTGCGGCTTTCGGCCAGTCGCCGCTGATCGCGAAGATGTTGTGCATCTCCAGCGCCGCGAGCTG
>Ga0065712_10068054_pt1 | contig 15824 bp, 12 predicted proteins | sample MisRhiReplicate1_FD_59099 | JGI IMG/M metagenome (GOLD analysis project Ga0065712, IMG submission 59099) | Miscanthus rhizosphere microbial communities from Kellogg Biological Station, MSU, sample Rhizosphere Soil Replicate 1: eDNA_1 v3... | ecosystem: Host-associated > Plants > Roots >...
GGAACCGATTCAGCGTCGATCCCTTCCACAGGATCTCGAGACGCGTGCGCGCGCTCTGTCCAAAGATGACGTGCGTAATCCCCTCACGCTTGGCGAACGCGATCAGGCCGTCCGCGGGGCGGTCGGCTTTCACGCGCACAACCGTGGCGCCAAGGCTTTCTGCGAGTGAGATGTTGCGCTGCAACGCGTCACGATCGGCGGGCGTGATCCGGCCAGGCGCTTCACGCGGCGTCTCGACGTAGACGGCATACCATCGCGCCCCGAGACGGCCGGCAATGCGCGCACCGGTGCGAAGGACGCGATCGGCGTCGGCATTCGAGCTCATACACACCATCACGCGCTCGGGGATGAGCGCCGGCTCGAGGCCCTCGCGTTGCCGATGCGACGCCGCCTTCTCGCCGATCTCGTCGGCGACCGCGCGGAGCGCCAGCTCTCTGAGCGTGTTGAGATTGGTCTCGCGAAAGAAGTTGGTCAGTGCCTGCTCGATCTTCTCGGGTTTGTAGACCTTGCCTTGCCGCAGGCGGCTTTGCAGCTCCTGCACCGTGACATCCACGTTCACGACCTCGTCGGCGCGATCGAGAAATGTGTCGGGCACGGTCTCTCGCACTCGAACACCGGTCACACGGCCTACCGCATCGTTCAACGTCTCGAGGTGTTGGATGTTGACCGCGGTGAGGATGCCGATGCCGGCGTCGAGGAGCTCGAGGACGTCCTGATAGCGCTTCTCGTGTCTGCTGCCGGGGACGTTCGTGTGCGCGAGTTCGTCCACGACGCAGAGTTGGGGACGTCGTCGCAGGATGCCATCGACATCCATTTCTTCGAGCACGACACCGCGGTACTCGATCGTCCGTCGCGGGATGAGTTCCAGATCGCTGATCTGCGCCTCGGTCTCGGCTCGCCCGTATGTTTCCACGAAGCCGATGGCGACATCGATGCCCTCGCGCCTGAACGCATGCGCATCTTCGAGCATTGAATAGGTCTTGCCGACTCCGGGCGCCGCGCCGATGTAGATGCGAAGTCGCGCGCGCTGATCGTCCCGCAGCTTCGCGAGCAGTTGATCTCCGCTTGGCCTGACGCGATCGATCACCGGCTCATCGTAGCGCGCGGCGAGCGCCCGCGGGGCGTGACGAACGACCGGCCTCTCGGCTGTTCCGTGAAGAAAGTCGTAAAAAGTACGTAAGTACGGCCGCCCCGGTCGCCCGACCGCAGCTGTCTGTCGGCATAATCGAAGTCACGCCAAGCTCGCATTACACACATCCGTGGCTGAAGAATCGTTTCTCGGACAAGTCAAGCGGCTGATCGTCGGCGCTCCCATCCCCTCGCACCTCGCGCACCACGAACGCTTCTCGCGCGTGACTGGCCTCGCGGTGCTCTCGTCGGATCCGCTCTCGTCGGTGGCCTATGCCACCGAAGAGATCCTGCGTGTGCTCATGCTCGGCGGCGCCGCGGCGATGAGCCTTGTCACACCCATCGGCAGCGTGATTGCCACGATGCTCGCGATTGTCGTGTTCTCGTATCGCCAGACCATCTACGCGTATCCGAGCGGTGGCGGTGCCTACATCGTTGCGAAGGAGAACCTTGGACGCACACCGGCGCTCGTCGCTGCGGCATCACTGCTGATCGACTACGTATTGACCGTGTCGGTCAGCATTGCCGCTGGTGTCGCGGCGATCACATCTGCGCTGCCACAATGGCATCTCGATCCAGAGATCCTCTGTTTGGTGTTTGTCGTCGTCCTGATGTTTGGCAACCTGCGAGGGATTCGCGAATCGGGCCGACTGTTCGCGGGTCCGACATACGTATTCATCGTGAGCATCCTCGCGATGATTGCCGTGGGCGCGTGGCGGTACTTCGCGGGCACGTTGCAGCCCGTGCCGGCGGGTGAGCATGCGCTCCCGACGGGCACGTCGTTGCTTCCGGTGTTCATGCTGCTGACGGCGTTCTCTAACGGCTGCACCGCGCTCACTGGAGTCGAGGCTGTCTCGAACGGTGTGCCGGCATTCCGTCCTCCTGAAAGCAAGAACGCCTCGCAGACGCTCGTGGCGATGGCGGTGATGTCGATCGCGATGTTCATCGGCATCACGCTACTTGCCCATGCCTACGACATCGTGCCGACCGACTCCGAAACGGTGGTGTCGCAGATTGCGCGCGCCACGTTTGGCGGGCGCGGCTGGCCCTACTACCTCGTGCAAGCCTCGACGATGGCGATCCTCGTGCTTGCGGCGAATACGGCCTATGCGGACTTCCCGAGGTTGTCGTCGATCCTGGCGCGCGATCGCTTCCTGCCGCGCCAGTTCATGAACCAGGGCGACCGGCTGGCATTCTCGAACGGAATTCTGATCCTGAGCGGACTGGCCTCAGTGCTGCTCGTCGCGTTCCACGGCGATACGCACAGTCTCATCCCGCTCTACATGATCGGCGTGTTCGTGTCCTTCACGCTGTCGCAGGCCGGTATGGTGCTGCATTGGCGAACGCTGCGCGGGCCGGGCTGGCGCACGAGCGCCGCGATCAGTGGGTTTGGCGCGATGGTCACCGGCATCGTGCTCGTGATCGTGGCTACGACGAAGGCCGCCGAGGGCGCGTGGATCATCCTGGTGATGATTCCGGTGCTGGTGACGATCTTCGAGATCACCAAGCGTCACTACGATCACGTGGCGTTGGAGCTGTCGCTCAGTAACTGGTCGCCCGAAGCGCAGGGCGACCACGTGGTGCTCGTGCCGATTGGCGGTATTCAGCGCGCCGTCGTGAAGGCGCTGCGATATGCGCGGACGCTCGGGAGTGATGTGCGCGCGGTGTACGTGGAGATCGATGGTGCCGCCACGGAATCGGTACGGCAGATGTGGCCGCAGTGGGGACAGCAGGTCGAGCTCGTCGTGCTCGAGTCGCCATTTCGATCGCTGATGGAGCCGCTGCTCGAATACATCGAAGCGGTGCAGCGCAAGAACCCGCACGGCTTCGTCACGGTGATTCTGCCGGAGTTCGTGCCGCATCGGTTGTGGCAGCATCTGCTGCACAACCAGCATGCGCTCCTCATCAAAGGCGCGCTGCTCTTCAAGCGCAACATCGTCGTCACGAGCGTGCCCTATCACCTCGGATGGCAGGCCGAAGCCCTCCAGGCGGCAGCTCCGGTTGTGGTGAAGCGCTCCCGTCCAGTTCTCTAGTCCCGGCCACTATCGAGCCTTACGGATTCTTTATCGACTCTTGAGCGCTTTATTACGGGTGCCCAGTCGATGATGAGGATCGCAATGGCTGATCTCCTGTTCATCGCGCTCTCGATTCTCTTTTTTGTGCTCAGTGCCGGCTACGTGATGGCCTGCCACCGGCTGATGAAGTGAGGTGAGCCATGGGACTCGACTCCATCATCGGTCTGGTGGTGAGCGTGGCCACGCTCCTGTATCTGGTCATGGCGATGCTGAAACCGGAGCGGTTCTGACATGACTCTCAACGGCTGGCTCCAGATTCTGTGTTTTCTCGGAGCGCTCTTCGCGGTGACGCCACTGATTGGCGGCTACATGGCGAAGGTTTTCAGTCGCCAGCGCACGTGGCTCGATCCGATCATGCGTCCGCTCGAACGGCTCGTCTATCGCGCGACCGGCGTGAACGAGCATCACGAGATGCGCTGGACCGAGTACGCGATGGCGCTGCTCCTGTTCAGCGTTGTCTCGTTGCTCGTGTTGTACCTGATGCAGCGGCTCCAGGGGCTGCTGCCATTCAACCCGCAGGGGTTCGGTGGTGTGGCGCCCGACCTCGCCTTCAACACGGCGGTGTCGTTCACGACCAATACCAACTGGCAGGGATACGCCGGCGAAACCACCATGAGCTATTTCACGCAGATGGCGGGTCTCGCGTGCCACAACTTCATCTCTGCCGCAGTCGGCATTGCCGTCGCGATCGCGTTCATTCGCGGCATCGCGCAACAGGAGAAGGAGACGATCGGGAATTTCTGGGTGGACATGGTCCGCGCCACGTTATGGGTGCTTCTGCCTATTGCGATCGTCGGCGCGCTGTTCCTGGTCTCGCAGGGCGTCGTGCAGAACCTCAAGCCGTATGACACGGTGCAGACGGTCGAGGGCGCGAAGCAGACGATTGCGCAGGGGCCAGTCGCCTCGCAGGAGGTCATCAAGCAGTTCGGGACCAACGGCGGCGGGTTCTTCAACGCGAACAGTTCCCATCCGTACGAAAATCCGACCCCGCTGTCGAACTGGCTGGCGATGTTCGGCATCTTTTTCATCTCATCGGGTCTGACCTACACCCTCGGAACGATGACGAACTCGCGACGGCACGGCTGGGCGGTGTGGAGCGCAATGGCGTTCTTGTTCCTGGTCGGCGTGACAGTCGCGTACTGGGCCGAGGCTCGCGGCAATTCGCTGCTGACCAAGGCTGGTGCCGATCAGACCGTGACCGCCATGTCGCCAGGCGGCAACATGGAAGGCAAGGAAGTCCGCTTCGGCATCGCCAACACCGCACTCTTCGCGACAGCCACCACCGACGCAAGCTGTGGCGCGATCAATGGTTGGCACGACTCCTTCACTCCGCTCGGCGGTCTTGTGCCGCTCGCCAACATGCAACTGAGCGAAGTGGTATTCGGCGGCGTTGGGGCGGGCATGTACGGCATGCTCGTCTACATCATCCTGTCGGTGTTCATCGCCGGACTCATGGTCGGTCGCACGCCTGAATACCTGGGCAAGAAGATTCAGGCGTTCGAAGTGCAGATGGCGATGCTGACCGTGCTGATCTTCTCGCTGCTGATCCTGACGTTCACTGGCATCTCGTCGGTATCGCCAGGCTTCGGTACGTCGAGCATCTTCAACCCGGGCCCGCACGGCCTATCCGAAGTCTTGTACGCATACTCGTCGGCCGCCGCCAACAACGGCTCCGCCTTTGGCGGTATCAGCGTCAACACCCTCTGGTACAACACCACACTCGGCCTGACGATGCTATTCGGGCGGTTCTTCATGATCATTCCGCCGCTCGCGATTGCCGGAAGTCTGAGCCGCAAGAAGCGCATCCCTGAATCGCTCGGCACCTTCCCCGTCACCACTCCGCTGTTCACCACACTGCTGGTCGGCGTGATCGTGATCGTCGGCGCGCTGACGTTCTTCCCGGCGCTCAGCCTGGGGCCAATCGTCGAGCATTTCCTGATGCAAAACGGGCAGGTCTTCTAATGGCGACTCTGACTACGGCTAAATCGCGGTCCATTTGGGATTCCGCCCTGGTCAAGCGAGCGATCGGCGATTCGTTCCGTAAGCTCCACCCGCGCATCATGGCGCGCAACCCGGTGATGTTCGTGGTGGAGATCGGCAGCGTGCTGACGACCATGCAGCTGATTCAGCACATCGCCACCGGCACCGGCTCGATTGGGTTCGAGCTGCAGATCACGCTCTGGCTGTGGCTGACGGTGCTCTTCGCCAACTTCGCAGAAGCGATGGCAGAAGGCCGTGGCAAGGCACAGGCTGACACGCTGCGCCGTGCCAAGACCGAGACGACGGCCAGCCGCGAGCGACAGGACCGCAGCTATGAAACCGTTCCCGCGCCCGCACTCCGCAAGGGCGACATCGTCCGAGTCGAGGCGGGACAGGTGATTCCCGCCGACGGCGAAATCATTGAAGGCGTTGCGTCGGTGGACGAGAGCGCCATCACTGGCGAGTCGGCTCCCGTTATTCGCGAATCAGGCGGCGATCGCTCGGCTGTCACCGGAGGAACGAAAGTCCTCTCGGACTGGATTCGCGTGCAGGTAACCGCGAATCCTGGCGAGACGTTTCTCGATCGCATGATCGCGCTCGTCGAAGGTGCCGAGCGTCAGAAGACGCCCAACGAGATCGCGCTGAACATTCTGCTGGCTGGTCTGACGATCGTGTTCCTGATCGCCGTCGTGACACTACAGCCGTTCGCGATCTACTCGGGGGCACCGCAGTCGCTGTTTGTATTGATCTCACTGCTGGTCTGCCTGATCCCGACGACGATTGGCGGCCTGCTCTCAGCGATCGGCATTGCGGGCATGGATCGACTGGTGCAGCACAACGTCCTCGCGATGTCGGGGCGTGCGGTCGAAGCCGCCGGCGACGTGCACACGTTGCTGCTGGACAAGACCGGCACGATCACGCTCGGCAATCGCCACGCGACGGAGTTCGTGCCGCTGCCCGGCATCAGCGACGCGGCGCTGGCTGACGCAGCCCAACTCGCCTCGTTGCCGGACGAGACGCCGGAGGGGCGCTCGATCGTGGTCCTCGCCAAGGAGAAATACGCCCTCCGCGGGCGCGAGCTGTCGCCCCAGCAGGCGACCTTCGTTCCGTTTACCGCACAGACCCGCATGTCAGGCGTCGACCTCTACTCAACGCGGCGGGCATTGGTTGGCGCCGGCGGAGGCCTGCCGGCGCGGGACCCCGACGTGCGAGAGATCCGCAAGGGCGCTGCCGACGCTATTCAGCGGTGGGTCATCGCAAAGGGTGGAACGATTCCGACCGACCTCTCGCTGATCGTCGATCGAATCGCCCGCGGCGGTGGCACACCGCTCGTGGTCGCCGAAGGCGCGCGTGCGCTCGGCATCATTCACCTGAAGGACGTCGTCAAGGGCGGGATCCGCGAGCGCTTCGCGCATCTGCGCGCGATGGGCATCAAGACCGTCATGATCACCGGTGACAATCCGCTGACGGCGGCGGCCATCGCCTCCGAGTCTGGGGTGGACGACTTCCTCGCGCAGGCGACGCCGGAAGACAAGATGGCGCTCATCAAACGCGAGCAGGCCGAAGGCAAGCTCGTGGCCATGACCGGCGACGGAACGAACGACGCGCCGGCGCTGGCCCAGGCCGACGTCGGCGTGGCGATGAACACCGGCACACAGGCCGCCAAGGAAGCCGGCAACATGGTCGATCTCGACTCGAATCCGACCAAGCTGATCGAGATCGTCGAGATCGGCAAGCAGTTGCTCATCACTCGCGGCGCGCTGACCACGTTCTCGATTGCCAACGACGTGGCGAAGTACTTCGCGATCATTCCAGCGATGTTCCTGGCGACGTTCCCGATGCTCGCCGCGCTCAACATCATGGGACTGCGCACCCCGCAGTCGGCGATTCTGTCGGCGGTGATCTTCAATGCGCTGATCATCGTCGCGCTGGTGCCGCTGGCGCTGCGCGGTGCCCGTTACCGGCCGCAGGGGGCCGCGGCGCTGCTGCGGCGGAACCTGCTGATCTACGGCATCGGCGGGATCATCATCCCGTTCATCGGGATCAAGGCGATTGATGTGGTGATCACCGCGCTCGGTCTTGCATAGAGTGAACATCATGAATGTGACTCGAAACCTCCTTGTCGCTGTGCTCATGACCGTCGTGACGACGGTGCTGCTCGGCGTGATCTATCCGCTGACAATCACCGCCATCGCACAGGTCGTGTTTCCAGACCAGGCTAATGGCCAATTGATTGAGCGGAATGGCGAGACTATCGGCTCGCGCATCATCGGCCAGGGGTTCTCGTCGCCCGGCCATTTCCGCTCGCGCCCGTCCGCGGCTGGCATGGGCTACGACGCGGCGAACTCCGCCGGCAGCCAGCTCGGTCCGACTAACAAGAAGCTGATCGACGCGGTGACGGCCAACGTCGAGGCTGCGCGCAAGGAGAATCCGAACGTGCCCGTACCGATCGATCTGGTGACGACCTCGGCCTCTGGCTTCGATCCGCATCTGTCACCAGCCGCTGCGGACTTTCAGGTGCCACGTATCGCACGCGAGCGTTCGATGGCCGAAGCCGATCTGCGTCGTCTCGTTGAGGCGCATACCGAAGGACGGCAGCTTGGCTTCCTCGGCGAGTCTCGTGTCAACGTCCTGGAATTGAACCTTGAGCTCGATCGCAAGTATCCCGTGTCGCGATGACGAGGTGAGCCATGACCGCGCGGGTGCTGGTGACGTTCACGGTCCTCGTCACGACGGCGTGCAGCGCGCAGGCCGTGCTGACGCAGCAGGTGGAAGCGCGCCGGCTCGCCTCGGACCTGCAGGTGCAGTTCTCGAAGACCACTGAGTCGTCGAATCGTGCCGTGATGTCGGATGCCGACGAGGATTCACGGGCGGCCGTTCGCGAGGCCGAGCAGGCGACTCAGGCGGTATTGCACGACGTCGAACAGCTCCGGACCGTCCTGATGTCGATGGGATACTCGGAGGAACTGAAGCTGTTGGACGGGTTCCCGAAGCGCTTCGACGTCTATCGCACGCTCGAGGCGGAGATCCTGCCGCTCGCCGTGGAGCACACCAATGAGAAGGCGCAGCGACTCTCGTTCGGGCCTGCTGCGGATGCCGTTAATAAATTCCGCACGGCGCTCGACGCTGCCGTCAAATCGGCACCAGCGGACGTGAGGCCGCGACTCGAGCTGCTCGCCGCACGCGCTGCGGAGGCCGTTCTCGACATTCAGGTGCTGTACGCGCCGCACATCGCCGAGGCCGAGGACGAGGCGATGACTCGGATGGAGAAGAGGATGGCGGCGTCGGAAGAGCAGGCGCATGCGGTGCTGACACAGATGCAGGCGCTAGCGCCGGCCTCTCGGTCTCATTTGACGGCCGCCACGATGGCACTGGATACGTTCATGAAGATCCACGCTGAGATCATTACGCTGTCTCGCCGCAACAGCGACGTCCGGTCTCTGTCATTGAGCCTGGGCCGGAAGCGGATGATCACCGCGCAGTGCGACGAACAGTTGCACGCCCTCCAGGAGTCGCTGGTGAAGCACTCAATCGGCGCGACCCGGTGACCTACGACAGGTCAGCGAACCGGTAGCCCACCCATGGCTCCGTGAGGATGTACTTCGGAGACGAGGGATTGGGTTCAATCTTCTTCCGGAGCGATCCCACGAGCACACGCAGATGCTCCGGTTGATCAGTGGCGTGCGGGCCCCAGATCGCCTTGAGGATGGCGCGGTGTGTGAGCACGCGGCCGGGGTGTTGGGCCAGGTACGTCAGCAGCTCGAATTCCTTCGGCGTGAGCCGCACCTCGTCGCCGTCTCTGAGGACTCGGAAGCGCTCGCGATCGATGACCAGTCCGCCGCGCACGATTGGACCGGCAGTGCCGGATGCGCTGTCGGATCGTCGCAATGCCGCGCGGATGCGCGCGAGCAGTTCTTCGGCGCCGAACGGCTTGGTGACGTAGTCGTCCGCACCAGCGTCGAGCGCCGCCACCTTGTCGCCTTCGGCGCCACGCGCGGAGAGGACGATGATCGGTGCGCTCGAGGTCTGGCGCACCTGCCGGCAGACCTCGATGCCATCGAGATCGGGCAAGCCGAGGTCGAGCACGATGAGGTCCGGCTTGTCGCGCTCGACGATCTCCAACGCGGCGCGGCCGCTCATTGCCGACAGCACGGCGTAGCTGTTGTTGCGTAGCAGCGGCGCCACCGTCGCCAGAATATTCGGCTCGTCGTCCACGATGAGGATCTGTTGGGCCATCGTCAGAGCGACACGGTGGCGCGGCGGACAGTGCCGGGAATCACCATCGAGAATCGCGCGCCGCCGCCGATGTTCTCGGCCCAGATACGCCCGCCTGCTGCGGCCAGCAACCCGCGGGTGATGGAAAGTCCCATGCCGGTCCCGAAGGTTGACTGGCGCGCGGTGTGACCGCGATAGAAACGTTCGAACAAGTGCTCGAGCTCGCCGGGATCGAGGCCGGGCCCGCGATCGGTGACCGACACGTGCAGCCCGTCGTCCTCGACGTGGGCCTGCACGACGATCTCGCGATCGATGGGTGAGTATTGCGCCGCGTTCTCCAACACATGCGACAGGGCGACGGACGTGAGTTTGGGATCGATCTCCGCTTCACGATCGGCGTCGGCTTCGACGCGCAACGCGTGGCCGTCGAGCGCATGCCGCACGTGCGCGCTGGCGGCGTCGACCACATCGGCGGCCGTTACCCACTGTTTGTCCACGCGGATGGCGGCGGCGTCGATGCGCGCCATGTCGAGGATGTCCTGGAACAATCGCGTGAGCCGGTGCAACTCGGCGCTGGCGGCTCGCGCCTGCTCGAGACGGTCCTCGGCCGGTAGCTCGCGCCGCAGGTTTTCAACCGCGGCTTTGATCGCCGTCAGCGGCGTGCGCAGATCGTGGCTCAGGGAGGCGAGCAGCGTCGCGGCGAGATCGGCTTTCTGCCGGACCAGTTCGGCCGCGTCGCGTTCGGTGAGGAATTGCACCCGCTCAATCGCGATCGCGACGACACCAGCGAGGGCGTCGAGCGAACCGATATCCATGTTGGATGACGAGGCCGCCAGCAGGCCCACGGCCTTGGTCCCATGGCGAAGCGGCACGAGCGTATAGCCACGATCGCCGCCGATCTGCACGTGGCCGCCGTACGCGCGCTGACGCGCGTCGTACTCGACGGTGCCGCGTGCTCTGGCGATCGCCATGTTCAAGGTCAATGTATCGATGCTGACATCTTCCCTGCCGCCCTGATGGACGCGCCAGCCGTGTTCGGTGGGCAGGCAGATCGCGATCTTCGGTAGCTCGAATCGGCGCGCCACGTGTCGGGCGAGTGCATCGATCGCACCGGCGGTTTCCGTCGTCAACAGCACATCGCGTGTCAGATCGAACAGCCGTGTGACCTCGTTGCGGCTGGCGATGGCTTCTGACGCGCGAGCCTGTGCCGCTGCCGACAGGTTGCTCGCGATGACGGCGACGACGAGAAAGGCGAACAGCGCGATCCAGTTCTGCGGGTCCGCGATGGTGAACGTATTGAGTGGCGGCAGGAAGAAGAAGTTGAGCGCCAGCATTGCCGCGCCGGATACGACAATGGCCGCCCACAGACGGCCGACCGTTGCGGTCGCAAGGACGACAAGCAGGAACGCCAGCGCGACCGTCGTCGCACTGACGTCGGGCAGCTGCCGCAGCAGCACTGCAGCTCCAGTCAGTGCCGACAAGCTCGCGATGAGAACGGCCAGGTCGCGTATCGGAACTCGACGCATGAGCGCTCAGCTCATTCTGACATCACGACGCGATGACCGCGCGAGTCGCGGACTTCTTATCGACTCTTTACGGCTTTCTTACGCCGTCTCCGCATATCGTGAGTGCGATGTCCTCGGAGCGCCCTTCGTACGAAGTCGACAGCCCCCATATCAACGCACCCCACTGGCCATGGGCGCTGGCCGGCTGGACGATTTGCGCACTGCATGTCTTGTTCTTTCTCGAGGCCTGGATCCAGCGTTCGGCCTGAGGTTCACCGCAGCCAGGTCGAGTTCGAGGGGGATAAGTTCGAGGGGGATAAGAAAGTCATAAAAAGTTCATAAGTACCTGCCCGGCGGCCTTGGTCCGGCACCGGGCTCCTCGGATAATGCGAGAGGTTGTCCAATTCGATCGCATCCGTAGCTCAGCACCATGACACGGCGGCCGTGCATGGTCGCAACCGCCTTCTTCCCCTGACACTCACGGCCCTCGGTGTCGTGTATGGCGACATCGGGACCAGCCCGCTCTACGCGCTGCGCGAGTGCTTCTTCGGGTCGCACTCCGTGCGGCCAACGCACGACAACGTGCTGGGCGTCCTCTCGCTCATCATCTACTCGCTGTTCCTCGTCATCTCGATCAAGTACGTCGCGATCGTCATGCGCGCGGACAACCAGGGCGAAGGTGGCGTGCTGGCGCTGACCGCGTTGATTCCCGGACGGGCGGGCGGTGGCGGCCGGCTGTGGAGGCTGGCCGTCGGCCGGCCCATTCTGATCGCGCTCGGCATCTTCGGCACGGCACTGCTCTACGGCGACGGCATGATCACACCGGCGATCACGGTCCTCGGTGCGATCGAAGGTCTCGAGGTTGCGACCCCGCTGTTCCAGCCCTACGTGGTGCCCCTCACGGTCGCGATTCTGATCGGGCTCTTTGTGATCCAGAGGTACGGCACGCACCGTGTCGGCGGACTGTTCGGTCCGATCATGGTCGTGTGGTTCGTGGTGCTCGCGGCGCTGGGCATCAGCTGGATCGTGCGCCTGCCGGCAGTGCTCAGCGCCTTCGACCCGCGCCACGCGGTCTCGTTCTTTGCCGCGAACGGCTTCACCGGCTTCGCGGTCCTCGGCGCGGTGTTCCTCGTCGTCACCGGTGGAGAAGCCCTCTATGCGGACATGGGACATTTCGGCAAGCAGCCGATCCGACTCGCGTGGTACGCGCTCGTGCTTCCATCGCTGGTGCTGAACTATCTAGGCCAGGGCGCGCTGATGCTGCTCGATCCCTCGGTCGATCACCCGTTCTTCCTGCTCGCGCCGTCCTGGGCCCTCATCCCGTTGGTCGCGCTTGCCACCCTGGCAGCGATCATCGCCTCGCAAGCGCTGATCTCGGGTTCGTTCTCGATCACCCGGCAGGCCATTCAGCTCGGTCTCGCACCTCGGCTCGAAGTGGAGCACACCTCGGCACATGAGATGGGGCAGATCTATGTGCCGCAAGTGAACTGGGCGCTGATGTGTGCGACGGTGCTTATCGTGATCGGATTCGGCTCGTCCACCGCGCTTGCGGCGGCCTACGGCATTGCCGTCACGTTGACGATGATCATCACCGTGTTGCTCCTCTATGTGGTGATGACTGAGGTGTGGCACTGGGCGAAGCCACTGTCGCTGGCCGTAGTTGCTCTGTTCCTGTTGATCGATGTCTCCTTCTTCGGCGCGAACGCGCTGAAGGTGATGCAGGGCGGCTGGGTCACGCTGGCTGTTGCGGCACTGCTCTTCACGTTGATGACGACCTGGAAGACAGGACGACGGCTGGTCGCGGAGCGGCTGACAGCGCGGGCGATCCCGCTCGAAGATTTCATCGAAATGGTCTCTGCCGCGCAGCCCGTGCGGGTACCCGGCACCGCGGTGTTCATGACGGCGCAGCCGGTCGGCACACCACCCGCGCTCGCGCACAATCTGCGACACAACAAGGTGATGCACGAGCATGTCGTGGTACTGACCGTGTCCACGGCACAGCAGCCGCATGTTGCCCCCGAAGACCGCATCTCAATTGAAGCGCTGGGTCATGACCTGTTCAACGTGCGGGTGCAGTACGGGTTCATGGAAGATCCGGATGTGCCGGCGGCATTGAGGGAGGCACGCGGGATGGGGCTTCCCATCGATACCGACGACCTGACCTATTTCCTTGGACGCGAAACCATCATCGTGACGCGCCGGAAGGGCATGGCCGTCTGGCGTGAGAAGCTCTTTGTATTGATGGCGCGAAATGCCGTCCGCGCAACGGCATTTTTTCGCCTTCCGCCTGAGCGGGTGGTCGAGCTGGGCGTTCAGGTAGAAATGTAGCCGCCGCGGTTAACCCGCAACCCACGTCGCCCGTTCTTCGTCTCAGAGGGCGACATGCCACGACTTCATCCGCTCCTGCGCCGGTTCACACGGGCCCCGATGTTCACCGCGGCCGCCCTCCTGACCCTGGCCATCGGCATCGGCGCGAACACCGCGGTCTTCAGCGTCGTCAATGGCGTCCTCATCAAACCGCTGCCATATCCGAAGTCTGAAGAACTGGTTGGCGTGTGGCATTCGGCACCAGGCGTCGTCTTCAAGGACGGCGCCGTCAACGTCTCGCCGACGATGTATTTCTCCTATCGCGAGGAGGGGCGGGCCTTTCAGCAGGTCGGAATCTGGTCACAAGGTGGCGTGACCGTGACCGGGTTCTCTGAGCCGGAGCAGGTGCGAAGCCTGTTCGTGACGCAGGGCGTGCTTGACGCCGTCGGTGTGCCTCCGGCGCTCGGGCGGTGGTTCTCCCGTGAGGACGATTCACCCGGCTCGCCGGAGACGGTGCTGCTGACGCACGGGTATTGGCAGCGGCGATTCGGCGGCGATCGGAACGTGTTGGGCCGCAGCCTCACGATCGACTCGAAACCGCGCACGGTCATTGGTGTCATGCCTGAGGGATTTCGATTTCTCGACGACGATGCCGAACTCATCCTGCCACAACGATTCGATCGAGCGCGTGTCTTCCTCGGCAACTTCAGCTTTACGGGAATCGCGCGACTCAAGCCGGGCGTGACGATCGAGCAGGCCAACGCCGACGTCGCCCGCATGCTGCCGATGTGGCTGAAGGCGTGGCCCACGCCGCTTGGGCTCGACCGTGCGGTATTCGAGAGTGCGCGCTTTGCTCCGGCGCTGCGCCCCCTGAAGCAGGACGTTGTCGGCAACATTACCGACGTGCTCTGGGTGCTGATGGGCACGATCGGAGTGGTGCTGTTGATCGCCTGCGCGAATGTCGCCAACCTCCTGCTCGTGCGCGTGGAGGGACGGCAGCAGGAACTGGCCACGCGCGCCGCACTTGGCGCCGGGCGCGGCCGTATTGCGCGAGAGTTGATTCACGAGAGCCTGACGCTCGGTGCGATGGGCGGGGTGCTTGGCGTGGGCGTGGCATTCGGTGCGCTGCGGTTGCTGAAGGCGCTGCGACCTGAGACGCTGCCGCGCCTCGACGAGATCGTGATCGACCCGTTGGTGATTGGATTCGCAGCGGCAGCGGCGCTCCTCTCGGGCGTGCTCTTTGGACTGATCCCGATCCTGAAATACAGCGGACCGCAGTTCATCACGGCCCTGCGTGGTACGCGAACCGCGAGTCACAGTCGCGAACGGCATCGCGCGCGCAACGTGCTCGTTGTGGTGCAAGTCGCTCTGGCGCTGGTGCTGCTGGTCGCGTCCGGGTTGATGATCCGGACGTTCCAGTCGCTGCGCCACGTTGAGCCGGGCTTTACGAGAGCCAACGAACTGCAGATGCTGCGCGTGTCGATCCCGCCGACGCTGATTGAGGATCCATCGCGAGTCCTTCGCACCTACAGCGATATTCTCGAGAAGCTGGCCGCGCTTCCCGGCGTCAGCGCGGCCGCGTTCGTGAGCTCCGCCCCGCTCGAAGGCTTTAACAGCAACGATCCGATCGGCGCCGAGGACAAGCCCTACGACCCGAAAAAGATTCCGCCGATTCGTCGGTTCAAGTTCATATCGCCCGGATACTTCCGAACCGTCGGCACGCCGTTGGTGACGGGGCGCGATATCACCTGGTCCGACGTCTTGGATGACCATCCTGTCGCCGTGATCTCCGAGAACATGGCGCGCGAGATGTGGGGCGCACCGTCTGCCGCGCTCGGGAAGCGCATCAAGGTTGCGCCAGTCGATTCCTGGCGGGAGATCGTCGGTGTCGTCGGCGATGTGCGTGACAACGGCGTGCACGAGCCGGCGCCGACCATCGTCTACTGGCCGACGATGATGGCGAAGTTCTGGGGCAACGAGCGCTTCGCCTCGCGATCGTTGACGTTTGTGCTGCGCAGCGATCGCACTGGCACCGAAGCGTTCCTGACACAGATTCGCCAGGCGGTCTGGTCAGTCAATGGCAGTCTGCCGCTGGCACTCGTGCGGACGTTGCAGGACGTCTACGATCGATCGCTGGCGCGGACGACCTTCGCGCTGGTGATGCTGGCCATTGCCGGTGCGATGGCGTTACTGCTTGGCATCATCGGCATCTACGGCGTGATCGCCTATTCCGTGTCTCAGCGCACGCGTGAGATCGGCATCAGGATGGCGCTCGGTGTCGAGCAACGCGCCTTGCGGCGCATGTTCCTGCAGCACGGGCTCGTGCTGGCCGGGATTGGCGTGGTCGTGGGCATCGGCGTCGCTGCAGCGTTGATGCGGCTGATGACGTCGATGCTGTATCAGGTCAGTCCGCTCGATCTGACGACGTATGCGGGCGTGTCGCTCGTGTTGCTCGCAGCGGCGATGACGGCCAGTTATCTACCGGCGCGACGTGCGGCGTCGTTGAATCCGGTGGACGCGTTACGCGCCGAGTGAGAACTCGTGTCCGCGTGTCCTTCGTCCGTAGGCGCGCTCTAGGTCTGGAACCAGCGGCCGGCGGCCTGCCGCTCGCCGC